>FWPU01003729.1_pt1 | contig 34219 bp, 29 predicted proteins | sample 2228361 | NCBI WGS metagenome assembly FWPU01 (sample SAMEA103939777, study PRJEB20133) | metagenome
TGGAGAACGGCCTTGCCTGCCCCCTTCCCCCCTGGGGGCAGGCAAGTTGCTACTTCCCTCCCAATTCTCTCCCTCAATACCCCACCCCCATCTCCCCTAAATAAACACCGAATCCCCATAAGGGGGATACCATGTCCCTTCCGCAGTCCACGTCTGGGGTAGGCGTATCTTGACACCGTCCGGGAGGCATTTGTGCGTGAGGCCCTGCCCATTAACGCGGCCGCAACACGCATTGTGCCCTACGCCCTGGACAACCTGCAGGATCTCTCACCCATCGCCGCCGCCATCTCCCGCATGCCGGATACAGGGGAAGGCAACTTTTTACAACCAGAAAGACCTTGTGGGGTTTGACCATGTGCCCTCTCCGCGACCGAAACGCAAAGCGGCCATGTCTCCCCAGACTCTTGCCGCATGAGTTGCGTCATGCCTGCCGACAGGCAGGGCTACCGGGCCGATCGTAAAAGACAGCCGCGCGCATGTGTGCCTCCGTCCCACCCCACAGGCGGAATGGACCCCTGCAAGGCACCGTCCCGCCCCCACAGGCCACCACCGCCATGTCCGCGACCGTTTTCTGTTGGACGACTGGTACGCACGCTCTTCGGTTGCGTATGACAGCAGCGTGTGTTACGGTGCCCGCCATGTCCGCGCTTCCCTATTCCTATCCGATTGGCCCGGAGCACGCGGAGTACCTGCGGGACGAGTCGCGATTGGTTGGCCAAGCCGAAGCCATCGCCTTTCCTCGCGATGAAGAGGAATTGCGCGTTCTGCTGGCAGAATGTTTTCAGAACGCAACGCCCGTCACGGTGCAGGGCGCCCGCACGGGTATTACGGGCGGTGCGGTGCCGTTCGGTGGGCACATCGTCAACCTTCACCGGATGAACGCGATGACGGGCATGCGGTACGACCGCACGGAAGATGCCTTTTTTCTCACCTGCCAGCCGGGTGTGCTGCTGTCCACCCTGCGGGAGTCCATCGCACGCAAGGCCTTTGACTCCGGAAACTGGTCCACAGAATCGCGAGAGGCACTGGCTGCGTTCGGCGATAGCGGGACGTGGTTCTTCCCGCCTGATCCCACCGAAGCCGGAGCGTCGATAGGTGGTATGGCGGCCACGAACGCCTCCGGCGCTTGCTCCTTCTTGTATGGTCCCACTCGACAATATGTCGAACGCCTCCGTATCCTTCTTGCCGGCGGTTCTGTCGTCACACTGAGCCGAGGGAAGGAGCGTGCCCAGGGGCTGCGGTTCACGTTACGGACCGACACAGGGAAGCGCATCGAAGGCAATTTGCCGGGCTATCGGCTCCCCGATGTCAAGAATGCGGCCGGTTATTGTGTTCGACCCGACATGGACCTTCTCGATCTTTTTATTGGATCCGAGGGAACGCTCGGTGTGATGACAGAGCTCGAATTGCGGTTTGTGCGGGCTCCGGCGACAATCTGGGGCATCCTGATGTTTTTCCCCGAGGAAGCGTCTGCCGTGGAATTTGTCCAAAAGACGCGATCCCAGCGAACGCGGGGAACCGCGCGCGTGGCAGCCCTCGAATTTTTTGATTCCCATGCGCTAGAGCTGTTGCGCCATCAAAAAGAGGTCAACTCGGCCTTTCGCGCGCTACCGGCCATGCCCCCCGGTAGGCAGACGGCGATCTATGTGGAATACCACGCGGACGACGAAACCGCGGCGGCCGCTGAGGCACAGACGGCCTGCGACTTTCTTTCCGCTTGTGGCGGAACGGAAGATACCGCCTGGCTCGCCACGACCGCGCACGAACGGGAACGGCTCACGCAGCTGCGCCACGCTGTGCCAGAAGCCGTGAACATGACGATTGACCAGCGGCGGCGTCTATTGCCCGGAGTCACTAAGCTCGGCACGGATCTGGCCGTCCCGGACGCGGCGCTCCCCGACATGGTGGCCCTCTATCATCGAGACCTAGAAGCAGCGGGGTTTGAATATGTGATCTTCGGGCATATGGGGAACAATCATCTGCACGTCAACATCCTGCCCCGTTCGACAGAAGAGTATCACAGGGGATGCCAGATGGTGCAAGAATGGGCCCGGAGCGCCGCGCGTATGGGCGGAAGCGTCTCTGCCGAGCATGGCATTGGTAAGCTCAAACGGGCTTTGCTCCGAGAGATGTACGGCGACACGGGAGTCGTTCAGATGCGCAACCTCAAGCGTCTTCTGGATCCACGTGGTATCCTGAATCGGGGGAATATGTTCGACTGGGAATAAGGGGAGCCAGGATCTCGCGCGCGCCGATCCAACACACGGGGCGCACGGCAGTTCCCTAAGGCAGCAGATCGCGACCCCACAGCCAGCAAAATTCCGGCACCGCGCGGCCTACGACATATTCGCTCTCCGCCACGATGCGGCGTTTCACACGCCGCCTCGCGGACAGGATAGGCTCATGCGTTACAACTCGTACAACGTGGGGTCATGCTCAGGGGGAGAGCGGCGGCGCGACACAACACGCCCGCCGGATGCCTGCTCCGGAAGAAGAAACGGTTCCTCCTCGCCTTCAAGGCGGTCGCCCATTTCTTCTTCGACTTTTTCCATGTCTTCACCGGCTTCCATCCGGCTGATCGCTTCTTGTGTGGCCGGACCGTATTTGAGTCCAGTCAGCTGAGAGAACTGACGCATGAGACGCGCCGCGCCACGCGGGTCATCCTCGCTAATCCCCTCGGCTTCTGTCGCTAAGGTGTCAAGGGCTTGTTCCATCTTCCGGTCGTCAACGGGCCAATCGGAATCCGCGGCGTCGCCCTCAGCATCGCCCTTACGACGTGGCGCAGCAAAAAGCGAAACGTGACGCTTCAGTTCGCTCCGTCCGCACCGTGGACAGCACGGTCGTTTGTCGGTGTTCACGGTTTTAGCGAAAAAATTATATATCCTGTTGCACGCCGAGCAGTAGAACTCGTAAATGGGCATAGCGAACCTCTTCCTCCTGAACGCATCCGTGCGGCCGACGCGTCACCCCCGCGCAAAGCGCCGAACGGCTCTGAAGCCGGGGCATCGGCCGTAGGACACACGTGTTGTCCGTCACGCAATGACTCTCACTTTAGCAAACCGTTTTTTTTCTTTCCAGAGTCTTGTTCGCGCCGTACTGTCATGAGGATACCTGACGCAGAACCGAGGAGGAAATCATGAACCCGAAAAATGTTTTGGTGCCTATCGCCGACGGCACGGAAGAACTGGAAGCGGTTGCCCTTGTGGATGTGCTCCGACGGGCTGGGGCACAGGTGACCGTCGCGTCAGCCGAAGATCGGCTGGACGTGACCGCGTCCCGCGGAATCCGGCTGGTCGCGGAGTGCCATCTACACGAGTGCCGCAGCCGCGCGTACGATCTGGTGGCCATTCCTGGCGGCATGCCCGGCTCAGAACGACTCCGGGACCATCCAGCCCTTACGGAAATTCTCATGGAGCAGGCACGATCCGGCCGCTGGTACGCGGCGATTTGCGCCGCCCCCATCGTCGTGCTGCAGCATCACGGATTGCTTCGTGGGCGCCGCGCCACCTGCCATTCCAGCCTGATCGACAGATTGGAAAACCGCGAAGCCGCTGACCAGCCCGTGGTCGTCGACGGTCCCTGCGTGACGAGCCGCGGTCCGGCCACAGCATTAAGTTTCGCGTTGAAGCTTGTGGAGTTGCTTTACGGCCCCGAGACCGCACAACGCGTGGGACAGGCTATGACGTGAACCCACGCTATCCGTCAACGACGCATGCAGGAGCAAAGGGTATGGAACGGATGGAGATTATTCAGGGCGACATTACGCGGCTTGCGGTAGACGCCATTGTGAACGCGGCCAACACCACGCTGCTCGGTGGCGGAGGCGTGGATGGCGCCATTCATCGAGCGGCAGGACCCGAACTGCTTGCGGCGTGCCGAAAACTGGGTGGATGCCCGACGGGGGAAGCCCGCATAACCCGCGGCTACCGGCTGCCGGCACAATGGGTGATCCATACACCAGGCCCCGTGTGGCAAGGTGGCACATCTGGCGAGCCTGAACGGCTGGCCGCCTGCTACCGCAATGCCCTGGCCTTGGCCGTGCAGAACGCCATCAAGACCATCGCGTTCCCTTCCATCAGCACCGGTGCCTACGGTTATCCCATAGAGAAGGCCTGCCGCATCGCGCTTACGGAAACCATCGCCTTCCTCCGCTCGAACCCATCCCTGGAGAAGGTCGTCTTCGTCTGCTTCAGCAAACGCGACGCTGACATCTATCGGCAAACGCTTGCGGAACTAGAATGTCAAAAAGTAGAAGACCATGGAAAAAGCCGCCCCGGGCCGGTTGGGGCAGCCTAACGCCGCTCCCACGCGGGGGCCGCACCGCCTGCGGAGAAGCAAGACAAGGGGCTACCGATCGAGCGACGGCCACGGTTCCTCCTTGCCTGTGAGCCGATCCTGTCCTTCCGTATGTTTTCCGCGATCTTCGGGCGATCGCAATCCCTCCGCACCACCGTCGCGGATGGGCATGGTCCTCCGAGGCCAATAGACTTACACGGCACACGTAGGTAGCCTCTCGCCGGCGCATGCGAACATGCCGCATAGCGCACGATGCGACAGAATCTACGGATGCCGGAGACAACCCGGCGCCTCATCCGGCATACGCCACTGGACGACGCGTTAGGCTCCAAGGTATGCATGGCTGACGGCCTCTGCCTGCGCATGCGCTTCACCAAGGGTATTCTCCAGGCTCATGACAATTTTCCAAGCCCCACCAAAGAATGGCGGAAGTATAAGGGTGCTGCCGGTATGGACGGCAAACCTCGTGCAGCGGAACGATCGCGTAGAGTTTCTGCACCGCCCCCTCTCGCCTGCAGGGTCATTGAGTGCGGCACAAAATGCAGGACAAGAAACGACGTCCCGTGTTGCTACAAGCGGTGTTCCCCCTTGAGCTTTCGGCACGTTCGAAATAGTATGCGGCGTAGCTGGGCACGAAATCGAAATCCGTTTTGTTCTGCCGCCACCGATGGCTTGATGACCGAGGCCGCATATGGGGAGCCCGTTTTGGCCAGGACTACGTCATACTCCGACACCCGGCACACGTCTGGTGCGGCACAAGGGCGATACAGTCACCTTTCAGCTCCTTCTGCCGGAGCCCCGACGCGGACAGGCGTGGCTGAGAACCAATGTTGGAAAGGCCCGTATTCGGCGACGAGAAAGGATCGAGTTTGTCGAACGCGGCCGCCCGCTTCTCGAACAGGACTGGCACGATCAGCCCATGCGCCGCGAGGGACCATGCCACTTTGCGCTTCGGCTTCCGCTGTCCGAAGTGGGATGGTTCCAGGCAAAGGCCTTTTTTCTCCCGGAAGGAGAGTCAGAACCCCTGTGGCCCGAAGGAGAGAATGTTTCGATCAAGGTCGATCCAGCTTGGACGGCCGGTGCCAACATGATCTATGGCGCCTTTGTTCGGCAGTTTGGCCCTAACCGGGACCGCGATGTCGTAACCGCGGATGATCGCCAGGCCGTGGAGTTTCTGGAACGTGCCGGATATGCCGTGATCCCCCGTTCCGGCACATTCCGCGATCTCGCGCGGCAACTTGATTTTATCATCGGAACGTTGGGTTTTCGCATCCTTCAACTCCTCCCCATTCATCCGACGCCTACCACATACGCACGCATGGGGCGTTATGGGAGTCCGTTTGCGGCCTTGGACTTCAAGGATGTCGATCCGGCCCTGGCGGAGTTCGACCGCAAGACTACACCGCTGGAGCAGTTCGGAGAACTTGTGGATGCGGTGCATGCGCGGGGAGCACGCCTTTTCCTCGATATTCCCGTCAACCACACCGGATGGGCATCGCGTCTGCAAGACGAGCATCCAGAATGGTTTTCTCGCGGCGCAGATCGCGTCTTTGAATCACCGGGCGCGTGGGGTGTGACCTGGGAAGACCTCTCCAAGCTGGACTACCGTCATCGCGAATTGTGGGCGTATATGGCGGAGGTTTTCCTTTTCTGGTGTCGTCGGGGTGTGGACGGGTTCCGGTGCGATGCCGGGTACATGGTTCCCCTCCCCGCCTGGGAATACATAACGGCCAAAGTGCGCGAGGAGTATCCCGACACCGTGTTTCTCCTGGAGGGACTCGGCGGGAAAATCGACGTTGTGCAAGAACTCCTCGCGCAGGGAGGGCTTACCTGGGCGTATTCGGAGCTCTTCCAGAACTATGATCGCACGCAGGTGGAAACGTATCTGATGCAATCCCAGGCGATAACCCAGACCTGTGGGCTCCTTGTCCATTTCGCTGAAACACACGACAATCCACGACTGGCCGCTCGCTCTCAGCGATGGGCCCGTTTGCGTACGGCACTCTGCGCGTTGACCTCCTTTGACGGCGCCTTCGGTGTGACCAACGGCGTTGAGTGGTTTGCGGGCTGCAAAATTGATGTGCATGACGCCCCGCCCCTTCGGTGGGGTGATCCCCAGAACCAGGTGGATCATATGGCCCGGCTGAATGCCATCCTTGAATCCCATCCCGCCTTTCATCCCGGAGCTAGCCTCCGTCTCATCCACCACTCAACCGACGAGGCCGTGGCCGTACTGCGGGAATCCGGTGCCGACGAGGGACGTCTTCTCGTTGTGGCCAATTTGAGCGATACCCATCCTGCCCGTGTCGTCTGGTCCGCGCATGATGAGATACCTGATGCCCCTCTTCTTTACGACCTTCTAACGGAAAAAACTGTCGCGCTAAACCGCGCAGGGAACGAGCGGAGCATAGAGCTAGAACCGGGCACGGTTCTCGCCCTAACCGCACACCGTGAGGCGCTCCACGCCATTAAATCAACGCAAACCCGTCGTCCCCATATGCCCGAACGGGTCCGTCTTCAGAGCCTTCGGGCAAAGACCATGGAACTAGCCTCCCAGGGGGACGCCCCCGTCACCGCTCTCTCGCCTTCTCTGGACTGGGACAAGGCGGCCGCACGGCTGGCGAAAAATCCGCGCGACAATCCGCTTTTTCCTCCAGAAACTTCATCCGCGTTTCCCCGTGTGACAACGTGGACGTGGCCCCGGGATGTCCGCCGGCAAGTCGTCATTCCCCCGGGGCATCACTTCCTGGTCCGTTCGAAAGCTCCCTTCACGGCCGAACTTCGCGAGAGTGCCCGGACCATCGGCGTGGAAACGGCCATGGCAGCAGATGACGGATCATGGTTCGCGCGGTTTTGTGCACTCCCTATCCCACTGGCACCTAGGCTCCTGACACTGGTTCTGATGGTTCACGAAAAGGGAGGGACCCAACATGCCGAGGCTTCTTTGCTTGCGCTTCCGCCGTTGGAACGCGTAGGCGTCCGCCAGGTCTTCACTCATCGCGACTTGGACGAGAAGGATCTTCACGCCATTGCCGTCAACGGACAGGGGGCCCTGACTCACGTCCGTGCGGCATGGGGAGAGATCCGCAGCCAGTACGATGCCCTTCTGGCCGCCAATCTGCACCCCGACTATCCCGTTGACCGCCAGATTCTCTTCGCCCGGTGTCGCGCATGGGTCGTGTTGCAGGGTTATTCCCGCCTCGTGGAGCGCGCCTGTCAAAAAATCTTTTCCATTGGAGCCGACGGCCGCCTCCACTGGCGGTTCCGCATTCCCGTGGGGCGAGGCAAAATCGTGCCTCTGGAAATAACTCTCCGCATGCTCCAAGGCCGGAATGCTATCTGTTTGGAATTTACCCGCCCTCCTTCCCTGCGCGACCAGGAACACCTACCCGACCGAACGGAAATCCGCCTGATTTTGCGGCCTGACGTAGAGGACCGGTGCCATCACTTCAAGACCAAGGCGTATCAAGGCCCTGAAAGCCATTTCCGAGAATCTGTTGGCGCCCTGCCGCGCGGCTTTCGTTTTGCGCCGACCCCCGATCACGCTCTCCTCGTCGAAACCGACCGCGGCACTTTTGTGCCGGAGCCGGAATGGCACTACAGGGTGGCTCATCCCATCGAAAGGGAGCGCGGCCTCGACGACTGTTCTGACCTATTCAGCCCGGGGTATTTTTCCATCCCGCTTCGCGGCGGTCACTGTGCGACTCTGACTGCTGTTGCCCTTCGCCCATCCGAACCACGACCGTCGTTCCCCTCCCTCCGGAGGCGATCCCGAACCGTGGATCCCTGGACACAAGAGGCGCTCACACTGGATGAGGCGCTGACGCGCGCTTTGAGACAATTCCTTGTGAAACGCGGGGCCGGCACCACCGTGCTCGCCGGATATCCGTGGTTTCTCGATTGGGGACGTGATACGTTGATCGTGCTGCGCGGGCTTATCGCGTCTAATCTCGTCGAGACGGCTGTGGACATTTTGTGCACAATCGCCGGCTTCGAGTCTCACGGCACCCTTCCCAACATGATTCGAGGTCAAGAGGTCGTGAATCGCGATACATCCGATGCGCCTCTGTGGCTCTTTGTTGTGTGCGCTGACCTCCTGGGGCGGCTGGGACAACGGAAACTGCTGAGCCTCGATGTCGGCGATCGTTCCCTCGGCGACGTGCTCCGGTCTATTGCCACTCACCTTATCCACGGCACACCAAACGGCATGCGCATGGATTCGGAAAGTGGGCTTCTTTTCAGTCCGGCACATTTCACCTGGATGGACACGAACCATCCCGCCGGCACACCGCGGGAGGGGTATCCTGTTGAAATCCAAGCCCTCTGGTATGCGGCTCTCTCCTTTCTGCGTCGAACAGGACTTCACGGGCCATGGGATGGTTTGGCCGAACGCGTTCGGGACTCCGTCATGCGCCTCTATTGCCTATCCCCTCCGGACGGCCCTCGCTACCTGTCCGATTGTCTGCACGGCCGCCCAGATCGGCAAGCCCGGGCGGCCGAACCCGACGATGCGCTGCGTCCCAACCAGCTTTTGGCCATTACCCTTGGTCTTGTGGAAGAAGGCACATTGGGTCGCGAAATGCTTGACGCATGTGAGGAACTGTTGGTTCCTGGCGCTATACGGAGCCTGGCCGATCGCCCTGTGCGGTATCCTCTTCCTATCCGGCAGGGTGACCGGCTTCTGAATGATCCGTATGCGCCCTATTGGGGACAATACAAGGGCGAAGAGGATACTCGGCGAAAACCTGCTTATCACAACGGAACCGCCTGGACATGGCTTTTCCCGTCCTACGCGGAGGCATTAGTCCGCGTCTACGGAGAAAGCGCGCGGGCAACCGCCGCTGCCTTGTTGGGTGGGACGGCCGTCCTTATGAATCGCGGATGCGTGGGACAGGTACCTGAAATCACGGACGGCGACGCACCTCATACCCTCCGCGGATGTGGCGCCCAGGCGTGGGGCGTGAGCGAATGCCTGCGTGTCCTCCGCCTTATAACCGGCGCCACGCCCTCTTCGGGTCGCTCCCGCAGATCACATCGCCGTGCATGTGCTTGATATTGATCCTGTCAGCAAGAGCACATCGGCTCACGGACATCAACTTTCCTCTCCCAATCAGGATATCCTACGGCACGAGGCTTCCGTCAACCATACCGTTCCTTGCAGAGTGTGTGCCAAAGGGATTTTTGACCCCCGGCACTATCCGTCAACCGCAGTGTCCAGCGCCCTGGACCAACGGTTAACACGCCATTCGCCTTCCGTCACGTTCTGTCGCCCGCGGCAAACGACTGTGCCCGGAGGCCCACAGAAAGAGGGTGCCGAGTTGGGCCGCTCTCATCTCCACTTCCGCTGCGGGAGATAGAACGCCGAAGGAGAGAATCAGGCGCCGTCACTGGATTCGAAAGCCAGCGGTTTTGTCAGCCTCTACGCCAGAAAGGAGTTGGCGTCGCCACCACGCAACGGCGGTTCGATGGGCTGTTTACGCCAGGTCCGAAACACGCGAGGCAGAAGACTGTTAGGATAGCATCACGGCGTAGGGAGAGGCCCCTACACCGAAATAGTCTTCAGCGCTCATCGCCCGGTTTCGATACGCCTCTAGACTGATGCGGAGCCTTTTCAAGCCTTTTGCAAGAATTTGCCGGCAGCGTTCCCGAGAGACGCCGAACTGTTTAGAGAGGTCACTCAACGAAGCCCCGGGGTCGTTGAGGTAAACCAAGGCAATCATACGTTGTGTGCGGGGGGGCAGTTTTTCCATTTCGGCTTGTAGAAACGCGCGGAGATCCCGACGGTCCGCCTCATAGTCCGGAGAGGGTGTGGTCGAGGGGAAGAGGTCTGCCCACCGGCTTTCGCTGTCCTCGATCGCTATGTCCTCCAACATGGAAATGCAGCTTTTCATGCTGTGTCGGAGTTTTCGCAGCGTTGACAACCCGACGCCCAGTTCGCGCATCAGAAGTGGCTCGCTCACATCGTCTCCATATTCCTCCTGCAATTTCCGTATCTTGCTCCAATAGGCGAAATGCTGTTCCGGCACATGGATCAAGCGTGCCATTTTGAGGGCGCGTCGCATACGGTTTCGGATGATGCCACACGCATAGGTGCTGAAGCGCACGTGATGTCCGTTCGTTCGGCTAACATAGTCGTACCGATACCGGCGCGCTGCCGTCAATAAGGCAATATTTCCCTCGGCGATCAGGTCCATTGTGGTGATATGAACACCGGGAAGGGTCAGAAACTTCTCAAAATTTTTCAGGCAGTGAAGCACCAAAAATAAGTTGGCCTGAACCAACTCTTCCACCGCTGCTTCCACGGCCTCGGGGTCGCGACTTCGGTGAATGATTTTCGCCAGTTCCATCTCCCGTTCGGGAGAAATTCGAGGATACTGAGATATTTCACGGATGTAGCGTTCGCATACATCGTCGCCATCGGACATGTGAAGCCTCCTGTTTTCCAAAACTCGGGCTTCCTGACTGTAACCGATGGGTATAGCTTGAAATGGGCCAACACCTAGCTCTCCCGTGCAGAGATGACATAACTTCTTCAACAACAAAAGGTTATAATAAATTTCTATCGTTTCCTCTCTCCCAAAAAACGCCAGAGCTGTGTCCTTCTGTATGCACTTTCCCTCTCCTGCTGCGTACGGAAGTACATGGCCGCATCATGCCGTCAGGAACGGCAGTGACGCCCTTCCTGTAGAGGTTTTCTGGCAACCACCCCAAGCGCGGCCCGAGGAAGAAGCTCTCCAGCGGCTACTGAATCATATGCCGGGATCCGCAGGGAAAGCGGGGAGGCAGGAGACTACCATCTGCTCCACACGATATCACGCACGACGCGGTGTGCGTATGGGAAACCCGGCTTCGCTCAGAATACGTCGGAACGCCTTCGCATTTTCCACCGCCTGTCCGCGATGGCAGTTATTGAAAAACACATAAAGACGTTTGGCCCGTCGGGCTAGGCGCTCGATTTTCGGCACCCATTCACGAAGCTCCGCCTCCGAGTAGAAATAGTCGTAACGTTCCGCACCTCCACGGTACCATTTGGATCCGTCCCGCGAATGAAAACGCACGTAGCCGATGTCGCCGCTGACTACAGCGTCGCGCGGGAACAGCGTACTGACGCTCGGCTCGTCAACCGCGACAATAGATAGATTCAGTTCCGCCAGAAAAGTGTACAGGGTTGGAGACGCCCAGGATCGATCGCGGAATTCCACAGCGCAATCGTAACCCCGGAAGGCATTGGCCAAGCGAACGAGATACGCGCGGGCAGAAAAATCATTTTTCCAGGACTGCGGGAATTGAAAGAGCAATCCGGCCAATTTCCCCGCCTTCCGCAGGGGTTCCAGTCCGTCGAGAAAATCGGCCCGCCTTGTCAGATCACGCTTATGCGTAAAGGTTTCGTGCGCTTTGATGAAAAAAACGAAATCCGTGGGCGTTTTGTCGGCCATGGAAGCCAGGGTCGCAGCCGTGGGCAGGCGATAATACGTGAAATTGATTTCCACGGCGTCAAATTCTCGTGCGTAAAAGGTAAGCATCTCCCGTGCTGGAAGGCCCGTTGGATAAAAGGGACCGACCCAATCCTTGAAACTGTATCCGGAGGTTCCAATCCGGATGGCTGGGGCATCAGATGTCGCCGGCGGGTTCATGTCCGTCCGTTAGGGTAGAGCGTGATAGGTCGCAGCGCACGGAAAAACCGGTTTGAAATCGGAAAGGTCAAACGCACAGACTTCGGCCATCTGCAAGGTCGCTTTGACGAGATCGGGCGTGTCCGCAAATGCGGCGCGCAGCTTCCGCGCGCTCGGCCTCTAGGTGCGGAAGAGAAGGGCGCAGCCATTTCAGCCACAAGCGCCCAGTCTCCACATGAGACACTAAAGCATCCGCCAGAGACACCGAGGGCGTCAGGACAAGAAAGCCCTTCTGCCGTTTCGGCAGAAGGGGTGCCAGCCGAATCGTAGTTTTCTCCGGATTAGCCACCAAGTAGCCGGACGACCACCGAGGAGTCTTCCGTGGTGTTAAAAAAGCCCCGGCTTCCTCCTGTCTCAAGGAGAAATCATACCGCGCGGTGAGAATGCCGCAAAGGTTCTCATCCCCGCACCGGTTTTGCATCCGTACTACGACCTCACCGTCCGCCGCATCCACAAGCGCGCCCCAAATAGGGCGGATGTCGTGTTTGCGGCTTTGCTCGGCAAACACGCGGATGGCGTACACGTTATGGGTGTTCGTCAAGGCCAACTTAGATCGGCATATTCAACGCGTTGGAAACCCGCCCGCGTTTTAAGCCGGTCGGATCAGGCATGGCGCTCCACGGATCATCCCTTCTGCGCGCAACGGCCCGCCTGGACGCGTCTACTTGTTCGACGCTACGCTCGAACCGATGTATGCGCAGATCCAAACTTGGTTTCTTGTTATGCTTCGGGTGTGCCGCCACAGGCACCAGTGGCTGATGGCGACTCCTCTATACACGGCGTGCCATTCACGGTTGTCTCCGGTGCCCGGCCGCGACAGATCGCGTCAACCTCGGAAGAAATCCACCCATTCAAGACGAATCGTCCGCGGATTTCCGCGCGTCATCAACTCCGGGACAACCACGTCAATTCCCCCGTCGGTCCGGACAAGGTTGACCTCCACCATTCCTTCCGGCGTATCGGCATCCCTATCTCCGGACCCTACCTTCCAATACGGCACGCGCTGCGGTCCCTGCAGTGACACCCGACAGCGGAAAGTATCGCTTGCAATATAGAGCGATTCGAGCCCCTTAAGCTTTAGCCGAACGACAAGGCGTCGAGGCCATTCTTCTCCTGTGCGAACGAAAAGAGCACGGCCGATTCCGCTTCGGCTCGTAATCGTCACGGTGGTGTCGCCGGATGCCACGGCTATCGCAACGGAATCCTCCGCTTTCAAAAGTTCCACCCTAAACGCAGGTTCCGACGGTGTCCCACATGCCGTCAACACGGCTATCATTGTGGCCAGTAGGATATGCGCCATCGTTCTGTCCTTCCCCAACATGCCTGTGGTTCGTATCCGGATTCATCCGTCTGCCGCGAACGGCTCAGCGTGAAGCACGTTAGCGAGATGTTCCGAGGCAATCAATGCGGAATAGGTCCGTGCCGCATCCCGGCGCGCAGCCGATGCCATGCCGCACCGTGTGGGCGCGCGGATCGCTGTTCGGATGCTCGGCTCTGCACGAATTTTTCGACCGCGGCCGGTTTTCGCATTTTGGTGTTGTCGCCCGGCTCTATATGGAGGTAACCTTTGTAGGATGAATCGAGACATGCGTTGTCCCAGCCGTCTCTGGTTGGCCGTAATTCCAATTCTACTGATTGTCGGAATCGGCGGAAGTGCCAGGTGGCTTGCTCACGCCATCCGTCAGACTCCGACCGGCGCGACGGTCTGGATGGTGACACCGGGAACGCGCCTTATTCAAGTGGACCGGGCAGGCCTATATAGGCTGTGGCATGTGCCTCGCGCAACCGTTGGCGAACAACGCTTCGATTATGCCCGTGAACGGCCCACAACCCTGACCGTGACTGTTGTACGGGTTGAGACGGGCGACGATATCGCTGCCCAGCCGACTTGGGGGATTCCGCGCTCATCTCCCTTCGGGCTAGGTTACCCGCTAAAAAAAATTTACCTGCCAGCACCCGGCTCCTACAAAATGAGTGTCACGGGCCCCGGTCCTGAGCGCTTTGTGATATTCGGTCCTTCCCTTTTTGAAAGGCTTTTTCAGGCCGTGATGGCGGCCGCCGCACTGAATGTGCTCGCGCTGGGCATATCCGCCTGGCTTTTGGTCACGGTGATCGCTTGTCGGATCAAAGCCACACGTGTCCGTGTGTGTGGCCAACCGGACACGCTTTCCTCCGGAGGGGACCATGCTCCGTAGGTTTTCGTTTTTTCTGACGGCGCTGGCCGTTGGGATGGACGCCACGACGCTGCGAGCCGATGAGGCGTTTCGTCTGATGGCACCCTTTGCCGCTCAACGTGCCAATTTCTTCCATGCGGCGTTGGGTATACCACGACTTCAGGCGGCCTGGACTTTGGATACGGGACAGCATACCGTTCGGTTCCGCACGGATCATTCACACAACACCAAAGGCCACCCTTTGGGCGGATCGATCGTCCAGGCACGCATCCGTGCCGGCCTCCCTGTCGAGAACAATTTCCTTGGTCAATTCAACACATGGTTGGCCGTTGAATATGCCCGCGGACTTCTGCCGGGCCTGGAGGCAGGGTTCCGACTCGGTTACGGCGGCTGGGATGAACAGCAGGACCACTTCTATTTCTTTGACCGCGAGGGACGCCCCCTAATTCGTTACGAGGATCGAGACGTCTACGGCCTAGGCCCAACGGGACGGGACGATGACCTGACCGATGTGGTTTTCCACGCCACAATGCGTTTGTCCCAATCCGATAATCGGTCGCGGACCTTTGCCATCACCACACAGATGAAACTTCCCTTAGGCGCTCCACGAAATTTGACGGACGCGGGCACAACCGACGCCGCTTTCGCATTTCTGTACACCGAGATTTTCGGCCATGTGGCTCTTCACATAAACGCAGGCGGTATGGTGCCGATCGGAAAGCAAAACCTGTTTATTCCTGACGCGGACGTCACCCTTAGGCCGGTTGCGTGCGGCGGCGTCGGGCTGATGTACCGCGGGGGTCGCCTCTGGGCTTTTGGGCTTCAACTAGAGGGCAACACGAGCGCGTTCCGAGATGTTCCCTTTCTTGCTGCAAGCCCCGTCACGGTGCTTGTTGGCGCGCGAAGATTGGCGGGGCGTTGGTCAATTGAAGCCGGCCTCGGGACGGGCCTGGACTGGCAAGCCGCCTACGATCATTCCTACTTTCTGGCGCTTTCGCGGTTACTCTGATCGCATCGCACCACAGGAGGAAGCGCTCTTTCCCATTCCCGCGTGCCGTGGGCTGTCGGGTTTCTCCATACACAACAAGAATCACTGTACGCGGCACACGTCACACGCCGAACCTCCTTCATCCCATCCACACCGTTTACGGGAACATTGACGTCGGGTTTAACTTCCACGTTGGATGTCATAGCATAGGGTAAAGGCATTGTGGCTGTCGGCTCAGTTCGTAACCATGGGGCACGTGTTCGCGGGGGAGGCGAGAACGCATGATGTCAACGCCCCACACGTCCATCGCAACAAGCGCGAAACGGATCATGATAGTCGACCGCTTCTCGCCTCCTCCAGGCCCATGGGGACTGCCGCCCTCTTCCAGCCACCCCTTGCCCCAGGGAGACTCCACGCACCTTCGGCAGACATCCCAGGCGGTGTCTCCTGCTCAAGTGGGCGGTGGCCTCTCGGCGTCGAAAATAACGCCCGGGGCTGGCGGTTCCCGCGAAGCCTGGCAAGCCCGCTCCCGTTTGTCCAGCGGCTTCCACTGCCCGGAGACGTTGACCCAGTTATCCAACTCGATGATGAGTCGTTCGATTTCAGGGATTCGGCGGATTTCCAGAAACATCTGGTCTACCAGCGTAGGCGTCAATTCCTCCCGATAGCCTTCTAACCGACGCAGTGTCCCGCGAATGCTGACCCGGCCGAAACTGCTGCGAACCGAGAGCGACCCCAAGTCGATCCAGTGACGCACGAGCACTTGGCGGATGCGGCGATTGATATCGAGATCCGTGCGGCTCATGGGTCCGCCCTTTCCCCGACCGCTTGGCCTGCCCGCCTCATTGGGGTACACGCTCGGGGGGGCCAATCAGACCTTCAACCTTTTCAAACAGCTGTTCCACGGTGAACGGCTTGTAGATGATATCCGTCGTCCCGTCGGCAAACTCGTTTTTCCACATCCGGATGACCTCGTCGGAACGCACGTCAAAAGACTTCGGGTATGCCGTAACGAACAGCACAGGGAGGCGGCGCACCGAGCGGAGTTCGCGGTATATTTCAAATCCGTTTTTCTCGGGCATCTTCACATCCAGTAGCGCCAAAACGATGTCGGGATCGGTCTTAAGAATCTCGAGGCCTTCAGCGGGATTCGCGGTGACGGCCAACTGGTATCCACGGCTTTGAAGGGCTTTCTGCAGGCAGTTTAAGACGGCGGGTTCATCGTCAATCGCATAGAGCTTCTTCATGGTACCACGCACGTGCTCTATTCCACATACGTCATTTTACCGGAAGAATCTTACCACGCCCTTTTACCCGATGCGGCGTCCATCGTCAAAAGGATTATCGACGAAATCGTGTCGGGTTGGTCGGATGGGCACCTGCGACGCGGGTCCCCGTCTATAAGGGGGTGGGCTGATCGTCGCCTGATCGCCACCCGGGTCGCCGAGCGGCCCGTCCGAACTGTCAGCGTACCAAAAGGGAAACCGTGCCGTTTGAACGGTTTCTTCGGCCTCGACTCGGTGTTGTTCGCGCGTCGCGTTCAAAAAGACGAAAATGGCGATGACGAGGAGGAGCGGATGCCGCGCCATCAACGCGGCTAGCCCTCCCATGACGGCGAGTGTGCGGCCAAGTCGGGCAGCGATCCGCGTGGCACGCCGCCGACCGAAACGCGGCACGAGGACGGATCGAAAAATGCGACCGCCATCCATGGGAAAGGCAGGCAGCAGGTTGAACACCAGAAGTACGAGATTGATGGCCCCCACCATCGCAAACAGCGTGCGTAACCGCTCGATCGGCATGCACCGTGCGCCGGCCAAAAGAACAATGCCGATGAAGAGACTCACAGCCGGACCTGCGCTAGCCATGAGAAGCTCATCCAGCGGACGACGGGGAAGGGACTCCATTTCGGCGATGCCACCAATACAAGTAAGCCGAATGCGCCGGACACGGCAGCCTTTTTTCTGGGCTACCCATGCGTGCCCCAGTTCGTGCAGCGCAATACTGACGAAAAAACCGATGCCCAGCAGCCCAGCAAACCCAATGCCCCAACCTCCATACTCGAAGAGAATCATGGTAAGCGTCACCAGTACGGACCAATCCAGAAAAAGGGGAATTCCGCGAATCGTTGCCACTCTCCAGGAAAGCCAGGACATGATTGACCTCGTGCCCGTTTTGGCCGTACAAGTTTACGCCATGTTGTGCCGCAACGCCACTCTGAACGCGCGTGGTCTCCCCCTATGAAACGCCTCTACACCCAACTGGTTGTGCTCGCGGCCACCGGATTCGGCTTGGGATGCAGTCCGGTGGCACCCGGCACCGTGGGCGCTCTTGGGGGGTTGGTTTTCTTGCCGTGGATGCGGGCTCTCAACCCCGTTGGGCAGGGAGCAGTGGCCGTGGCGTTAGCGGCCGTCGCTGTTCCCCTGTGCGGATGCGCAGAACGTTTTTTCGGCGTAAAAGATGACCGTCGCATCGTGGCGGATGAGTACCTCACCCTACCTATCGCCCTGATCGGAGTCCCCTGGCCGGGGCATCCCTGGCTCCTGGTCGCGGCGTTTATCCTCAGCCGACTGGCCGACATGCTGAAACCGCCGCCGGCCCGCTCCCTTCAGAAACTACCGGGCGGATTCGGCATTGTAGCAGATGACGTCGTGTCCTGTCTTTATACCTGTTGCATACTGCACGTCGTGACGCTGGCCATGGCCTACCTCCCTGCCGCCTAAGCGTCGGGTTACCCGCACAGTCGTTGCCACCACCCTGGCCCATCGCGTCCGAACAGGGCGTGGCAACGTCTCGTACCACGACCCCGTTCGACCGTCGTTCAGGGTCTCTGCGCGACAACACCGTCAGAAAGGCGCTCGCGGGTTTGCCTGCACGAGCTCCTCATACAGAGCGAGCATCTGGGCGGCTGACCGTTCCGGAGGGAAGGCAGACGCCGCACGCACCCGACCGGCGGCCGCCAGCGTCCGAAGAAAAGAGGGATGATTCGCCACGCGAATGACCGCCTGGGCGAGTTCCTCCGGATCGGCCTGCCGCGTGAGGATTCCGTCCACACCGTCGCGGATGATTTCAGCCGGTCCCGCACGTCCTACCGCCACCACCGGCTTGCCTGCCGCCATGGCCTCGACGATGACCCGACCGAATGGCTCGCGTTCCGCTGGATGGAGCAGCAAATCTATCCCGGCTAGAGTCGGACGGATATGGGGTTGGTATCCGATAAACCGCACACGTTCCCGGAGCCCGAGTTCGAACACCAGCGCCTTCAGCCTTTTCACCAAACGAACATGCTCGCCGGACATATCGTCGCCAGCCACCACAAAATATGCCGAAGGGATGGCATCGGCGATCCGCCGCGCCGCTTCAAGAAACACAGGAAGGTTCTTCCACGGAACGATCTGACCGATAGCGGCCACGACAAACGCATCGGGGCGGATGCCCCACTGGGAGCGCCAAGCCTGGCGTTCCTCGCGATCACTCGGCTGGCCGAGGGGAACACCGTTGTAGATCACGTGAATCTTCCGTCTGTGATCCTCTCCTCGGACCCGACGCGCATAGCGCGAGGCATGGTCGGCAACCGCGCGAGAGATCGCGACAACGGCCGCCGCTTTTTGGCACATCCACGCACCCAACATTCCTAACTCGGTCAGGTCTCGACAATGCCACAGAACCGGAATCGGTATGCGCTGAGTGGCCAGAAGACCCTGAACCGCGGCATGGTCACCGTTGGCATGGATCAAATCCGGCGCCTGTTCCCGGATTCCGGCGATCAGAGCCGCGATGCTTCGCCGAAGTCCCCAAAGCGTCCGCACAACACCAAACGGCGTAAACGTTCTTTTTAGCCGACAGAGCGGCGCAAAGGTGACATCGACTCCACACGCCCGGAGCGCGTCAGCGAATGTTCCGGGTCCCGGCAACACAACGGAAACGGAACACCGCTCACGCGGAAGATGCGCGAGAAGATCAACCAGGCTTCGCTGTGCGCCACCAACGAACGCGGCCACCGTGTCAGCAACGAGTACGCGCACGGGAGAAGATTCCCTTGAGCCCGTACCTTTTTTTCCAGGGGAAAAATCGGTCACGTTCGCGCTCCTAGTCGTTGCCGGCAGGGTCAGGGGCCTTGAACATGGTGAGCGGGGAGTCCCTCTCTTCGGCCGTAAGGCTCCTGGGCGAGCAGCGCTCGGTCCGGCTCTCCTTGAAACCACCGGGAAGCCCCAGTCCACTTCGCCGTTTGCGCCATCGCTCGATGCCCACCATGCTATCACCCGCACGGAGACCGTTCAAGGTCCCGCCGGATGTTCGGAAGAATTCCTGTTTCTTTTTCCTCCATGCCTATCCCAGAATAGAGGCAGGAGGAAGAAAGGAAGACACGACCATTCCGAGGGAAGCCCTTCTCCGTGGCCACGAGGAGGGCCTAAACGTCGAAAGTGCGCCCGTCGGAATCGCCAGCTTTTAACCGTTTTGTCCAAAGACAGCCCGGTGTAGGATAGAATAACGAACGCCGTCCGGCTGTAGTCGACTTCGCATCAGATACACGTCGACGCACACGACCTCGCCAAATGCTGTGTCGGAAAACATCTGAATGGCCTGCATCAAAGCATCGGATTTCCGGGGTGATCGAACACGACCGAGGGTAATGTGAGGGCAAAAGGCGCGTGCCTCCCGCGCGAGGCCGAGTGCTTCGAGATGCGGGCGAAGCCGGTTGTGGAGAGCGACCATGCCGCCGGAGTCAACGATGCCGGCCCAGACTACGCGGGGGGACAGCGGCGAGCCGAACACGGCCAACCCGGCCACAAGGAAGGTAAATCGAGCCGTCTCTGCCGCCACAGCGTCCATGATATGGGCGAGGCGAGGAGGCCAATCAACCGGGATGTTTCCAAGGAAGAAAAGCGACACGTGAAAGTTTTCCGCTGGAACCCAACCGACGTGCGCACCGGTTTTTTTTAGCATGGCCTGCGCCGCGGACACATTCTGGCACACCTCTTCCGGCAAGCGCAACGCCACAAACGCACGTAAACCTGCGCCGGGGTCATCCGCTTCGGTCATCATGGCAAGAGTTTTTCACACGTGTTGCGCCGCTGTCAAACGGTATCCCCACGGTTGTCGTTCGCCCATGCGCAAGCCTTCCCCGACCGTCGGCAAAAAATCGGAGACCGCGCGCAAGGCTTCCCCCAACCGTGAAACCCTATGCCTCGCCCCCTACGCCGGCGCAGGCAGCCACACCGCAGACCTATCCGAAACGACAGACCACGCACCGGCGCATGAATCGTCTCGCATCCCCGCGTAAAGAAAAGTGTGGTCCCCAAAACAGGAACAGCCTGCAGCCACTTCCCCTGGAGGCACCCAAGAGATGGGAAACCGCCTGGCTCGTTTTTCTCGAACACGCTTACGGGATAGGATGTGACGTGCGGAACCACTGGATAAACCGCCGCATGCCTTCCTCGATGGGGACCGTTGGTTGATAGTCGAGCAGACGACGGGCCTTGGTAAGGTCAGCGCACGTGACGAGCATGTCACCCGGGGGAAGCGGCTGACAGTCCAGCGTGGCTTTCATCCCTAAGGAGCGTTCCAACAAGCCGACGAGTTCGCTCAGGGTTGTGGTGCGCGATTCCCCCAAGTTGATAATCTCGTAGCCGAGATCCCGATCCACAGCCGCCAACACGCCGACGACAATGTCATCGATGTAGGTGTAATCCCGCCGTGTGCTCCCATCTCCGTAGAAGGGGACGGGCCTTCCCTCGACCATGCGCCTTGCGAACCGGTGGATGGCCATGTCGGGTCGTTGACGAGGGCCATAGACGGTGAAAAAACGCAAGGCCGTAAATGAAATGCCATAGAGGTGATAGTAGGTGTAGCCGTACACTTCGCCGGCCACCTTGCTCGCCGCATACGGGCTGATAGGCTGGTCCACGCGCGCATCCTCGCGAAACGGAATATCCCGAACGTTGCCGTACACACTGGAGGAGGAAGCAAACACGAATCGCCGAATGTTATGCCGCCGGGCCGCTTCCAGAAGAAGCAGCGTTCCTTGGACGTTAACCTGTTCGTAGAGCAGTGGATCCCGGAGGCTGGGGCGTACGCCGGCTCGCGCAGCCAGATGAACGATCAGGTCCAAGGGCTGCTCACGGAACGCGCGATCCAAAACCATAGGGTCCAGTATGTCTCCGCGAAGGAACAAGGCCTCTGGGAAGGACAACACGGCGCGCACATTCGCCTCTTTGATCCGCGGGTCGTAAAAATCGTTCAAGTCGTCCACAATGATCACGCGGTCCCCGCGCTGCAGCAGCCGCTCCGCCACATGGCTCCCGATAAAACCCGCTCCGCCGGTAAGCAAAATGTTCATGGCCTTTCCTATCCGACAGGAAGGTAACCATTCCCGTCCCCCTTGTCAAAAGTTCCTCCGCTCGTCTCGCCCTGCGATTCCACATTCGACAAGACGGTGAAAATCTGCCACAGTGGCCGCGTATGGGGACTCGTGTGGCTATCCTGAGAACGCGTCCAGAAACGGTTCTGCGCGACTACCACCGCCTTTTGAATCTCGTGGATTATCAGACTATCCTTCCGAAAGATCGAGAAACCGCTCTGAAAATCAATATCAGCTGGCATTCGTTCATGCCGGCTTCTTCCACAACACCCTGGCAACTCGATGGGGTCATCCGTGCCCTGCGCCGGGACGGATATGATCCCCACCGTATCCACGCGTGCCATAATCGCACGGTGGTGATTGACGCGCGCCTTGGCGAGCGGGAGAACAAACATCTCCCCGTGATCGAGGCGCACGGACTGCGCAATGTTCATCTTTACGAGGAAGGCGTCGAGTGGATTCACATTCGGGATGCAGTCGGCGATCTGACAAGTCAATTTTTCGCCCTGAATCGGGTGTATCCCGATGGCTTTCGAATTCCCAGGGAATTCCTCGGCGCTAACATCATCCACCTGCCCACCATCAAGACCCACGTTTTCACTACAACAACCGGTGCCATGAAGAACGCTTTCGGCGGCCTGCTCAACGAACGCCGTCATCTAACTCACTCCGTGATTCACGAAACTCTGGTGGATCTACTCATGATTCAGAAGCGTATCCACGCCGGCATCCTGGCGGTCATGGACGGCACTTTCGCGGGTGACGGGCCCGGTCCGCGATGTCTCCACCCCTCGGTGCGCAATGTCATTTTGGCTTCCACGGATTCCGTGGCCATCGACGCCGTCGCCGCCAAGTTGATGGGATTCGATCCGCTTTCCATCCGCTACATCCGCCTGGCCCACGAGCTGAACCTTGGCTGCGGAGATCCCCGGAAAATCGATATTGTCGGCGATGAGGACGCCGCCCGCGAAAACTGGCATTTTGTCGGCCCTTTCCGGAACATGACCTTCGCCAGCCGCATGCAGCACCGGATCTACTGGGGGTTCCTCAAAAAACCTGTGGAATGGTCTCTGCGCACCTTCCTGGCCCCCTGGTCGTACATAGCCAGTGTGCTCTACCATGATGCCTATTGGTATCCCACCCACCAAAAAATCGTGCGGGAACTCCTGCGCACCGACTGGGGCCGCCTGTTTTACAACTGGGAGCGGATCGCCCTCTCTCCCGATGATCTGACGGCAGAAGGGTGGCCGGACGTCGGCCCGGAACCAATCTGGGAACGGGTTCGTCCGCTTCGCCTCGTGGGGCGATCTCTGCGGCTTTTAGGCACCTGCCTTGTTCGAGCTCCTGAATGCGAGTGGCAACGGCATCGCCATTTCCTGTTCTGATTGCCTGATACGACGTCATACATAAGGTTTTCAGCCACGAAAAACGGGTCATTGATTTCACCCGCCTGGGATCATGAGGGAGGGCATGCGCGCCCTCACAGACGCAGGCTTCTAACCGCCCGAAAAGGTGGACGCCAGTACCCCAACCCATTCGAGCACGCATGCCCTGCACCCACGATCTGGCCGGGGCATACGTGACGTTTTCTCGGGGCTGTGGCGGGAGGGAAAGGTTGACTCTAGTGGCATGGGACAGGCCCGTTATCCACCACGCACCAAGGTCACGATTTCAACACGATCCCCTTCCCGGAAGCGGTGTTGTTCGTACGCGGCCCGTTGGACAATGTGGTCGTTGATCAGGATTGCCGTGCGGTCCAGAGGCGCGCCGATCGCGCGGCAGACCTCAGCGACGGATGGCGATTCGGCGAACTCCATGGGCTTGCCATTGACGACGAGTTTCATGTTGCACAGGGAGTGTTGCGCTGCGGCACCGGGGGCCTGTGCCTCGGTTCCGGCTGACTCAACGGGATCGAGGCGTCTACCCCTCCGCGTTTCCACACGGTTCAACGTTTACGTCAATACATGGGCACGTGGCAACCTTATAAGCCGTGCGCAGCGAGATCGTTTTTGCCTGCGAACGGTGAGGCGCCCCTCAAGACGCGGAGGCCTCTTCGACTAGGCGCTCCCAGATCCGCTGCACGTGTGCCTGTGTTCTCCGGATGGCCTCCCAAAGGTCCTGCACGGTTGCCTCCTGTCCCATCACCCGGCGCGCCAGGGTTCGGCGTTGGTGGGGATCGAGCGGCAGGGTATGAACCTGGCGGTTTTCGAAAAGCTGCAAGCAATGTTCCACACGGCGCAGAAGGATGTAGCCCTCCCGAAGTTGCGAGGCGGCTTCGGGAGCACAAAGGCCGGCCTTTTCCAAGCCCTCAATCGCGGCAAGGGTGTTCCCGGTCAACAGCTCAGGATGGGTGCACAGATGCACAAGCTGTTGGCACTGCACATAGAATTCGATATCGCGGATGCCGCCGGGACCCACTTTGATATTTTCCTCGCCGTTTGTGCTCGCAGTCCGGGAAAGTTTTTTGCGCATGGCGTGAACCACGGGAACGACATCGCGCGGTTTGCGGGGTTGCAGGAGGACTTCCCGCACGCGTTCCATGCAACGACGGCCGATAGTCGGTTGGCCGGCGACAGGACGTGCCTTGAGTAGCGCTTGCAGTTCCCACAGGGCCGCGTGCCGCCGGAAGTACTCGGCCAGCGCGGTGAGGCTGATCACGGGCGATCCTGCGCCGCCATAGGGCCGCAAGCGGAGGTCCACGCGGTAAACCTGGCCTTCGTCGGAATGTGCGGATAGACTTCGATGCAATTCTTCCAGCACCCGGGCGTAGTCGGCCTGCCGTTTCACGTCCTCTCGGTCGTTTCCGGACGGTTCATAGACGGCGAATACGTCGATGTCGGAGCTGTAGTTGAGCTCCCTGCCGCCGAGTTTGCCCAAGCCGACCACGGCGAAATGCGCGCGCAGCGCACGGGCTTCCGCCCGCGAGGTCCGGACGCCCCAGGCCTCCCAGATGCGATCGAGGCAGGCGCTGGTAAGGACGTCGGCCAGCGCGGACAAGTCCTCCACAATTTCGGAAAGAGGAGCGCGCAGACAAATGTCGCGTGTGCCGATGCGAAGGATTTCACGGCGGTAAAAAAGCCGCAGGTCGTCCAGCCAGCGGGCCGGTTCGTGGCGATGGGCGAAACCGAAGGTATCCAGGGCGGCGCGGAGAAAGTCCCGCGTGCGCGCGCTCTGGAGGATGGCTGGGTTCGTGCACCAGTCCAGAAAGTCCGGATGACGGATCAGGGTTTCCGCCATGAAGACACTGCTGCCCAGGATGGACAGCAGAATTTCCAAGCGGCTGGGTTGCGCAAAAAGGCGTTCGAAATGATCGTACGGATCAGAAAGTTCCCGGACAAAGCGTTCCCAGTTGTTGAGAGCGAGGTCTGGATCGGGCGTGTGACGCAGCGCATCGGCGGCCAGGACAGCCAGCTTGACGAAACGTTCCGGGGTCTCTTCCCTCTCCATAAGTTTGTGCCAATTGAGGTAGGCGCGATCCGGATCGACAAAGCCGTAGCGACGCAGAATGGCGCGGCGGGTTTCCGGCAGTGCCGTGTCGGTCAGAAGAAGATCGGCGAGATTGACGGCCGATGGGGTGGTCAGGCGACCGGAACCAACGGCACGGGTCATGAGACGGCGAACGCGGGCGGTGTGCGTTTCAAACGCGACCAACAACTGCTGTTCGGGGCTGAGGGTGTCGCGGTGCTCATATCCGAGGCGGCGGGCCAGGTGGGCATATTCGGTGGATCCCTGGGGAGGGAGGGAAAGGTCCAGCGCGTTTCCGCGCAACATGCGCAGCGCATTGATCAGGCGGCGGAAAAAGTCATAGGCCTCCCGCAGCTCCCACGCATCCTGCGCGTCAAGCTCGGCGACGCGATTTAGCGCCTCCAGTAGCGCGTGGATGCGTGGCGTGCGCAATTCCGGATAGTTCGTGCCGTACACCTGCTGCAGAACCTGCAGACAACATTCGACGTCCGCCAGAGCGCCGGGGCTGAACTTGGCATTCGCACGGCCGTCGCGCGTCTTATCACGGGCCTGGCGTTCCCGCTGTTGGCGCAGGGCGTCCAAATCCAGGGCACAGCCCCCGTAGAGAAATTCGTCTCGTAGCCGTTCCACCCGGGTTCCGAGCGCACGGTTTCCGGCCACCCAGCGGAGACGTGTGAGGGCGAGTCTTTCGAGAGCCTCGGCGCTGCCGGCGGGTCCGTAATAGCGGCAAAACGTTTCGAGGCCGATGGCCTTGGGGCCGCTGCTCCCGTGAGGCCGAAGACGCAGGTCCACGCGGAAAATGCCTTCCTGTTTGGCGCTGATAAAGCGGGTGATGCCCTCCGCGAGGAGGGAAAAAAACTCCCGATTTTCAAGAGGAGACGGCCCGTCGGTTTGGCCGTCATCACTGTAAATCAGAAGAAGCTCGATGTCCGAGGCGTAACCCAACGCCACGCCGCCGAACTTGCCCAGCCCGAAAAATGCGTGCCGGGCCGGCAAGCCGCCGACGGTACGGGGAACACCATATCGCGCGCTGAGTTGCGCGAAAACGGTTTTCTGCGCCTGGTCCACCACCAGTTCGGCAAGACGCGTCAGGGGCTCCGCCAGGGCTCGCGGGTTCCCTTGCGCGTGAAGGAGATGATCGAGATCGATCTGATAGATTTCGCGGTCTTTCCATGCATTGAGGCGGAGGCGGCGTTCCTCCGCATCGGGGCTTCCCTGGAGTGCCTCGCGCAGCCGGCGTTGAAGGTCACGCCTTCCGAAACGGAGTCGAGGCAGGCGTGTGCCTGTGCCAAGTAGAGGCCGGAGAGCCTCGTACTGGGACCGCACAAATTCCTCCCAGATGTAGTCGCTCGCGCCGAGAATGTGGGCCAGCTTTCGCAGGGCGTCGGGGTTCTGAAACAAGGCGAACCACGGTCCTCCATCGGGCGAACGGTGAATCTCCTCGACGAGTTGATCGAAACGGGCGAGTGCGGCGTAGGGATCAGCGGCTTTTCCGAGAAAATACGTGAATTGCTTGGTCAGCAGAACGGAAAGGCGAACTCGATTGAGCACTTCCGGATCCGTAAGGGGACGGCCTCGGTTGTCCAGCAAATCGATTTCATCGTGGACCATGCCGTGAACGGTTTGGATGCGAACTCCTTCGATGGAAATACCGCGGAGGGCCAGGGCGTTGCTCAGCGAATAGAGAAAAGCAGGAGTATCCTGTGCCACCACCTCGATCGTGGTGCAGGGAGCGGCCCGCTCCAAGACACGAATCTCCACGGGGAGCAAAAGGCCGGAGGTCTCCCTCTGCAGTTGCCGTAGGCGGTCAGCGACCATCTCGTTGACGATTTGCCGCGCGCGACGACTTCCCGCGTCCGAGCGGGATTCGAGAAGTCGGAAAACGTCTTCTGTGCGGTTTGTGAATTGTTCGGCCCAGTTAGGGGGAGAAGCCTGCGGATCCCGTATTCCGGAAAAATAGTCGATGATGCAGCGCCGTGTGAACGCCAGGGGGTGCGGCGTGGTAAGAGATCGTGTGGGGGAAGGCGCGGGCGACGGAGGAGAGCCCCGAGCATAGGTGAAGATATGGCCGGTGAGGATGCTGATCCCAAAAGCGGCGAGGAGGCCGGTGATGAGGGAAAAGGCGCCGGGATAGTCAAAGGCGACGACAGTGCAATCCACGCGATTTTCGCCCACGTCATCTATGATCACACGGACAGGAGTTTCCTGGGTCAGGGAGGAGATGGTGGCGATATGCCGGGCGATGGTGGCCGGGCTGAAAACACGGTAATAGACCGCGCTCAGTCGCTCGCAATGGTGTGCCGCAAGTTGCCGGTCAAGCGTGGGGGCGGCCGCCAGGATGCTTTCCACTAAGGGATTCATTGCGGCACCGACAGGGTAGGCACTTTCTTTACTGCCTCGGATGTCTTGAAATTATCCCTCTTGGGAGCCAGAGGCAACGTCATTTTGTTTGCGGTCAACTGGCCGTGTGGTGGAGACGGTGCCGGGGGCGGCCGGAATAAATGTATTGCGGCGGGGTGTGCCCTGTGTCACAGTGTTGCACGCCTGCGTCACGTGACGGAGCAAGGTGTTGGCGTGCGGTTGTGCGGTCCCGGGGCATGCGTGTGCCGTCGGAGATCGGGGGATAGACAGGCCGGCGCCGACGGCGACTCGACGACGCGATACCGCTGTGCTTCCCGTGGCTTGTCGGCAAAAAAATCCGGTATGGCGGCGGTGGAGCCCGAGAATCCATGATTCCTTTGCGCGATAATGTTCGAGCGCGGCGCGTGCCGGTTGTGACCCTGGCATTAATTGCCGCCAACATAAGCGTTTTTATCGTCCAGCTCGGTCTCCCGCCTCTGGAATTGAGGGAAAGCCTTGAGGTGTACGGGGTGGTGCCGCAGCGGTTCTGGCTTGTGCTCCGAGAAGGACTTTTCCCGCTCGTGCCGGGAGAATTTTTGACGCTTGTCACTGCAGGGTTTCTTCATGGAGGCTGGGGGCATCTTATCAGCAACCTCTGGGGTCTATGGCTGTTCGGCGACAACGTTGAGGATCGCCTGGGGCCTGTTCGTTTCCTGATTTTTTATGTGCTGTGCGGCGTGATGGCCATGGGAGCGCATGTTCTGCTCCATGCGGGCAGCAACATACCCGCCATTGGTGCCAGCGGCTCAATCGGAGGCGTCATGGGCGCTTACCTGGTCCTATTCCCCTTTGCTCGCATGGTGGTAATGGTTCCGATTCTTTTTTACCCTCTGCTGGTTGAGATTCCCGCCGTGGTCTTTTTGGTTCTCTGGTTTATTAGTCAGGTCACCGGGGCTGCCGTGGAGTTTCTGGCGCGGATTTCCGGCGTGGGCGGTGTGGCTTTTTGGGCACATGTGGGTGGATTCCTCAGCGGCATGTTCATAGGACGGCGGTGGGGCGCCTGGCGACGTCTGGGCTTGGCGCGGTATGCGTAATGGTGCCCTTTGGGGAGAGGGGAAAAATACACCGGACCGCAAGTGCGGCGGCAATGGCGGTGGGCTTCGTCCCCTACACCGGATGGGCAAGGGGAGCAGGCAATGACCCTTTTGGAGTGTGACTGCTGCGTGGTGGGTAGTGGGATTGCCGGATTGATGCTGGCGTTGAAAGTGGCAGCAGCGCGCCGGGTGCTTGTGCTCACAAAAAAAACACGAGCCGACAGCAACACGAACTATGCCCAGGGAGGCATTGCTTGTGCGATCGAACCGGATGACAGCCTCGAACAGCACGTTCAGGATACGCTGGCGGCGGGAGCAGGGCTCTGCAACGAGGCGGTGGTCCGTCGCCTTGTGGCCGCAGGTCCTGAACGGATTCGTGAACTGGAACGGATGGGGCTGGCCTTTGCGCGTTCCTCCCGCACGCATTCCGGATACGACCTCGGGCAGGAGGGAGGCCATTCGCGACGTCGGGTGCTGCATGCTGGCGACATCACAGGCCGCGCGATTGAAACCCTCCTCCTAGCCCAGATTCAGGCAACCCCCCCTATCGTCTTGCTGGAACATACCATGCTGGTGGACCTGATTACGACGACCAGCCTGGGATTGGACGACACGAAGCGGTGTGTGGGTCTGTACGCACTGGATCGCACCACAGGAAAAGTGCTGGCGGTCCGCACACCGTGCGTGGTTTTAGCCACGGGCGGAGGAGGGAAAGTTTACCTCTACACGAGCAACCCGGATATAGCGACCGGTGACGGCTTTGCCGTGGCGTGGCGGGCCGGGGCGCGCATCCGCAACATGGAATTCATCCAGTTTCACCCCACCTGCCTGTACCATCCGGAGGCGAAGTCCTTCCTGATCAGCGAAGCGGTCCGGGGAGAAGGTGCCTACTTGGTGGATGCCGACGGCCATCGATTCATGTCGAAATACGATCCACGGGCGGAACTGGCGCCGCGGGACATTGTGGCCCGGGCCATTGACCAGGAAATGAAGGCCATCGGGTCCCCCTGCGTCTACCTGGATATCCGGCACCGCTCGCGGGTTTTCCTGCAGGAGCGATTCCCGACGATCTATGAAACGTGTCGGCATTATGGGTACGACATGGCGACGGACCGCATTCCGGTGGTCCCAGCGGCCCACTACTTTTGCGGCGGGGTGGAAGCAGGCGTGGACGGCCAGACGAGTCTTCCCGGGCTTTTTGCCTGCGGCGAAGTCGCCTGCACAGGATTGCATGGCGCGAACCGCCTCGCCAGCAATTCATTGCTGGAGGCGCTGGTGACGGCACACGAGACAGCAGCGCACATTCTGTCGCTTCCACCCGCGGACGCATGGCCGCCGGTGCGGATTCCGAATTGGGAGATCGGGCGCGCGGTTTCCAGCGACGAAGCCATTGTGGTGGAGCATAACTGGAACGAGGTCCGAACCTGCATGTGGGACTACGTGGGCATTGTGCGGACCAACAAAAGGCTGAGCCGCGCCCGTCGACGCATCGAAAACCTGCGGACGGAAATCCAAGAGTACTACTTGGATCATGCCCTAACAGCCGATGTCCTTGAACTCCGGAATATTGCCGATGTGGCGGAGCTTATCGTCCGCTGTGCCGAATCCCGTCGGGAAAGCCGTGGACTTCACTACACACTGGATTATCCCCAAATGCTGCCCGAAGCGCGGGATACGGTGATTGAGGGCATCCCGGATAGATCGGCCTGACCCTCCGTTCATCAACCGACGGAGGACCCCGGACAGCCGCCTGTTCGGCCTGAGTCCTTGCGGGGGCGAAAGCATCCCAGCGGAAAGAATCCATCGGAAGGCTGGTCATCGTGGTGGCGTAGCCTTCCCCTGGCTGGCCACCTTTTCCTGAGCGCGTCGGACCGCCTCCGGGTCGCCCAGATAGTAATGGCGGATAGGGTTTAAATTTGCGTCCAGTTCGTACACGAGGGGGATACCTGTGGGGATGTTCAGTCCCACGATTTCGGAATCGGAAATGTTATCCAGATATTTGACAAGAGCTCGCAGGCTGTTGCCGTGCGCCGCAATCAGCACGCGGTGACCCTCCCGGATGGACGGTGCGAGGGTCTCATGCCAGTAGGGAAGGAAACGGTTCACCGTGTCCTTCAGGCATTCGGTCAGCGGAATCTCCTCCTTGCGGAGATGGCGGTAGCGGGGATCACGAGCCGGAGAACGGGGATCGTCCGCGGTGAGGGCCGGCGGACGGATGTCATAGCTGCGGCGCCAAATCAAGACCTGTTCTTCGCCGAATTTAGCGGCCATTTCGGCCTTGTTGAGTCCTTGCAAAGCGCCATAGTGGCGTTCGTTCAGACGCCAGGAGTTGAACACGGGGATCCACATGAGGTCGAGCCGATCCAGCGCGATCCACAGGGTACGGATGGCGCGTTTCAGCACGGAGGTATAAGCGATGTCAAAAACAAACCCTTCCCGTTTCAGCGTGTCGCCGGCGGACTGAGCCTCCTGGATCCCGGTTTCCGAGAGGTCCACATCCGTCCACCCGGTGAAACGGTTTTCCTTGTTCCACATGCTTTCGCCATGGCGCAATAGAACGAGCCGATGCATCCGCACACCTCGCTTTCCCGCGGCCGGGCGGTTCGTTCTGGCCGCGGTGCAGGCAAATATAGTATAGGAGACCGAACAGTCGAGAGCGAAATAAGCATGGGGCGATTGGCCCGAACAGTCCATGGGGTTACGGTTGCCGCCGTTCTGCTTGGCGTCGGGCCGGCGGAGGGACTGGAGTACCGGGACGCCTGGAGTCCGTACAATGCCGAGCGCCCGGTGCGCGAGCGCACCTCCTTCATCATTTTGCACACCACGGAAGCACCGACGGAAAGCGCTTTGAACAAACTTCGTGACCGGGGTGAGGCGCACTTTCTGGTGGACCCGTTGGGGCAGGTGTACCGCCTCCTGGACCCCCGCAAGGTGGCACTCCATTGCGGACGGAGTCTATGGAACGGCCTCTCCGATTTGGACCAGTACTCGATTGGTGTTGAGGTTGTTGGGTACTACAATCGGGATATCACCCCGGCCCAATATCGTGCCGTTCGTGAACTGCTGCTGATCCTTCAACGGACGTACCGGATCCCGGACATTCGTGTTCTCTCACATGGCATGGTGGCCTATGGGACGCCCAATCGCTGGCATCCGCGCTCGCACCGAGGTCGAAAACGGTGCGGCATGGTGTTTGCCCTGCCGAGTGTCCGCGAGAAGCTGGGGCTGACAAGCCGGCCGTCCAGCGATCCGGACGTGGACGCCGGCCGCTTGGTTGTAGGGGACCCCTATCTCGCGCGGGTTCTGTACGGGTGTTCGACGCGATGGGAGGCGGAGACGCTTGTGCGGGCGAAAGACGAAAACGTGATTACCACCGGCCGTTCGGCCTGGGATATTGCCCGCGATCAATATGCCAGTCGGACGACTCTTTACGTTCTTCCAGACGGGCGACGCCTGCGAGGCGACGAGATACGGGACTGGCGGCGTGTTCCGCTGGGAACCCGTGTCCTCTTGGGTGAAGCCCCCGGCGAGGAAAATGAAGAGCCTTTCCGCGTGGCGGGGGCAGTCGGTACACCGGCAGAGGATCTTGCGGGAGCAGAAGCCCGCAGTGCAAACACCCTGTACGTTTTTCCGAACGGGACGATTCAATCGGGCTCCCAGCTGACGGATGCGGAAGCGGAACGGTTACCGAGCGGGACGCGGGTGTTTATTGGTTATACGATTGCCGGGCAGGTCACGGCGAAGCGAATGGCCTATGACATTTGCGGCATTCGCTGGCGCCTTCCGTCAACGGTGTACGTTTTGCCGAACGGCCGGGTCGTCACCGGCGACCGTGTCAACGAAGGAACCATTCCGCGAAACGCCGTGATTCTCCTGCGCCGGTGAGGTTCCGGAGTGGGAAGGGAGTCCTGGAGCATGACCTCGAGAGAACGAGAGAATGCGTATTGACCATTCTGGCCAACCAGGCCGCAGATCGTGTCCCCGTCAACTACTCGGCCAATCCCAGCATTGACCACTGGCTCAAGATAGTGCATCCCGTTTTTTTTGGACCGGTAGCTAAGCCACGATTTTGGCAGGATGATGTCCAGGAGAACGGGAGGTCGGAGATGGCGACGAAGCGACGGAAGCATTCGGAGGCGGTCAAGGGCGTGCGGACCTTGAGCGCGTGGAGTTCACGGTTCACGGTCCATCCCGCGGCGATCGCCCACGGGAAGCGGATGCTCATCGAAGGGGTGCCGGGTGTGTTCGGAGGTGGCAACGACGGTTTGCCCAAGAGCGAGGAGGAATTGACCGCACCACTGCATGAGCGGATCGGACGGCTGCAGATGGAGGTGGACTGGCTCAAAGAATCTGGCGCAGATGCGGAAGATGCGACGGCAAACGGTTCTGCCGGGGCCGCATACCAGCCGCCGGCACCCGCACCATCGGGTTTATCCCTATCTGCTGCGGGATCTGCGGATTGGCACGCCGAACGAAGTCTGGTGTGCGGAATTACCTACGTGCCGATGCGGCGAGGGTTTCTGTGCGTGGTGGCGATCGAAGAGTTCACGGCCCGGTTGGAAGTGGCGCTGGCGCGCGTCAGCATGGACGGTCGAGTCCGAGTGACGGACAGTATCTTCATCGAGCGATTGTGGCGCAGCGTCAAGTACGGGGCGGTTTATCGGCGCGACTACGCCGACGGGGCCGAAGCCCGTCGCGGGCTGGAGCGCTACGTCCGATTCTACAACACGCAGCGCCGGCATCAGGCCCTGGGCAATCGGACGCCGAGGGATGTTCCCATGGCACGGGCGGCTTGATCCGCTACGGGTGCAGGGTGGCTGGCCGCGGGGCGACGCGCCGCCCCCTTAGGGGGCAGGGACAGGGAACAGACCCAAAACTGCGGATAAGCAATGGAGGGGGAGGATGCCGGGCTGAAATCGGAGGCGATGCGTTGAGAGTAAGCCGAAACCCGAGGGACGCCGTCCCGAACGGCGCGTCTGATCACGCCGTTTCCGGCCGATGAAAAAGACCCCTCCCGCCGACTCCCTTCGGGATCGGTGTCCAACCACGAGGACCGCCTCCTCCCCGGACGTTCTCCTAACCGGTCGAAACCGTCCGTAATGGAAATCGCTCGAACAGGGGCATCAGTCTTTCATCCTCGCCGGCAACTGCACGAACGCCGCCTGCACGCACCGCCGCGGTGCCCACCCCGGCGGTACGTTCCCATCCCGGTATTCCGTGGCCAGAATCTCGTCGGCCTCTGCCCATACCGCCACCCCCGGCTGATATCCCTTCACCCCCGTGTACGTCCCTTTCGCCGCTCGTTTCCAACTCTCGATCACCGTCGCGTCCACGTCTACCGTCGCCCGCCTCACCGTCGTGCCCACCTCCGCCACCGCCCGCGCGCTCTTTCATCCCTTCACACTGCGCCACGCACAGCCCCCAATCGCAAACTCCGGAACGCCCGCGACAGCGCGGCCATCCCCCGTGCGGCGTCAGATATACTCATCGAGCGGTTTCGGATCGATAGCGAACGGGGTCTTGTTCCACAGCGGAATGCGCGTTTTCATGGCTCGATAGGCGCAAAAGAGGTGCTTGATGCTATCAAGCGAAAAAAGGAAAAGTTGGACTGCGGAAGGGACATGGTATCCCCCTTATGGGGATTCGGTGTTTAGGGGAGATGGGGGTTATTGAGGGAGAGAATTGGGAGGGAAGTAGCAACTTGCCTGCCCCCAGGGGGGAAGGGAGCAGGCAAGGCCGTTCTCCAAAACTAGAATGGACACATGGCGCACCGCCTCCAACATCGGAGGCTCTAAAAAGATCAAAAAAGAAGGTACGCATGTGTCCAATCC
>FWPU01004177.1_pt1 | contig 34181 bp, 24 predicted proteins | sample 2228361 | NCBI WGS metagenome assembly FWPU01 (sample SAMEA103939777, study PRJEB20133) | metagenome
TGCACCGCCCGCTTCAATGGGGCCGGGGCATGAATACCCCGGAAAACTCCGCCCTCCTCGACGGGCGAGGGCTTTGGATGAGCCGCGCCCAACGCGAGGGGTCAAGCCTTTGATAGCCTTTTCCAGAAAAAAACACCACAAGCTCTTCTCCAATAAGATCCATCCGTTTGGTTTCGTTGGATTTTTCAAGCGCGAGCGCCGGCATGCTTTTTTACGGACCACCACCGCTCGTCACCGTACGGCAAGGCGTCACACAATCACGGGCTCCTTTTGGACCGGCTCAAAACGCTTCCCCAGGCTCTGGACCTTCGGGCTCACACGATCCGCCGGACCAAGATCCAAGATCAACACATGGTCCTGGCCCATCTTCACAATCTTTAACAGCGCTTCCTCCAAACGCAATCGCCGCATGGCATCCAACCGACACTGAAAGACGGAAAGCTGCAACCAATCCCCATAGCCTTCCAGAACACGAAACAGACGCTTCCAGCGCTTCGGATCCCGGACATCATACGTCACAATGTAAAGATGGTCCATGGGCTTTCCTCTAACGGGTGACGAAGTTGGGATAACTGGGAATCTCCCCCATGAGATAGCGCACCAAAAGACGTGCCTGCACCTCGAACAGCTGCCGGTAGGTCACTCGATATCCGAAAATCGGATGGGTCACCTGTTGCTGTATGCGACGCTCAAAAACTGCAATGAACCGCTTGCGACCGGATTCCTTCAACGTACAAGAGCCGGCCGCGGACAAAAAATCCTTTTCATGGACCTCACCATTATTGATGGCGGTGATCACCGCCGAATCCGCCACCAAAGGACGAAAGGGTTCCATCATGTCCAGGGCCAGGGAAGGACGCCCAAAACGCGGCTGATGGTAGAAGCCTCGGTAGGGATCAAGCCCCACGGCCGAAAGAGTCACCGTCCATTCCCGGGTCAGCATGGCATAAGCAAGGGAAAGCAGGGCATTGACAGGATCTTTGGGAGGTCTACGGTTTCTTGTCTTGAAATCAAAGGCACGAGATGCACCTTGCTCACCTTTGAGCATTCGAGAAAAATTTTGAAAATATAAGTTCGCCCCTGCCCCTTCAGTGCCGAGAAGCACTTCCATGGAAGGCGCTTTCATGGCCTGGCGCATCAGCATTGTCAGAGACTGGTGGAGCTCGGAAGGCATCTTCGCCTCTCGCTCCCCCGATTCGTTGCGCCAGTTTCGACGAAGGAGAGTCCGCCCATTGGCCATCTTGGCAACGACCCACCGTTTGGCCAAATGAAGACACACCTGGGGATCAAAGCTTCGACGGTATTGCCATGTTCTCGTCTCCACGTTACGATACCCCGTTCCCACCGTGTGACCCAAAAACCATCCACCGAAGGTCATCCAGGTTACAGGAATCTCTCTTCGAAAACATTCCTGAAGGGCCGGGGCGCTCAAAGAGGCTGCCCCAAAAAGGACAACTTGGGACACTTCAGAGAGCCTGCACCGACCGACCTCGTCCCCCTTCTCCTCAATGATGAAAAGCTCACCTTGCTTGCGTACATACGCTCGAGGGGACTGGATGATCAGCGGTAGAGCGTTTTCAGCCGCCGGAAGAATGGGCCGGGGCTTTTGGCTCAGGTGGCACAAAAAGCGCACTTCGTCAGGAAGACAAATACCGATGAGGGAACAATGAGGACACTTGGGGCTATCCTCCAGCGGGGGAGGAATTTCGCCGTTGGCGACAAGATCCCGCATGTCCTGAACCGCCTTGTGGACCTTTTCCTTGAGAGCCTCATCAAAGGTCACTCGAACACGTTCCCGGGAGCCCACATAGTAGATCATCCCTTCATGGCACGTGAAGCCGTGCTCCCGAAGCAATAACCCTTGAGCGCACAGTTGCACACGTTCGGGATCGTAAACCCCGCCCGCTACATGCGGGCGTTTCCCGCGCTTGTAATCCACAGGGGTCACCACCGAACCGTTCCCTTCCACAAGGTCAATTTTGGCAATCAAGCCAAGATGGGTTGAGGAAAGAAACACCGAGCGGGCATGAATGACTTCTTCGTCTTCCGGTTTTTCCGGCAGAGTGCCTCCACCGGCATCGACGTTTCGGTGGCGAATGGATCCATCGACCGTATAGACATTGGGTGCGAATTCCCCTTGCACCCACATGAGATAAGCCAGTCTGGGGCAGTAGATGTACTCGTTCAAAATCCTTGCCGGAATCAGTGGCATTTCTCCATCAGGGCCTTTCATCGGTCTTCCCCCCCTCGGTCACGCCATGCCCATCACACTCAGCGGGAACAAACAGGCCCATCCCAAAATGGCAGGCAAAACCTAAAGCCAATGGTCCACACACCGGCTCATGGAATGCCAACAGCCAGAAAGAGCCTCGGCAATCCGGCTGGACCAAGCCTCCCTTGCCACGAAATCGATGGAAGTGAATCGGCCTCACCGGTCTCGACCGATAGAGGCGTTCTTCCAAGCGCTTTCCATCACGGGGTACGGGCAAGTGTCGCAGTCGGCATTCTTTAAGGATTTGATCCCAGGGACCGAAAGACTTCTTGACGTGCCACGGATGCATATACGGGGTGACAGAGATCCAATGCGTGGAAGACCTGAAAATGGGACTGGCCGGAGAAAAGGCCGAGGGCGTCCCGACACCTTCCAACCACAGCTCCCACTCTTGGCCGTCTTTCAGGTAGAGTCTTCGAAGATCACTCATGGCCGAGGCCTCCTTGGGCTCGAGGCCCCCCGGCGCGTAGACCACCAGGTGGACGATGCGTCCTGCATCGTCAGGTTCGGGTAGGAAAAATGCGTGGCGGTGATCGCTGGGGCCGCCTGTACCATGGCCCGAGAAAGCGCTCGGCACTTCACCCAATCGATTTTGAAGGGTTCGAAGAAGGGCCGCCCGCAGGGTTTCGGTGACCTTAAGAGCCTCCTCGATGCGAGGAAGCGGTTTCCCGTAAACAGCATACCGCGCCACAGAAGGACGCTCATCTTCAGGTTTTTTCAAGGAAACCCGAAGAGGCGGCACGGACGTTCGAACAACATGCATCGGGCGCCGATACCAGACAACTTGAGCCCCCGGCGGGAGACTCCATCCCGAAGCTCTAAGCGCAGCCGTTTCCATACACACGGCTTCAAGCCATGAGGGAGGCCGTGCTGCCCTTCCCGTCTTCTTCTTCCCTTTCCCTGAGGCGGATGTGCCGAAATCCGTTTTTGGAAAAGCGTCGCTTTCTGATTGAAGAAGGGTTTCATATTCGCGCGGAGGAATCGGACACAGAAGCGGGATCATTTCATGGTTTGCTTCGAGACCCTCCCGGCAGTGCTCGCTGTGGGTCCCCAGGCTCTCCCCCTCAGGCTCCGAAGCTCCATCCATGGGGAAAACGTTCCAGGGACCGTTAAAGGCCACCCGTCGGGCTTCCGCCCAGCTTTCGGCACGGCCAAGGTAAGTAAGCCCGGAAAGAAGCCGGTCCAGAAGCTCTCGATGTTCTTGTCCAAGTTCGATGCGAGGCCATCCGACCACCAGTTCCTCAGAGGGATCCAGACGCAAAAAGGCATCGTAAATGAGAGTGTTCTTTTCCTGGCTCCCTTCCCGGGTAGGCATGTAATGGCGCACATGGCTATGAATCGCCGATGGCACCGCGTAAATCGGCGGCGCATCGGAAAGGCGGCCCAGGACACGTTCCAGTTGAACGAGGTTCCCACGACCATTTTCCGGCAGACGATGCCAGACCGCCACAAGGGCCCGTACAATCCTCCACGGAGACGGCGGCCATTCCACGTCGGCCTCGTTCACATGGCGGCCCCAGGGGGTGGCATGAAACCGACCGGCAGGGAACCGAAACCCGATAGCCAACATGGTTATTTCCTCCATGGCACGGTGGTCACCCTGGGTTCAGCAAAAAGCTTTTTGGCGGCGACCGCTTCGATAAGTTCCGGAAGCCAAACTTCCAAATCCTCAAGTGAGGGCAGCATAAAGTCTTTCGGGCTTTGGACAGTCACTCCCGAACAGGACAGGTCGCAGGCCGTACGCAGACGCAGACCTTCCTCCAAGAACTTCTGAATCTTGTAAAAAATCAGGGCAAGAATGAGGTCTTCCGCTTCGGGATTCAAACCATATCCCTTCAATTGGGCCAGATCCGCATTGAAGTAGGCCGTGATCTTGGCAGCGGTATATTCGTCCCGAGAAAAAGGCACATGGCCAAATCCCTTCGCCGTGTCCCCAGAAGGGTTCACATGATCGTTCTTGACGCCTCCGCTTTGCACCACACTGACGTCGGACGCTTCAATAAAGGCCGAAAGCAGGCGGGGCAAGCGAAGCCGTCCCCCTGCCAATTCTTTTTTCGCAAGAAACACGCCGTGAACCAGGGCATTGGTATCGTAACGAAAGACCGTGTGGGCAAGCTTCCGAAGGTCCACCGGCCTTTCTTCCATGCTGGCCAGTTCATTTTTGAGCATTTCAAACACCGTTTTGTCTTTCCCCTCCAGAATGTAAGGGGAATTGAGTCGGTGGGCTTCCAGAACGGAATTGGTCAGTGGGGTTCCATCTTCCAGGACCACTTTCACCAATGGAAGGCCTTTGAGGGGTTCGACCCAGTCATCGTTCGCCAGGTCCCAGCACACCGTTTCCAACCGATTGGCCATGCTTTGGGCGGATTCCACAAGGAGCATCTGAGTGCCGTCCGGAGCGTAGTACAGGGCTGCGCCTAAGTCAGGAAAACCTGTGGGCTGAAAACGCGTTCCTTGAATCGGGTGAAGATCAGCTTCCATAAGGAAGCGAGGACAGCTCTTCACAAGGGAAAAATCCATCGCCATCGGAAATCCTCCTTTTTTTCATGGATTGATGTTCAGGCGACCCATGGGCCGCATCCTGGAGCCATAAAGACGCTTCAAATCAGAGTAGAGAACAGGGACAACCAAGGCCGCAGCCAGCCGTGGTCCGCGAAAAGGGACGGCATCCGGCGGGTCCTTGGGATGACGGGGGAGCGGAACACCGGCCAGGCGCAAACGGTGCCAAGCTTCTCTGAGCGCCATGGACAACGTGGGCGGATGATGGGAATGAAGCCTTCGCAAGAGTTCCCGAGGTAAAGGCAGTGCTGTGTCTGGGGGAAGCAAAGCCAATCGGCGAAGCATCCATCGGGGTGTGAAAAAGGGCTTGAGAATCATGTAGACCGCGGGTACCTGAAAGTCCAAACTTCTGCACGGCGGTAAGTCGCTGGGAAGGCGCGCCGTGGCCAGGGCTCCTATGAGCAGAGCCAATCTCATGTCGTCGGTTCGGCCTTCGAGAAAGGCCATCACCGAGGAAAGATCGCATAGAGCCGCGGCTTCAAAAAGGTGCGAGGGATCCCCTGCCGGCGAAATAAACTCGGCCGAGGTCATGAAACGTCGTTCGGTCAAGGAGACAAGGTTAGAGACCAGATCCGCAGAGGTCCATCGGGAAGGATCGACCCACGAGGCGACTGTGCCACCCCATTTGTCCTCAACCCCGAAAAGAAATCTCCTCATTCCGGAAAGACCTGCCAGGGCACAGGCCAAGCGAAATTCACTCGTCCCGTCATCCGCCTCCCGCACCCAGGATTCACTCAGAAGAGGCAATGGCCCGAGAGCTTCGCGGTATGTGACGCTTTTTGAAAGAAGCCATTGAATACGGCCGAGGCAGATAAGGATCTCCTGCACGGCTCGTCTTCCCGTACCCTGGGTCAGTTGAAAAACCGCCTCTTCCAGTCGCCGCATCCATTGCAGGAACCGTCCTGGAGCATTCTCCCGACGAGCCAAGGACCGGGCTTGGGCCAGCCATTTGTTGGCTTCCAGCTCATGCAGCAGATCCACCTGCGGCACTCTCCGCACCCGAACCCTACCCATGGGCGTTGCCAGATATGCCTTACCGGATCGCTGCAAAAAGGCGAAGCGTTGGAACGCCGTAATGCCTCGCTCCACGCCATAACCGCAGACGGCTCTGGCAAAATCCAACCCATCTCGAACAGGCCGGCGACCTACGGTGACACGGCCTTCTTTCAGCAATCGCTGAACCTCACCCAGTGTGAGAAACCGTTCCCACAGCGGGACCCAGATTTCCGCGCGTGCCGACGCTTCGTCCTTCACATGCCCTGTACCGCAACCAAAGGACGTGGTCTTCACGGTGAATGGGTAACTCAAGGCTTCCGTGTCGGACGATTCCAGTCGGCGTGTGGCCGCTCCGGCAAACAGCACGGCACCTTCAAGCATCAAGACAAAGTCCCATGGATTGATCACGGCCTGCCCTTCAAAACCTGTACTGGCATTGGGACCTCCGGCATTGCCGGGGGCGAACTGTCCGATGGCCCTTCCCACCATGCCCGAAACAGTTTCGGCAAAAAGGGCTGCACGGAGCCAGCACTGCACCTGAGGTGCCAAGGCTTTTCCCGTCCGGGGATCAAACAGCTCCCCCGTGAGGATCTGCATGAAATTGTTGGTAAAATCCAAACGACCGTCATTGCCGCCCGTGCCCAGAAGCGGCGGGTATTGAGGTTTCGCGGTGGTTAAAAGGACCGCCGCGTCCAACCACGGCAAAGCGGTTTCGGGAAGCTCTGAGCGGAAATGCTGCAACCAGAAGGCTTTCGTGTTGTCGGTGGGTTCGGGCTCGTAGAGTGTCTTCAACTGTTCTTTAAGGTCAAAAGCCGCCTCTAAAGCTTCCCGGTATGGGGCAAAGCGAGCGGCTTTAGAATGTCGAAGCGATTCGATTCCTGTCTTGTTATCCTTTGGATAAAAACCGCTTCCCTTATTCCATGGGGCCAGAATGGGGGTCGGGGCGTACTCTTCAAGAAAGAAGGATTCCAAATCGGAGTTTGAAAGCCGGCTCTCTAACTCCAAATGTTCGTTTTGCCACCGAGCGGTCGCTTCGGGATCTTTGAACTCTGAAACCAGCCTGAACACGCCCAAGCCTTTAAGGTAATGAGCCAAGGGAACAACCCGGCAGCCTTTTAACGCGAGTATACTTTTCATGCTTTCTCCCTTTTGCTCCTCGGCGGATGCCCTCCAATCGGCGATACGCACCAGGGTTTCCATCCACGCCAAGCGAAAGGGACCGTACTTTTCCAGAAGCCTCTCCGTGCGCCACGTCCAGGAAGGGCCCATGAAACCTTGACCCAATTCCATGATGTCGAGCTGGATCTTTCCGCCCGGGTACTGAACCCCGTGGGGCAGGAACACAGGTGGGAGTGTTTCGCCTTCCCATATGCCGCGTGCAAACCGAGGGCCGTATCCCGCTTGCGGTTCCTCCTCATCGGGCATGGCGCGCAGAGATATGCGGACTTTGCCGTGATGAGCCGCAATGAGGTAGGCCAGCAAATCTACATCCATATCCTCTTGCGGGTTTGCGTTCATGTGCTGAAGAAAAGCCACGACGGAGGCCAATTCATGGCGAAAATGCCTGCGTTTATGGCGCCCTACAACCGGCGATTTGGCTAAAAGGGGCTTTCGATCTGCGGCCTCTTCAAGAGAAACTCCATGGGCCGTTGCTTGGAACACGGGGTGGGATTTTCCCACGTCATGCCATGCTGCACTTCGTTTGACAGCTTCGGCTTCCGAAGCGGGGCATCCGATGATTTGGCAGAGATGGTCAGCGGCAAGGAACACGTCCTCTAGGTGCTGTTCCAAAGGGATGGGAAGACTCAAGCGGCTTCTTGGATCGGATTCATAGACTTCCTCTAAGGGAACCACTGCCGGCGCTGATAGACAGGGAACCCATTCCTTCGCTTCAGGCAACAGCCCCATGCGGGTGTCGTAGCCACCCGCTTTCGCTCCAAGCATGAACACCATGCCTGGACGAAGAGGTCCCTGGAATCGCTTCCAGGTGCCATCCAGACTGTCCCAGACAAACGGTCCCTGATCTTCGGCACGGCGCACGCGGCGAAGAATCTCTCGGGTCTGCCTCAAAGACGCCCGGCAAAGCTCTTCCGGCCGCGGCAGCGGCTGTTCTTGCCATCCAGAAGACAGATCGCGCCAGAAAACCTGCACATCCGCCTCATCGGCATCGCGGATATACATGGAAACATCCAGGTCGAATCCCGAAAGATCTGGGTCGGTGTTGAAAAGATCCAGCAGGTCCCTTTTTCGAAGGACTGCCCGAATGCAGATGGAATCGGCCAATGGAGGAAGTCCGGACGGCGAAACGTCATACAAAGTTTTGAGCCGTTCCCGTGCTTCTTCCATTTCTTTTGGATCATAGGGGACGGCAAGGGATGTTTCCTCGAGATCGATGTCTATCCAATAGACATGGGCCGATTCCCATTCTCCGCCACGGTTACACCTGCCGAACCTCTGTACCATGGAAGGCCATGGCGCCAATTCCGTGAAAAGAACACGGCTGGTAAGATCAACGCCCGCTTCCAGGGCTTGAGTTGCCACGACGATACGGCCCGGACCTTGGGGATCGGGGTCCTTTTGAAGGGCTTCGTGAAGACGCCGTCGTTCTTCGGACCGAAACCGGGAATGCACCAGAAGGACTTCCGGACCGGCGAACTTCTTGGGTTGCCTTTTAAGGCATTGTTCGATGGCGGCCATTACCTTCTGAGCCCGTTCCACCGTGTTGACCATCACCAGCGTGGTTGTTCCGGGCTGATGGGCTTGCACGACCTCTTGAGCTAGGCTTCCGGCGTAAGGTGCCGAGGACTTCTTCATGGTTTCTTTGTCGAGGCGTGTCGAAGCGCGATGAAGTTTTTTCGCAGCATTGAGCCTTTGGACGACGCAGTGATTTTTTCGATCGTTCAAACCAAGTTCATGGAAAACAAGGTTCCCCGTGTGTTCTTTAAAATCCACTGTCATGAGCCATTGGAGCTGAAGGGTTGCCGAAGTCCACAACGAACGGCTACGGATGGAAGCTCCAAAGAAACGGCGAAAGGCTTCGAGCTGAGCCGTCGTCGCAAGTCCTGACCCCATAAGCTGCACTTCATCGAACACCCACATGGCATCATTGTGGAGAAGGCCGAAATGGACCGGCCACAAGTAGCGGCTCATGGCATAGCCGCGCATGAGAGCCCGGGACAAGAGCATGTCCTGGGTGCCGACGAGAATGGCGGGATTTTCGGGATACATGGTCCAGTCGTCTTGGACGTTTCCACCCATAAGGACATGCACCGTTGGTGGCGGTTTCCCTGCGTCGTCAAAAGCCTTCGCCGCCCGTTTCACCCATGTAAGGACGCAACCCACCGTTTGTTCCACGAGAGTTCTCATGGGCAAGCAGTAAACGAGCCTTCTTGGAGTCTCAGCATCCCCTTGCAGCCGTTTCCACAACCACGCCACGCTGAGCGCGGCGGTTTTCCCTAGGCCGGTGGGAATACACAGCACGTCCGGCCACGGGTCCTCACCAAGTCTTGTTTGATACGGGTATGGATTTACGTCTGTCATTTGTCGAAAAAAGTCTGTGTAGCGCATGAAGTTTCACCTCCCTTGGTTGCCATGGCGATAGGGATCAGGATGATACCGGTGTGGCAGGAAGTGTAGCGGAAGACCTCCCCCAAAGAGCGTCCTAGAAGCGTGTCTGAAAGTCCTCGATTTCAAATGAGTCATTCCAGGCCAAAGCGTAGGGCAGGCGGACCGCACCCCGACATCCCAAACCTTTTCCCTACCTGAGGGCGCGGGCCAAAGGTGCGTGTTCCCAAGAAAAGACAAAGTTTCATGTTTGTAGGGGCGAGGCGGCGCCTCGCCCCTGCATGCAAACGGCCTTGAGGCGGCGTTTCGCGCCTACCATGAAACGGCATGGAAGACCGGGGTCTTGCAAGGGTTCGGACAGGCTCGCAGGCTCAAGGCTCCCAATGGGCTCAGGTATCCCTATCACGACCATAGATCTTCAGCATGGCCTGAAGCTCGTTGCGTAGTTTTTCGCGAAGCCAAGGGGGAGCTACGAGCTCCACATGGGACCCATAGCGCAGGCTTTCGGCCAACACTTCTGTTTCATGGGCGGCGGGAAAGGTGACTTCCACCTCGCCTGTGTCCAAAATCTTTACGGATTGATCCCGGTGCCAGTTTTGATCCTTGGCCCATCGAGCCAAAGACGGGGCGAATCGCAACGTGGCTTGAAAGCGTTCACGACCTCGAAAAATGCCGAAACTTGTCTCCAGCCGCTCCTGCCACTCCCGGGCATCCCTTGGCACAAAGCTCTCTTCGGAAACCACACAGTGATGCATGCGCGCCAGAACAAAATCCCTCCAGTCTTGCCGCAGAAGACACCAGGCAAGGACATGCCAGGTGCCCTGATAATTCACCATGTGATGCGGTTCCACGGTGCGCTGTGTGTTTTCGGACCCGTACGGGGACGTGTAGTTAAAGATCAGGCGCCGGCGTAACACCACGGCCTTGAGAACACTTTGGAACGTTTCCTCGTCACAGGGAGCTGCGGTGGTCCAACGAAGGGAAAAGGTTTTTCGAGGATCAACGCTGTTGAAGAAACGTTCGGCAAGAACTTTTTGAACCTTGCCGATGATTTTGGCGAGTTCCTTGCCCAGAGCCCCATGGGAAGCGTCTTCCAGGAGCTTTTGAATGGCCAACAGGTTGGTAAGTTCCACCGAGGTGAGCCCTGTGACCGGCAAAGCGAAATCTTCCTCGTACCGGTATCCCTTTTTGTCGGGGACATATTCCAAGGGAGCCCCGAAACGGTCCCGCATCCAGTCAATGGTTCGCTGGGCGGTCTTTTGGGAAATCTCAAACTTTTCGGCCATTTTTCGAGCATTTGGGAATTTTCCGGCTCGAATCTGAGCGTCCATCCATGCCAAGCGTTCCAGAAACAGCAATTCCCCCATGATGTCCCCTCCGTGCTTGTTGCCCTCGATGGTTCCCTTCCACCCCAACAAGCCCTGAGCCTGCCCCAAGCCACTTGTGGAAGTTTTTCAAACACGTGTCCTGAATCAGGCCTTAGACTCGGCGTGCTTGTTCCTGCTACGTCAATTGGGTAAAAGGAGGGGCGTTCTGTCAAGCTGGAAAGGGCATGGCATGGGAAGACTGGCACATAGGTTGTGTGAGTGGCTGTGGTATGGAACCACCGACGATTCTGGACGTCGAATCGCCGTCAGGCTGTTGCGGCCTCTGGAAAAACTTTATCTGGCCGGGCTTCGGTTCGATCAAACGGCACGGCGTCGTCGATGCCAAAAGCTTCCGTGCCCCGTGGTGGGTATCGGGAACATGACCGTAGGGGGCACGGGAAAAACCCCGGCTGTGCTGTGGCTTGCCCGCCATTTCTCCCATCGTGGCTTGGCCGTAACCATTCTCAGCCGAGGCTACGGTCGCTCAGGATCTGAAACGGCCAAGGTTCAACTTCACGAACCCACCCATGAACTTGCCGCCCTTTATGGCGATGAACCCCTCCTCATGGCCCGTAACCTTCCCCACGTTTCGGTCTGGGTCGGCTCGGATCGCGCCAAGGTCGGACGGCACGCAGTGGCTCACGATCACCCTGACATCATTGTGCTGGATGACGGATTTCAGCATCTTCAGCTCCATCGCGATCTCGATCTCGTGTTGCTGGACGCCGCTCGACCCTTGGGTAACGGAAAACTGTTACCTGCGGGACCGCTTCGAGAACCTCCGGAACATCTGGTTCGGGCTCACGCCATCATTCTGGTCGGTGAAACCGACAATAAGCGGCAAGCGGTCGATCTTCTTCGTGGGTATGTCTCGGCCGAAACCCCCATTTTTCGGGCTCGACTGGAACCCGAAGGTCTGTATCATGCCGCCACCATGGAACCGTTAGGGTTCACCGGCTGTCCGCCAATAAAGTCAGGTGCTGCTTTTCCTGAAAGCGAAGGCCTTCGCCCCGCCATGTATGCGGGTGGGATGGCCGCGCTCCCGGGGACAGGCTCTCTTTCAGACATGTTCCCGAAAAAAAAGGCGCCTTCCAGCAGGCTTCTCAGCGAAAAGGCCCGCCTCGGGCAAGGGTTCGATGCACAGTGTTCGAGCTTTGAAAAAGGTCCGTCAAGGCTGAAGGTTCTGGAAGAGCCGTGCGTGGCTGTCGCCGGAATTGCCAGGCCGGAACGATTCTTTACCATGCTTCGGCATCTGGGCATCCCGTGCCGAGCCTTCATGGCCTTTCCCGATCATCATCGGTGGACATTGGAAGACGTGCAGGCTCTTAGGCGCAAACTTCACACCACGGAAGCCCGCTGGGTGGTCACCACGGAAAAGGATGCCGTGCGTATGCCTCCTGCCTTGGCAGAGCGGGCCTTGTTCCTTCGCATCCACATGGATTTTGGGGCCGATACGGAACCTTTGGTGCGTTTCCTCTGGACCCGGTTGAAGGAGCGAAGTTTTCTTTAACGGCTAACCAACAGCATCACAGGAGGCATTTTCATGCTGGATCACGTTCCCGCCCTTGTGCGGGTCCTCATAGTGTTTGTAGGCATGCTTATGGCCCTTCGTAAGAAGGTGCCTTTGGGCCATGCCTTCTTTTTCGGTTCCATCACCCTGGGATTTCTGTTCTCCATGGGGCCGGTGGAAGTGGCGGTTTCGGTGTTTCGATCCTTCACCCATGCCAAAACCCTTTCTCTGGCGGCCATCGTCTCTCTCATTCTGGTGCTCAGCCACAGTCTGGAAGCCGTCGGGCAAATGGAGCGTCTTCTGGCCAGCTTTCAGGGTTTGGTACGAACCCCGAGGCTGAATCTGGTCGTTTTTCCATCGCTTATCGGTCTTTTGCCCATGCCCGGAGGCGCCATTTTTTCCGCTCCCATGGTCAAGACTCTGGGACAAGCCTTTCGATTCACGGGAGATCAGCTGAGTTACATCAACTATTGGTTTCGCCACATTTGGGAATACTGGTGGCCTCTGTACCCGGGTGTGCTTCTGACCACCACCTTGGCCGGGTTGGATCTGTGGGTCTTTGTTTCAGCCCTTTTTCCCATGACGGTTGTGGCTGTGGCCGCAGGCTATCTGCCTCTTTCTTTCGCCGAAAATCCATCGAAAAATCCCGTTGCCGCCAAGGCCGAAAACCCAGCGAAAAACCGCCCGCCTTTTCGACCTTTTCTTCGGGAATTAACCCCGATCGCCATGGCTATCGGAGGCGGTCTTGGCTTGGGATTCGTGCTTTCCATGATCCTTCCGTCCACGGTGTCCATCGCGAAAGAGCTGGGCTTGATCCTGGCGCTGGGTTTCAGCATCTTTTGGGTGTGGCACACGGGGGGACTTGCGACCTCGGAACGCGTGCGAATCCTCAAACGCCGCCAGCTCTGGGACATGTTTTACATGGTCGGTGCCATTCTGGTTTTCAAGGGCATTTTGGACGATGCCCATGCCGTGCAAGCTATCAGCTCCGAGCTTCTCGCCATGAAAATCCCTCTCATGCCCATCACCGTAATGCTTCCCTTTCTTGTGGGCATGGTGGTGGGAATCACCATTGCGTTTGTGGGCACCACCTTTCCCATTCTCATTTCCCTGGTGCACGGTTTTGGAGAAGGCCATGCCATTTTGGGCTACATGATGCTGGGGCTGGTGAGCGGGTTCGTGGGAGTTCTTTTGTCACCGCTTCACCTGTGTCTGCTGCTTTCCAACGAATATTTCGGCACATCGCTTACCAAGGTTCTGCGCCTGGTGGCCGGGCCCAGCTTGGTGCTCATCGGGTGCAGCACCGTCTATTTTCTCATTCTTAGGCACATTTTGTGACAAAGCCTTTGGATCCCTTGTTTCGGCAAGGAACTTTCTGTAAGCTTGCTCGTCTCGACATGGGCTGACGTCGACATTCACAAAAGCGTGGAGGAGCTTCATGAAGCCAAAATCCAAACTCACTTTGCAGACCCTGGTCGCCAGTGTGCTTTTTCAAGGGGTGGTGCTTGCCGCCTTTTTCTGGATGATGCGTCAAGGGCTTCAAAGCCTTCTTGCCTGCCTTCAACCGTTCCAGGGAAACCAAGCCGCCACGCTGCCCCCCGAATTGACAACAGCTTTGAGTCGTTTAGAAACCCTGATCCACCAAACACAACTCTATGCCCCTTGGGTCCTTTTCGGATTGGGATTCTTGGGCGCCGTGTTTCTCTGGATCGTGGTGCAGGCTTTGGGACGCCGAGCTGTGGATGAAGCCGTCCAAGCCGCGTCCACTGAAGCCCGTCCCGTCAAGGTGAAGGTGTCTTCCCAGGAACCCAAAGATTCCGAAGTGCTTCCACAAGACATGGATCCCAAGACCGTGGGGGCTGTGCAGATGCTTTCCGTGTTGCAAAGGCAGGGACGATTCATCGATTTTCTTCAGGAAGATCTCAGCCAGTACCAGGATGCTCAGATCGGAGCCGCGGTGCGAAGCATTCATGAAGCCTGCAAGACGGCCCTCTCGGAATGTGTGCAGTTGGAAGCCGTCATGGTTCAGGAGGAAGGAGCCATGGTCACGGTTCCTTCAGGATTTGATCCGGCAGCCATTCGGCTGACGGGTCATGTTTCAGGGGATCCTCCATTCCGTGGTGTGCTTCGTCATCGCGGCTGGCGTGTTCGATCCGTGCAACTGCCTCGCTTGACAGCTCAACTGGGTAAAGAACGTATTGTGGCCCCAGCGGAAGTGGAAATTCTGGAAGAATCTTCTCATGAAGTCGTGAAGTCGTAAATCGTAAATCGTAAATCGTGAAGTGGGGAAGTGGGGAAATTGTGAAATCGTAAATTTTGAAGTGGTGGGTAGTGAAGTTGTGGAAGGTCGTAGGTTGTGAGGCGGGAACACGCCATCACCATTCACGATACACGATTTACGACGTTACGATTTCACGATTCACGATTTCACGATGAAGGAGGCTTGTTTTGTTGCACTCGCCTTATATTGTGGGAATCGATCTGGGAACCACCCATTCGGTCTTGGCCTGGACAGAAGAAGATGCTGCCTCCGCCGGCCATTCGGACATTCAGATCGCCCCCATTCCTCAAGTGGTGGCTCCCGGAGAAGTGAAACCTCGGCCGCTTTTGCCGTCCTTTTTGTTTTTGCCAGGCCCTCACGATGTGCCTTCAGGCAGTCTGGCTCTGCCCTGGTCGGAAGATCCCGGCTGGGTGGTGGGCCAGTTTGCTCGAGAACGGGGTTCGGAAATTCCCAACCGGTTGGTATCATCGGCAAAATCTTGGCTCTGTCATGCCGGAGTGGACCGCACGGCTTCCATTCTTCCATGGGACAGTCCCAAAGATGTCCGCAAGGTCTCGCCTGTGGAAGCTTCCACACTGTACCTTCGCCACCTCAAAGATGCCTGGAACCATCTCAAGGCTCGAGACAGTTCAGCATTTCTTTTGGAAAATCAGGATGTGTACCTGACCGTTCCGGCCTCGTTTGATGCCGTCGCTCGAGAACTCACGGTGCAGGCCGCTCGTGCCGCCGGTCTGGAACACCTCACCCTTTTGGAAGAACCCCAGGCGGCCGTTTATGCCTGGCTGGCGGCTCATGCCGACTCCTGGCGGGACATCCTTCACGTGGGAGACGTGGTTCTCGTGTGCGATGTGGGGGGTGGCACCACCGATTTCAGCCTCATTGAAGTCACCGAAGAAGACGGGGCTTTGGGGCTTCGGCGCATCGCCGTCGGAAATCATCTGCTTTTGGGCGGTGACAACATGGATCTGGCATTGGCTCATGGGGTGCGAGCCAAACTGGCGGCATCCGGCACGAAGCTGGATGCCTGGCAGTTTCGAGGCCTTTGGCATCAGTGTCGTCAGGCCAAGGAAAAACTTCTGAGCAAACCGGCCTTGGACACTGTGCCCCTCACGATTTTGGGAAGAGGCACCTCGCTTATCGGAGGCACCCTACGCACGGAACTGACACGGGAAGAACTGGAACACATTCTTCTGGAAGGCTTTTTCCCTGAATGCGAACGGGACACCGTGCCGAAACCTTCCGTCAAGGTAGGCGTGCGTGAAATGGGACTCCCTTACGAAACGGATCCTGCGGTCACGCGCCATTTGGCGGCCTTTCTTTCGCAACATCTTCATGGGCATGACACAAGCCGACCCCAAGCTCCCACCCATGTGCTTTTTAACGGGGGTGTCATGAAGCCGCGTCTCGTACGCGATCGACTTCTGCATATTCTCGGGCTCTGGTATCCAGACGCACCACCTCGAGAACTTCCCGCGGAAGATCTGGACCTGGCGGTTGCCAAGGGGGCGGCGGCTTATGGGCAGGTGCGTCGAGGGCGAGGCTTACGGATTCGAGCCGGTGCTTCTCGAACCTATTATATCGGCATTGAATCGGCGATGCCGGCGGTTCCAGGGGTCCCCACGCCGGTCAAGGCGTTATGTGTCATTCCTTTTGGGCTGGAAGAAGGAAGCACACTTACCTTGGAAGACCGGGATTTCGGTCTTGTGGTAGGAGAACCGGCCGTGTTTCCTTTGATGGCTTCCACAACACGTAAGGAAGATGCTCCCGGAGAAGTTGTGGAAGACTGGGCGGGAGAAATCACCGAAGTCATCACCATGGAAACCGCTCTGCAGCCCACAGAAACGGAAGAAGGCGGCACCGTTGTCCCTGTGAAGCTGGAAGCCGCCTTTACGGAAATCGGCGTACTGGAACTGTGGTGTGTGCACCGGGATGATCCGCAACGTCGGTGGAAACTTCAGTTTAACCTGCGAGAGTCCAATCATTCCTCATGATATCCGAACATTCTTCGTCTCGATACATCGTAGGCATCGACCTGGGCACCACCAATTCGGCCATGGCCTACGTGGATTGTGCCCGGGCCGGTCAGGAGAAACTATCTTCGGCCATTCGCATCTTTTCGGTGCCTCAATTGGTCGCTCCCGGCGAAACGGCCAAACGATCTCTGCTGCCTTCCTTTTTGTACCTGCCAGGTCCCTATGACCTTCCAGCCGGAGCCACAGCGCTGCCCTGGGATCCGTCCCGAACCTATGCCGTGGGGGAATTCGCTCGAGAACAAGGTGCTCTGGTTCCCGGCCGATTGGTCTCGTCCGCCAAATCCTGGCTGTGTCACGCCGCCGTGGATCGGCAAGCCCCTATTTTGCCATGGGGAGCCGCCCGGGATATTCCTCGAGTGTCTCCCGTGGAAGCGTCGGCACGGTATCTTCAACACCTTCGAGAAGCCTGGAACCATGGAATGGCTCGAGGTCCAGACGATGAGGAAAACCTTCTCGAAGAACAGCTGGTCATTCTCACCGTGCCTGCTTCCTTTGATGAAGTGGCGCGGGAACTGACCGTGGAAGCCGCGCATCAAGCCGGTCTCAAAAAAGTGGTGCTTCTGGAAGAACCTCTGGCCGCTTTTTACGCGTGGCTGGCTGCCCACGAAGATTCCTGGGAAAACCGGATGCAACCGCAGCAGTTGGTGCTGGTCTGCGATGTAGGCGGCGGCACCACGGACTTTACGGCCATCGCCGTGCGAGCGGGGCGAAGCGGCCTACGTTTTGACCGTCTTGCCGTCGGCGATCACCTGATGCTGGGCGGTGACAATATGGATCTGACCTTGGCTCGGCGTTTGGAAATAGCCCTTTTGGGCGCTCCCGGAAAACTGGACGCACAGCGCTGGCATCAGCTCTGCCACGGATGTCGACAGGCCAAGGAAGCCCTTCTTTCAGAAAAGGCCGACAGGGATCGCTTCGATGTCACCGTAATGGGTACGGGCGGCAAACTCATCGCCGGAACTCTCAAAGGCACCTTGACTCGAGACGAAGTCTTTCAGTGGATTCTGGAAGGTTTTTTCCCATCGGTCCCTTACGAAGAAAACCCTCAGGAAGGGCGTCGCACGGGCCTCACCGAATTCGGCCTTCCCTACGTGCAGGATCCGGCCATCACAAAACATCTCGCTTTCTTTTGGCGTCGTCATGAACAGCTGTTGCGCCAGGAAACCGAACGGGCGCATCCCTATCCGGATTTTATTCTTTTCAATGGAGGGGCTCTGAGCCCTGCAAAGATTCGACAACGCCTTCGAGAAGTCCTCGGTCGATGGTTTCAAGATCGGACCCATTCAGGCTGGATGCCGGAAGAACTGGAAAATCCGAGGCCGGACCTGGCCGTGGCTGTAGGGGCGGCTTATTACGGTTTGGTGCGCACGGGAGCCGGGGTTCGTGTCGGAGCCGGGACACCTCGAGCCTACTATCTTCTGGTGGAATCCAAAGATCGCGAAGGCAGCGCCGAAACGGAACCAGGTCCGACGCATCACGCCGTCTGTCTTCTGCCTCGAGGCACCGAAGAAGGTTATGAGAGCGTGCTGCAAGAACCCACCTTTGCCGTGCTCACCAATCAGCCGGCCAGTTTTCAGATATTCAGTTCCCACACCCGCCTGGGGGACGCTCAGGGGGATCTGGTCACCTTGAATCCGGAGGAAGTGACAGAACTTCCACCGATTCGCACAGCTCTACGTTTCGGCAAGCGCGGTACCGCGCAAAAGCTTCCGGTGCGTGTCGCCATGAAGCTCACCGAAGTGGGCACCCTGGAACTCTGGTGTCGATCCCTGCACACCCCTCATGAATGGCGATTGCGCTTTGATGTACGCCGTCAGAGCCCGGAAACTCTGGCAGATCTGAAATCACCCGCCGAAACTCTTGATGAAGCCGTCGTCCAAAAGGCCAAGGACAGAATAGCCGCCGCTTTTTCAAAGGCTTCCCAGTCCGACGCTCCCAAGGTTTCCCCGGAAAAGCTTGTTAAAGACCTGTGTGATCTTGTGGAGATGCCTCGGCATAAATGGTCCACAAGCCTGATTCGCACTTTGGCCGACGTGCTTCTGGAATACCGGGAGGGTCGTGCCTTGAGCGCGCAGCATGAAGCGCGTTGGCTCAATCTCTTGGGCTATTGTCTCCGGCCGGGTTACGGGGATCCCGTCGACGAATGGCGCATGCAGGAAGTCTGGAAAATGTATCCGCAAGGTCTGTGTTTTCCTCGTCAGGTGCAGTGTCGCGTGGAATGGTGGATTTTTTGGAGGCGCGTGGCCGGAGGCCTTTCTGCGGGACGCCAATGGCACATGGCTCAACAGGTTTTACCGTTACTGGCCGCTGAAGAGAGCGGAAAAAAATCCAAGAAAAAGTCAGGCCTACGTCTTGTTCCTCAGGAAATGAACGAAGTCTGGATGGCTCTGGCCACCTTTGAACGGCTCCCCGTCAACGTCAAAGAATCCCTGGGAAAAACCGCTCTGGAAAGGGCCCTGGTGCCACGCCCCACACCTCAGGACCTGTGGGTGCTCACCCGGCTGGGAGCTCGAAAACCTTTCTACGGGCCCGTGGATCGAGTCCTTCCTTCTGCGGTGGTGTCCGATTGGATCGAGCGTATCCTGACGGCGCATCCTGCGGCGACGGAACCTGTGGCCCAAATGGTGGTTCATGTGGCCAGAAGAACCGGGGATCGTGCCCGGGATCTTTCGGAAGAAATTCTGAACCGCATCGAACGATGGCTGGACGGCTTGGGATCGGGTGCGGAGGCGTATCAGGACCGGTTGCTCAACCCGGAAAGTGCGCTTCGGCCCGAAGAAGAAAGCTGGCTGTTCGGCGAAACCCTTCCCTTGGGCCTGAGCCTTCTGACTCAGGACTTGGAAGCCCATGACACGAAAGACTCCCCTTCTTCCGACCCTTAACGATGGTCAAAGGCTCAGGACAATGTTAGGCCGACACGCCGGATGGGGGCAACGAGCTGCGCCGACGCCCAACGTATTCTGTAGGGGCGACGCGCCGCGTCGCCCCTACGCGCCGACTCGCCTTTCCAATCGCACGCGGCCCAACACCTGGATCCATCGGCGCCATCGTCGGTCAATTCAAATCGGTGACCGGCAAACGCATCAACAACCTGCGGGGCACACCCAAAGCAGGCGTATGGCAGCGGAACGACTACGAACACATCATTCGCGATGAGGACGCCCTACAACGCATCATGGAATACATTGAGAGCAACCTGGAACGGTGGTTGCTCGACCGAGAAAACCCGCAACGCGTGGGGGTGGACACGTTTGACACATGGCTGGAAGAGTATTCCAGAAGTAAGGCGCCACCTCGCCCTTTCGCGCTGAAATCATGACGATGGTCTTCTCGTCGGCGGTATGTATCCGAGATCACCGAAGCCTTGATCACATTCTTGCTATTGAAGTCTTCCTGTTTGTCCATGAGCCCTCCGGGTCACGCTTCATCCACGACGGCGGGCCGCTTGCCACCGGCACAGAACCTTTTCCAGGGCGGCGATGGTTTCAAAGAGAGCCGCTCCTAGAAGGCTCATGCCCAAAATACCCACAAACATATCCCCGTAATCCATGCGACCCCATGCGTCCATGATGAGGTATCCCAAACCGCGGGATGTGGCGAAGGATTCCACGAAAAACAACACGGCAACGCCTGTGCCTGTTCCCAGTCGCAAAGCCGTAAAACCATGGGGCAAAGCGGCGGGAAGAAGTACATGGCGAAACAGGGACCATGGACCGGCCCCAAGCGTTTTCACGGAATCCATGTACTTAGGGTTAAGGCCGGCCACACCATCACGCACAGCCACCAGCACCTGGTAACCCACAATCAAGGCAATGAGAAAAACCTTGGAGAAATCCCCAAGCCCGAAAAGGAGCAGCACCACCGGAAGTAGGACAATCTTGGGAACGGGATAGGTGAGGAAAACCAAAGGAGCAAGCCAGGCATCCACTTTCTTGTGACTTCCCATGAGGATTCCCAGAGGAAACCCGACGCTCCAAGCCGCAAGCATGGACAGAACCACACGCAGTGTGCTGGCGTGAAAGTGTTCCCAAAAGGCTTTGGTCAGCAAAGCCTGCAGGAACACCGTCGCGGCCTTTTCAGGTCCCGGAAGAACCCGGCCTTCTCGATATCCTTGAGCGAGAATCCACCAGATCAAAGCCAGAAAAGCCAGCGCCGCACTAAAACGAAAAAGGCGTGGCAGGAAAGTGCCGGCATCATTTTTCATGAAGCGCCATCTCCCGGCACGGCTTGATCCAAGGCGGCACGAACCTGCTGAACCAGGGTGTAAAAGGCGGGATTCCTTCGGCCATGAGCATCCCCGAAATAGGGATTGTCCACGATGGTGACGAACCGAGCCGGGTTTCCTGCCATGACGCAAATCTTGCGTCCAAGAAAAACCGCTTCATCCACGCTATGAGTCACCAGCACGTAGGGGACGCGCACACGCCGCCACATGTCCAAGAGGGTATGTTGCAAACGTTCTCGGGTGATGGCATCCAGGGAGGAAAAAGGCTCATCCAGAAGCAGTACTCCCGGTTCCGCGGCAAGTGCACGAGCCAACGCCACACGTTGTTGTTCCCCGCCGCTGAGTTGTGCCGGAAAACAGCGTTCCCGACCTTTTAGGCCCAATGTTTGCAACCAAACCGAAGCACGCCGAATTTGTTCAGTCCTCGAAACTCCCTGAATGGTCAAGCCCAAAACCACATTGTCCCAGACCGTCTTCCACGGCAGAAGACCGTAATCCTGAAGCACCACGGCAATATCCCGCCTCGGGCGATCCACCGGATGCCCATCGTAGATAACCGTGCCCGCATCGGGACGCGTCAGGCCGCAGAGCAGATACAGCAAGGTGCTCTTGCCACAGCCGGAAGGCCCCACCACGGCATAAGTATCTTCTCTTCCCAGACGCAGGGACACGTCGGACAGCACCATGCCTCGATGTGGGTAGCTCTTTACCAGATTTCGGGCTTCCAAAACCATGCCGTGACTCACGGCCTGCCACTCCACGTGAGATCCCCGACGTTTAAAGTCTCCGTGACAAGGCCTCGAGCCCGCATCCAGGTCAAGAGCCGTTCCACATCCGCATCGGGCGGTAACCCCGCTTCTGGAAATACAGGAATGCGAAAAGTGGCTGCCAGCTGTTCTGGAATGCGGCAGGAAGTCACCATGAGCGATCGGTATTTTTCGGGATTTGCGGACAGGGCCGAAAGGGCTTCCCCATAAGCTTTCAAGAACTTTTCTCCGGTTTGGGTGTCATCGGTCAGAAGTCGATGCAGGAGGCCTACGACGGTGAGTGTCACCTGAAGATTTTCATCGGTGACATAAACACGTGAACCTTGCGATTCCGCAAGGGTCACCAAGGGTTCGGGAAGAATGGCTGTATCGAGGCGACCTCCAAGAAGCATCTGCATGCGGACGGGAATCTTTTTCACTTCCAGGCGTTCCAAACGGCCGCGTGGGACAAGACCCCGTTCTTCCATGAGGTCCAAAAGGTATTCCATGATGGTGGCCTTGGATAGCCCGACGGTTCCAGAGGCAAGGGCGTCCACGGACGCTGCTTCCAAGCCCGGTCGTCCCAGTAAAGCGAACTGCCTTTGACCAGGGCGGCTGGCGTAAGCCACAGTGACGATGCGCATGGGAACCCCGCTGCGTACCATGAGCACCGTATTGACCATGTCCCCGAAATAACCTTCAAGTTGTCCGGCTTGCATGGCCGCATCCCGTTCCAGAGCGCTGTCAAAGGGGACCAACTGAACGTTCAGACCATGTTTGGAAAAATAGCCTTCCGTGAAAGCGATCTGAAGGGGCAGGGTGTCCAAGACGGGAAGAATCCCCACACGCAAAGGCTTTTCAGAGGCATGCAAAGGCCGCCCAAGAATTGCAAGAACCAAAAGTGCCAGGAAGATGACCGAAAGCAGCCTAAGGTAGCATGCGTGAGGGGGTTGTTTAGGCGCGGGGCAAAAGGCGTTTTCGTCCACGCACAGGAATGTCATGGTTATGGCCTCCCTCGTGATGCGTGTTTCTCATGAACGTTCGCAGGAAGGCTGCCACAGGCGGGCATTGGCGTCAATGACCAAGGTTTATGGAAGGGTTGGATCGATGTGTGAAAAACCTTGTGCTGGGGGGCGCACCGGCGTGTGCGCCCCGGTGATTCCCTGCGACCCGATGATCCGCGGGCGGACACATGGGTCCGCCCCTACGGGGTTTGGGCGTGGTCCATGACCGATGGGGCTGACGCGATGGCCGGGGTGCGTTTTAGGGGCAGACACGTCGGTCCGCCCCTACGATGCTTTGCGTTGGTCCGAACATATGGGGTTGCATGTACGAATTGGTGGTCAACGGGGCGGACACAGAGGTCCGTCCCTACAGGGTTTGGGCCTGGGGAGAGGCCTGCAGGCATGGTTGGTGCTTTGGGCAGTTGTGTGATAGGAAGGGTTCGTTCTGCTGACTTGCACCATAGGTGTTTCGGAGATCCCCATGCCCCCTTCTTTTCGTCATCTCTTTTTGGATTTTGTGACCATACGCCGCCACATCTTGGCCGCCTGCAAAGATTGGTCAGGCTTCAGCTCGGCTTTTCCTCACGCCCAGAAGACTTCATCACAGGGCTTGGAAACCGGTCTTTCGAAAGATCTTCTTCAGGCCCTGAATCGACTGCTTCAGTGGCCTGGGGCATCGGCCGACAAGGTTACCCTCACCCAAGCCCTTCTCGACCCATACTTTCCGGCGGAAATGATCCGAGGGACAATCTTTTCCCATGTCACCGGCATGCGCTTTTACATCGACAAGAACCGTCCGGAAATACAGCCGGTGCTGCTGAGAGACCTGACCCAGTTTGCCGAAGCTTTTTTAGAAATACGCAAAGATTTGACGCGGCTGCCCTCTTTTGCCTCCCGGCTCATTTCACCGGACGATCAAATGCATCCTGTGCCCTCAGGCCAGTGGTGCCGCATGTGCGGCACATGCTGTGAAATCGGCGGTGTGCCCGCCGTGCCTCCCCCAGGCGTGACCTACCCTTCCCATTGGCGTGCCCTTCTGGAAGGCACGCGCTTGGATAACCAGCAGCTCTGCCCCTTTCTCTTTCAGTCTCCGGGTACCAAGCACCATTTTTGCTCCATTCATCCCGTCAAACCCGTTCCATGCCAGGCCTTTGACGCCGAGGACTGCCGCGCTCGATGCCGTAACGGCTTTCTCCACTAAGGCATCTTTGACCCGAAGCCCTCGACCTGACGCCCCCAAAGCTTCACCGCCCCCAAAATTCCACACACCATTACCGACACCAGGTTCTGCGACCAGGTCCGTTTCGTCCTAACAAAAGCCTAAAAGACTGCCTAAAAATTCAAGATACCAAGGTCTTTAATGTCATTTCAATGGAAGAGCGAAGCGCTGCCTCGCCCCCACAAACCTGAAATTGTTTTTGAAAGCGTGGTCCTCCGGCCCGCCATTTGTACGGGCCGGACGGCTGCACTCCCCCGGGGAAATTGCTTCCCGGACAAACTCCCGGTCTTTCTATTGGCGTTCTACCAGATGGTAAAATCTGCTTGAAAAGCCTGAATACCGCTGTTACAAGGAGTGTGCGTATGGTGCGTGGGAAATGCTTAGAGAAAAAGGAACGCCATCTCTGCACCTTCTTGTAACGCCATGCATGATTGCCTGCTCTTTCCGTCCCTGCTCACCACGTCGAGACCGCTTTCAGGTTATCGTTCCGCCTGTTTTCACGTTTCCCGTGGCTGCAACGAACGCAGCGTGTGCCTAAACTTTTCCGCAGCCGCTTCTGTCGCCTCTCTTTGAACAAGGAGCCACATACATGGTTTGTTTTTTGGCTCTGTTCGCCAACGGTTGAGGGACACATGCAAAAAGGCTATCCGCGTTAAGGTGTCCTCAGTTTGCATACTAACCTGGATAGATAAGGATCGCTGATACCCAGCATGGGTTTGGTTCAGGGTGTAAGGAAAGGGCAGACGATGAGCTTTGAGACCCCTTTAAGGATTTCCACAGGCATCCCGGGCATGGACACCGTGCTTTACGGTGGTTTTGTCAACACCTTTTCTTATCTCATTCGAGGGGGCCCCGGCACAGGGAAAACAATTTTTGGTCTCCACTTTCTTACAGCCCCACAAAACGACTCCCAAACCTCTCTATTCATTACCCTCAGTGAACCCGCGGAAAAGATTCGCCGCATCGGTACCGCCATGGGCTTTGATTTGTCCCGTGTCCACATGCTGGACTTGAGTCCGGGGCCGGAATTCTTTGCTAAGATGGAATCTTACGACATTTTCGCTCCGGCTGAAGTGGAGCGGGAACCCACCACACAACGCATTGTGGAAACCGTGCAGGAAATCAAGCCAGGACGGGTTTTTATCGATTCCATGACCCAGTTTCGGTATCTGTCCAGTGACCCTTTCATGTTTCGGAAACAATCCTTGTCATTCATCCGTTTCCTGGTGGAACAAGGAGCTACGGTTCTGTTTTCGTCGGAATCCAGTCCGGAGGCGCCTGACGAGGACCTGCAGTTTCTCTGCGACGGGATCATTCATCTCCATTTGTCCAAAAATCTTCGCACCGTTCAAGTAACCAAGTTTCGAGGCTCCCCGTTCCTGCATGGCGCCCATGAATTCGAAATCACTTCCCGGGGCATCAAAGTTTATCCCAAAGTACGACCCGGGGAGGAAAGTGTGGAGCAGACGGCGGAGATGTTGTCCTACGGCATTCCGGAACTAGACCAGCTGCTTGGTGGAGGTCTTCACCGAGGCACCATCACGCTGATTGTCGGCCCAACGGGCGTGGGCAAGAGCACTCTAGCCATGGCGTTTGCCAAGGAAGCGGCCGGCCGAGGAGAACGCACGGTCATCTACGCTTTTGATGAAGAGCCACATAAAATTCTTCAGCGATGCGACCAAGTTAACATTCCGGCTCGAGCCATGATTTCCCGTGGAACTCTGGCTGTGGAAAAAATTGAGCCCTTGCTCTTCAGTGCCACCAGCTTTGCTTACAAGGTCCTTGAGGACGTGGAAAAAGAAGGTACGCGCATCGTCATTATCGATAGTGCCAGTGGGTATCGGCTTGCTTTACGAGGCGAAAATCTATCAGAGCAGCTCCATGCCCTTACTCGAACACTCACTTACCGCGGTGTCACCGTTTTGATCATTGAGGAGCTTACTGAAATCACGGGAGAATTTCGTGCCACACGGCATGGGTTGAGTTTTCTTGCGGACAACATCGTCTTCCTACGGTACCTGGAGATGCAGGGGCGACTCAAGAGGGCCATCGGGGTGCTCAAGAAGCGCACGGGAGACTTTGAGGACACCTTGCGGGAAGTGGCCATCACCCGCTATGGCCTTAAGGTTGGAAGACCCCTAACAGAATGCCGGGGTATTCTGAGAGGGGTTCCTGAAATTGTCGAGAGCCAAGCCTAGAGTCCCCGTCCATGATTCTTGTGGTGGAAGCCGAATCCAGAAACCGGGAATTGCTTCAAGGAGCTCTCGAGAAGATGGGACACTCGGTTCTAGCGGTGGCCAACGAAATCGAGGCACACGCAATCGATCTCGAGGGAACAGGAATTCGGGCCGCCGTGATCGATCTGGCGGGCCTGAGTGCCGAGGTGTGGGGTTTGTGTCGTTTTATCACGGCTCAAAGAGTTCCTTGCTTGGTGATCTTGCCTCGAGAAAACCGGCAAGCTCGAGCCATGGCCTTGGCTTCGGGGGCCCAGACCGTTCTCGTTAAGCCTCTGGTAATGAAAGAATTCCTTGGTATCATTGGCAGCCTGGTGGAAAGACCATGACCGGCTTGTATTTCTTTTATATTCTCAATCTCCTGGAACACCGTGAAAACAGAAAACTGGTGGCGGAGCATCTGTGCACCCAATTTCCAGAACCTGATCCGACGTCTCTTGAAGCCTTCGACGCCTTCAAGCCTATTCTGCGCCTTGTGGACGGCGATGATGGCTGGAAAGCTCCCGTGGACGGAATCATCGTCGACGGTCCAGGATTTCGTCGATGGGAACAAGAAATCTTGGATAAGAAGGCCTCGGATCACCCTCTTTTTCTTCCCGTTCTTCTTGTGCTTCAAGAGAGGGAAATCGGGCTTGCCGACAAGGGCTTATGGCGCAGCGTGGACGAAATTCTGTGGACGCCTATTCGACGTGTCGAATTGAACGCCCGCATCGCCGTCCTTTTGCGAGCACGTCAGCTGTCCCGAGAATTGGATCTCAGAAACCAGGAACTGAGAACTTTTCTTTATCTTTTGGCCCATGATCTCAAAGCACCCATGCGGGCTGTGGTGGGATTTTCTGAACTCCTCGAGGAAGATCCTCACGGGTGCATGCCTTCCCAAACTCTAGAAATGCTTCAAAGAATCCGCCGCTGTTCCTTGGATATGACGGCCATGGTGGATGAGGTCCTCAATCTCATGAGGTTGGAAACCGCAAGCTCTCTTTTGGGTCCCGTAGACATGGCCCAAGTGATGGATGAAGTGCGCTCCCGTCTTCAAGATGAAACCAAGCGGCGTCACGCCACGATTCATGGACCGTCGCAGTGGCCTAACGTTTTGGGATCCAAACCCTTGCTGGTTTCCGTATTTCAAAATATCCTTTCCAACGCTTTGAAGTATACCGCCCCGGGAATCCGACCTGAAATCCGTCTGGATTGGGAAGAAATTTCCTGGGGATACCGCTTTTTCGTGATGGACAACGGTATCGGCATTCCCCAAGACAAGATACCTTTGATTTTCAAGCCCTTTACCAGGCTTCACGGCACGGAGGAGTATCCCGGTATCGGGTTGGGACTCACGGCGGTTAAACGCATCATGGATCTGCTTCATGGACGAATCCATGTTCAGTCCCAGGTGGGTCAAGGAACTTGTTTTGTTCTGGAACTGATGAGGGATGCGCATGTGGAAAATCCTCATTGTAGATGACAATCCCAATGACCGCTTGCTCATGATGCGGCTTTTGGCCAAAGAATTTTCTGAAGTCCAATGCTCAGAAGTTACAACGGCGGCTAGGTTCAGTGATGTCATGGAGCACTTTGATTTTGACGCCGTGGTGACGGACTACGACATACGGTGGGCCAATGGGTTGGACATTTTGCGCCGAGTGCGAGAACGTGACCCGTATGTGCCGGTGATCATGGTTACGGGCACGGGCACCGAGGAGGTTGCCGTCCAAGCTCTCAAAGAAGGTCTGAGCGATTACATCATCAAACAGCACATGCGACGGCTTCCTGCATCCATCAAGGAGGCTATAGAAAAAGCTCAGCTCAAGAAAAAACTGGACCGAACCCTCAACGAACTGAAAGAGTCCGAATACCGGTACCGCATGCTTGTGGAGTCCTCTCAGGCAATCATTTTCACCTTGGACTTGCAAGGCCGATACACATCCGTGAACAAGAGGGCGTTGGAACTTTTCGGGCTGACTCCTGAAGACCTTCTTGGAAAAACGATTCTTGAAGTCCATGAAAAGCGCGGGGCGCCTTATTATGCCGAACTGTTTCAAAGGGTTCTACAAACCAGGAAACCGGTGACTTTTGAACATCCCTTCTGCCATCGTGGCCTCACCTATTGGCATCAAGACACCCTTTATCCTATCGTGGACGCCCAGGGAAATCTGGAAGCCGTTGGAGGTATCTGTTCCGACATTACCGACAGGGTACAAGCGGAAGAAAAGAACCGCCTGTTGTCCAACGCCTTGCAGCAAGCGGCCGAAGGGATTGCCGTGGCTTCGGCGGACGGCAAGATTCTTTACGCTAACCCAGCCTTTTACCGCCTGACAGGCTACCAGACTCCAGAACTGGAAGGCCGTTCCCTTCGTCTTCTGGAAAGCCCTCACCAAGACCCGTCCTTTTATCGAACCATGTGGTCTTCCGTCCGATCGGGTCAGGTATGGCGCGGTGACGTGAAAACCCGCATCAAAGACGGACGTGAACGACTCTTTGAGGTGATGCTCACACCTGTGCGTAACGCCACAAATATCGTGGTGCACGTGGTGAGCGTGAATCGTGATGTCACTGAAGAGAGGGCTTTGGAATCCCAGATGGTACAAAGCCAAAAGATGCAGGCGCTGGGAACCTTGGCGGGAGGAATCGCTCACGATTTCAACAATATTCTTGGGGCCATCGTGGGCTATGCGGAAGTGGCTCGAATCCATGCCGAAGAGCCGGAAAAGGTACGCCACTCCATGCTTCGTATTGTGGAATCCGGACGTCGAGCCCGCGACCTGGTGCAACAGATACTCACCTTTTGTCGACCATCTCCCAGCCTGGAACGCAAACCCGTGCAGCTACGTTACCTGGTTCGGGAGACGGTCAAAATGCTTCGATCGACCTTGCCATCTACCATTGAGGTTCGGGAGCATTATGCCGACTTTGTTCCCACGGTCATGGCGGACCCGACGCAAATGCACCAGGTGATCATGAACCTGTGCACCAACGCTTTTCACGCCATGAAGGAGCATGGAGGCACGCTGGAATTACGGCTTGAAAACATGCGGTTGGACAAACACGGTGAAGAAAAGACTTTGGGGCTGGAACCGGGAGATTACGTGATTTTGTCCGTAAAGGACACGGGCCACGGCATGAGCCCCGAGGTCATGGAGCGCATTTTTGAACCTTACTTCACCACCAAAGAAGTGGGCGAAGGCACCGGTCTAGGCCTTTCGGTGGTGCATGGCATCGTTCGTAGTCTAGGAGGTAACATCACCGTAGAAAGCCGCCCCGGACAGGGCAGTCTCTTTCGCGTTTTTCTTCCTGCATCACCGCAGGATCGAGCCGTCAGCAGCATAGAAGGAACCGCGGGAACGCCCATGCGCGGGACGGAACGCCTGGTGGTGGTGGACGATGAGGTCATGTTGGTTCAGATGACCAAGTACCTTTTGGAAAACCTTGGCTATACCGTCAAAGGTTTTTCCGACGCGGAGGAAGCTCTGAAGTACCTGAAAGAAAACGTTTTCCACACGGATCTTCTTATCACCGACCTCACCATGCCTAAACTCACAGGCGAAAAGCTGGCCGAAGCCGTTTGGGAACTTCGGCCAGATCTTCCTGTGGTGCTCACTTCGGGATACGGCGAAGGTGTTTTGCAAAAGAAGGCGGCTTCTAGAGGCTTCGCCTCATACCTAAAAAAGCCGTACACTTCGGTGGATCTTTCCACGGCCGTCCGCCAAGCCCTTGAGCTCAAAAAGCCGCGCTCCTCTCAGGCCCAAGGCTCATAGCGATGGCCTTCTACAGGGCTTTCAGCGCCAGGAACCCTTTTTAGTGTTCCACCGCTAGAGAATCAAGGGCATTCGAAGGGAAACGGTTCACAGGGTACGGCCGACTTCGAAACCCTGATGGACGGCGTCAAAGGCTTTACCCACACGGGCGGCATCCCCTACCACATGAACAGAAAGGCCTTTTTCACGAAGCTTTTCTTCCAAGGGATTATACGCACGGGATCCGGCCGCCAGCACCACGGTATCACAAGGCACATGCCGCGTTTCCCCTTCCGGGATCTGCATCAGAATCCCTTCGGGCGTGATCTCCAACGCTTTGGTGGTCTTGTACACTTTCACGCCGTGCACGGCGATGTTTTGAAGCATGGCCCAGCGGGTGCTTCGGCCGATATCTTTTCCCACGACATCAAGCATTTCCACCAAGACGATTTCCTTGGTGCCGCGGACGGCAAGCCGAAAAAGTTCCTGGGGATCTTCGGCCTGAGCTGAAGCCAGAAACTTGAGGGCTTCCCCCGAAAGGGTTCCCCGTTGGGCCAGATAAAGCGCGGTCTTCACGCCTACGGCCCCGCCTCCGATAACGATCACGCGGCGTCCTGCGAAGACTTTTCCTGCCAGTATGTCCCAGGCCTGGACCACATGGGAAAGATGGCTTCCCGGAATGGGCGGTGTTATGGGTTCCGCTCCGGTCGCCAGAACCACCTCATCCGGTTTTTCATCCTGAATGACGGCTTCCGTCACTTCCGTGTTGAGCACCACGCGAACGCCGCGCACGGCCAGCTGGGTCGCCAGGTCCCTGGCAAGTTCGGAAAATTCAAACCGGCCCGGGGGCGCCGCCGCCAACCAAAGCTGTCCGCCCAATCGGTCCGATTTTTCGAAGAGTACCACGTCATGGCCGCGATCATGAGCCGCCAAGGCAGCACTCATGCCTCCCGGCCCCCCTCCTACCACCAGCACTTTCTTGCGTGCAGGCGCCTTGACCACTCGGCGGTCCCTTTCATGCCCCGCCAAAGGATTACAGAGGCACTCCACGGACTTCATCTCAAAGAGGTTGTCAAAACAGCCTTGAGCGCATGCAATGCAATGGACGATTTCATGTTCTCGACCCGTGCGCGCTTTTTCAGGAAGACGAGGGTCGGCGATAAGACTTCGTCCCATGGCCACCATGTCGCATAGATCGTCGGCGATGAGTTCTCTGGCCACACGGGGATCATTGATTCGGTGCCCGGCGATCACGGGAACCGAAACCCTTTCCTTGATACTTCGAGCCAGGTAAGCGAAGGCTCCACGAGGCACATCCGATAGGATCTGGGGCACTCGGGCTTCATGCCATCCCACGTTGATGTTCAAGGCATCGGCCCCATGCCCGACTAAGGCTTCCGCAAAAACCGCCAATTCCTTTCGACCTACGCCGCCCGGCATGAAATCGTTGCCGTTGGTCCGCACCAGAATGGGAAAATCCGGCCCCACAGCGTCCCGAACCGCGCAGATCACTTCCAGGCCGAAACGCATGCGCCCGTTCAGATCTCCTCCATATTGGTCGGTACGTTTGTTGGTCAGCGGAGAAAGAAATTCGCTGATGAGATAGCCCGTCCCACACAGAATCTCCACCGCATCAAACCCGGCCTGTTTGACTCGGCGAGCCGCCTGGGCGAAACGATCCACAAGGTCGTGAATCTCTTCCACTGTGAGCTCTCGGGGCGTCTCTCCGGTAAGCCTGGACGGAACGGCAGACGGTGCCACCGGTTGTTTTCCACCCATGAGAATACTAGGGTTGTAACGGCCCGCATGGTTCAGCTGCACGGCACTCAGAGACCCGTTTTCTCGAATGGCTGCCGCAAGCCTCGAAAGTCCTTCGATAAAAGCATCATCATGGGCCCCGATGTTTCCGGGGCTTCCCGACTGTTCGTCCACCGTCGCATAGCCCACACAAATGAGGCCGGCGCCGCCTCGAGCCCGTTCGGCATAGAAATCCACGAGACGGTCGGTGACTTGGAACTTCTTGGCCATGTTGAGGTGCATGGCAGGCATGACGATACGGTTGGGAACCTCCAGCTTGTTGATCGCAATGGGTTGAAACAGTGGATCCTTCATGGTCTTCCCCTCCTTTGAAGGCAAAACAAAGTCATGAGATGGCTCGAATGAGCGCCGAGCCGCTCCCTCCCGCAGCTCGGCACCCCTTTACGTATCACCTATGGCGCCAAACGGGAGTACGTTTTTCCACAAAGGCGCGCATCCCTTCTTGGGCATCCTTGGCAAGACAGTTGATGGCGATGGCTTCCTTGGCAAAGCTGTAGGCCGCTCTTTCGTCCAAATCCACCTGCCGGTAAAAGGCGTCCTTACCAAAGGCAAGAGTATATCGGCTGAATCGGGCAATCTCTTCGGCCAGTTGCATGGTTGCTTCAGCCAGCTGGTTCTTGGGCACCACCCGATTCACCAGGCCCCATTCCAGAGCTTCCTGTGCCGAAACAAACCGACCGGTCATGAGCATCTCCAGGGCTCGACGCCGCCCGATCAGGCGCACTAAAGGAACCATGGGCGTGGTGCAAAACAAACCGATTTTGACACCCGGGGTGGCGAATTGAGCTTCGGTTTCCGCAACAGCCAAATCACAAGCGGCCACCAATTGGCATCCGGCGGCGGTGGCAATGCCATGCACCTGAGCGATAACGGGCTGCGGCAAAGTATGGATTCGCAGCATCATTTGGGAACAGGTGGAAAACAGTTCACGATAAGTGTGAATATCGGCTCCTTCCGCCACCATGTCTTTTAGGTTATGACCTGCACAAAAGGCCGGGCCTTCCCCGCGCAGAATCACCGCCCGAACATCCATGTCTCGAGCCAAAGCGTCCAGATGTTCCATGAGGATGTGAATCACCGGCAGCGACAGGGCATTTCGTGTTTCCGGGCTGTTGAGCACCAAATGAGCTACAGGACCGTTCTTTTCCACGTACACAGCAGGCATCGGTACCTCCTTGTTTGGTAGTTACCCCTTTGAGCCTTTCCCAGGAGAAGGCGTTGACATCCTTTCGGGTTTCTCTCATAAAGGAAAACCAGCTTGCCCTTGGCGCACGGCTTTTTACGGCAAGCTCTCATCGATAGGAACCCGCAAAAAACGAGCTGAGCCCATGGACTTTATCGACCTTAAGACCCAGCAGAAACGCCTACGTTCCCTTCTTGAGGAACGTATCGGGGCGGTTTTGAACCACGGCCAGTATATCCTCGGCCCTGAAGTTCAGGAACTGGAAAACACTCTTTCTCGGTACGTGGGCACCCGCCATGCCGTAGGCTGCGCTTCGGGCACCGAGGCCCTTCTAATGCTCCTCATGGCTCTGGACGTGGGTCCAGGCGATGTGATGGTCACCACCCCTTTCACCTTCATCGCAACCGCGGAAGTCATCGCCATGCTTGGAGCCATCCCCGTTTTTGTGGATGTGGACCCGGAAACCTTTAATCTCGATCCCGAGAAGCTTCGACTGGCTTTGGAAGCACTGAAAAGAGGTGATCCATCCCTCCATCCTTTCCCCAACACCGCCCGGCAGGCTTCTGTGCGCGGTGTCATCGCCGTGGATCTTTTCGGTGTTCCGGCCGACTACTCGGAACTGGAAAGCATCGCTGAAGAGGAAGGGGTCTTTCTGCTGGAAGATGCCGCCCAATCCTTTGGGGCCACTCTCCACGGAATTCCGGCGTGCCGTTTCGGGCATGCCGCCGCCACATCCTTTTTCCCTGCCAAACCTCTTGGAGGTTACGGCGACGGCGGCATGTGTTTTACCGACGACGAAACCTTGGCCCAAAAACTCATCTCCATACGTGTCCACGGACAGGGTAGCCACCGTTACGAACACGTGCGCCTGGGCATCAACGGACGGCTGGACACGCTACAAGCCGCCATTCTTTTGGCCAAGTGGACGGTTTTTAAGGAAGAGTGCCGACTTCGTCAGAACGTGGCGGCCCGGTACATGATGCTTTTGGAACAAGCTCGGCCGGATTTGGTGGTCCAAAAAGTTCCCGAAGGCGTGACCTCGGTCTGGGCTCAATTTTCTCTTCTGGCTCCATCAATGCAGGAACGGGATGCTATTCGAGAACGACTCCAGAGGGCGGGTATTCCCACTGCCGTCTATTACCCCATACCTTTGCATCTGCAACCGGCCTTCGCCTCTTTGGGCTACAAGGCCGGAGATTTCCCCGTCAGCGAAGACTTGGCCAAGCGTATCTTCAGTCTTCCCATGCATCCCTACCTGAAACCCGAGGTGCAGGAACACATCATCGAGGTCGTGAAGTCGTGAAATCGTGAAGGCGTGAAGTCGTGAAGGCGTGAAATCGTGTACCTGGAACCCGGGGGGCAGGAACACATCATCCAATGTCTTTGAAGAATCCTTTATGTTCGACGATACACCACGTCGGGGCGATCTCGAAAAGCCG
>FWPU01003209.1_pt1 | contig 34169 bp, 26 predicted proteins | sample 2228361 | NCBI WGS metagenome assembly FWPU01 (sample SAMEA103939777, study PRJEB20133) | metagenome
CTTCCGGTCCCCTTCCTTCCCCTTCCTTCCCCTTCCTTCCTCTTACTTCGCCTTCACTGCCTTTGCCACCGCCTCGCCCATCTCCATCGTCGTCGCCTTGCCGCCGATGTCGGGAGTCGCGTGACGCTTCTGGGCGATGACCTTTTCCAGCGCGGCGCGGATGCGTCGTGCGGTGTTGTGTTCGCCGAGATAGTCCAGCATCATCGCGGAGGCTAAAATCATCGCCGTTGGATTGGCGATGCCTTTGCCCGCGATGTCGGGCGCGGAGCCGTGAACGGTCTCAAACAACGCGCCCTTTTCGCCGATGTTTGCACCCGCCGCCAAGCCAATGCCGCCGATAAACCCGCCGCACAAATCCGAAATGATGTCGCCGTAAAGGTTCTCGCACAGCACCACGTCAAAGGCGTTCGGGTTCATCACCAGTTTCATGCACGCCGCGTCCACGATGACCTCATCATACTGGATGTCCGGGTAACGCTTGGCGACCTTCTGACAGGCTTTGAGAAACAACCCGTCGCTGAGTTTCATGATGTTCGCCTTGTGGACGGCGGTGATTCTCTTACGTTCCATGCGCCGCGCGTAGTCGAAGGCATACCTGGCAACGCGGGCGGAACCTTCCCACGTGATGATTTTGACGCACTCCACCACGCCGGGCGTGACTTCGTGTTCGACCCCCGCATAAACATCCTCCGTGTTCTCGCGCACCACCACAAGGTCAACATCTTCATAGCGCGAACCGATGCCGCGAAAACTCTTAATCGGGCGCACGTTCGCATAAAGGTTCAGTTGCTTGCGCAGCATGACGTTGACGCTGAAGTGTCCGCGCCCAACAGGAGTCGTGACAGGACCTTTCAGCCCCACCTTGTTGCGCCGCAGCGACTTGAGCGCATCTTCGGGCAACGCGGGCTTGCCCTTCTCAATCGCCAGCAGACCGACTTCAATTTCGTCCCACTGAATATCCACACCTGTCGCCGCGACAACGACCTTCATCGCCGCCGTGACTTCGGGACCAATCCCGTCGCCGGGAAGAAGAGTGATACGGTAAGACATGATGACAACGATGGTTAATGGTTAATGAACGCACTTGTGCATTGACCATTAGACATTATCGGAATTAACCAAAGCCAACCAGACCCCGCAAATCGAGGGGTGGGAGCGAGTGACGACATTGCTCGGTTTGGCAAGGTTCCAATAGGTAAGCATAGGGCGATTATAACCGATTCAAAAGGTTGATGTTTGTCTATTTCTGATTTTTGACTGTTTGTCCTTATCAGCCCACCCCTTAATCCTTGGTCATTTCCCCGATGACGGCATCGGCAATTACAGACGTAACTCCCGCGCAATCGTCGCCACATCCTCCGCAGTCGGCTGAAACGGATAGTCGCGGAACGGTTCGCCGGGGCGGTAACTGCCGAAGGGGCGGTTGCACGCCAGCGCGCCGTCGCGGTCGGGGCAGCCGTGCGTCATGAACGGAACTCCGCTGGTGATGGCTTGTGTCAACACTTCAGGCGCGACGCGCAGGTGGGCAATTCTGCCGTGAGTGTCGTATTCAACCTGCTCGGGCGCGAGTGCGTCCGTGTCAATGAAATGCTTGACCAGTTGCAGCCGCCGCCAGCGCACGAGACTGGGGCGGCGGGCGTGTTGCATCCGCGTGCCCGGCTCCGGGTAAAAACAAAACAGGTAAGCGGCGACCTCCATGCGGCGCAGGCGGAAGAGCGTGTCCACCATCTCTGCGTCGGTTTCACCCAAGCCGACAATGAGGTGGCAGTTGACGTGGAACGGTGCAAACAGCGCGCGGGCGGTTTCCACCGTGCGCCAGTATTGCGCCCACGAGAGCGGTCCGCCCACTTCCCTGCCGCGCCGCCGCTCGAAGATGCGCTCGCTCGCCGCGTCCAATCCGATGCCCACGATGTCCACACCGGTTGCCTTCAACGCGCGCAGGTCTGTTTCATCCATCAGGTTGGGCGCGATGAGGGCGGAGAACGGAATCGCAGGCGCGGCGGCTTTCAAACTCCGCAGGATGGTCAGCGTGTCAGCGACGGCGCGTCTGTGTGTGACCATGGAGAGGCAGACGCGGGCAATCTCGGCTTGGTAGCGCTGCAACCGTTGAGCAACTTCCTGCGTCGGCGCGGTGGGCCACTCGACGCGGATGAACGATTTGCTGGTGAGTGGTGAGTGGTGAGTAGTGAGTGGTGGAGAAGCGGGGCGCTCGCGGGCGAGACCGCAGTAGGCGCAATTTGCCAGACAGGTCTGGGGGTAGGTGAGCAGCAGGTTGACGCAGCGCGGGCGCGCGTCGCGGTAGAACCTGCCGGAGCGCAGTCGCAGCAGCAGGGCGGAGGCAAGGCTCATCTGCACGAAGTCGGGACTGGACGGAGGGATTTCAGATTTCGGATTTCGGATTTCGGATTTCATGGCTTCGCCACCTCACCGCTGCGGGCGTTTTCTATCGCTTGCCCAATCGCGGCGGCGAGCGCGGCGGTGGACACGCCGAAAATTGCCTCGCCTTGTCCGTTGTGACGCAAACTATCAGTTTGCGCTCGGTAGTAGCTGATGGTGCGCTCGATTGCCTGCCGGTCGGCGCGGCTCCACTTGAGCGCGGCTTCGAGGTCGGCAAGCGCCCGCGTGGTGGAGAAGAAATCCCCAGTGATGAGGACGCGCTTAAGCACGTCGCCGGTCAGGGCAACGTAAACACGCAGCAGTCCGCCGGGAGTTTTGGTCACGCTCACGCCGACGGTGTCGGACGCGGGCGCGCGCTGATAAATCCACTGCCGCGTGCGGTATTTGCTCGCCTCCAGCGCGGCGATTTGTCTCAGTTCTTCATCGGTGAAGAGCTGCGGTTCCAGACGGATGCCGAACGCCTGTTGAAAGCCTGCGCGGATACGGTCGCGCGCCTGCGCTGTGGTCAGCCGCTCACGGCACTCCGTTTCACTATGTGCCTGACTACAAACTATTTCGCGCCGCACGGTGGTCAGCCGCTCCCCGAAAGTGGCGATGGCTTTATCGGAGATTTTCTCCGGCGTGAGGTTAAGCGCGCGCAGCATGAGGCTCACGTCGAGGTCCACCAGCACGCTCGCGTGAAACAGCACCGCGTCTTCGTCGTCGAGGCAGAGCGCCAAGCCCGCAATTTTGCGCCCGTGAACCTCAACGTCGTTCTTAGGGCGGAAGTGCGCTTGAACACCCCAGCCGCGCAATCCCGCGATGATGCCCGCCGCGTAGGTCTCAAAAATTTCTTGCGGGTGGCGCGGTGTCTCAGGGTGCTTGCGCGACGCCACCAATGCGATGCCTAACTGGTCTTCACCCATGAGAATTGCGCCACCGCCGGTCGGACGCCGATTGACGGCGATGCCCAGCTGCTCGCACTCGTCGAGGTTGACTTCTGCTTCCACGTTTTGGAAGCATCCAACCAGCGCGGCGTGCGAACGGTAGGTGTAAAGGCGCAGCGTGGGCGGCTTCTGCGCGCCCGCCTCGCCACGATAGCCGCGCATCAACACCTCATCCGCCGCCAGCCCGAAACTGGCGGTCACGTGGTCGTCCGTAATGTAGCGCCAAGCGAACATGGAGAATAGAGAATGGTCAAGCCACGGAATCACACGGAAACACACAGAAGAAGTCAATCCTCAATTTTCTGTGTCCTTCCGTGTGGTTCTGTGGCTCAGTAGGGCAGAGTCTCCGTCCCTGCCTCCGTCCCTTCATCCATCAACAATCCCGCAGCACGTCTCATGGAACCTCGGCGTCAGCCCGCGCGAAGCCGCATACGCAACAACGCCTTCAACGGGATAGGCGATACCGTTGAGTCCCGTGTCCACCGCGGCTTTGTCTATCGCTTCCTTCATCTCCCCGGCGGGGCGGGCGCAGCCTAAGAAGATGGGGACAGTCGGCAGGCGCAGCCGCGCCCGCTTGAAGAAGGCAACGATGTCGTCGAGCGCGGGCGGGCGCACGTGCGCCATGCGCGTCTGCAACAGAGGCATGAGCACGACCAGCACCAGCGCGGCAGGGGCATGACGCGCAATCATCTCCAGCGCATTCTCCTCGCCCAGAAAGCGACTGTAGTGCAATCCCAAAATGATGTGCGGCATAGCAGGCACGCCGTATTGTTCCAGCAGATGCAGTGACGCTTCGTAATCGTCCACCGTGCGGTTCAGATGATAGACGTGGCGGATAGTTTCGTTCGCGCCGATGACGTCCATCATCGCCGCCTCCACACCTGCCTCCGCCAACGCTGCTGCCATTGGCTCGTCAATCAGCCCAGTGTGGACGATAACTTTCATGCCCAACTCTTCCCTGACATGGCGCACCTCACGCGCCCAGCGGGTCAGCGGCACGCGCCCCGCCCCGTCGCAGCCGCCCGACAGCAGAATGCCCCGCGTGCCTTGCGCTGCCAATCGTTCGCAGAGCGCGAACAATCCCCCATCAGGCACGCCGCGCATGAAGCGCAAAATCTGCCCGCCGCAGTGGTCGCAGTCGAGCGCGCACGCCGTCCCCGTCACGCTGACGGGCACGAACCGCTGCGGCTGCGCCTGCGCAAACTCCGACGTCTCGTAGCGCTTCACCCCCGGCGCGTGGAAATGAATCTCATCGGGAAAGTGCCGCCGCCGCACCGCGAAAGCAAGGACAGGCATGGTTGATCGAACTCGAACTCGAACTCGAACTCGTTATCGGTCGTTTAGCCCTACTTTGTCACTTCGGCTTGACCACGATGGGCGAGGGTCTCTGACCCCGCCCCAAGGCTGACCGAAGGTCTCCAAAAGGGTGGGGAGACCTACGGTCAAGCGTTTCGGCGGGGTCAGAGACCCTCGCCGAGCGGGAAGTGACAAAGTAGGATTAGGTGAAACGGCTTAAACGTCCGAGTTCGACGACGAGTTCGAGTTCGAGTTTCTACTGTCAACGGTCAACTGTCAACTGCAAACAGCCCCTTCTCCTTATACTCCTTGTATTCCGCCTCCAGCCACGCTTGAATCGCCGCCGCGCCGCTGATGCGGTCTTGCAGGTCGGCTTCCGGGTTGGTCGGCTCGACGACGATGAACCAGGCGTTGTAGGGGTTGGTGTTCACCAGCGACGGGTTGGCGAGGAGTTCCTGATTGACCTCGACGATTTTCCCGTTGACCTGCCCTTTGAGCGGACCGATGTATTTGCCCGCTTCCAGTGAGCCGAAGGCGCGCCCTTTGGTCACCGGTCGCCCGACGGGTAGTAACTTGATGTAGGCAACCGTCCCCGCTGCTTTCTGTCCGAACTGGTCAAGTCCGATGCGGACTCTGCCCTCTTCCACCTTCGACCACAGATGGTCTTTCGGGTCGTAGTAAAGGTCATCGGGCAGGTAAACGTCCTCGTATTGCGCCATTCAATTCTCCCACGATTGAAATCATGGGCTACGTTCACAGAGTCCGATGAATCGGACTGGAGACCAGCCAAGTCCAGTTCACCGGACTTTGTGACAGTAGCCCAGAGTTTCAACTCTGGGGGTTATTGGTTGTCTCCAACACCAACTCGATAATGTCCACCAATTTCATCGGCGACTTCGTTTGCTTCACGGCGGCGTCGAACATGCGCTTGCACTGCGGGCAGGCGACGACGAGCGCGTCTGCGCCCGTCTGCTCAAACTGACGCAGCGTGCTGATGCACACCGCCAATGCCAAGTCCGCGTCGGAGATTTGTAAGTCGCCGCCGCCGCCGCAGCAGTGGGCAAACTGCCGGTTCTGCGCCGCCTCGCGGAACTCCACGCCCTTCAACGCCCGCAGCACCGCGCGCGGTTCCTCGTAGACGCCTGAGTTGCGCCCCAAATCACAGGGGTCGTGATACGTCACGGACTTGTAGGGAACGGACGCTGTGCCGTTCCATCGCAGTTTGTCTTCCTCGATGAGTTGCAGAAGGAACTGCGTGGAGTGCCTCAGCCGGACGCCTTCGGGCAGGTAAGGGCGGTAGTGGCTCGCCCAAGTGTTGTAGCAGGACGGGCAGTTGAACACTACCGTCGTTGCGCCTAACTGCTGGACGCGCTCGGCATTGTGGCGCACGAGTTCTTCCATCGCGTCGCGCATCCCCGCCGCGAGAAGCGGGAATCCGCAGCACCACTCCTGCCCTCCCAGAATGGCGAAGTCCACGCCCGTCCGCTGCATCACCTCGACGAACGCTATCGGAATGTTCTGCGCGGCGGGCGAGAAGGAGGACATACAGCCGACGTAGTAGAGCACCTGCGCGCGCGGCTTCTGGAAGCGGTCATCGGGCGGGTCGTTCAGGTAGTCCACCCATAGGTCGCGGTCAGCGTTGGGGTAGTTGACAACGTTGCGCTCGGTGGCAATGGCAGCGCGTGCCTGGTCAAGACCTTTCGGGTGAATGCCATGCCGCACCATCTCCTCGCGCAACCCGAACCAGAGCGACAGCAAGTCCATCTTCGCGGGGCACACCTCCACGCAGCGCGAGCACAGCGTGCAGCGATACGCCCCCTGCGCAAACTCCCGCAAACTCTCTTCATCCCACGGTCTGCCGCGCAGCAGTTTCGCCAGCGGCGGCGGCAGACTCTCGCTCTTGAGGAGCGAGTTGAACTTGCGCACCTTACACGAAGGCGACACTGTATCATCCTCAGGCATAGCGGCGAACGTTTCACATACATCGCTGCACCGCTTGCAGCGGGTGCAGGCGGAGAGGTCAAGGCGGCGCAGCACGCCCTGAGAATGGAGAATGGAGAATGGAGAATGGAGAATGGAAGAATGGGGGAATGGGAGAATAGGGGAATGGGAGACATCTCCCACTCTCCCACTCTCCCGCCCTCCCACTCCATTTTCCATTTTCCATTTTCCAGCGATGATGCTCTCTCGCTCACGCGGTGAGTTGAGCAGCACGGCAAGCGGCGTGGTGAAGAGGTGGAAAAGGCGGCTGTAAGGAAGATACGCCACCAGCCCCAAGCCCATGACGGCGTGCGTCCACCACAGGACGTCATAAACGACTGAACTCGTTACGACAAGCGGGCGCAGCGCGAGCGCGGTCGCATAGCCGACAAAGGAGAATGGCGTCTGCGCCGTCAACCCCTGCTCCAGCAGCCGTGTGGCTTCAAGCAAGTAGCCTAACACTGCGAGCAGCAGCAGCCAGACGCCTAACAGCGTGTTCTCCCGTGCGTTGCGGCGCGAGGGTGAATCGGTCAATGGGTTCATTGATGCGGACATCGTGTCCGCATTGACTCGTTGACCCATTGACTCTTTAGACCGCCGTGCCATCGCCATCAGCACGCCTGCCATCAGCAGCAAGCCCCACAGGTCGTTCACGGCGGCGAACCACGGCGTATCCTTTTGCACCTGCCACAACCCCAACTCCTTTGCGAAGTCACCGAGGCTGCCGACGACGAAAAGCAGCGCAAAGCCCCAGAAGATGAACTGGTGCGACAGCCAGCGGTAGAGGTTCAGACGCAAAAGGCGGCGCTGCCCGATGCCATCTAACAGCAGCGCGCTCCACGCCTCCCGCGTGAGCAGCCGCCGCGCCCCCTCGCGCAGCAGCCGCGCGCCCGCCCGCCACGTCGCCTGCCTGCCCCCCAGCCAGTAGTAGACGTGCGCGCCCACGCCGCCAGCGAACGCCGCCAGCGACAGCGCCTCAAGGAGGGAAAAGAAAGTTGTATGATGAGGTTCGGACATCCTGCGACTTGGAGAATGGAGAATGGAGAATGGAGAATGGAAAGACGCTAAGACCACAGGACAACAGACCACAGGACAACAGGACTTGTGGTCAGTGGTCAGCCGTTCAGTCCGTCTTCTCAATCACCAGCCGCCACTGCCCCGCGCCCTCTTCAAACGTTTGCAGCGGATAGCCTTTCTTCCGGCAGAAGTTGGGGATGGTGACTTTGGCGGCGGGCTCGTAGTCGCAACGAACCTCCAGCACCTCGCCCATGCTCATCCCCTTCAGCGTGTTCCTTGTCTCGAGGAGCGTGTAGGGACAAATCTTTCCTCTGATGTCAAGCACTTTGCTCTGCTTTTCCTCTGACATAGTAACCTCCTCCGAAAGTGTGACGCAGACAATCCCTGTCTGCAGGCAAGATTGCCTACGTCACGTCTTCCTGCGGCGGAGCAAGTCGGGGAGCGCGCCTTCCGTCGCTCGGACGAAGGGGAGTCCTTCCTCGTCCCAGTCCACCATCCCCCCCGTTAGATTGATGGGCTTTTTGAAACCGTGTTCTGAGAGGTAGCGAACCGCCACCTCCGAACGCCATCCCGAAGCGCACACAACGACGATCTCCCAGTCGCGGTAGGGTTCAATCTCGTCTATTCTTTCCGGGAGCGAGCGAATGGGAATGAGGTAAGCGCCCTCAATGTAGCCCAGTTCCTCCCAGAGTTCGTTCGGCTCGCGCACGTCGAGGAGAAAGAGTCTGTCGCCGCTTTGCAGGCGATGCCACAGGTCGCGCGCTGTGATCTCCTCCACGTTGCGCTGCGCGTCTTCCAGAGGCAGAATCCCGCAGAACATGTCATAGTCCTGGAGTTGCGTGATGGAAGGCTGCGTGCCGCAAATCGGGCAATCGGGATCCCTCCTGAGCGTGAACTCCCGGAACCGCATTTTCAGCGCGTCGAACATCAACAGCCTGCCGATGAGGGGCTGCCCTCGTCCCAGGATTAACTTGACCGCCTCGATTGCCTGAATCGCTCCGATGACCCCCGGCAGCACGCCCAACACGCCGCCCTCCGCACAACTGGGCACCAGCCCCGGCGGGGGCGGCTCCGGGTAAACGCAGCGGTAGCACGGTCCACGCTCCGCCCAGAAGACCGACGCCTGTCCCTCAAAACGGAAGATGCTGCCGTAAACGTTGGGTTTGTGCAGCAACACACAGGCATCGTTGACCAGGAAGCGCGTGGGGAAATTATCCGTCCCGTCAATGATGATATCATACGGCTCAAAGATCTCCAGGGCGTTGTCTTTGCACAGCCGCACCTCGTGGGTGTCAATCTGGACGTGCGGGTTCAGGTCAGCCAGGCGGTCACGGGCGGAGTCCAGTTTGGACCGTCCCACGTCTCGCGTCCCGTGAAGGATCTGCCTTTGCAGGTTGGTCTCGTCCACCACGTCGAAATCCACAATGCCGATCCTGCCCACGCCCGCCGCTGCCAGATAGAGCCCCAGCGGCGACCCCAGACCGCCCGCGCCGACCAGAAGCACCTGAGCATCTTTGAGACGGCGTTGACCCTCTCTGCCCACCTCCGGGAGAACCAGATGGCGGCGGTAACGATTGACCTCCTCCTTCGTCAATTCGATGGAGGACACGGCAGAAACGCTGCTCCTGCCCGGCAGTGGGGCGACGGCGTCCTTATGCCGATGCGTTGTCATTGTGACCTCCGCCTTTCAATGCTTCATGCGAAGTTGACGACCTTGTGGGCGACGATGAGTTCCACCAACTGCGCGTAGTCAATCCGCAGCACGCACTCAGGAATTCGCTCCTGAAGCCCGCGCCGCTCCACGTCCCGCTGCACCGCGTAGACCGTCCTGCCCGCGTTCAGCAGCGGACGCGGGTCGAGGTAAACCCCGTCCTGAATCAACACCACTTCTGCGGCGGCGTCCTCTTGCGCGAGACGCACGCCGTTCTCGCCGTAGGGTTTGTCAATGAGATAAAGGTTTCCCATCGCTCCTCCGTTTGTAGTAAGGCACGGAACGTAGTGGAGTGCCGTCTGGACGCCACTTATAGTAAGGCACGGAACGCAGTGGCGTGCCGTCTGGACGCCACTCCGCTATGCTCCGTGGCTGACTACGAACTTAGAAGTCCATCGTAAAATCGGCTTTAGCAATGAGTTCATGCACGGCGGCGCGGGGGATGACTTCGATGTCCTCCGCGACTTCCTCCGCGCGAACGTTGCGCTCCTCCAGCGACTCGCGTTCCGCCTTCAGTTTGACGCCCATCTTTGATAACGTTTCGAGGTAAACACGCGCATCGCTGCGGTCCACGCCCTTGAGCGCGTAGTAAACGCCCTCGCCGAGATAGACCACGTCCACCGTGTGCTCGTCAATGCCTGCCGTCGCCCCCACCACAGCACGCAACCCCTCCGTGTAGAAGATGCTGCCGAAAGGGGCATGATTGATGGTGAATAAGATGTGTCGCTGCGCCATTGTCTCTCCTGTGAGAATAATCGTCCTCGTCGTCCTCGTCCTCGTGCTCGACTCTAAACGACCGAGGACGACGACGAGGACGACGAGCGCGATTTTCCTTTCAGAGTGTCACCAGCCGGTCCACTTCGCCCAACATCTCCGCAAAGTCAGGCAGCCCACCGAGGGAGACGCCGTCAATATAATCCTCGCCCTTCTGCCCCCGCGCCCGCACGCAGATGCCGCAGGCGATAATTTTCGCCCCGCGCTCCACCAGTTTGGCGAAGCGGTCTTTGGGCATCGTCGGCAGGTCAGGAAAGGTCTGATGCTTGTTCGGATTGTAAATGCCATCCAGGTAGAAAAACATCTGCACCTCGTGCCCCTTATCCAGCGCGGCGTCCGCGAGGTTGCACGCCGTCTCCCAGTTCTCGAACTGGAACGGTCCCAGCGTCACTAAAAAACCAATCTTCATCTTGCATCACCGCCCTTGATGAGTGGTAAGTGTCGCGTCTGCATCCTACAAATCTTTTGCCAGCGCGTGGCGCAGTGCCTTTGGCTAATATCTCCATTTTCGACAACACGCCGTTGTAGAGTGTTCGAGTGAATCCCCCTATTTTCTGCAAAGCGATATGGTATGCCGTCTGTGGCGACGGCTGGGCGCACGCCTGCCTTGCGCTCTCGTCCTTCGACCACATCGCCTACTGGGACGGAGGCAACTGGGGCGGCATCGGTCTGGTCACGCCGGAAACGAAGAACGTTCGCATGAGTTACGTCATTCCCGCCGAGTCAGTGAACGAGACGTTTGCAGAGAAGGAGTATCAGCGGGTGACGTCGCCGGTGAAGGTCAAGACAGCACCTGCTGGCGGTTGAAGTCGAATAGGGCGAAGCAGTATCGGTGGGTGACGAGATGAACACGATCACCGCTTTGCCAATACAAACTGCCCTTTCTCCCACCGCGTCTTCAGCCCTAATGCCTTTGCCAGCGACTCCCCTTCGACCCACATCTCTTCCTTCTCATGAAGCACGGGCAGGGGCAAAGGCACTTTCTGCTTCCCTATTAAGAGCGTCCGCGCTCCTACTGCGATGACCACCTTCTGGTCTTTCCATGAACTGGTCAGAACACCCAATTTCCCGGTTGTCTTCTGCCCCAACTTCTTCAAGGTCGCCCGCGCTGGCATCAGAACCGCTCCCTCACCGGTCTTAGCACCTTCGATGTTTTGCCCCTCCACCACCAGTCGCACCTTAGGCAACTCGCGACTCCCCAGCAGACGTCGCTTAATCTTGGAGATAAGCAAGCGTGCTGCATATCCTCCCAACTCCCAATCAGTCTGATCAACGGACAATGCAAATTTTGCACGAGGGGGATAATATCCCACAGTGACTCGCACCGCCAATCGTCCATCCCAAACAATCAGACTGGCTGAGTTGAAGCGATTTCTCTCTTTCAGTGGGAGCGTCCACGACTTTTCCCCAACCGGCAACCCTGTCCAGGAACCTTCCGGCATCCCTGGCTGTCCGACAGGGGCGAACTGGGTCGCTGTGAGTACAACGGCTGCCTGATAGGCAATGTTGCGGTCAGGCAGGAGTCTCGCCCATATCTCAATTTCGGTAGGGTCTTTGCCGGGTCTCCTGGTGCCTTTGCGTCTCAGCGTCTGTCTAAGGTCTGTTGCTGCCACGCCCCATTTCGTGTCCACACGATTTACGACCCCGTTCCGTGTGTCAAACCCTGGCACCTCTTCAGGACTAAACTCCGCATCCTGCATCACCTGCTTCTCTTTCATGGACTGCTCTCCCTGCGCTCCAACCCATATCGCACCCCATGCTACTATGAGACTGAACGACAGCATCACTAATCTTACTCTCACCATCTCTCATCCTCCCTTTTATTTTGCGGAACATCCTGCGCTCTTTCCGCATAATCCGATGCCTTCTTCGCCTCTTACGAAGTCTGCCCCCATTGTGCCACTTCTACCCCCCCCTGTCAATACAGGATTTCCGCATCTTTGCAGTGTTTGACGTTGCTTCAACTCGAAGGTAGACTAAAATAACGATGGAGGACGAAGAGCATGAAAGTCTTCTTCATATCAACATTTAGCCGACGCAAGTTGACCAGAGGTGATGAAGATGCGTTATGGAATTTTCATCGGAGGTGCTTTGCTCATGTTGTGCAACGTCGCTGGGGGGCAGGAGGTCAAGTTGGATGAGAGGGTGGTTTATGCGCCGGACGTGGTGGGCGTGGAGCGGATGTTTATGATTGCGCTCAAGGTGCCGATGGACGCGTCCGATGTCAAAGTCACGATGCCAGACGGCGTGACGATGTTTGATAGAACGCCGGGGCCCGCAAAGAGCCGCGACGGTGACGGAGCGGAAGTGCGGCGGTTCTACTTCCGTGCGTCGAAGCCCGCGAAGAGGGCGGAGATTCGGTTCGCCCTGCCCGGCGGGGAAGTCGTTGTGCCGGTGGAGGTTTGGTCGTTTGAGGATTTGCGGCAGTTTCGCACGCTGAAAGGCGTGCAACTGCCGCGACGGTGGCCTTTGGGGAAGAGGCTGCCGGAGTTGAAGGAGAAGCAGACGGTCACGACGCCGGCGGAGATTGAGGCGTTGAAGGGAAATCCCGGCGAAGGCACCGTTTGGTTAGAAAGGTCGGATGACGACATCTGGGCGATGCAGCCGGACAGCACGATTCCCCGATGGCATTGGGTGAATATCCAGTTCGGCTGCCCGGTGCATGGGGCGGAGATTTACAAGGTGCGCCCTTACTATCCGTGGATTAAGGACTTCTCGTTTCCGTGGCGGTGGAAAATCAAGTGCCCTATCGGCGGCGAGGAGTATCCGTCCAACGATTTTGCTCAGGGCGACATGACGAGCGGGCAGTTTCCTGATGACGGCATCGGTGGCGGGTTTGTGCAGAATGGCAAGCACTACGGTTTCATCGCCGAAATCGCGCAGGCGTATGACCATCAGATGCTGCGCGTCGCGCCCGAATGTGCGCAGGCTTACTTGGCGACGGGCAACGTCAAATACGTTCACAAAGCCCTCGTCGCGTTCTGCCGCCTCGCGGTGGAATACGCTTATCTTGCGACCATGACGCAGCACCGACACCGCAACACGGTCGCGCAAGTGGAGCGGTTCGGACAGGGGCGATTTGATGAGGGTCCGACGCTTTCGCGCAGCGGCTTCACGGTTTATTGTATTGACCAGCCCGGCTACCAGTGGCGGCTCGCGGAGGCTTACGACCGCATCTTTCCCGCGATTGACAAAGACCCCGACATCATTCCGTTTCTGCAAAAGAAGGGCTTCGATGTGAAAACACACGAGGACGTGCGAAGGTTCATCGAAGAGAATCTCTTCGCTGTTTGGATGCAGGGGACGATGGACGGCGCGTGCGATTCCAATGAACCGTTCCATCAGCGCGGGTTTGCGCGGACTGCCGAAGTGCTCAACTACAACACCACTGACTTCATGGACTGGCTCTACGAGGGCGCGGGCAAGATGCGGGTGTTCGTGACCAACACCTTCTTCCGCGACGGCGCGCCCTACGAGTCCACTGGCGGTTACAACGGGATGCACGTCTCCGCGCTCGGTCCTATCATTGAGTCCATTGAACATCTGCGCCAACTTCGTCCCGGACTTTATCCCGAAGGTAAATATCCCCCGTTGAGCAAGAGCCGCCGTTACCGTAGCGTCTTTGACTTCGACATGGACACCGTGACAATTGACCGCAGTTATCCCGCGATTGGCGATTCGGGGAGTTATCCCGTTTACAGCAAACTGCCAAAGATTACGTGGCAGGCAGGGGGGGCGCAAGCCTACGAACATGCGTATCGTCTGTTCCGCGACCCCAAGTTCGCGTGGGCGCTGGCGCGCAATCCGAGTTGGCAGCCGAGTCACAATTTTCCATTCACCCGCGAGGAGATAGAGAAGGAAGCAGCGAAGTGGCGCGACGACTGGAACGACCGCAGTTCGCTGCACGACGGCTACGGCATTGCGATTTTGCGCGGCGGTCCTCCCCTTTCACCTCCCCTTAACAAGGGGGGGCAAGGGGGAGGTGACAAACGCGCCTTCTGGCTGCGCTACGGGCGGGCGCGGGGGCACACGCAGGATGACATCATGGACATTGGTTTGCAGGGTTATCAGGGCGTGCTGCTCTCGCACATGGGCTATCCGCGCAACTGGGGTTACTGGGAATATTCGTGGACGAGCCATCACGTGGCGCGGCAGATTCCGTTCATCAATTTGACGGCGCAGGCGCAACTGTTCGCGGACGCCGGACCTGTCCACATCGCCGAAGCCCGTGCCCAGCGATACATTGATGAAGTGGACAATGGCAAGGGTTACATTCTTCCCCCTGACGAGTGGCAGCGGCGCACGATTGTGCTGATTGACGTCGCGCCTGACCAGTTCTACTGTGTGGACTTCTATCGCATTGCGGGCGGACGGGAACACTGGTGGGCGTTTCACGCGCAGGAGGGCGAGTTCACGACGCAGGGACTGACACTCACCAAGCAAGAGAGAGGAACGCTCGCCGGACCCGACGTGCCCTACGGCGATGCGAAGTGGTTGAAAGAAAACGGTTGCAGCCAGGGCACTTACGGATGGTCGGGCGCGATGTTCGCGTTTGCGCACCTTTACAACGTCGAGCGCGGTAAGTCCGAGCGGGTCTGGTCGGCGGATTGGAAATTGAAAACCGGAGACGGTTTGCACCTGCGCCTGACCGTGCCCAGCGCGGAAGGAACTGAAGTCAACATCTGCGACGGCAAATCACCGGCGGGGGGGTCGCCTTACGAGATGAAGTGGGTCATGTTGAGCAAGAGGGCGGAGCCGACGGGTTCGGCAGGAGGCTCACCCTCCCGTGGCAGTTATCCGCCGTTGAAGACGCAAGTTCTCAGCATCATTGAACCTTATGTCAACACGCCGCTGATTCAACAGACGACGCCGCTCAAACTTTCTGGCGCGGACGAATCGGGCTTTACCGCCGAAGGCTGCGTGCTGCGGCTCGCAGACCGCACGGACACGATTCTCTTTTCGGCGGAGCCGAAGGTGGAGCGGGAAGAACGCGCGATAAATCGCGCTACTACGAGCGGGTTGAGGTTTGCGGGGCGCTTCGGTTTCTACTCCGAACAAAACGGGCAGCCGCTTGCGATGGTTCTCGTCGGTGGTACGGTGCTGCAAAAGGGCAACGTCGGCATTCGACTGGACAGCCCCGAATACCGCGGCAAAATCACGAGGGTTGACCGCAGCACGGAAACCATCACCGTCTCGCCCGCGCCGTCTGACGTGACCGCGTTGGTCGGCGCGACCATCTTCATCACCAACCCCGTGCGGCGCAGTGCATACAGGGTGTTGGAGGCGAAAGCCGTTCCCGGCGGCGCGGAGTTGCGTTTGGATTTGGACAGCAGAATCGGCACGGGGCGCGTGACAGGCGTAGGAGATTTCCGCGTGACCACGCCGACGCCGTTTCCGCTCTCCCATTTCCGCTATTATCACGGCGCGCGGCTCGTCAATGCCGACCGCACTGTCGAATATCGCCTCATTGACGTGCGGGGCGCTGCTCTCATTGACCCCAGCGTTCACCCCGACGCGAAGGCGGACAAACTGGCGAAGGAGTTCAAGAACGAGACGTGGTTTGACGTTTACGACTACGGCGTGGGAGACGAAATCATGTTCCCCTACACGGTCAGCGTGGTTCGCACCCGCCCCGGCGTGTATCGCGTCAACGCTCCGGTGGCGGTGAAGGTGACGCTGCCGCAGGGGAGCCGTGTGGAAAACAGATAGAACTATCCGCGAATCCCCGCGAATTCACGCGAATTGAATGAGCGAAAATTCGCTTAGACTCATGGATAGCCCTGTCTTTTCTGAGGAATCGCTTATGACCCTTCGGGACACCCTGACACATGAAAATGACGGCATGGGATGCCATCATGGACGGTTCGCAAGATGAAAGCAGTCCGCGAATCCCCGCGAATTCACGCGAATTGGATTAGCGAAGATTCGCGGAGATTCGTGGATAGGAAAGGAGTCAAATCACATGACAACACCAAACAAACTCCGCATCGGCATCATCGGCGCGGGCGGCATCTTTCGCTCGCTGCATCAGCCTTACTACCAGATGACCACGCGGGCGCACATCGTCGCTGTGTCGGACGTGCGCGAGGAGGCGGCGCGGGAGGTCGCCGCTGTGTTCGGCGCGGAGGCTTGCGCGGATTATCACGCATTGCTGGCTCGCGACGACGTGGACGCGGTGGACATCTGCGCGCATCCCAACCCCCACTGCGAGATAACGCTGGCAGCGGCGCAGGCGGGCAAGCACGTTCTCATCGAGAAGCCGATGTGCCGCACGGTGGCGGAGGCTGATGCGATGATTGCTGCCTGCAAACAAGCGGGCGTCGTACTGCAAGTCGCATATATGCTGCGCTTCAATCCGACGCATCAGAAACTCAAGCAACTGCTTGATGACGGCGTGTTGGGTGACGTGCATCTCGTCTATGCCAATCAAGTCGGCTGGTTTCCGCCGCGCCATCCGTGGCTGTTCGTGCGAGAGGAATCGGGCGGGATGTTAGTGGAGCAGGCGATTCACACATTGGACGAGTGGCTGTGGCTTTACGGCGCGGTGAGTTCGGTTTACGCGCGGACGAGTCAGGTGGCGGTCGGCGGGACTTATCCAGAGTTAGAGCGCGCCGTCGAAAACAACGCTACCGTTGTGGTAAACTTCGCCAGCGGCGCGACGGGCATGTTGTGCAAAAGTTGGGCAGCGGAGGTCGGGCATCACGGCGCGGGCGTCATCGGCTCCAAAGGTTCAGCGAACATCAGCGAAGGCGCGCTGCGCTGGAAAACGCACGACATGAACGAAGCGGAAACTTTCAAACCCGACGCGCCCGATGATGACACCTACCGCACCGTCTCGCCCGAAGCGCGGGCGAAGCGCTACTGGAGTTACGCCTCCAAAGGCGCAAGTATCGAACACTGGCTCAAGGGCATCGCGGGCGAAGAGACACCCACGACCGGCGGAGAGGTCGGACGGGCGGGCATTGAAATCGCGGAAGCGGCGTATCGTTCGGCGCAGACGGGACAGGTGGTGAGACTGCCTTTGTGAGGGCAGGCGTGAACCCCGTCAACCACGATGCGCTTCCCGCCACGCCGGGACGCCGTGCAGCGTCTCGGCATGTTTCACGGCGTTATTCACCGCCTCCGCGACAATCTCTGCTGCGACAACGCCAATGAGGTTAAGGTCGCACGATTTGTCCCCGCGACTCAGCGCGAAAATCACGTCGCCATCATACATGGTGTGAACGGGCGCAATGCTGCGCGCCAGTCCGTCGTGCGCCATCTGCGCCACTTTGGTCGCCTGCGCTTTGTTCAGCGCGGCATTGGTGGCGACGACACCTAACGTGGTGTTCGTGCCCCATACATTCGTAGGCGGTGCGAACGAGCGACGCAGGACGCCTTGCTTCATCTGTTCGACCATGTTGACGAGCCGTCCCGTCTGCGGGTCGCGCACCCCGGCGAGCAGTTCGCCCGTGCGCCAGTCGCGCACGTCGCCGAAGGCGTTGACGACAACGAGCGCGCCGACAACTACGCCATCGGGCAACGTCAGACTCGCCATGCCCAGCCCGCCCTTCATCGCGGACGGCATCCCCAACAGTTTGCCCACCGTCGCGCCTGTCCCCGCGCCGACGTTGCCCTGCCTTGTGGCGGTCGGCGCAGCCGCTTCGCAGGCGCGGATACCCGACTCGCGGTTGGGGCGCGCGAACGCGTTGCCGATGGACAAATCAAACACGACCGCAGCAGAGACGATGGGCACTTTCGTCACGCCCACGTCGAAGCCGACACCGCGCGCTTCCAACCATTCCATCACGCCGCCCCCCGCGTCCAGACCAAACGCGCTCCCGCCGGTGAGCAGGACGGCGTTCACGCGCTCGACGAGGTTCAGCGGGTTCAGCATGTCCGTCCCCCGCGTGGACGCCGCCCCCCCTCGCACGTCCACGCCGCCCACCGCCCCCCCCTCAGCGATGATGACGGTGCAGCCCGTTGCCGCCTCTGTGTCCGTGTCGTGTCCGACCCAGATGCCTTCCACGTCAGTGATGCTGTTCACTCCGAAGTTCCTCACTTTCCTGTTGAGTCTGTGATGGGATTATTCTAAAGCGTGAAACGCGAAACGTAAAGGCGTCACCACGTATTGCGTATTGCGTAGTGTTCTATCAAGGGAGGACGGACGGGTTGAAAAAGGGAGGGCAAGGCTCCCGCCGCGCCGAGGGAGTTCGGCAGGAGCCTCACTCTCCCACCGGTCAATCCTCCCTTGACAGAACAGTAGGGTGTTTCGTCAAGAGGATATACACTCTGCGTGTCGAAATGAATCTGCGTGAATGAAGTCCGTCTAAGACAAATTCGCTGGCGCGCTGAAGACGACACCTACGATTACGACGCGGAAGTTGTCGTTTCGCTCGTGCGGACGCTCGCTGTGATGCTGGCTCTGCTTTCCCCGCAAATGCTGCGCGACCCCGGCTACGACCTCCGCGACCGCTCGTTTCTGTTCGTGTGCCTAGCGGTGTTGACGTTCAACATCGGCATCGGCTACGCTGCCTACCGGCGTATTCATCTGCCGCTGATTCGGCGTCTGGGCATGATTGCCATTGACATCGCTCTCGCAACTCTGTGGGTGTCGTTCACCAGCGACGAGTCGAAATCCGAACTCTTCCCGCTTTACTATCTCATTACCATCGTCTCCGCCCTCTGGTTTGGCGTCTCCGGCGCGTTATTTGTCGCGGCGATATCCACATTTTCCTACGGGTTCGCCTGTTTTACCAGCATCAACGACGTCACCGAAACGCTCCGCGCCAGTCTGGGAATACACATCCCCTTTCTTTTCCTCGTGGCGTTGTCCGTGGGCTATCTCGCGCAGGCGCAAGAAGCCGAGCGCCGCCGCCGCGCTGAAGAACAGCGGATTCGCAGCAATCTCCAAAAGGAAATTGAGATTTCGAGGGACGTTCAGAAGTTGCTCATCCCGAAGACATTACCGCAGGTGGAGGGGTTGGACATCGGCGCGAAGGAGCGCACGTCGCGGCAAGCCGGAGGCGGAGACTATTATGACGTGTTCGTTCTCGGAGACGGCAGAGTTGCCATCTGTATTGCTGACGTCATGGGGAAAAGTCTCAACGCCCAGAGCCGCCTGCCCATGCTGAAGTACGCGCTGCACGCGCTGGTTGCGCAGGACTTGCCGCCTGAACAGGTCGTCAGCCATCTCAACACGCTGCTCCACGACGCCCTGTATCCCGACATGCCCATCACGCTCTCCTACGCGGTGCTGGACTCAAAAAAACGCTGCCTGACGCTGTGCAACGCGGGGCATTTGCCTCTGCTTCTGATGTCCAGCAACGGGGCGTCGCAAGGGCTGCGCATTGACGCCCCCATGCTGGGACTTTTCCATCCCAACGCCCCCCGCTACGAACCCTATCACAGCGTAACGTGGAACCTTCAGCCGGGAGATGTGCTGGTGTTCTACACAGACGGCGTCGTGGAGGCGCGCAACCCACAGCGGGAGGAATTTGGGGAGGAACGACTGTGCGAAATCATCGCGCAGCAGAGCGACCAGTCGGCGCAAGCCATCGCCGAAAGCGTCGTGCGCGCGGTCAACGTCTTCGAGCGCTCGCGCAACTTAGACGACGTGACCATTGTTGTCGTCAAACTGCTGCCCGACCCGCCAGAGCAAAGAGGTCAATGAGTCAACGAGTGAGATGAATCCATTGACCCATTGACCTCAGAGCCGTTACCCCAACTTCCGTATAAGTCCGACGACCTTGCCCAGAAGAGTCGCCTCTTTCGCGTCCACAGACTTGCCATCTGCCGTGTCAAGATAGGCGTCCTTCTTGTCCTTGCGGTAGCGACGCACCACAGGCGTGCCGTCCACAACGGCGGCGACCAGTTCGCCCGTCTTCGCTGTCGCCTGCGGGCGCACAATCGCCATGTCGCCTTTCTGGATGCCCTCAGAAGCCATGCTCGTATCGCCCGCGCGCACCATGAGCGCTTCCTTGCCGCCCACCAGTTGCGCCGGGAGCGGGAACTGGTCGTCGAGGTTGTCCATTGCCGTCGGCTCGGTGCCGGGCTGCACCTTCCCCACCAGCGGGACGTTGACCAACTCTTTCTTGAGGGCGACCTGGGACAGTTTGGGGGGCAGCGTGATTGACCGACTCCTGTAGCGAGGTTTGTTAATCAGCCCCCGCGCACTCAACCCCTGCAAGTGGGTGTGAATCGTGGAACTGGAGGTCACTCCCAGCATATCGCACAAGTCCCGCGTGGACGGGGGATAGCCCCGATCGTTCATGAACTTGACGATGTGCTCGAGAACCTCCTTCTGACGTCGTGGTAACTTCTGTCGCATTGCCATAAACTACCTCTCCTCTCTCACTGAAATCTCGCATCCACCACATAGCGATTCAAATTGTAACAGAAGTTCCCGTGCCTGACAACCCAAAAAGGGAATTTTTTTCTTACCAATTTTTTGTTAGCGTTCAAAAGCGATGAAAACGGCGAGTGTTCCGTCAAGGTAGGATTGACCGGTGGGAGAGTGAGGCTCCTGCCGAACTCCCTCGGCGCGGCGGGAGCCTTGCCCTCCCTTTTTCAACCCGTCCATCCTCCCTTGACAGAACACGAGATTCTTCGCTTCGCTCAGAATGACAGTCGCCGGACTGTTATTCTGAGCGAAGCGAAGAATCTCGTCCCCTCGGTTTTTATCGCTAACACTTTTCTTTTGCAGCCTGAAGCGGCGCGACGCGGGGGGCGAAACGCCGGTCCAGCAGCGCGTAAACGCGCAGGCGGTCGCCTTCCAACTGCTGGTGCAAAATCGTCCCATGCCGTCCGATTTCCGCCAATGTTCTGCCGTCTGTGACCGGGATTTCGACCTCGACGGGCACCTGCCACTGGCGCACCATGACCGTCATACGCTCGCGGAGGTCGGAGAGTCCTTGTTCCGTGATAGCGGACGTCAAAATTCCGTCGCCGAAGGTGCGGTGGATTTCTTCGGGAGTCGGGGGTTCAGAGAGGAGGTCGCATTTGTTGAGGACGAGCAATTGCGGTTTCTCGTGACAGTCCAATTCTCTCAGCACGGCATTGACGGCTCTCATCTGATGGACAGCGTCGGGATGGGTAACGTCAACAACGTGCAGCAACAGATCGGCGGCGCGGACTTCTTCCAGCGTGGCGTGGAATGAAGCAACAAGGTGGTGGGGCAAGTCCTTGATGAACCCCACGGTGTCAGTCAGGAGAACTTCGTGACCGTCTGGCAGATGCAAGAGGCGCGTGGTCGCGTCCAGCGTAGCAAACAGACGATTTTCAGTGAACACCTCCGCGCCCGTCAGCGCGTTCATCAGCGCGCTTTTGCCGACGTTGGTGTAACCGACCAACGCCGCTGTGGTCATCACCACGCGCCCGCGAATCTGCTGCTCCTTGCGTTGGCTGACTTTCTTCAACTCCTCTTCCAGAGAACGGATGCGCTGCTGGGCGCGGCGGCGATCGGATTCCAACTGCTGTTCGCCCGGACCGCGCAACCCGATGCCGCCCCGCTGCCGTTCAAGGTGCGACCACAAATGCCGCAAGCGCGGCAGTTCGTAGCGCAGTTGCGCCAGTTCCACCTGAAGTTTCGCCTGCTTCGTGCGGGCGCGGCGGGCGAAGATGTCCAAAATCAACTCCGTGCGGTCAATGACCCGCGCCTTCGTCTCGTTCTCCACGTTGCGCACCTGCGCCGGGCTGAGCTCGTGGTCAAAGATAATGAGGCTTGCTCCTGTCATCTCACAAATCTGCGCGAGTTCCTGCACCTTGCCCTTGCCGATGTAAGTGGCGGGATGAATCTCGCCGCGCCGCTGCACCACGCGGTCCACCACCGCCGCCCCCGCCGTATCCGCCAGCGCCGCCAACTCGTCCAGACTCGCCTCCACCTCTTCCTCCGCGACCGCGTGCCCATCCTGCCTCGCCGTCACCACCAACTTCACCAACACCGCGCGCTCCGGCTCCGTTCTCTGCCAAACTTTCGCTTCGTGTGCCAAAGACAAACCTCCACAGATAGCATTGGAACGCTGAAACGTTTGAACGTTCCGGCGTTTTTTCAGACGCCGTTTGCGTGTGGCATGTTCCATATCGTTTAGAGACGTTGAAATAGTAAGGGGATTGCAGAGAATAGTGGGGAAGTGTGTAGAGCAGAGTCCCCGTCCCTGCTTTGTTCTGCATCAGGGTTGGTTTTCATGGAGAGGATGTCGGGGAGTCCTTCGGAGTCAAAACGTCCTCGATTTCCTTCTTCAATCTCTGTGCTTTGGCATCGTCAGGATGTTTCTTCAACCACTCCTCCAACGTGGTTTGCGCGTCGAGATAAAGTCCATGCTGTTTGTAAAACGCTGCCAACTTCAGCGGCGAATGAGCATACTTCTTCGCGGCGTCTGACGTGCTTTGCTCTGCCACCATGAACACGGCGCTTGACGTTTCCATCTCTTCGCCCTCTCCTGCGCTCACCTGCCAGACGTAGATTTTGCCGCGCTCCAACTTCTTCGTCAGGGTCAAGGAAGGTTTGTCCATTGTTGACGTGGCAACAGGCTCTTCCTTGAGGAGTGGCAAACCTCCGTCCATTCTGATGAATTCATTCACCGTAAACGTAAACGGTCCCGTGATGTCAGTCGCCTCTGCCACCAGTTCAGGCGTTTGAGACAGAACAATCACGCGATGGGGCTTGAAAGCCTTGAGTGACTTGCCCTCATGCCCGCCGCTGCGCACAGTCATCTTGAGTGAATCCGCCATCGCCAAAAAGCCCACTTCGGCTTTCGTAGGTTTCATACTATCCTTGACCAACAACCCGCCCCGCTGATTCTTCTGCGGTATGCGCGGTTTGGGTGAGGGCTGAGGTTGCGGCGGTTGAGGTTTTTGTTGCGGCGGCTTGTCTTTGTCAGGGCTTTGGACAATTTGAGGCGCAGACTTCGGCGGAGTGCCGTCTTTCTTGACTATCATCTCTTTGCGCGGGACACTCCGAAGTTTCCACATCAGCGCGAGAATCAGCACAGCGGTCACAGCAGCCAGTCCCCATCGCACAGAAGGAGCGCGAAACAATTCCAGAAAGTCTGACCACCACGAACGCTTTGGCAGCGAAGGCGCAATCACTGAATCAATGTGTTGCTGAATCACGTCCTGTCTTTTCTCCGCGTGCTTCAACCCACGATATAGCCGCCCTACATCTCGCGCACAGCGGCTGCACGTCGCGATGTGCGCGTGTACCCGCTCCGTCTCAGCAGCAGGCAGCGTCTTAGCGACGAAGTCCCACAGGTCATCGGTTGAGGGGCACTTCTCGTCTGCGTCGTGTGGTTCATTGCGCAAGGCTTCTCGTAGCAATGCGGCTAACTCTTTATCTGTCATGCGTCTCGCCACCTTGAAAGGAAATCCGATAACAGTTCATTAACGTTGGGATCTTTGGCACACAGGACTTGCAGACTCTCGCGCAGTTTGCTCATGGCGCGACTGCGCTGGTTGCGCACGGTGCTGACGGTTGTGCCTAAAATGTCTGCGATTTCGTTATCGTTCAACGTCCACTCATTGGCAACATCCAGACGTATAATCTCCTGCTGCTGCTGTGACAGTTGAGCAATGGCTTGAAGCACCACCCACTGCAATGCCGTTCTCTCGGAGGGCAATAACGCTTCCTCTGAAACGTCCGCCTCTGCGTCGGCAACCCTCTCGGCAAGCGCTGCACCGTCTCCACCGTTGGCGTCGCTAACCGCCACGTCCAGCGACTCCCATTGCGGTTGCCGCTTCTGCTTGCGGGCGTCATCTCGGATGAGGTTCACAACTACCTCGTTCATAAAGCCCATCAGTTGGGCAATCGGATGCTTTTCAACTCTTTCCTGCCCGTTGCTCATGCGATGCTTCGTTCTCCTTCCCGGATGTTCTTCCCTTGTCAAACGTTCACGCCAACGAAACATTAGCAGGAAGGAGAAATTTCAAACTGGAACCGCCCCTGTTGAATCGCTTGCCACGTCCGTTCAAACGCCTTGCCCGCTCTATCTTCTGCATCCTCAGGCGCGTATCCTTCCCGGAGGAACTTTTTGTAGAAACAGCCCCGTATCCACCACGCCAGCGTGTTCGCCTCGTCCTTGCTGGCGGAACCGTTTCGACAACAGTCAACCAGCCGCACTACCTCATCATCCGACAGGCGCGGAAAAGGACCGTTCACCGCCAGTCACCTACCAGCACAAACGGCGCCCAGAAATACGGATGCGGTGTTTTGCTCCGCACCTTCAACTGCGCACGCCGCATTGCCTCGGCTTTGTCAACCTTGCCGCCGACCAACTGCTGATAGGACTCTATCATCAACGGCGACGTACTCTCATCGGCAACTTTCCACAGGCTCACCACCACTGTCGGCGTTCCGGCGTAGAGGAATCCTCGCGTCAGCCCGATGAATCCTTCGGCGTTACTTTCCTTCACGCTTTGCTTTTCCTTACCAAATGCCGTCTCACACGCCGACAGCACGACCAAATCGGCGTTCAGAGTCAGGTTGAAAATCTCCTGCGTCTGCAAGAAACCGTCCTCAGATTTGGGATTTGGGATTTGGGATTTGGGATTTCGTGCCTCGGCGAGTGCGATGCCCGAATACTGCGGGTTGCGGTCGTCTAAAATGCCGTGCGTGGCGAAGTGGAGGATGCGGTAGCCGCTGCTCTCCGCCTTCACCCGCGATTCGGTTGCCTCTGCGCCGACGTATGATTTGCCCGGCGGACGGAACAAGCCGCTAACGGTTCGCACCTCCTCTTCACTGCGCGGCAGCGGGTCGGATTTCAACCCCGTGTCGCGATAATAACTTCGCAGGAAATCGCTTCCCCCCTGTCTGCCATTATCGGCTGACCGCCTCGCTATTGCAGGATTGGCAGACTTGGACTTGCCGACAGCAAACGGCGCAAATGCCAACACCGTGCCACTTTGGGATTTGGGATTTGGGGTTTGGGATTTGGAGTTGCGAATATCGCGCAGCACCGTCGCTGACGGCACAACGACGATGGCATAATCCTCAATCAAATACCGCGCCCTGCCCCCATTCCCCTTCCTTCCCCCTCTTTCCGCCTCCTTCCCCTTGCTGTCCACTTCTAACGCCGCAAACGGCAGATAGAATAATGAGCGATGCGGCGCGATGACCAGCCGCCTCATCCCTGTGAGGTCAGCGCGGGCGGGAGCGATGAGGTGTTGATAGAGACTACGCGACGCCTTTTGCGCCGCGACCGTCCAACTCTTGCCGCCCTCCTCCATCGGGGCGCGGAAGGCGGCGATGTCCTCTTGCAACTGCTGGGCGGTGACCTTTAAGCGGTGGACTTTGATTTGATGGGCTGTCACCACCCACAGCGCGGTCTCATCCTCCATCACGTAATAAGCAAGCAGCGCGGTATCAGGCGGCAGCAACTTCTGCGCCTCGGCGACGGTGAGGGGCTGTGGATATTGCAGCGTCGCATAGCGGCTGCTGCGCAGTTGGACTTGCACGACTTGCAGTTGCGCTTCGTTGTCCAGCAGTTTGGTTTCCAGAGTTTTGACCGTTTCGGGGCTTGCATCCCTTCGCATTTTCAGTTCGCGCAGGCGCAGGGCTTGGGTGGCGGTGAGGGTCATCAACTCCCGCTCGCGCTGGAGCAGGTCGGGCGGCGCGCCCGTGCGCACGCTCACCCGGCGCTCCGCCAGCAGGTCCAACAGCGCGCGGGCTTTGGCGCGTTCGGTGTAGGCGAAGGCGTCGCCGGTTTGGTTTTGGGCAAGGAGCAACTCCACCATCGCGGAGTAGGGCAACAGTTTGTTTTCAAAGAAACGCTGTCGCTCCTGGTCCCCGCCCGCGACTTTGACGCGCAGAGACTCGATGGCAGCGATGGCTTGTCCGTAGGCGTGACGCGCCTGAACCGGCTGACCGCGGGCGCGATATGCCTCGCCCGCTTGAAAGTGCGCCCGCCAGAGCGGCTCCGGATTGCCGACCTGCGTGGCGAGGGCGACCGCCCTTTCCGCGAGTTCTCTGGCGCGGGTGTAGTTGCCTTGCACGTAGTGAACGCGGCTGAGTTTGCTCAGGGTCATTGCCGTGCCCGACTGCTCTTGCATCTCGTCAAAATGAGCCAGCGACTTCTGAAAGCACTCCAGAGCGGCGACGTGGTCGCCCCGATCGGCATGCACATCCCCTATGTGGCTGAGGGTCGTGGCGATGGCGGTCCGATAGCCCCACTTCTCAAAACGATTGAGCGCGTCGTGCAGAAACTTCAACGCGGACTCGTAGTCGCCCTGCTCTCGATAAATCATGCCGATACCGAGCAGCGGACGCGCCATCCCCGGGCTGTCGCCGAACTCGCCATACAACGGCAGGGCTTTCTGGTAAAACTGCAACGCTAAGTCGTAGTTGCCCTGGGCGTGGTGGATAGAGGCAATGCCATACAGCGTGCCGAGCATCGCCCGGTCCCGCTCCTCCTCAAAAAGGCTCAACGCCTTGTGGTAAAGGGTCAATGCCAGAGCGTAGTTGCCTTGCAAGCGGTGGATGTGGGCGATGCCGTTTATCGTGTGACCGGTGAGCATCTTCTCCCCCAACGCCTCGTGTAGCGCCCGGCTTTCCTGGTAGAACCTGAGCGCCGATTCATACTCGCCCTGCCAGAAGGAGACCTGCCCGATGTCGTGCAGCGTTCTCGCGACCCCCGCCCTGTCCCCCAACTCCTTGCGCAACGCGAGACCTTGCTGGTAAAACTGCAATGCTCGGTCGTAGTCGCCCTGCGAGACGTAGGTGGAAGCGATGCCGTGCAGTGCCTCTGCCATCCCCGCCTTGTCGACGATTTGCGTGGCAATCCGTTGCGTGAGGAAATAGAGGGCGCGCGCCGGGGTGTAGGCGCGCCGCTGCAAGAGGAGCGTCGCCTGCGTGAGCAGTTCCTGCACCAACTCCGCCGTCACCAACTCCCTCTTGCCGTCCAGCAGCGCCGTGCGCTCCTCCTCGGTCTTCGCCGCCGCCAGCGCTGCCGCCAGATCCTTCACCGCCGACGCTTCCCGCCAGACCCTTTTCCCATCGGCGGCCTCATCTGCGGGGGCAGAAGAAGGCAAGAGAGGCAGAGAGGCGAGGAGACAGAGGACAAGGAAGACCGACCATTGGCTAAATCTCATGTGATCACCCCAGCCCTTTCCCTCAAGTGCGTCCTTGCGCCTCATTATATCATAACCGTCGGCGGAAAACAAACGAGTCATGCGCCTCGGGTGCATTTCAAACTTGTTGGGAGTGAGGCGATTTATTGCCGTCCATGACGCGCAATGAATTGCGCTACTACCAACGCAAATGAAATGCACCCATGCGCCTCTACTCCCACGCTCCCACACTTTTTCCGCCCCCTGTAACGTTTTGCCTCCGGGTGCGTTTGTTAAGTGATAGCGAGAGGGAGCAATCTCGGTGATTGCTCATTCTCCATTAACCTTACAGGAGGGGTTAGTCGTTATGCAGCGCCAATACGTCGTCAGTCGTATGCTCGCAGGGATGCTGATGTTTTGCGTATGGATGCTGTCAGGGGTTGAACCTGCCCTGGCAACCATTGACAGACTGGAGGCAGTGGCAGGTCCGGTCAAGTGCAACAGCGCCAGCAAACTCTGCGAAGTGCCGCAAGGCGGCACAGCAACCGTTAGAGTGCACGGGTTCGGCGTAGACGCATGTGACAGGCTGGAGGTCACCGGTTCGGGTGTCAGCGCCTCCATCGCGCAGCGGAAGGCTGGTCTTGGCAGTTGGTTAGAAGTGAAGATTCAGGTCAACAGCAACGCGTCACTCGGCAACAGGGACATCCGCATCAGGTATCTTGTTGAGGTCGCCGGTTACGATACCTTTACGGTCAAGGTGGTGAGCGCAGGGCAGGTCGAAAATGTTGTGCCCGTGTCAAAGTCCCAGCGGGACCTGCTTGTGTTTATCGCCGACCTGTCTAAGGACTCCACTAAGGAGTTGAAAACACTCTACGACACCATCGAGGCGGCCGCTGAAGCGGTGGCGACAGGCGCATTGAAGGACCACTACCGCAAGGTCCACGTCGTGAAAGGCGCCGACGCCACCCGCGCCGGCTTCAGTGACAAGTTGAAAACGATCGCGGCTGATTCGGCAGTGAAGGCGGTGGACGTCATCTTCGTCACGCATGGTTTGAGCCAGAGTGTGTATTTCTCGGACGGGGGGGTCGGCATCAACCGTGTGAAGGATGACATCGTCAATAAACTCTCCGCCTCTCACCGCGCCAAACTACGCGTGCTCTTCTCCACCGCCTGCTATGGTTCCACGCACCTCTCTGGCTGGTTGCAGGCGGGATTCAAGGTCGCCTCTGGCTCAAAGCTCATCTATGCCGATAGCGCGGTCAGTTTCCCCGTGTTCGTGACGTCATGGTCCAGCGGGAACACCTTCGCCAAGGTGGTGGCTGACGCGAACAAGTCTGACCCTCTCGATGCGCAAGACAACATCGCCAAGCAAGTGCTGAAAAGAAATGATGTGGACAGCACACGCGTCATCAGCGGGAAGGGCGACATTACAATAGCGACCCTACTCCAATGAATCCATGGTCCGCGAGGGAGATCTGAACGCATGACAGTCGTCCTCGAACTTGGACTCATTCGAGGACGACTGTCACGGGCGGCAAAGGGGTTATCGTCATGAAAAAGCGGAGGGGCAGCAGTTCTCAAATCGGGACGCTGGCAGCGCTGTTTCTGTTGACCTTTTCGGTGGGGGCGCGTTCGCAGCAAGACGCCTCCAAGCCGCCGGAGGCGCAGGCGGTGTCGCAGACGGGGCTGCTGCCCGTCTACGGCGTGAACTTCAACTTCGACGCGGCGTGGGTGGACGGCGCGTCGTTTCCCAGTCGGACGCCGGTCAATGACTCGTTTCAGCAGGTGTGGGACGCGCTCAAACCCAGCGGCTTCAACGTCGTGCGCTTCCGCGTGGACGTGCGCGACGCGCAGGCGGCGAACCGCGTCGCCAACCTGTGCGTGTGGGCGAAGAGCAACAGCGTCAAGCTCGTGCCCGTTCTCATCGGCGCGGAGCGGGGACAGCGGCTGGGGGTGGATTTTCCGCTCAACGTCTCGATGTTCGTCAAGAAATTACTCGCGGCGTTGCGCAGCGGCGACGGGAGTTCCCGCGAAGCCTACGCGCAGATTCTCGCTTATCAAATTGAGGACGCCGTGAACCACGTCGGCTGGCACGGCGGGATGCCATCGCAAATCGCTCACCTGCGCCTGCTGCAAGCCGCCAGCGCGCTGCGCAAGGCGGAGCAGGAGGGCATCAAAGACACGGGCTTGAACGCCACCCCGCTGATGGTCAACGCCTCCTTCGATTACGAACTCATCAAAGCGAAAGCGATAGCGGGCGCGACGTTGAGCGATGACGCCTACGCGCAAGCCTACGAATCGCTCAAGGGCTTTCTCGTCGAACTCGCCGCGTCGCCCGATGTGGACGTGATGGGCGTGGACTGGTTCCCGGGCAGCATGAGCGCGGGCAGCGTGGAGAAGTTTCCGGCGCTGCTGAAGAGTTTGATGACGGACGCGGCGGGCAAGCAAATCGCGCTGGCGACAGGGTTCTCCACAGGATTCCACTCCGCCGAGGAGCAGAAGCAATTCTACGCGCTTGCCTTTGCCAACCTCGCCGACTTCCGCGCCAACGCAGGCGTGGATTCACCGTTCATCGGCGTCATCTTCCACGAGGCGACGAACGGCGTGGACGCAAGCGTAGAGCCGCCGACGCCGAATCTGCCCGACGAAATCAAGCAGTGGGACTGGGCGGCGAAAGCGGACGAACTGACGCAGATGTGGAGCGGGCAAGCGCCGTCCGACGCCCTGACGTGGTGGCTGAAGAAGGTGGAAAACAACATGGGGCTGATAGGGTTGAAACTCGACGGCGCGGGCGGCAACCCGATGGTCAGCGTGCAGCCCGCGCAGGAGGGGTTGCAGCAAATCGCCACCGCCGTCAGCGAAGCGAACACCGCCGCCGCGGACAACCCGATGCCTGCATCGGACCCCGGCGCGCCGCCTCCCGATGGCGCGGCAGCCCCTCCTCCTGATGGTTCAGCGCCGGGCAACCCGCTGCAGGAGAAGTTACAGCAAGGTTTGATGAGTTTGCTGGACAAGGTGTTCGAACGGCTGGGCAACATCATCAGTGGTGGCGGCGGCGAAGGCGGCGGGGGCAGCGGCAACGAGGGCGGGGGGGGTGGCAATGACGGCGGAGGCGGAACACTGCCCCCTCCCGTCACGCTTTCCATCGGGCTGTCGCAGAACGACGTGAGTTTTGAACCCGCCGCCCCCAAGGTCGGTGCGCCGGTGACCTTCAACGTGACCCTGCGCAACCAGAGCGCGGACGCGGACGCTTCGGGCTTGGTCGTCGCGCTTGCCGACGAGGAGAGCGGCAGTCTGTTGGGCGCGGACACGCAGGCGGTGGACGTGGTCATCCCGCGCGGCGGCTCACAGAACGTTTCGATGCGCTGGACGCCCACCGAGGCAAAGACGCACCGCATTCTGGTCAAAGTCACGGACGCTTCTCTTAATGAGGTCGCCAAGACTTCGCTGAGTCCCGTGCAGGTCGCTGCCGCGCCCGACGACGGCGCGGGCGGGAACGCAGGGAACGCAAGCGGCGGCGCGGGGGGTATCGGCGTCTCGCCGATAGTTCAACTCCCCATCGGCTTGCCGAAGATACGCGACTTGCTCGTCGGCTCTAAAGCGCAGCCTCCCAGGGTGGGGCAAGCCTCCTCCGTGACGGTCACGCTGGAGAATCCCTACACCCGTCCCGTCTCCAACCTCAAAGCGACGCTGCTCGTGGACGGCAAAGTCGCTGCCACCAAGCCGCTGGGCACGATGCTGCCCAAGCAGAACCGCTTCCTCATGTTCCCGAACGTGGCGTTCCCGCAGACGGGCCGGCACGAAGTCCGCATCCAGTTGGAAAGCGGCGGGGCGAAACCACTCAAGGGTGTGATGAGCAGTGAGGTGCAGGTGATTCCCAAAGGACAAATCATCCACCCGCCGCCGGGGCGCGTCATCCCGCCGCCGGGCGGCGTCAAGTCTCCCATCGTCGGCGCGAAACCGGCCCCCCCCGTGCGTTCCCTGCTGCCGCCGTCGTTTCAGGTCGGTCGGGTCACTGTGCCCGCAGCGGACAAAGTCGTGACCGCGCCGCCGGTCCGTCCCACGTCACCCAGCGGCAGCGCAACAACAACGCCCACTCGTCCGACCGTTGGGAGGGCGGGACTCCCGTTGAGTCCAACCTCACCGCGCAGCAGCCCAACGACAACCCCGACACGCCCGACGTCGCCCGGCGGGAGCGCAATCCAGCAACCAACCCGTCCAACAACACCGCCGGGGGGCGCAACGACAACGCCGACGCGTCCGACCTCGCCCATCGGCGGAACCGCAACGATTCCTGCGCGACCGGCATTGCCTGCCATTGGGGCATCGCCCGACCTCAGCGTGACCTCGAACGACGTTCGATACGACATCACGCCGTCGAAGACGGGCGAAAGCCTGAACGTTCACGTTAAGGTGCGCAACGAGGGGAAGGCGGACGCCAAAGGCGCAAAGGTGCTTTTGACGCTGTATGCGGACAACAAGAAGGCGGCGGAAAAAGAGATTGCCGTGCCTGACATCATCAAACCCGGTGGCGACTACACCGCCTTGGGCGTGATGACGATGCCTGTGGGTCAATCGCTGCGGCTCGACGTTTCTGCCACCGTTCCGCAGGACGCGAAAAGCCAGAACAACCGGGCGAGCGTCCCCATCAACGCCCCGCGTCGTCCGCCCCTCGGCGCGCCGTCAATCAATCCCAACCTGCGCGACGTGAACCGGTTCATCACCACGGACAAGCCTGACCTGAACGTCAGTTCACGCGACGTTCGATTCAGTCCGACTTCGCCCAAAGCCAACGACACTCTGACCATCAGCGTCACCGTGCGCAACAACGGCAAGGCGGATGCCAAAGGCGCGAGAGCGATCTTGACTTTGTATGCGGACGGCCAACGCCTCGCCAGCGGTTCATTCGAGGCGGACATCCGAGTCAACGGCACTTACACGACGCCCATGTGGAGAGTGAAAGTGCCTTCAGCCAAGCAATTGAGCGTTGACGTCTCCGTGACCGTGGCGCAGGACGCGAATACCCGAGACAATCAGGCGAGTGTCAACATCAGCGTCGCAAGATAACGGAGGTGTCTTTTATGCAAGTGAGAAGTTTACTTGTCAGCGCGATATTGGCGATGGTCGGCACCGCTGCCAACGCGGCGCGGTCAGACGAACAAGCCGACGCCTTGCTCAAGGAAGTCATCGCAGCCACCCAAGCGGCAGAGACGTTGACCGCCGACGTGACCATGACCCAGAAGAACGCGGAGCAAGAGGTCAAACTGCAAGGCAAACTTAGACTGAAGAAGCCAAACTTCGCGCGCATCGAGTTGACGGGCGCGCTGGGACACACCATTGTCTCGGACGGCAAGACGGTCTGGGACATCAACCTGATGAGAAAGCAATACACCCAAACGCCCGCCGACCCGCAGGGGCGCAACATCGGGGCGTTGTGGGCGACGCCAGTTCGGTTCTTCTTCAATCCCGCTGCTGTCATCCCGCCAGCGCGGGCGAAAGCCAAAATTATGGTGTTGGGCAAAGACACGGTGGACGGGCAAGAGTTCACCGTCGTCAGCGTCGCCACCGAGTTTGAGCAGAGCGCGCAGCAGACGGAGTTGTATATCGGGGCAGACAAGTTAATTCACCGCATGAATCAGGCGGTCAAGCGGAACGACAGCGTGACCATGCAGGAGACGGTGTTGAGCAACGTCAAAGTGGGAGCGGCTTTGTCCGACGCCGACTTCGCCTTTCAACCGCCCTCTGGTCTGCGCGCGGTCACAACCCGCCAACCGACGCCCGCCCAACGAACTTCGCAGACACGCCTTTACGTTTTCTCCGGGGCGGCTTACACCTACGAACCAGCGATAGACGCCGCGCTCATGCTGACCACTGAACAGAAGAATAAAATTCAAGCCACTGTCAGAGAAACGGTCAGTTCTCCTGCCCTCAACGAACTCCGCAGGAAGGCAATTGACCAGACTCTCAGCGAAGTCGCCCGCAAAGCCGCCACAGAGCAACTGCGCGCGGAACTGCCCAAAGCACAAGACGAATTCAAAAAGCGCGTCGAGCCGCTGCTGACCGACGAACAAAAAGCGACCGTGCAAAAGGTAGACGCCGCGCTCCGCCAGACGCTCAAGGAAATTCGCGCGGAGTTCGACGAGAAAATCAAAAACGCTTCCGAGGTGGACCGGCAAAGACTGAGAGAAGAAATCACGGCGAAAACGAAGGCGGTGTTCGCCGCGAAACTCGACAGTGTTCTCAGCGCGGAGCAGAAGGACGCTTTGGCGAGGGCGAAAGGACAGTAGCGAATCGAATTTTTTCAAAGAGTGTATAATGACGGTCAGACAGGGGTTATGCAGGCAATTGCGTAACTCTTGTTCTGAATCAGGGAGGCACAGAAAATGAAGCGTTTCTTTTTACTGGCGGCTGTCGTTGCCGCAACGTTGGGAGCGAACCAAACGGTTGAAGCCACTCATGTGGGGGCCCAACTATATACCACCGCAGGCAATGCGCAGCGATCTCTAAACGCCCCTTTTTTGCCGCTGCACCTCACCTTGGAAAGAAGCGGAGGGCATTTGACCGCCATTGGCGCAGCCGATTCCGTAAATGGTCATCTTGGTCTGAGCGCAGTGGTAAATGTTTTTAGTGCTCAAGGCAGAGAAGGTGGAACTGTGATAGTCGATGCCACTTATGGCTCTGATTGGCCCATGTTCTCTTTAGATGAGGACGCGCCGCCAGGCACGCCCGGGACGATGGACGTCCATTTTGTCACATCTGGTAATCTGAACGTTCTTAGCGGCGGCGCTGCGCTATTCATCCAGGGTCACGTTGGCGGAACTGTGTTCGACAGCGTGACTGCTATCAATGGCGTCGGCTTCAGGGAGGTCCCCCCTATTACCAAACAAGTCAGTTTTATCTGGGGGCAGACTCTTCGCCACGAACTGGGCGTGTTGGGGATAGCCACCTGCTCTGCTAGTGGACTGTTCGATAAGTTTTTTAAGATAGTCGTTGTTCATGGATAGATATGCTATACTCCTCATCCAACCCAGAGATTCAATCGAGGGGGG
>FWPU01004180.1_pt1 | contig 34139 bp, 32 predicted proteins | sample 2228361 | NCBI WGS metagenome assembly FWPU01 (sample SAMEA103939777, study PRJEB20133) | metagenome
TGGAGGAGGGGTTGGAGTTTATCCAGAAGCCATTTACGTTGGAGACGCTGGCAAGGAAGGTGAGGGAGGTGTTGGATAAGAAATAGTTGGGAGTTGGGAGTTTGGAGTTCGGAGGAAAAAAGAATACAAAACTCTGATGGATGAAAACCTGAGGAAGGAGGGACGAGGGATGTAACCCCCCTTTGTCCCCCCTTAGTTAAGGGGGGATAGAGGGGGTTATGAGAGAAGAAAGAAGGACGATTGACGGGGGGCGATGTCAATATGTGGAGTTTTCCAACCATTTTAAAGGGTTTAAGACGCTTCCCTGGAGAACAAATCTTAACCTCTAATTTCAATGATTATTACAAGTTAAATAAGTCTTGTGTCATTGCGAGGAGCATAGAGACGAAGCAATCAAAAATAATAATAACTGGGATTGCCACGACCTTCGGGCTCGCAATGACTGTCACAATATTTACTTCGTTTGTATAAAGATAGAAATTTAAACCACCGATTATCCCTCTCATTAATTGAATCCAAGTCCAATTTTATGAAACTCATTTTTTAATGGATCCTCATCTTTCTTTCTTTCTTGATTCTGGCCTAAGCAATATCTTTGAGATTATATTTAACATGAGCGAGAGTAGAGGATTTTTTGATTTTTAATCCTTGGTATGCTAATTTGATAATACTGGTTGAAAAAGGGAGGAAGGACCGATGAAATGCTATATCTGTGCAAAACAGGGAGTGGATACAGAGGCGGTGGCCATCTGTATCGTTTGTGGGATGGGGCTCTGTCTTGGCCATGCCTTCAAGGAGGAATTGCTGGTCAGAGATATTATTGATTGGGGATTTGGTGAGGAGAAGATTGAATATCCCCATAAATTACCTCGATTTATATGCGCGGAATGCAAATTGGCCATCGATCAGAGAAAGAAAGCAGAAAAGAGATGATGAATTCGGAGATCCTCTGTACACCCTTAAGAGAAGAAGGGGATGAAAAGGGTTGTTTTTTACCCTTAAATTATCGATAATTATTTTATGAAGAAAAGAATTCTGGTGGTTGAAGACGAAGAAGGATTGAGGCTCTTCTATGAGGAGGAATTAAAGGCAGAGGGGTATGAGGTCCTGACGGCGAGAAACGGGAGAGAAGCCCTCGATAGATTAGAGAAGGAGAAGCCTGACCTCATTATTCTTGATATCGTCATGCCCGTCATGGACGGGATGGAGGCTCTGGGAAGGATTTTAGGAAAGGACCGAAAAATTCCCATTATCCTTAATACCTCCTATTCGGGCTATCAACAGGATTTCATGAGCTGGGCAGCCGATGCATACATCACCAAATCTTCTGATCTCAGTGAATTAAAGAATAAAATAAAAGAACTCCTAAAAAGAGGAAGGGCTCGTTGAAGATTTTAGCCATGATTTTGGCTGGAGGTCGAGGGGAGAGGCTTTATCCTCTTACCCGCGATCGGGCCAAACCCGCCGTTCCATTCGGCGGGATCTATCGGATTATCGACTTTACCCTCTCCAACTGTCTCCATTCGGATATCCGACGCATTTTTGTCCTGACCCAATACAAATCCACCTCCCTTCACCGTCATATTCAATTTGGCTGGAATATTCTCTCAGCCCCCTTAGGAGAGTTCATCGAAGCGATTCCTGCACAGCAAAGGATCGATGAACACTGGTACCAAGGCACTGCGGATGCAATCTTTCAGAATATTTATACCCTTCAGCAGGAGAAGCCGAATCTGGTCCTCATTCTCTCAGGGGATCATATCTATAAGATGGACTATCGGAAGATGATTGCTTTTCACCTTGAGAAAGGAGCGGACCTTACGGTTGGGGCAATTCGAATGGATCGTAAATTCTCTCAGGAGTTCGGGGTGATTGAAGTGGATCAAGAATGGCGGATCGTTGGTTTTCAAGAAAAGCCTGAAATTCCAAAGGCCATCCCCGAAGACCCGGAAGGGATTTTGGCCTCCATGGGGGTTTATGTTTTTAATACCGAGGTATTGGTTAGGCGATTGATCGAAGATGCTCGATCCGAATCGACCCATGATTTTGGAAGGGATATTATCCCTGCAATGATAGGAAAAGATCGGGTCTTCGCTTTCGATTTTAGAATGGGAGATCGAGGCGGAACCGGGTACTGGAGGGATGTTGGGACGATCGATGCCTATTTTGAGGCCAACATGGATCTGGTTTCCGTGACACCTCAACTTGATCTCTATGATCCTCAATGGCCCATTCTCACCTATCAATCCCCGAACCCTCCTGCCAAGACGGTGCTCCTCGAGGAGGGGAGAATAGGGACAGCCCTTAACTCGGTGATCTCGAATGGTTGTATCATTAGTGGGGGAAGTGTTATCAGGTCCATTCTTTCCCCAAGGGTGATGATTCATAGTTATGCTGAGGTTGAGGATTCCATCTTGATGGAGGGAGTGGATGTGGGAAGGCATGCGAGGATTCGTAGAAGCATCATTGATAAGGAAGTCCATATCCCCCCAGGGATGAAGATCGGTTATCATTTAGATGAGGATGTGAAGCGGTTTACAGTGACCGGCTCCGGGATTGTGGTGGTTCCCAAAGGCATCAGGCTATAAAACTCAGTTACCCCCACCCTCACCCTCCCCCTTGAGGGGAGGGTGAGGGGTTAGACCTCCAAATCAAGGATATCACTGATATTAATCTCGAGCATCTTTACAGAAGCAAGGATGCGCTCTGCGTTTCGGTCAATCGCCTGGATTCCTCCTGAGAGTTGTTTTAATTCCTGAGCGGCCTTTCTAATCGCTTTGATTCGTGTATCGATCTTTCTTATTTCCCTTCGAGTCATCATTTACCTCTCATCATCCATGTTTCCTCAAATCCTTAAACCGTTTCGCTTTCACTTCATAACGTGGCAAAGAATTATAGGGATGGACTTCGATGTTGTAACCCAGATTCGTCTTCAACCGAAGTTGGTCTTTTAATTGGGCCAGGATCGATTCCCGATTCCCTTCAGCCTCTGGAAGGAGTTCAACCTTGAGGGTGATGTCATCGAGGTCTCCTTTCTTCGTCACCATCACCTCAAATTCATTTCCCAATCCCTTGATGGATCGAACGACTTCTTCAATCGCAGAGGGAGCAAGCAGAACCCCTTTGACCTTGGTGATATCATCGGCCCTTCCGATCACTCCTCCCCGGATGACCCGGAAGGTTCTTCCACAAGGACAGGGTTCGCTGGACCATTCGGCAACATCTTTGGAATCGAACCGAATACAGGGTTGGGCGATTCGGTCAAGGGCAGTGATAACGATTTTCCCCTTTCTTCCAGGGGTTTCAATGATCTCTCCTGTTTCAAGGTCCTCCAATTGCATGAGGAAGAGGGCTTCGTTTACATGGAGACCTGCAGGTTGTTCAGTGCATTCAAATCCCCATGCCCCAATCTCGGTGGCTCCTACATGGTCATAGACCTTTGCTCCCCATGCCTCCTCCATTCTCTGTTTGGTGGAGGGAATACTTGCCCCTGGTTCTCCTGCGCAAGTGATTTTCCGAATCGTGAGGTCTTTGGCCGGGTCGATCCCCAATTTCTTTTTGGCCGTATCGGCCATCCCAAGCACATAGGTGGGCGTCGCCATCATGGCGGTTGCTCTAAGTTCCTGGATCTTTAGGAGACGCGCTTCAGTATCGAGGACCCCTCCAGGGACGACCTCACAGCCTATTTTTTCCGCTGCATAGTGGCCGGCCCAGAAGGCCACAAAGATATTGTATCCAAAGGGGAGAAAGACCCTGTCTGTTTTTCGATAACCCTGAGCGTAAAGCAGATAAGCCCAGGCTTCAGCCCACCATTCCCAGTCCTGCCAGGTATCGGGTTGGTAGACAGGGATTCCAGTGGTTCCACTGGTTTGTCGAAATTCTGTTACCTCCTCCAGAGGAACGCAGAGGGCATCTCCATAAGGGAAAGGGTCTTTTCGCTGAATATCCCTCATCATGGACTTTTCGACCTTAGGCACCTTGACAATATCTTCATAGGATTTGATATCCCCGGGTTCAAGGCCCGCTTCCTGATAGAGTTTTCGATGGAATTTTGATCTCTCATAGGCCCACTGCAAAATCTTTTTAAATTTTTTAAGTTGAAGGGCCCTCAATTTTTCCTGGGGTAAGGTCTCCACTAAGGGGTTCCAATAAATTTCTTTCTTTTGGCTTGTCATCTTCTCTTCTCCGTTTGTTTTGAAATCTGTTTTAAATTCTATGTGGGAAGAGTGTTTTTGTCAACCATAGATGTCCTCTTCCCTCTTTCTGCTTCTCTCTTTCTTTTCCGAATCTCCTCGATGGCCAACCTTTGAGAAGTATTTAGGAAAAACCATTCTTTTGCCCTTTTTTCCAGATAGGAAATATAAACCGGTGTTGGGATCTGGAACCGAGAAAGATCAATGGCCATCCCCTTTCGGGAATATCGGAAGAGTTTATCCGAATCTTTAACGATTCGGTCGTTTTGAGAGATTGGCTTCTTTCTTGAATCATGCCCTTGGATTATTCTAGAGATTTCCTTTATTTTTTTGTTGGGATAATGTAATCCCTCGAGGATGGACCGGGCGATTTTAACTCCTTCCCGCTCGTGAAGCCTTTTTATTTCGGGTTTAGACTCGTTTGGACCAAAAGCGCCCTGCTGTAATTTTTCTGGAATCACCTTCCAACCCACATCATGAAGGAGGATGGCCGGGATGACAATTTCCTCATCGCCTTTTTCCTCTTCCAAAAGTTTTAAAGCATATCGAAGTGCAATCTTGGTGTGAATAAGATTTTTTCGAGTGGAAAGGTATGGTTTGGCCTGATCAAAAATTTTTTGATAAATCCCCTTCATCCCGATCGGATCAGTACTCTTTTGGTATTGATGGAATATCAATCAAAACAGACGGAGGAGAATGGGTTCGGAGCTGGCGGTGACCTCATAGGATTTGAGGACCGGAGATTCCGCATACATCTCTTTGAATTTGGCTACCAGTTTTTCGTAATCTCCACTCTTCTCATAGGCCTCCACATCTGCCTTCGTATCCCATGCGGTCACAGAGATTCCTTCCTCTTTATTATCCAGGGACTCGAGAAGATGGACAAAGCGGATCCCTTTGTGGCCCTTGTGAGCAGGGATGACCTCCCGATTGTAAAGCTCACGAAGTAATTGCATCTGGCCTGTTTTTAACTTAAAGAAAGTCATTCGAATATACATAGATCACCTCCAAAATTCTCCCTCGCCCTATTTTCTTATAGGTGGAAAGGGATGAATAAAGATTGGTAAAAAAAGAACAAAGGAACTTTTGGGTCCAACTCTTTTTGGAAGCTCAACCCTTCACAAGGAACGTTCCCATCTCCACTCCAACCCTTTGAGAAATGGGTCGACATTTTACTTTTAACATATAAATCACCGGCTTCTGATTCACTTCTTCATAGAGGGCTTCAAAGTTTCCTGTTCCCTTGGACAGAATGAGGTCACTCTGATTGAAAGCCTCCATTAACGGGGAAGGGGTTTGAGTCGGAACAAAGAGGCCTTTGACCGTGTAGAGATGATCCACGAGATGATCGAGGTTGAAAAAAGTGACATCCGTTATGGTTGCATCCTCGAAAAAGGGGTCCTCTTTTACAAGGAGGGTGATCTCTTTCCCCATCTCTTTCAGTTGGGAGATGAGCAAGCCATCAAATCCAATCTCCCCGGCATTATCGGTGATATAAAAAATTTTTTTTGCTGTTTTAATAGCCTCAAAGACATTGCCCCTGACCACCGGAAGAGGTTTTTTCTCCGCCAAGAGGTCGATGACCTCCTGAAATTTGAAGCTCCCAGAAGGTCCTCCGATGGGAGCAATATTGCTCACAGAGGCTAAGCAGCAGGCCCGAATCAATCTTTCTTGTTCTGTTTTCCCCTGGTCGATAAAGTTTTTTGCTTCGGGAAGTAACTCTCTTGCGTGCTGGTTGCTCTTGAGTTTAAACGGGTTGTAATATTGAGAGGATTGGACCACATACTCTTCGATTGGTTCAATGGTTTTGTTGGCCAAAAGAGCAAGGTTTACGTCGGAACGGAATTCCTCAGAGAGAATCCTTAGGATGGAACGACTGAGTTGAAAGCAGGTCTCATGGTCCGTAAGAACACCTGCTCGTTCGTATAACCATATATGCAAACAGGGGGCGCACTCTAATTCTGGTTTCAAAACGGATGATCCTTTAGAAATTTTTCCAGCCCCAACTCCCTAATCCTTTGAGGGGTAGGGATCCCTTCTTTATTATAACCAAATGCTTCGTAATATTCATCTAAGAGAGTATCCATCTTTCGAATCATCTGGCCGGTGGCCTCTCCAGCATTGAGCAAGGGTTCGGTAAACATCCTCTGGGGGAGGGTATCCTCTTTTCTACCCATGCCCTCTCTGACATTGAAACATCTTTCCAGACAGATGATTCGCTCCCCCACCTTTTCAACATAGGCAGAGTCCTTGAATTCCTCATACCCCGAAGCAGAGGCAAGAAGATCACCCAATAGGGGAGGGGTGAGCCCAGAGTTCCCAAACGTACAGACGATGACGACTTCTTCCGCAGCCTGTTGTTTTTGGACGAGGGCAATGATGTCTCCCTTGCCTTCGTCAGCAAACCGATCTACCAATCGGGGTTCTGAGGTGCCATAAAGTTCCTGTCTCGGTCTTCCATACATGTGGCTTCCTCCAATGTTGGAGGTGGCATAACTGAGTCCATATCCTTTAATCGAACGAGGTTCATAGGCGGGAAGCTCGAGTCCTTTGGCATGCATGGCATAGTGTTGGGCTCCCCGGCCAATCTCCTCCGAGGCCCTTTTTACTCCTTCTCCCAGGAGCCTTCCAAATCCTTCCCTTTCCCCAATCTTTTCTATCAGGGTGAGAATGGATTGGACATTTCCCCATCTGAGGTCCAGACCGTCCGTCTCTTTTTGGGTGAGGATTCCCTTTTCAAAGAGTTCCATTGCGAAACCTATTGCATTGCCCGTGCTAATGGTATCGATCCCGAGATGGTCGCATAGGCTATCCGCTGAGACAATGGCTCCAAGGTCGTTATTCCCTACTTGTCCACTGAAGGCCCAGATGGTTTCGTACTCTGGCCCCTCGCTATAGGCTCCTTTAAAAGAGCCCTCCTTTACTTCGTGGACCTGTCCACATCGGGTCATACAACTGAAACAACCAAAATTTTTAAGTTTGATCTTGGCAAATTCCTCGGGAACAAGTTTCTCAATGCCTTCCAAACGGCCTGCTTGAAAGTTGCGTGTGGGGAAACAGCCCAGTCGGTCTGCCACCTCAATCAAGGTGGTTGTTCCATAATCGGTCATTCGAGCCCTTCTTGGGTGGGTTTTCAGGATAGAGATCTGTTTTTCTACAGCCTCTTTGAAAGCCTCTAAATTCTCAGGAGGGACTTTTCCTTTGGCTTTGATCACGATCGCCTTAAGCCTTTTGGATCCCATCACCGTTCCCATCCCGCATCGGGAAGCCGTTCTTCGACCGTGGGTAATCGTAGCAAAGCGAACCAATTTCTCTCCTGCTGGCCCGATGCAGGCGACTTGTGCCTCTTCTCCATGGATCTTTTTAATCCTTTCCTGAGTCACCTGAGTATCGAGACCCCAGAGGTCAGAGGCATCGAAAAATCTCACCCCCTCCTGATCAATATATAGATAGGTGGGATGATCAGATATCCCCTCAATGACCAGAAAGTCATAACCTGCAAATTTTATCTGGGCCCCAAAGTTACCTCCCCCTACGGACCTCCCGACACATCCGGTGGAAGGGCTTTTCCCCATTACGATATAGCGTGAAAATCCTTGAGCATTGGTTCCACCCAAAACACCAGTCAAAAAGAAGAGTTTATTCTCTGGGCCCAGTGGATCAATACCCGGTCTTAATTCTTCATAAAGGTAACGAATACCAAACCCTCTCCCTCCTATCCAATCTCTTTTTACTTCTTCAGGTATTTTTTCAATCCAATAGATCTTTTTTGAGAGGTCAATCCTGAGAAATTGGCTTTTATAAGAACTCATATAAAATCCTTTTTCCGATTCAATTAAAGTTTTTTAGATTTTGTTTTGGCAGAGACGTCTCAATGCATGGCCCTCCCACCATCTACTAAAAGAGTCTGTCCTGTGATGAAGTCGCTCTCGTCTGAGGCAAAGAAGACCAATGCTCCAATGAGGTCATCGGGTTGTTCCAATCTCCTCAGGGGGGTTCGACTGACATCATATTTGGTGACATCTGCAATGGTTCTGCTTGCTTCTGTATCGGTAAACCCAGGGGCAAGGGCATTGATGTTGATGTTGTGAGGTCCCAATTCGACGGCGAGCGCTCGCGTCAGTCCAACCACTGCCCCTTTGGAGGCAACGTAGTGAACAAATCCTTGAGACCCGGTAAAGAAGGTTTCAGAGGAAAGATTGATAATTTTTCCCTTCCCCTGTTGCTTCATATAAGGGAAAACCGCATTGATACAAAGCCAGGTCCCCTTCACGTTGACCGTCATCAATCTGTCCCATTCATTGGGATCGATCTCGTAAAAGGGTTTCCGCACCAAGCCGTAGTAAATGGCAGCGCAGTTGACCAGGATATCGATCCTACCGAAAGATCGAAAAGTTTCTTCTGCCATCTTCTTCGTTTCCTCGACAGATGTGACATCCACTCGAAGGGACTTGCAAATTCCTCCAATGGCGTTGATATCTTTTAGGGTATTCTCCAAAGGGAGAATATCCGTGGCCATGATTTTAGCCCCTTCTTTGGCCATGGCAATGGAAAACGCCTTACCAAGGCCTTGGGCAGCTCCTGTGACGATTGCAACCTTATCTTTGAGTCTCATCTTCCTGTCTCCTTATAATTACCAGGCCCTGCCTTTCTTCTCCCATATCTTTTCAAGGCCGAAGTCCTCTACAATCACCTTAAAACAATTATAACTTGATCCACGGGCGATTCCACCCCCTGAATGCATATTGGAGGAGCAGATATACATATTCTTGAGGAATGGGATTCGGTAACTCGAAAGATCCGGGATGGGTCTAAACCGGTCATTCTGGGAAGCAAGCATTGCTCCTTCAACCCAACCGCCCTCGATCATATCAGGATGTCTCATGTTGGTATCATAGGGCGTCGTGATAAAAGCCCCGATTACGTTGTCTCGGGTCATGTTGGGCGCATAGATCTGCCATTGCTTGAGCATCAAATCCGCTACCTCTTTCTTCATCTTAAGCCACTGTCTCTCGGTAAAGAGATGTAAGGGAGGTGCAAATTCTTCTAAGAGAATAGTATGTTTTCCATCTGGGGCGCGGGTGGGATCCCAAATCGAGTCTGGGGCGGCAAGGATGTACCATTTTTCAGGGAATCCCTTGGTGAAGATATCTGCCTGGTATTTCCAGGAGAGGTATTCTGGATCCTTATCCCCCATATAAAGTCGAGGCTGATTCCCAATGTCCGGATTGATCGAAGCCGCGGTATACTTTGGTAGTTCATGCATGGCTATGTTGCCCCAATAAATCTGGCCTCGGTCGTAGCGGATGTTTCTTATCCTTCTGGCCACCTTGGGTGTCACATAACTTTCTCCCAAAAGCCTGAAGATCGTCTGTGGAACCCCAAGGTCACTGACCACTAACTGCTTGGCCTCCACCTCCGTCCCATTGGTCAACCTCACCCCCTTGGCACGACCATCCTCCACAATCACCTTGTCCACCTCTGACTCCACCCAAAACTCTCCCCCCATCGAACTAAACGCCCTCTGAAGCGCATGCGTGATCGTAAGCGTCCCCCCAATAACAATCGACGCCGACTCAAACGAAAGCGTTAACCCAATCACATGAACAAAAACATAAAGCCCAATCACATCCCCTGGATAGATACCATAGGAGGTTAAAATAGCCCTCATGAAGAGAACCTGCATTTCAGGGCTTTCGAAGAGGTCTTGAGCGATTTGGGTGCCGGTCATGAATTGGTAGACCGGATCAATCCCATCCACCGGATCATCACAAAGCCTTTCCAATGCATTCTTCACCCCCCAAGGCGTCGGCGGACTATACCGATACTCCCGAAACGCTGCCCTCCACTTCCTCTGATACTTCCCCAAAAGCTCCAAATATGTGTCCGCATCCACCCTCGAAAAACGCGCAATCTCATTATACGTCCTCCTCACATTCTCCTCCGAATAAACCTCCTTGCCCGTCTCCGCATCCACCCGAAACGCCGAATACCCCACATAACACGTCCCATCCGGATACACCATCCCCTCATTGGTGTCCGGAAAGATATACTTCAACCCATGCTCCCTCAAATTAAAATCCGTATAAGCAGGATGCGCCCAAAACCTCGTAAAATGGGCACACGTGTTCTGCAAAAATCCAGGCAACGGAAGCTCCTCCCCACACGCCCCTCCCCCCAACTCATGCTGACGCTCAAAAATCACCGTCCTCAACCCCGCCTGCTGTAAATAACAAGCAATGATCGTCCCATGATGTCCCCCTCCCACCACAATCGCATCATAACTCGCATCGGCCATAACCCTCTCCTCCTTCCTCATCTCTTCTTCTTTAACATCAACAAAATCGCATAATAAAGAACCGAAGGCCTCATCAATAACCTTAAAAAATCCCTCAAATCCGACCCCTCCAACGTCGCCGTAATCACCCAATGAATCGGCTCCGAAGACTCAATCCGAAGCTTCAACGTCTCCCCACCCTCCGGATCCCTAAAGATCCTCGTAAACGAAGCCACCATCGTCGTCTGCCCCAAACCCGTCGAATTCACCTTCATCTCTAACCTCCTACAACAAATCACCCAAAATATTTAAAATTCACTTCCCCTCTCATTTAAACTCTAAACTCTAAACTCTAAACCCTAAGGCCCTAAATAAATCCAAAAGATAAAACCCCAAAAGAAATTTTCCCTTCTCAAATTAGCCCCAACCTCTCTGACTCCTACAGTAACCCCTCGGCCTTGGCCCTGGCCACAATCTCCGGCTCCCTCCACCACTTCTTCAACCCCAAATCCTGTGCAATCCGATTGGCCGCATTATAGCCCGCCCCATACGTCACCAACCCCCCAGGAAACGTCGACGCCCCACACACATAAAGATTCTTAATCGGCGTCGCATACTGAGAACATAACTCATTCGGCCTCAAATACCCCATCTGCAAAGGATAATACCCCCCCTGCTTGATCGACCCCTCCACCATATCCGAAAACTTATTCTCAATATCCAACGGACTCGCTATATACGTCCAAAGAATATTGTCCTCCGTCATATTCGGCGCATACACCCTCAACCTCTCCAATAACTCCCCCGCATGCTCCTGACGAATCTGATACCACCTCTCTGGACCCCCATCCCTCAACCGATAAGGCGCATGCTCCGAAATCAACCCCGTATGCCTCCCCACCGGCGCCTCCGATGGATCAAAAAGCGTCGGAAAACAACAATTAAACCCCGAGACCCTTATCTCCCCACCCTTTAACGCCTTAAAATGCTCAATCAACGCCCCCTCCGTCTCAAACCCCAATACATATATAAACGCCCTCTCTAAATCCGGATTCAAAGAAGCCGCCTTAAACTGAGGCGCATCAAACAAGGCTAAATGCACATCAAACAAAGACCACCGCTCCCACTTCCAATCCTTCACCCGAACCGCCAAATCCCTGGGAAGATTCTCCTCCCCAATATACTTCAGAAACGTCTGATAAGGATCAATGCTGGAGGCCACAAACTTGGTCGCCTCATAAACCGTCCCATCCTCCAACTCCACCCCCTTGGCCACCCCACCCTCCACAATAATCCTCCGAATCACCTGACTCCCCAATAACCTCCCCCCATGCCGATAAAAAAACTTATACATCAAATGTGCCATATGATGAGAACCCCCCACACAAAGCCGATAATTCGCCGCCCGATTCACCATCAATGGAACCAAATACCCCAACCCCTCCAAATCATAATCCAACCCCCACATACACGTCGCATAAAGCATCAACGCCCTGACCCGATCATCCTCAAAAATCCCATCAATAATATCGATCGGCTTCCGCTCAGAAAGCGCACTAATCTCCCGCCCCAACGAAGTTGAATGAAGCTTCACCACCTGCTCAATCGCAGGCTTGGGCATCTCATAAGTCGCAGGCGCTAAAAATAAATCCACATACTCCTGATACCTCCGATATGTCTCCCGATACGCCTCCGCATCCCTCCCCGAAAACTGAGAAAAGGACGCACACGTCCTCTCCACATCCGAATAAATACATAAACTCCGACCATCCTCAAACGGCATCGCCATCACTAACTCCGGATGAATATAACGAAGATCATAATCCCTCTCCAACTCCAAATCCCGAAACACCGGCGCATAATCCACCATCGGATGATAAATCGCATGCGTGTTGTGGATAAACCCAGGTATCGTCACCATCTCCGAACAAAGCCCTCCCCCCATCTCATACCTCTTCTCCAATATCAATACCCTCAACCCCGCCTTCGCTAAATAACAACCCAACGTCAACCCATTCGGACCTCCACCAATAATAATACCATCATACTGGGACATGGTTTTCTCCTTTCTTTAAAATGGCGTTTTAAAGATTAGTAGGTTTAAAAAAAAGTATATTTTCTATCCGATATAAGTCAAGACAATAATTCTTATACTCTTATAAGAAAAATTTATAATATGGATCGGAGAATTTATCATTCAAGAAAATTTGAATAGAAGATAAAGTATTTTGGCTAAGGTTAGGGTAAGGAGGCCAGTTTTGTGTATGGGTTAGGTCATTCATAAAACATTATCTTGGTAAACCAATTCGATTGATTCCCTAAATATTTTTAAATGGATCAACCCAAAAAAGGCCTGAATCCTCAGAGAGGAAATAGAAAAAATCTATTCATGAGGATTCAGGCCATGAAAGTCTCACTTATCTAAGATGAAGATTGCCCCTTCGTTGGCATTCACTCTGATCCGTTGGCCTGATTTAATCTTTGTTGTTCCTTCAAAGGTATTGACCACGGTGGGGACTGCATATTCCCTCCCGATGATGGCGGCATGGGAGAGAGTTCCTCCTCGATCAGTGACCACTGCTTTGACGATCCCAAAGACAGGCGTCCAGGCAGGATTGGTCCCCGGACAGACCAGAATATCCCCGGGTTTTACGGTTTTTAATTCCTCATAATAGACAACGACTCGAGCAATTCCTTCCGCCTCACCCGGACAACCGCAGAGTCCAAAGAGATCTGCTTTCAATTCTGGTTTGACCACTGGCATATCCCCAACCACAATCTTAATGGCAATCGCATCTTTTGAGGGTAAAAGATCATTGACTACGGCTTCCTCAAGGCTGGCACGGTCGGTTATCAATGGAGGGTTGGGGGTCTTCTGCCATTGCTCCCATGCTGCCCTCCGCCTCTTTGTAATAAAGCGCATATCGTGACGATCAGGCACCATCATCACACGATCAATTTCATCGGGGTTTAGGAAGAAGACGTCATCGGGTCGATCAATGGCTCCATTTTTTGCGAGCCTTTTCCCTATGGCCAGATACCCACGCCGCATTAAGGCCTGAACCATCAGTTCACAGTAGAGGTCATGTTCCTCACTATAGGAACTTGCTTTTCCAGCCAGTTGGATGAGTCCCTTAAAGAGGTCCTTTTCATTGGGAGGCACCTTTTGGAGGAGGTTCGCAATGGCACTCTCTCTCTTTTTGACCAACTCTTGTCTTGTGTTTTCAAGGACGTAGTCTGTTCCTCTTGTGATGAAGTCTTTGATGAGGCCTATTGGCGTACTGGGGTCCTCGAGCCAATAGGGTTCGAGAAGCTCATTCATCCTTCTCATCCTCCATCCTCCGACTTCATCTGTCTCCATAAAATGCATAAACTGTTTAATCCATTCTTTCCCTTTGGATGATTCCTCTAACTTCGGGATGATCTGCTCGGGTTCGTTGTTTTTAAAGAGATCGGCTAACCCTATTTCCCTTGCCAACTGGCCAAACTCCCATAATTTTTTATCCACTTCATAAACCTTATTCGGGAAACCCCTTAACATATCCTGAAATTGAGGATCCTGGTCCTTCATCCCAAAACGTGTCTTACAGAGGTCTTCAAGGATGAGCCAGGCATTATAGGAGGCATACATTCCAAGGAAATGGATCTCCCACATCCTTTTATAGGCAAGGATCAAGTCATAGTTGTGATTGTAGAGTTGAAAGTTTGAGGCATTATCCACATCCAGTTCTTTGAGTTTATTATAAATCCCTAATAATTCTTTTTTGCCCTTATCCCACAGTCCATCGAAATCCTCAATCCAGGGCCGAAGCGCCAAACGAAAACGGACCTCTCGTTCTGCAATCTCCTTTTCATCTCTCACAATATGGAAAGCATTGTAGGATCCACCGTTTTTGAACCTCATCTCCCAACCTTTGCAGGTAGGGATACTTAAATTGTCCGCCGCATATTTCAATCCATGGCAACAGTATCGGATCCAGAACCAACCGTATAGGGGGGTCCAGGGAGGAATGCTGTGGGTCCCATCAAGGAACCAGGAGTGCATCTCTGGAAGGTCAATCTCTTCAATGAAATCATACCCTGGGACTTCATCCCATAAACCTGTTTTACTTTTTATTTCTCCTGCCATATCGACCTCCTTCGTTTTTATGGAATGGGTTACTCGGTCTACTCCTCCTTTGCCTTATTCCTGTTTTCATCACCTCCCTTCTTTGAGTAACTTCCGGAATTGAAAAAATTTATTTAAGGGGTTCTCCATAGATTTAAGGTCTATAGAGTTTTGCCATTAAGTCAATAATCTGATCGGAGGTCGATTCTATTTTTCTGGCCACCACCTTAGCCGGTCGAGTTTGAAGGAGAAAGATGTTTTCAGGGAAATGGAAATCACTGTCAATGGCCCATTCAATATCCTGAGGACCCCCCAACTTTTTTTCAATCTCTAATGCCAGTCTTCCAATCTCTTTGATTTCAGGGTCATTGAGGCAGGGGACTGTTCGTTTCTCAGGCGGGACCTCCTCCCACTCTGCTCCGATCCCCTTACTCACCACATGTCGACTCTTTTCTCCAATCACCCTTTCTAAGACCTCGAGCGTTTTTTTATCAATGACGAATCGATCTACACTTCCTTCTCCGCTGACCACTCCTTCTCCCAACCCCCAATTGCTTTCAAGTACTACTTTTGTGTCATCGCCTGAGATCGGATCAATCGTAAACCCAATGCCCGAAGCGCAGGCATTGACCATCTTCAACACTGCCACCCCAAGTTCATCTCCCAGGATCGAAAGCCCTTTGGTAAGCCGAAAGGCAATGGCTCGAGAGGTATAAGCACTTGCCCAAACCTTTTTTACCTTTTCCAAGATCTCCTCAATTCCTTTGACATTGAGATAGGTTTCAAACATTCCAGGCCGGCTCTCTATTCCGGCAGACCGGACCGAGACAGCAACATTTGGGATTCCTGTGCGTTGGCAAAGTCTTTCATAGTTTTCCCGAATCTGGGTCTCGATTTCGATGGGCATTTTTTTACCTTCGATCAATCCTTGAATCCTATGACTTATTTGGTCAATCTTTGTGATATCAAAATCCTTCAGATCGCCCAATTGAGCCACATATTCAGAGAGTTCTTGAGAGGCGCCGGTCTCTGTGAGGAATTTTCGATACATCTCGATGGAGATGGCAAAACCTGGAGGGACAGGCAGACCCATCCGGATCATCTCTCCAAGATTTGCGCACTTCTTGCCGACAATGGAGTTATGTTCCTTTCCAATCTCTTCAAACCAAAATAGTAACTTCATTTCTTCTCCTTCTATTCTCTTTGGGTTCAGATTGGCATTGAAATTTACTAAAGGGTAGGTATTCCAACTACTATATTTTCCATATTGACAAGTCAACACAATTATTTTTATAATACTATAAAAAAAATTAATGGATATTTTAAAACCTTTATTATTTCTGAATAGTTACACATCTTTAAAAGTGAAGTTTTAGGCTGATTTTTATAAGAAAAATTTAGAGATAAGGAGACTTTTTTGAATCTCAAACAGTTGGAGGCCTTCTACTGGGTGATCAAGAAGGGGAGTTTTACTAAGGCTGCTGAAGAGTTGAATGTGACCCAGCCTGCAGTCACTATCCAGGTCAAGGCCTTAGAGAACTCGTTGAATCTGAAACTCGTTCAACAGGTGGGGAAGAGAATCCAGTTAAATGAGGCAGGGGAGCTTCTTTACCAATACGCAGAGAAGATCTTCGATCTGGTAAACGAGGCGGAGGAGAAGATGAGGGATTTTAAAAAACTGATCAGAGGAACTCTACGAATTGGCACCACCAAAAATTATGCTCGCTACATTATGCCCTCTATCCTCTCTGAGTTTCAAAAAAGGTTTCCTCGCATTAAAGTCATTTTGGAAGAAGGAAATTCGGAGAGTATGGCGAGGAGTGTTGTGGAGATGAAGAATGAACTGGCCATTATTGCCCAACTCAACCTGGATCGAAAAATCAAATCGAAATTTTTCTCAACGGTAGAATTTGTCCTGGTTGCCTCACCGGAACACCCATTCTCCAAAAGGGAGAGGGTCTCTTTAAGAGAACTGAATGAAGAACCAGTGATCCTCAGGGAGAAGGGGTCTGGTTCAAGGGAAGCGATCTTAAGAAAATTTCAGGAATATGGAATCTGGCCATCGGTGATTATTGAGGCAAGTAGTTTAGATTTTATTGTGGAGTATGTGAAACAGAATAAGGCGGTTTCTTTTATGTTCCAACCGGATATCCAAGAAGAACTGGAGATGGGGACCCTAAGGGTGATTCCCCTTGAAGAAGGGGATATTATTTTCTTTACGGAAATTATCTACCATAGTGAACGGTCACTCTCACCTCCAGGTCAAGCCTTTTTGAATATGGTAGAAGAGTTAAAGAGAGAATCAATCCTTCCTGCCTCTTTTATTGCTAATAAAAACAGCTTCAAGTCTGGTTTCCTTAGCGCATAGGGATTCGCTCAATCTGAATCTAAACGAAAGAGTTTAATGCATTACCCGTCCACCATCTACCAAAAGGACTTGACCTGTGATAAAATCACTTTCGTCGGAGGCGAGGAAAATCACTGCCCCAATAAGATCCTTGGGTTGCTGAAGTCTCCCCAACGGAGTACGGCTGATATCATACTTGGTCACATCTGCAATTGAGCGGCTTGCCTCTGTATCGGTAAATCCCGGGGCAATTGCGTTGATGGTTATGTTGTAGGGCCCCAATTCCACGGCAAGGGCCCGGGTTAATCCAACTACCCCTCCCTTTGAGGCCACATAGTGAACAAACCCATGAGATCCGGTGAAGAAAGTTTCTGAAGCCAGGTTGATCACCTTTCCCTTTCCTTGCTGTTTCATATAGGGGAAGACCGCTTTGGTGCAGAGCCAGGGACCTTTGACGTTGACTGTCATCACCTTATCCCATAGTTGGGGATCAATCTCAAAGAAAGGTTTTCGAGTGAGGCCATAGATGATAGCCGCATTGTTGATTAAGATGTCGATCCTTCCAAAGGAGTTAAAAGTTTCCTCAGCCATCTTCAACGTATCCCTTTCAATGGATACATCTGCCCGAAGACCTTTAGCCACGCCACCTGAGGATTCGATCTCCCTTATCGTTTCCTCAAAATCGGCAATATCGATGACCATGATCTTGGCTCCCTCTTTGGCTAGGGCGATGGAAAATGCCTTTCCCAGCCCCCTGGCCCCTCCGGTTACAATTGCCACCTTCTCTTTCAATCTCATCGTTTATCTCCTTTCCATTCTACCCTCAGGAAGATTTTATAAGGGTAATTTTCTTAATATCTCTTCAACGGCTTTGACACTGGGTGAGGTATCAGGAAGGTCGATCAGCGGTTTGCCCAGGGAATCATATTTTGTAATATTTTCGTCTTCCGGAATGAAACCGAAGACCATGTGGCCTGATTCTTGCGCTTTTACTCCGATCGAATTTCCTTCCTGCTTCGATCGGTTCATCACGAGGCCGATTTGGGTGGATCTCATCGATTCATCCACTTGGGTGATATTTTTGATGAGAGTGGCAGTGTGAATGCTTCTTAGCGTTGCCTCTGTCATCATGATTAAGAGATCCACTCCTTGGGTCACCCTCCTATTAATTTGTTCAGGACCTGCCGTGTCAATTGAGCCTTTTAGCATCATCTCCAAACAAGAACGGGGAAACGTGCAGTTGAGCCGACTCATAAAGGCATCAGCGCTCGTGGTCTCTTGGCATTCTGTTGGCCTCAACCTAATCGGGAGCATCCCACTGGCATAGATGATCTCCTCTGGCACATATGAACAGAAAAACCCAATTCCCTTTTTTCCCTTTTTTTGTAATCTGTTATTAAGGAGGTGAAGGGGACTTTTGAAAGGGATATCAATTCATCCATGGTCTTCATTCTTTTGACTTCCTCCTGATCACCGATGGCACTTTTCTCACTCCCAAATTAATTCACTTAGCCTATTTCAATCCGTAACATTATGAAAATTGAAAAATAAATGTGGGGCTCCTTTTCCTATTTTCAAGGATTTCCAATTGGATATTCTTATGGTCATGGAGCAGAATATTTTTTGGCGATGAGATCGATGATCCGCTCGGTAGGGGAGAGCGGTTTTTTGACCGCCACCTTTGCAGGACGGGTTTGAAGAAGGAATATGTTTTTAGGAAAGGGGAGGTCTAAATCAATTGCCCATTCCATATCCTGTGGACAACCTAAAGATTGCTCAAGGGTTTTGGCCAGTTTAGCCACCTCTATGGCTTCCTCATCCCTTAGGCATGGAATGGACTGTTTGTCTAAGGGGACCTCCTCCCAAACCACTCCCTTCTTTTTACTCAAAACCTGTTTTTCCTTCTTTCCAACGAACTTTTCTATGATTTCCAAACTCTCCTTATCCACGACAAATCGATCGACACTTTCAACCCCGCTGACCACTCCCTCTCCTAACCCCCAATTGCATTCGATCACAATCTTTGACTCATCGCCTGTAACCGGATTTACGGTGAATCCAATCCCGGAGGAACAGGCATTGACCATCTTGGGAATGGCAACCCCTAATTCATCTCCGATCAGGGGAAGGTCTTTATTCACTCGAAATGCAATCGCCCGTGCAGTGTAGGCGCTTGCCCAAACCTTCTTGACCTTCTCCAGAACCTCTTCAATCCCTCGAACATTAAGGTAGGTTTCGAACATTCCGGGTCTGCTCTCCACTCCTGCTGACCTCACTGAAACTGCCACCTCATCGAGACCTACCTTTTGACAAAGTTCGGTATAGTGTCTTTTGATCAACTCTTTCAGGCCCGAGGGGATTTCTTTCTCTTCAATTAACCTTTGGATCGTTTGGCTTGCCTCTTCGAATATTTTTATCCCCTGTCCCTTAAGTGGACCGAGTCTTTTAACATAATCGGAGATTTCTTTTATCGTCCCTGTTTCCTCGACGAATCTTTTATACATCTCGATGGAGATAGCAAAGCCTGGGGGGACGGGTAGTCCCATCTGACACATCACCCCTAAGTTTGCACACTTCTTTCCAACCAAATCATTATGTTCTTTTCCTAATTCCTCAAACCAGAATATCAATTTTTCAGAACCCATCTCTCCCCTCCTTTAATTCTTTAAGGCAAAGTCTCCTCGGATGATCTGGTAACAGTTGTAGGAACATCCTCTTCCTGTTCCCACACCATTATGGTTAGCAGAGGAGCAGAGGTAAAAATTTTTGATCGGGGTTCGGTAATTGGAGAGTTCTGGGGTGGGACGGAAACGATCCATCTGAGAGATGATCATATCCCCACAGGCAATCGAGCCCTCATGCATGTTCGGATGGCGAAGTTCGATATCATAAGGGGTGACCACCCGACAGGCAATCACATTGTCTCGGGTCATATTGGGGGCATAGATCTGCCATTCCCGAATAATGGCATTCTCAAACTCATTCCTCAACTCTTGCCATCGACTGGCAGAAAAGAATCTCTTGGGTGCAGAAAATTCCTCCACTCCAATGATATGTTTGTCCTTGGGGGCCCTTGAGGGATCCCAAATGCTATCCGGACCTACGAACATAAAGAGGCGATTGGCGATCCCTTTGACGAATATCTCTGAAAGGTATTGATTGGCCATGTAGTCAGCGTTTCTGGGTCCCATATAGAGTCTGGGCTGGGGACCACAATCAGGGTTAAAAGAGGCTGCTTTATATCGAGGAAGTTCGTGGACCGCTACCACTGCCCATATTACATTGTGTCTGTCGTAACGGATGTTTTTAACCCGTCTGACGATCTTGTCATCGAGATTCTCTTCTCCAATGAGTTGAATGGACTGAAGGGCACTGAGGTTGCTTACCACCAGACCCTTGGCCTCTACCTCGACCCCATTTCTAAGACGAATCCCTTTTGCCTTTCCTTGATCGAGGAGGAGTTTGACCACTTCACTATTCACAAAGAATTCTCCTCCCATCTCGGTGAAGGCCTTCTGCAATGCATTAGTGATCGACTGACTTCCTCCTCGGGCGATGGCTGCGGGTTCCCAGGAAAGGACCAACCCGATGGCATGGATAAAGCCATGGAGTCCAATCACGTCATGGGGGGCTCCTCCAAAGGAGGTCATGGCCGCCCGGATAAATAAGGTCCGCAACTCTTCGCTTTCGAAGAGATCATAGGCCAATTGCTGGGTGGTCATAAACTGATAGATAGGGTCAATGCCATCCTTTGGATCGTCACAGAGTTTTTCCAGTTCGTTCTTCTCCCCCCATGGGGTAGGCGGAGAGAATCGGTATTTTCCCATTGCGGATTTCCATTTCTTCATATACCTACGGAAGAGTTCCTCAGCCGTGTCTGCATCTCTCTGTGAGAACCGTCTAATTCCATCGAGGGTCTTTTGAAGATTCTCGTGAGATACTTCTGTCTTTCCAGTTAAAGGATCAACCACCCTCTGGGCAGAGTAACCGATCAGACAGGTATCATTGTCGAAAACCATGGCCTCGTTTTCTTCTGGAAAGATATATTCCAATCCTTTCTCTCGGAGGTTGAAATCGTTGTAAGCAGGGTGACCATAGAAGCGGGTCCATTGGGCGCAATCATTGAGAAGAAACCCAGGGACAGGTCCGACTTGGCTTGTTGCTCCACCCCCTAACTTTGGGGCCCGCTCAAAGATGGCTGTCTTCAATCCAGCCTTTTGGAGATAACAAGCGATGATCAAACCATGGTGACCTCCACCGACAACGATTGCATCATAACTTCGATCCGCCATTATCGATACTCCTTTCTCATAGATTTTTAATCCTATTTAATTTCCCCTTTTACCCCACTCTAAAGGGAGGCCCCCCCTTAGGGAGGAGCCTCCCTTTCTGACCTATTTTGATTCAGGTGGAGGAGGAGTTGGGGGGAGTGGCCAGAAATCCCAAAAATCTGAATAGGCTACCCAGGCTGGGAAGGTGATGCCAAGCATCATATTGGCTAGGATGAAAATGCCGTTGGGATAAGCCATGGCCTCCTTCCCGAAATTCCAGAGGGCAAAGGCCTTATAGGGGGAGTAGGCGAGGATCCCAAACACGATGGCTAACAGGATATTGACCAATCCCCAAGCAGGTTGTTTTAAAAGACGGCCTGGCCACATCTGGAGCATGGTCATAATCAACAGGATTCCAAAACACCAGCAGACCCCAACGAGCAGGAAATTTAAAGGTTCGACATTCAGCCCGTTTACTGCAATGGTATAAGCAATCCAGGCGAGGATGAAACAGACAATGGTGAAGACAATGCCAAACAAGGGCTGCTTCATCAGTTTTGGGAATTTGGTAAATGGCCACATGCCAAGATTGATAAACACGAAAAGAAATACCAACATCCAAAAGTAGAAGGTGAGGGCACACTCCCATCTAAAAGGTCCATGGGGTGCGTAATCGGCAAATGCTGCAAACGGACCTCCTGGTGCATAAAACGGGACTGGTTTTACAGGTGAAGGAATAACACCTGCTGGAAAGTTGAGAAAGCTGAAGTCGTATAACTTGAGTAGAAACCACATTAACACGAAAGCGAGGATCATAGTCAACCAGCCCTTTACGCTGAAGGAAAGTTTTTCAAATGGCCACATTCCGAATGCGACTACAAGAAAGAAGGTCGTCAGCACAGTGGAGATGCAATAGATGATAATAAAGGGAGTAGCCGCCCCTCCACCCAAAAATGATTTGGCCCCCATACAAACTAAGGTCCCCAAGAGGATCACAAAACCCGTAAGGAAAAATCCCTTCCAGGGTTGTGGAATTCCATTGGTGGGAGGGTATTGTGCTTTCCACCCTAAACTCGTTACCACCAAAATGGGAACCATGGCCATAATCAGAAGTGAGTAAAAACTTAAAAAATATTGGGCGTCAAATATAGATGTGATCACCAATACATAAAGAATGGTTACAATTAACCCAAATATCCCCCTCCAAGGTTGAGTGATGGTCCATTTTGCTTTTGGTCCTAAGTCTTCCATTGGATTACCTCCTTTCTGATTGGGTCCGAGTGAATCAATCTCGGAATCTAATGGTTCGAAAGGGGTCTCCTCGAAGGAAGTTTAGCCTTTGAAAAGTCTTAATGGATCAAGGCTAATCCCACCAAGCGGGTTTAAGGAAGTTTCCCAGGATCGACTCTCTCCCCGCAAGGAAAGATGGGCCATCCATCATGGGAGACCAACTTAAACACGTCCACCCCACAAGCGTCCATACCAATTTGGTTCTCTTTCAAAGTAAAAGAGCTAATGAAGAGATGGTCCTCATTTATCCAGGATGTAGAGCGCTCCTTCAGTTGCATCCACCCTTACCCTCTGGCCTGTTTTAATTGTAGAGGTCCCGGTAAAGGTATTGACCAGGGTGGGCAGTCCATACTCTCGACCCACAATCGCAGTATGGCTGAGGGTTCCCCCTCTATCGGAAACCACTGCCTTGACCAGACCAAAAACCGGGGTCCATGCGGGATTGGTTCCAGGACAAACCAGAATGTCACCCTTCTGAACGTTATCCAACTCCCCATAAGTCATGATGACCCGAGCCACTCCTTCAGCCACCCCAGGAGCCCCACAGACTCCATAAAGATCCGCCTTCAGTTCCGGTCTCACCCGGGGCAATTCTCCAACCACGATCTTAATAATAATTGGATCTGCTGAGGGCAGTAGATCCATCCCGACGGCTTCTTCTATGTTTGCTCGGGTCGTAAAGGCTGGGGGGTGAGTCTTATCTTTCACTTGGAACCAATTGTCATTTAAGTATTTCCACCTGGCCCGGCGCCGATTGGCTATATACTGGAGTTTATGGAATTCAGGACCCATCAGTACCCTCTCTACTTCATCAGGGTTAAGGAAAAAGATATCATCTGGTTGATCAATGGTCCCAGCCTTTGCTAACCGTTTCCCTATACCCAGAAAACCCCATCGCATTACCGCATGGCAATATAATTCGCAATAGAGGTCATGCTCCTCACTGTAGGAACCAGCCTTCCCCCCTAACTTAATGAGGGCCTCAAACCATGGCTTATCCTCCTTAGGTGCCTTTTCCAGTAGGTTGGCTATTGCTTTTTCCCTCTCCTTAGCCAATTTAAGTCTTACCTCATCCAGATCATAATCTCCCCCTTTCTTAATAAAGGCCCTGATGGGAGGGATCACCGTGCTCGGGTCCTCAAGCCAGTAGGGTTCGTTGAAGTCCATCATTCGAACCATCCTCCACCCATCCACCTCGAGGACATCGTGGAGACTTTTGAGCCATTCCTTTCCTCCCTTACTCTCCTCAAGTTTCTTGATCACCTGATCCACAGGGGTGTTGAGGATGATGTCATCCAGTTTCCTTTCAATAGCCTCCTTGCCTAACCTCCATAGTTTCTTGTCCACCTGAAATACCCTGTTATCGAAGCCCCTGAACATATTTTGGAATTCAGGGCTCTCACAGGTTAACCCATAGGGTTTCACCAAGTCTTCAAGCAGGAGAAATGCGGCATAGGAAACGGCCATCCCCTGGAAATGGATCTCCCACATCCTTCGATTGACGCTAATCATATCCCATAGGAAATGCATCGTATCGATACTGGAAGCCTTGTCCAAATCCACAGATTTGAGCTTATCGTAGAGGGTCACCAACTCTTTAATTTGGGATTCCCAAATACCATCGAAATCCTCTATCCATGGGACTAAGGCTTTCTTAAACCCTTCTGTTCGCCTCTTGATCTCCTCCTCATCTTTGATAATTCGCATGCCAACATAATTCGACCCATCATTATCTCTCATCGCAAACCCTTTATATCTGGGCATGCTGAGGATCTCTGCCGCATATTGAGACCCATAACTACAGTTTCGATTCCAGAACCAACTATACATTGGAGTTAATAGCGGGACAGAGTGGGTTCCATCGAAAAACCACGAACTTATGTCCTTTAGGTCAGCCTCTTTATCAAAATCAAAACCTGGAACTGAATCCCATAACTTCTCCTTTTTAACCATTTCTTCCATTTTCCCTCCTCCTTTCTTTAGTCAAGAATTAGATTTATTTCTACCCCCAATCTTATCCCTTCATCTCAACCACCCCCTTTCCTCTCCTTCCTCACAAAAACTTTATCCCCCATCGACTGGGCTCAATAGAGTGGGTTTTTTATTCCAACACTTTCGGAGTGATAAATTTAAGGATATAGGCAAAAGCAAGAATGATCTCTGCATTTTTTAGGATTGCAGGGTTATCCCTGGCAAGGGCCTGAATCCTTGTAGCACTTTCCTCAATCCTCTCAATCTCCTGTCTAATCTGTTCATTCATTTTTATCCCCTTCCCTTAAGTCTTTAAATCTTTTTGCTTTAAGCATATATCGTGGAAGCGATCCGGGTGACTCCATGATGACATTGAATGTCAGATTGGTTGCAATCTTTAAAGCCTCCTGAAGCCGTGTTTTTGTCTGCTCAATGGCGCTCACGGTGAGGTTGGGGTTTGGTTCAGCCCTGAGGGTAACGACATCCATTAGACCTCTTCTTTCTACAATGATCTCAAACTCCTCGATCTCCTGGAAGTCCTTTCGGAGCACTTCCTCCACTGTCTTTGGAGAGAAGAGAACCCCCCGAATCTTTCTAAGATCGTCCATCCTTCCCACTACCTCTTTGATCTTTTTGGATGTCCTGCCACAGGGACAGGACCTTTTCCCCTTGATCACAAGGTCTTTGGTATTGAAGCGAATCAAAGGGAAAGACCTGCGGCCAAGGGGAGTGACGACCGCCACTCCAATCTCCCCTTCCCCTACTTCACGGCTAAGGGTTTCACGATCCAGGATCTCTACGAGAAAGAAGGGTTCGATGATATGCATCCCTTCTTTGGTCTCACACATTCCAGCCCATGCACAGGGTTCTGTTCCTCCGATATGGTCAAAAACATGGCATCCAAAAAGTTCTTCAAGCCTTTTTCGGGTGGAAGAGGGCATGGGTTCTCCTGCACATAGCATCCTTTCAATTCCCAGAGAGGCAGGATCGATCCCCATGGCCTTTGCCTCTTCGGCAATGTGGAGGCCGTAGGTAGGGGTGTTCATCATCGCGTTGGCTTTAACTTCGAGGATCTTGTGGATTCTCCCCCTGGTATCGAGTCCACCTCCTGGAACGAGTTCACAGCCAACCTTTTCAGAGGCATAATGGCCTTCCCAGAAGGCCACATAGACGTTATAGACAAAGGGGAGAAAGACTCGATGGTGGGGTCTAAACCCTGCCATGTAAAGGATGTGACACCACGCCTCAATCCTCCATTGCCAGCTTTCATAGGTTTCAGGCACATAGATTGGTTTTCCTGTTGTTCCGCTGGTCTGCCGAAACGTAGTCACCTCCTCTATCTTCCGTCCCAGAAGGCCTCCGTAAGGAAAGGGATCCATCTCCTGATATCTTCTCATCTCCTCTTTTTCCGTGAGGGGGATCCTTTTGAGATCCTCCATCGAGGCGATCCCATTGGGTTCAATCCCTTTTAATTTATCTTGATAGAGTTTGGAATTGCTCTTTGCATAAGAGAGGATGTTTTTAAAATAGGAGAGTTCAATTCGATTTAATTCTTCCTCAGGAAGAGTTTCAAGATATGGGTTCCAGTATCTCATGTTTGGACCTCCCTTTTTTCATCTCCATCACTTCTTCAAAGGATTGGATCACGGCTTGAGCGAAGGAAGGATCATCAGTATTGGCATCCACTTCCTCCACCTCAATTTCAGGCTTGAAGTTTCGTTTAAGTTCCTTTAAGCCCTCTGCCTCTTCGCCCTTTACACCTAAGGTTGCAACCATGGCTATCTTTTTCATCAATGATTATACCAACCGAAGTCATTCACCGCTTTGGTCATCATCCAAACGTTGTAAGGAGGGGCCTTGGGTGGAAGTTCACACCCTGCTGAGAAAATAAACCCCCCTGGAATTTTTTTTCCTTTCAGGATAATCTCTTTTGAGGCTTCATAGACCTTCTCCGGCGATCCCACTTGAATGAGAGCAGGTTCAAGATTTCCAAAAGCAATATCCTTAGGAAAGTACTCTGCCACCCGTTGAAGGTCAACTTCGTGACCGACACTGATGATCCCCGGATCCCCCATGTCACAGTTTGCCCAGAATGGAAGGTTAAGGTTCTGCTCTCCACAGCAATGAAAAAAGAAATGTTTGTATCCCATCTCTCTGAGCGAATCATGAAGTTCTTTAATATAGGGCAGGCAGAACTGTTCAAATTGTTTGGGGGAGATAATCTGATTGGAATGGGAAGGGCCTCCTACCAATGGCGTGAGTCTTTCCGTACCAAACGTATCGGCATAGAGTTTGGCCAGGGCAATCTTAAAATCGGTGAATATTCGAAAAGCGTGGTGGACCAGTTCAGGTTTCTTAATCATCCACCTGCATGTCTTCTCTATTCCTATGACTGAACCTGCACTGTCCATCGGCCCAAAGCAATTTGGGGCAACAATTAACCCATCAAACTTCAGGGCATAGGAAACCCCCTCTAACATTTTGGGAATCGCCCCGACTTTTTCGAGGGGATCAGGGGTCTTCAATCTGTAGATATCCTCTTCCTTCTCCACCGCATAACGGACGACCATGGGCGCTTGAGAATACTCACTGCTGGGGGGTTTGATTTTTCCCCCAAACTCCTCTGCCGGGAAGGTGGTTCCAGAGAAACTGACCGTCTGCGTGGGATACCATCCGTACTGCTCGGAAGTCCAGCGCTTTGAATCAATCCTCTTTTTGGGGTCGGTATACATGTCACTAATCGTATACCCCACATTTAATCCCGAAAATCCAATGGCCATGAACATAAGGGGGACCCGATCCGGTTTCTCACGATTCCAAAGCATTTCCATCCGTTGGGGGTCAGTTAACATGGCTCTTATTACGGTCCCTTATTTCCTCACTTTTTATAGATGAGGTATTGACAGGGTTCATCTATTGGTTTGCCTTGGTCATCGTATTGTCTTCCCCATTGTACCTCAATATTTAACCCCAATTCTTTAAACATTTCGTTCCAGATGGCCGCATGAATACAGTAATAGGGGACCCCTTCCCGGTTAAAACACCAGGGATAGGGCTTTTTCGTAAGGGCGCTCTGTTTTTTTGCAATCCCATCCCTCATCAGCCTGCCACCGTTGTTACAACTGGTGATGACCACAACAAACTTTTCATTATCTTCCTCAACATGAAATTCGCTATACATGGGTTGATGGATATCGCAAATTGCCTTGACACGTTCCTCAGTCGATAGGTTCTTCCAGGTTTCAAAAATAGAGCGCCATCGGGATAATCTTTCTCGGGTGAAATTTTCCAGCCACTCCTCTCCCTTCGCCTCCGCCAATTTTCCATGGAGCAAACTGATCGTATTCACAAATCCATCATGCATGCCACGAAACATCTCATATAATTCATTGGCATACTGGAGTGCCTCTTCGGTCTTACCAGACTTTATGGCGTCCATCAGTTTCTCTTTAGGTCCAACTGTAAAATCCTCTCTTTTCATCCTTCACTCCTCCTTTGGTCTGAGGTTTGCTGTCCTTTTGGCAGGCCCTGGAGCGGTCAAAGACAGATCCATATCCGGAAGTCTCATGGTTGGGCCCCAAGTAACTCTTTTGACTTATAGAGGAGGAGTCGAGACCCCCAACCCTTCTTCGTTATCCTCTCCTCGGGTAATCCGATTTCTCTCGCTAATATTCTCACCACACGGGGAGTGCAGAATCCCCCCTGGCATCGTCCCATTCCAGCCCTGGTTCTATATTTAACCCCATCTACAGTCGTTGCTCCCCTACGAATCGCCTCAACGATCTCCCCTTCCGTCACAGTCTCACAACGACAAATCACATGGCCATATCCAGGGTCTTGGTTTACAAGATCTCGAAGTTCACTATTCGAACAATTGGTTATCCTTTTTATCCTCCTCCGATTAGGATTAAACTCCGATTTTTCAAGTAGCACTAAACCCAAATTTTTAAGAATCTCCACCACCCTTTTCCCTACAGCAGGGGCACAGGTGATTCCAGGAGGGGGGAGGGCGACATGGATAAACTTAGGATGTTTTTTGGATGCTTCCATTATGAAATCGCCCCGGTTATTTCGAGCGGTTAATCCAGAGAAAGCAGTAATCATATGAGTCTTGAAATCGATGTCGGGAACAAGAAGCTCAGCATCCTGCAAAGTCAAATCAAGGGCCTGCTTTTCTAAAGCCCTATCCTCAATCCCTCTGGATGGCTCGGGGAGGGGTGTATAGATTAATAAGTTTTGATGATAGGTGGGCATTACCGTCTTAAAACGGTGGAATATTTTTAAGTCCGCTATCCCCGTCACAATATGTTTGACATTTTCTGATATGGATTTATCAAGGATGATGCAAGTGCTTTTTGTCTCATAGGAGATGCTAAAACTATGATCGTCTATCATCTGGGCAATGGCCTGTGCAAAAAGGCCTGCAGCGTTCACCACATATTTTGTATGGAAGTCTCCTCGATTGGTGCTAACGATGAACCCTTTTGGGTTAGGGGATATTTCGATAACCCTCGTCTCAAAGGAGGTGTCGACCCCATTGGTCTTAGCATTTTCATAAAAGGCTATCACCAATTCAAATGGATTAAAGACGCCTGCACGAGGCAGGTAGAGAGAGGCTTGAATATTGGGGTTGACAGAAGGTTCGAGCCGTAGGGTTTCTTGTTGGCTAAGAAGTTCAAGCCCTTGGACCCCATTCTTTTCCCCCTGAGCCTTTAAAAGTTGGAGGTGTTGAATTTCTTCTTCGTTGAAGGCTAAAACCAACTCCCCAATTCTTTTAAATTCAATTTCAAGCTCATCAATGAGTTGGTCCCACCCCTGGTGACTTTCATGGATCATCCTTTGAGCGAGGCTCCCATGAGGCCAGCGGGCTCCTGGATGACAGATACCAAAACTTGCCTTACTCTGTCCCCATCCGACATCCGGTTCTTTCTCAACGAGGGTTACCTTCACCTCATATTTTGAGAGCTCACGGGCTATGGAAGTCCCTGTAATTCCCGCTCCAATAATTAGGACATCAGTTTTTTGAATCATAATCCTTTAATAATTGGATAGCGCCCAGGGCAGAGGGTTTAAGGTGTCTGCCAGTCGAACAAATAGTAGCGTCTAATAGAATCTAAGGCATCTCTTTGAGGTCCCCCCAACCCTTGAACAACGATCTTTACATCTCGGTAATACTTTTCTATCAGATATTCGAAGCAATAACCATATGCCCCCATCAATTCAATGATCTCGCTGAGGGATTTGAGAACCATCTTCCCGGCCATAAACCTTGCTGCAGAAGCATAGCCAACCATCCGGTCAGACCATTTAGGGCCATACCTTTCAGGCTCATCTAACATTTTTGCCACATAAAGATGATTCAATGGGGTTTAATGTCCTTTTGGAGCCTTCCCGTCAGAAGGGTAATGTTCTTCTAAAGGGCTTCACTGAACAGCCCAAGGGTTTTTTCGTTATTTAAAGGTTACTTCTTTTTGGCGTCTAAGATTTCCTTGATCTTAGGCAAGTTCAATCTTTTAACTTTCTTCTTCTCCCTGATCTTGTCGGCTGCAGCAAAAAGGGCGTAATCCCGATCGAGAATGGCATTTCCCCATTCATCATCCTTTACGATTTCAAGACGCTCATAAGGGGGGTTCCACCAATCATCCTTTGTCTTCATTCCCCTGCGACCAAAATCTCGACCTGGTCCGGTAAAACGAACCCATAAGGGGGGGTAAGAAAGCATCTGGGCTCTCCTTGCGCCGGCGAAGGGTCTGAATTCTTCTCTTCCTGAACTGGGTTCGAAATACCATCGCTCTTTACAGGGTCCCAAGGGGAGGACAACAATCATATTGCAATCAGGCATATGCCCCATCCGAAGGAAAGCGGTTCCAGGAATCATGGCCACTCGACTCTCCACATTGTAGCGATGAGCGGCTGCAGCAGCCCAATCAACCATGATCCCAAACTCAACCAATCGCCAGATGCAACTTGGTCCTTTCATCAACCAACCCCACGGCTCACCCCCTGTTTCGTTTAACCTGTTTTGGTAGTTGATCACTGCCTCCCTGCAGGTTTTAAACCCACAGGCCCCGCAATCGAATCCAATTTCATTGCACCTGAGGCAGCGAGTGGACTCAAGGAGAGAAGCCTTCTCACTTAAACCCAGTTCAACCTCATTGAAACTGGAAATGGCTTGATCGATTGGTAAAAGAGGCATAGGGGGTTTTTGGGGAGGTTCCTTAGAGGTTTTAAGTGTCTCTTGGGCAGGAGAGACCCCGGGTATCTTTTCTTCTGGAGCCAATACCTCATCAATGATTCCCAATCCTCCTAAGTACTGGTCAATCCAGGAGGCTGCCTTCCTACCCGAAGCAACCGCCTCAATAAATGAGGCAGGGCCAGTGACTGCGTCCCCTCCTGCAAAAATCCCTTTCTTCTCAGTAGATAAGGTCACTTCATCCACTTGAAGGGTCCCATTTGAGGATAAGGATAGGCCAAAATTGGGAGGGAGGTCTACGGACTGACCTGTTGCAACGATCACCGTATTGACGAGAAGAGAGAATTCACTCCCTTCCATTGGCTCTGGGGTGGGTCTACCGGTCTGATCCGGAGGACCCAGCTTCATCCGAACACATTTCATCTCCAGTTTCTCGGCTTTTCGAATGGCTGTAGGCGCCACTAAGACCTCTATCTTGACTCCCTCTCTCTGGGCCTGTTCAATATTACTTCGATGAGCAGGCATTTCAGCCATAGAACGTCTATAAAGGATAGAAACCTCTTTTGCTCCACAGCGAAGGGCAACACGGGCCACATCTACTGCCGCATTACCACCGCCCACCACTACCACCTTTTCTCCTACCTTCACTTCCTTCCCGGAGTTAGTGTTCTGAAGAAATGAAAGACCATCAATAACTTCCGATAGATTCTCTCCCTCAATTCCCAATCTCTCCGGACGATGAGCCCCAATGGCCACAAATACAGCATCAAAGCCCTTTCTTAGAAGCTCATCGATGGAGGCTATCTTTGTGCCGACCTTTATCTCTACGCCGAGCGCCTTGATCATATTGATCTCTTTGTCTAAGACCTCTCGAGGGAGACGGTATTTTGGGATTCCTAATCGGAGCATTCCTCCAGGTTCGGAGGAGGCCTCAAAGATGGTGACCCCGTGTCCACAAACCTTTCTTAGGTAGTAGGCCGCTGTAAGTCCTGCTGGGCCTGAACCGATGATGGCCACACGCTTTCCGGTATTTTTGTTTGTTGAGGGGATTGGTTTTATCTCTGGGGCTGAATCCATAGCAAAACGTTTGAGGGCTAATATTGAGATAGGCTGATCCTTTAGGGTTCCCCTTCGGCATTGGGTTTCACAGGGTGCATGGCAAATACGGGAACAGATGGAAGCCAGAGGAACTTTTTCACGGACCACTGCGGCGGCTTCTTCATATTTCCCGTCTCCAATTAGCCGAATGTAGCGGGGAACATCAATGCCTACTGGACAGGCTACTCTGCAGGGTGCCTTTACGTCAGGGGTGACATCCGCACCCATGAGCAGAAGAACCGGGGGTTTGCCTAAATCGTAAGCCAATTTATAGGTTTCTCCAGAAAAGATGGCTCCCCTTTTGTTAGCCTCTGCCTGGAGGCTAAAATAGTCTTCAAGGTCTTTATCCGTCAGAATTTCCATCTTAATTTCGGTCTTCCCGGTTAATCGGGGAGCATGGAGAGCGGATTGAGCGCAATGTTGGGCAATCTGTAATAAGCCTTCTTGGGCGTATTGATTCCCATCGTATTTTGCCATGATAATTTCTCCTATTTTTTCTTTGAGGGGTCGCCTATCTTATAATCTGTTCCTGTCACAGGTCTTAAGCCCAATTGGCTGACATTTCCACGAATCGCATCGATTCCCCTTTCAAGGTTGATTAAATGATAATCGAGTCCAGGATCGGAAGCCTCAAACTTTGACCTTGCAGAAATTCCAATCCCCACCACCAATCCAGAATTTCTGCAATAGCCCAGTTTTTGGGCAGCGATGCCCATGGTGATGAAAGGTCGGGCATCAATATAAAGGTGGGTGGCCACCATGAGGGCACTGCCAACATTATAGCCAAGTTGATGGGCATAAGCGGCACACAGTGGCCCTTTAATCATGGTCTCGGACCTGCGGTCGCTGGGGTCTATTAAACCGGTGGACTGATTCCTCTGTTCATAAACGAAACTGCAATCCGGTCTTCCTGCACAAAGACCACACTCCCCATCCCACGGGTCAGAGAAGGCACGGGTATTTCCCAAAAACAAGAGGGCATCTACCCTGCGTGCCATTACCGCTTCATAGAGAAAGACGTGGCGCTGGGATTCTGTCTCATAGGCCAATTCTTCCATCTTTCGAGCAATCTCCTCCTGTTCTTCTTCTCCATAGACGATCTCCCCTTCGACCATCGGGATTCCGCCTATGGCAGGTGCGGTCATGGCCCCATTCATCATCAATCGAGCAGCCAGGACCGCATTCTCTCGCCTCTGTTGATCCGTGGGAGAATAGGGAGGCCAATCTCTCATCGTAATCCTTGGCATAAAGTCTCCTTTCTAAACCTCAGGCATGTGAGATAAAGGTCTATTTTTTTCCCCTCCGAAATTCTACAACGTTTGGGGAGTTAGGGAGAAACAGGGTTTGACACTTAGGCCTTTTATATCGATTCCAAAAATTTTTGTCAAGTATTTTTTTCTTGACAAATGTTTCCGTTTTGGATAAATTTCCAAAAAAAAGTTTCTAAAATGGAAACAGAAGGAATCTTCATGGATGAACGATCGATTGCCAGAAATATAAAAGAGCTTCGAATGAAAAAAGGGCTTTCACTCGAGGAGCTGGCCAATTTAACCGGTCTTACAAGAGGGTACCTATCCAAGATAGAGCGGTCTCATCGAGCCCCTCCACTCTCCACCCTTAATAAAATTGCCAACACCTTAGGAGTGGAATTGAACTACTTTCTTCAAGAAAATTCTGAGAGGATTGAGGATACCCGACTTACCATCGTCAGAAGGGGAAAAGGGAAAAAGGTGGTAACCAAAGGAACTCTTTATGGTTATGAATATGAAGCGATTGCCCATAACAAACCAGGCAAGAATATGGAACCATTTATTATTAAACCTGCCCTGGATAAGGAGGTATATTTTCAACACGAAGGGGAAGAGTTCATGTATGTCTTAGAAGGGAAACATGAATTTAAATATGATGGAAAGAAATATATCCTTAAGAAAGGGGATAGCATCTATTTTGACTCGAGGGTTCGACACACCGGTAGAAGTTTAGGGGGCAAAAAGGCCAAAGTCCTAACCGTGATGTACTCCTATAAGAGATAGGATCCAGCCTCTTATTCATAAATTCTCATAAATTTCTATTTCCTTTTTCCAGGAGAATATTCTTATTAGTCAAGTTTGATAGAGGTCCCCAACAAATTAAGTAAAAAGGAAGGTCGGGATAAAGATTTTTGATATTTTCTTAACTGTCTTTAGTGGCTCACCAGAGGAGGAGCGGACTCAAAGAATGGTCAGGATTTTTTGAAGTAATAGAGGAGGAAGAGAGATGGAGAAATACGATGGTATTATTATTGGTGGGGGTCCGAATGGGTTGACGTTAGGTTGTTATTTAGCGAAGGCGGGGTTGAGGGTATTGATATTGGAGAAGAGGTATGAGATGGGGGGAGGGCTTTGTTCGGAG
>FWPU01004187.1_pt1 | contig 34118 bp, 29 predicted proteins | sample 2228361 | NCBI WGS metagenome assembly FWPU01 (sample SAMEA103939777, study PRJEB20133) | metagenome
CGACCGACCTCTACTGGGGGCTGGGCGGGCCGATCTGGGACAACACCGGAGACACCGCCTATCTGCGCGATAGCTTCGGCGCCCCGGTGAGCACCTACTCCTACGTGGGCGCGGCGACCCCGACAGTCACGCCGACCGCCGCAGCGACCCCCGATGTTCGCATCATCTTCATCTCTTATGGCGTTCCTGGCCCTGATCTGGACACCGAGTACGTGATAATCCAGAGTTATGCGGGGGTGGCCGTCAATCTGACGAACTGGACGTTGCGCGATCAAGCGGGCAACACCTATCTTTTCCCGCCGTTCACCCTCAACGCCGGGTCATTCGTGCGCGTGTGGACGAAGGCGGGCGCCAATACGCCGACCGACCTCTACTGGGGGCTGGGCGGGCCGATCTGGGACAACACCGGAGACACCGCCTATCTGCGCGATAGCTTCGGCGCCCCGGTGAGCACCTTCAACTATGCTGGCACTCCGACGCCGCCGCCCACGGCGATCCCCACCGTCACTGCGACGCCGATCGCCACTGCCACATCCACGCCGGTCGTCTATCCTACGCCGACGCCGGTCATCATCGTCCCTCCCGATCCCAGCCTGTGTTACGCGCTGCTGACCAACGAATCGTTCGAGAGCGACGAAGGGTGGCAGATGTTCCGCACGCCCCTGTGGCCCACCTATGCTGGCTACCCCAATCCAGTGCGCACCGGAATCCGTTCGGTCATGTTGGGGAACAGCGCGTTGCCTGACAACCGCTCCTATTCCTCGGTGCGCCAGGAGACCGGCATCCCTCCCGACGCGCAGACCGCCTACCTTACGTTCTGGTTCTGGCCGAGTTCAGACGATACGGATGGCGGCGATCGCCAGCAGTTGTTATTGCTCGATCCGGTCTCTCTGAAGCGCATCGCCGAGCTGTGGCGGCCGACGCCGTTGCGCAACGACCGCAGTTGGCAATATGCCGCCTTCGATCTCACGCCCTATCGCGGGTCGTCGTTCCTCATCTACTTCAACGTCTACAACGACGGCGATGGTAAGCGAACCCTGATGTATCTGGATGATGTATCGCTGTTCGCCTGCAACTCGCCTCTGGCCATGTCGACGTCGTGGACATCGGCGGCGCCAGCGGCCGCGCCCGCGGCGGCCGTCCCACTCGCTCCGGCCGTCCCGTTGGTCTCGGCGGAGACGTCGGCTGCCGAGTTGGCGATCACCCCGACGATCCCCCCGCCGGTGATGCTGGTCGAGGAGCCGACGGCGGCGGTTGCTGCGGCGCCGGTTGAGATCACGCCAGCGACGGCGATGTCGACAGCCGCCGCCGCTGGCTCGCCCATCGGCCGTTGGGGGCCGATCGCTGCGGGCTTCGCGTTGGGCGGCGTGCTCGTGCTGCTCATCACCCGCCTCTGGCCCCACTGAGCGCGGCTTCCGTTGCCTCGTCGTCGGCTACCCGTTGTCCCCACGGCTTTGACGCGACCCCCTGAGTGCGTCATAATCGAACTATGAATCTTTCCCTGCGATGGCGGCGCTGGTGGATCGTCCTGCTCGCCTTGCTGGCAGTTCTGTTGGCGGCGGCGGCTCTCGTGGCGAGCGGCTTTCTGCTCGCCGAGTTGTGGCGCGCTCGCGGCGAAACGCCAATGGACAGCCTCGCCGCGGCGCCCACCGATCTCCCTTCCGTTCGGCTATCGCAATCGCTGCCCTTATCGCTGACGTTGCGCCCGACCTTCACGCCGACCGCGGCGCCGCCCACCGCGACCCTGGCGCCCACCGCGACGCCAACTCCAATCATGCCGACCGCGACCCCCTCCGCGACGGCGGTCGCTACGTCCACGGCGGTGGTCGCGACGCCGCCCGCGACAAGCGTGGCGTCGGCTGCCGAGGCGCTTGCCGAGGTCGCCCTCGATCCGGCGCCGCCTGCGCTGGCGACGGCGGAGGCTCTCTTGCTGGAGGGGCGCTATGCGGAGGCTGCGGCCCAGTTCAGCGCCCGGCTTGCCGAAGGCGGGGACGTTGCTGTGCAGGCGCGGTGGGGGTTGGGGCGCGCGCTGCGCGCGCAGGGCCGTTGGGCGGAGGCGGCGCCGGTCTTCGCCGAGGTGATCGCCAGCGATCCCGATCCTGCGCGTCGGCGGCAGGCGCGTTTCCTGCTGGGAGAATCGCTCGCTGGGCAGGGACAGTGGCAGGCGGCCATCGACGCCTATCGCGCCTATCTGGAGGACGGCGGCCTGGCGCGCGGCGAGGCATGGGAGCGCATCGCTGGCGCACAACGTCAGCTTGCGGCCTGGGACCAGGCGGCCAGCGCCTATGGGGAGGCGATCGCCGCGGCGCCCGATGTCAGCACAGAGGCGCGCCTGCGCGAGGAGCTGGCGCGCCTGTGGCTCGATCAGGGCCAGGCTGACAAGGCTCTGGCCGAATACGACGCCATCCTGGCGGTCGCGCGCAACGCCAGTTACCGCGCCGAGATCCTCTATCGAGCGGGGGAGGCATTGCGTCTGGCTGGCCGCGCGACGGAGGCGGCCGCTCGCTATCAAGCCGCTGCGGACGCGGCGCCCACCAGCAGCTACGCCCACGCCGCCATCGTCGCGCTGCTCGATCAGGGCGCGCCGGTCGATGAATATCAGCGCGGCGTCATCAACTACTATAACGGCGTCTACGCCCTCGCGGTCGCTGCCCTGGAGCGCTATCTGGCCAGCGATCCCGATGGCCGCGGGGGACAGGCTTACGATTTTCTGGCGCTGGCTCATAATCGGCTGGGCGCCTATGCCGAGGCGATCGCGGCCTGGGATCGCGTCATCGAGCGCTTTCCGACGTGTCCCTGTTGGGGGCAGGCGTGGCTGCGGCGCGCGGCGGCGCGGGCCGCCCTCGGCGATGTGGCGGGCGCGCGCGCCGGGTTGCTCGCCTTCGTGGAGGCGCATCCCGAACACGAGCTGGCGGCGGAAGCGTTGTACCAGGCGGCCAGGCTGCTCGAGACGGCAGGCGATTGCCAGGGGGCTGCCCGGGCCTATCGTGATCTGCAGGCTCGCTACCCTGGGTCCGAGGCGGGCGCCCGAGGATTGCAGGCGGCGGCGCTGTGTCTGTACAACCAGGGGCAGTGGGAAGCGGCCGCGGCTGATCTGCGCACCCTCCTGGGCGCTTACCCGAGCGGCGACGCCAACCTGCTGGGGATGGCGCGGCTGTGGCTGGGCAAAGCGTTATGGGCCGCGGGTCAGCCGGAAGCTGCCGCCGACGCCTGGCGCGCCCTGGCCGCCCAACCCGAGACCTATTACGGGCAACGGGCGCTCGCTCTGGCGCAGGCGGCTGGCCTCGATCTCGGCGTGACCATCTCTGCGGCGCCGCCCCCGTCGCCCGACGACCAGGCTGCCGCGGAGGCCTGGCTGCGCACGTGGGTTGCGGATGCGCCGGCGGGGCAATTGGCCGGGCTGTCGCCCAGGTTGCGGGCGGACGCGGGCCTGGCGCGGGCGCTCGAGCTGTGGAATCTGGGGATGGCTGCCGAGGCAGCCCAGGGCTTCGCGGCGGTCCGACAACGTTACAACGACGACGCGCTGGCCCTCTATCAGTTGGCGCTCTTCTTCCGCGATCTGAGGGCCTATCGTCAGTCGATCCAGGCCGCGGAGCGCGTGGCGGCGTTATCGCCTGTTCGCCTGGCGGATGCGCCGCTCTTCTTGCAGCGCCTGGCGTACCCCATCTATTTTGCTGATCTCGTCGAGGCGGAGGCGGCGGCCCGCGCGCTCGATCCGCTGCTCATCTATGCCATGATCCGGCAGGAGAGCCTGTTCGAGGCGCACGCGACCTCTCACGCCGCCGCCCAAGGTCTGATGCAAGTGATCCCGCCGACGGGCGAGTGGATCGCCGGACGGCTGGGATGGGAGGGATACTCGCGCGAGCTGCTCTATCTGCCTTATGTTTCCATCAAGTTCGGGACCTACTACCTGTGGTCGACGTTGCAGGCGGTGGATGGCAATATCGCCGCGGCTCTCTCCGGCTATAACGCGGGTCCTGGCAACGCCCGGCGCTGGCTGCAGCAGGCCAACGGCGACGATGATCGCTTCTTCCTGGCGATCACCCTCTCCGAGCCACGCCTCTACGTGCAGCGCATCCTGGCGTATTACGCGACCTACCGGCGATTGTATGGAAGATAGGGACCCACGGTACTCTTCACATCTTTGATTTGGAACCTATCCGAAAAGTTTCGGCACGGTCTCCGGACCGTGCCCCTGGCTGGTCAGGAGACCAGCCGGAACCGTTTTTCGGAGTGGTGTTTGGATCACGGAGGCGCGAAGGCTCACGGAGAACACGAAGCGCGAAGAGCACGAAGATCACGTCCGCGACGACCCCCTTCGTGTCCTTCGCGCTTCGTGATCTTCGCGTCCCCTTCGCGGCTTCGTGGTCCAGCCCCTTCGCGTCCCCTCGGAGCCTATCCGACAACTCATAGATAGGGGGTGGGCGAAGGCATCGCCTTCGCCCACCCGATGGGGTCTTCGGATAGGTTTTTAGCTGCTGTGTTGGGATGAGCGTGTGGACTGAGAGCAACGATAGCCGAAAGGATCGGCGCCGACGGGGAGCGTTTATCGGCGCGGCCGCAGCGCGATCGGCCGGATCGGGCTGCCCGAGCCGTTCTTGATCTTGAGCGGCAACGCCAGGAACAGACAGCGCGGCGGCAGTTTGTCCAGGTTCGCCAACATCTCGATGATCAGAATCCCGCGCGGCAGCCAGTAGGTAGTGTGCCCCCACGCCGGGCTCTCGACCCCGTCGCGCATCCCCTTGTCGACGGCGATCGTGTCCCCGCCCACGGCCTTGACCTCGCGGTCGGCCAACAGCTTGACTGCGCTCTCGTCGAGGCCCGGCTCATTGTCGGCGTAGAAGCGCCAGCCCCCATCCGTCCGCCAGTAGCGCATCCAGCCGAAGTGGATGAGCGCGATCTCGCCGCGACCGACGCGCACGTCGTGGGCGCGTTCGAACGCCAGCAGATCATCGGCGTTGATCAGGTCGCCTGGCCCCAGCGCGCGTGCGGCGAAGTCGTAGACCACCGCCGGCGCGATCAACGCGTCGACCGGCAGCGTCTCGACGGTATCGACCATGCGCGCGGGCACGGTGTGCGCGGGCGCATCGACGTGCGCGCCCGTGTGCTCGGCCAGATGGATGGCCTGACAATAGTAGCCGTCGTGTTCGTGGGTGACGGTCTGGTCGATGATGAGATGCGGATGCGACGGCCAGCGCGGGATGCCCCGCTCCAGCGTCGGCGAGAGGTCAACGATCTCGAACTGCGCCCACAGCGCGGCCAGGTCAGCGATCGTAGCGGCCATGGTGAGGTGTCCTCTCCTTCGCAAGGTGAATCCGGGGGGATTTATTGTCACATAACCGGTAGAGACGTTGCAATGCAACGTCTCTACGATACGTTGCAATGCAACGTCTGGTAGAGACGTTGCAATGCAACGTCTCTACGATTTGTGTGCGGCGGCCAACGCTGCCTGCGTGATCGCCTCGTATGCTGGCCCCAGCAACGTTTCCAGGTTTTCATCCGGCAAAAACGATGGCGGCCCCAGGCGTTTGAGCAGCGGCAAAGCCACCACTGGCCGTTTCATGGCGATGGGGAAGGAATCGAGTCGCTCCGCTGGCTGCCAGAACCGCTCGATCGCTTCCTCCAGCGGCGGGGTCTCCTCCGCGGCTGGCGGCGTCATCTCCTCCTGCTGGACGCTTTCATTGCCGGCCGACCGCCGCGCGCGCAGCGCCTGTAGGATCTGCTCTTGCGTGCGCCCGCGCAGTCGGAAGAGCAGGAACGGGTCCTCGTCGAACTGCTCGCCCAGGATGTAATGGGTTGCAGCCACGTGCTTACAGGGATTGGCCCAGTCGGGACAGGAACAACTCGTCTTGAGATCGTCGATGCGGTCGGGGAAGAGGCTGACGCCAGCGGCAGCGAAGGCTTGCTCGATGTCGGCAGGCATCTCGCCGGCCAGCAACTGCGCCGCGAAGATCGCCTGCGCCGCCATCTGATCGATCACCCGCTCCCACTGCGCGTCGTTCAGGGGCGTAAGCAGGATCTTCACGGTATAAGGGGTCGGCCGCGAGCCTTGCACGCGGGCGGTGACGCCTTGCCTGTCTTCTTCGATCGAGAGCACCTGCCCGCGCCGCGCGTAGTTCCGCCCGCGGCTCAGGCGCCCGGCGTCGACCAGGCGCTCCATGGCCGCGATCCAACGCTCCGCCCACCACGTCTGCCCGAATTTGCCGCGCTGGCTGTGCGCTTTGATCCCGCGCGCGGTTGATCGTGGGCTGCTGCGCAGGCCCCACTCGTAGTCGTAGCTGCTGCGTCGCCGTGCCGCCATCCTCCCTCCTTATTGCTCCCTCGCCTCATCTTCTGCGGTGCACCAACTGGGGCCATTGGGCGGCGTTGCGCCGCCATCATCCCTCCTTCAACCGATCTGGTCGCGGCGCAGGGCGACCAACCGGCGCAGCTCGTCGGTCGAAAGCTCGGTCAGCCAGCTCTCGCCGCTGCCCACGATGGCCTGCGCCAGAGAACGTTTGCTCTCGATCAGATCGTCGATCATCTCCTCCAATGTCCCCAGGCTGATGAACTTGTGCACCTGCACGTTGCGCGTCTGGCCGATGCGGAAGGCGCGATCGGTCGCCTGGTCCTCGACCGCAGGGTTCCACCAGCGATCGAAATGGAAGACGTGATTGGCCTGCGTCAGGTTCAGCCCCGTGCCCCCCGCTTTGAGCGAGAGGATGAAGATCGGCGGGCCGCCTTCGCTTTGGAAACGGGCTACCATCCGGTCGCGCTGGGCGGCTGGCGTGTCGCCGTGCAGGAAGAGGACCGGATAGCCCAGGGCTTGTTGCAGATAACCGTGCAACAGTTGTCCCATCTCCGCGAATTGTGTGAAGACGAGCGCACGGTCGCCCGCAGCGATCGCTTCCTCCAGCATCTCGCGCAGGCGATCGAACTTGCCGCTGCGGCCAGCCAGCTCGTCGCCGGGCATGATCCGCCCTCCCGCCTGATGCAGGAAGAGCGCCGGATGGTTGCACACCTGCTTGAGCTTCATGAGCATGGCCAGGATCTGCCCACGTCGGGCGAGGCCTTCAGTTTCATCCAACTGACTCAGCGCTTCCTGAACGATCGCCTCGTACAGGGTGGCCTGTTCTTCGCTCAGGTTGCAGTAGACCTTCATCTCCAGCTTCTCGGGCAGGTCCTGGATGACGCGCGGGTCGGTCTTGACGCGGCGCAAGATGAAAGGGCCGACGAGAGAACGCAGCCGTCGCGCGGCCTCTTCGTCGCCGTGGCGCTCGATCGGGCGCGCGAAATGCTGACGAAAGCGCTCCTGAGAGCCGAGGTAACCCGGGTTGAGGAAGTGCATGATCGACCACAGCTCGGACAGACGGTTCTCGACCGGCGTGCCGGTGAGGGCCAGCCGAAAGCCGGCGGGCAGGGCGCGGATCACCTGGCTCTGTTTGGCGCCTGGATTCTTGATGTTCTGCGCCTCGTCCAGGATGACCCCGCGCCAGGAGACCCTCTGGAGCAACTCAGCGTCGCGGCGCGCCAGGGCGTAGCTCGTGATCACCAGGTCATGGCGCATCGCTTCGGCGACGAAGGCGTCTCCCTGCAGGCGCAGGTTCCCCTGATGGATCCAGACCGCGAGATCAGGCGCGAAACGCTCGATCTCGCGCCGCCAGTTGCCGACGACCGAGGTGGGGCAGATCAGGAGCGCTGGCTGCGTTGCGATCCCCTGCTCTTTATCCTTGAGGAGAAGGGCGATCGTCTGGATCGACTTGCCCAGGCCCATGTCGTCGGCCAGGATCGCGCCGATCCCCCAGCGGCGCAGGAACTCGATCCATGAGAAGCCGTAGCGTTGATAGGGACGCAACTGGCCGCGCAGTCCGGCCGGCGGCGGCAGCTCCTCCAAGCGGTCGCGCGCGGTCAGCCTTTGCAGCCATTCCTGCGCCCATCCCTCGAAGGCGATGTCCTCCACCGGCAGGCCTTCGACGGTCGACTCGGCGGCCAGCCCCATCTGGAGCGCTTCGAGCGGGGTGACCTCCCCTTCCCACCGGCGCGTCTGCCAGAAACGCAGCGCAGCCTCGATCTGTTCGGGATCGAGTTGGACCCACTGTCCGCGGATTTGCACCAGCGGCGATTTGAGGGCCACCAGCGCCTGGAACTCCTCTTCGGTCAGAGCTGTGTCGCCGATGGAAAGCTCCCAGCGGTAGGCCAGGAGCTTCTCTTTGGTCAGCCTTCCCTCCATCTCTGCGTTGGGCGACTGTTGAGGCCTGACGCGCAGCCGCAGCCCGAGCCGTGCGCCGCGCCGGTTCCACCATGGCGGCACGAGCACACCGAAGCCGCTCTGTTCGAGCAGAGGGGCCGTCTCGCGCAGGAAGGTGAAGGCCTCATCGCTGTTCAGGCTGAGCTGGTTGGGCTGAGCGGCGCGCAGGCTGCGGCCGATCGGTGGGAAAAGCCGCGCCGTGTAGCCGAGCGCTGCCAGGAGACGTTCCTGGGGTCGGTCGACCTTCCGCCCCACATGGCTCAACACCTCGCCGCGCGTCTGCCAGATCTCGACGGCAGGCACCAGCAGGCTGGGGTCGTCGCGCGCTTGCAGCCCATAGTGAAGCACCCACTGCGGAGATCGTCCTCCCTCGGCGTCCTGCGCGGGGGGCGCCAGCCGGAAACACACGCGAAAGTCGCCGCTGCCCGCGATGAACAGGTTGCGACGCCAGGCCTCGATGCTGCGTTGCAGCGCCTTGAGCTGCGCTGCGCTCCCCTCCACTTTCGCTTGCGGGTCGCTCAGGGCGCTCAGCCAGCGCAGAGCGACCGCCTCCTGACGGCGCCAGGAAGTAATTGGCAGGGAGGGCGCCCAGCGCCGCGCCAGGGCGTCCGCCAGCGTCTCGAGGAAACTCTCCAGGAGCGCGCGCGGGGAGAGGGGCTTCCCCTCCTGGGGCCAGACAGCGCGACAGACGGGCGGCATCGCGCGCGCCAGGCGCGCCAGGCGTGGGGCGTCTTGCGGCCCATCGAGCACCAGCTTCCAGCGCGCCGCGAACGTCCCTTTCATCTCATCGAGGGGCGCCAGCGTCGGCGCGATCTTCTGTTGGGCCAGGGCTTCCAGCGCCAGGTCGACGGCCAGCGCCCAGTAACGGCAATCGGCGCCGATCGCCAGGTCGGGTGACGTCTCCTCTGGCAGAGGGAGGTCGTTCAGGATGGCGAAGGCGTCGGCGATGGGCAGCCACACGCCCGAGATGCGCCACGGCGCCAGTCTCAGCTCCTCGTCGGCGTCAAGTCCCCAGTCGTGGAGGAGCTGAGGCGAGGGGCGCGGCCCGGCGCGGCCAGCAGGCAAGAGGAGGACGGCCTCTCGCATTTGGGCGGTGGGCGGCTCGTGGCCCAGCGCGGCCAGCGCCCGGCGTGTTTGCAGGGATGGCGCGCAGAACGGATGCGGTCGCGGTCGATCGCTGCCAGGCGGGCGCCCGCGGCGAGCGCGCGGCGCGGCGCCTTCGGTCGTCTCGGCCCAAAACAAGACGCCGCCTGGGTCAGATGGCGTCGTCGGCGGAAGCCAGTGGCAGTGCAGGACCTGCACAGATCAACTCCCAGGCAGGCCATCAGCCCGCTACAGGGCAGCGCGCAGCACGTTCGCGAGCGCCTCGTCGGACAGGGGGATCGGGTTATAGCGCATCGAGCTGGCCTTCTGGGCGCGGGCGACGAGGTCCGGGATAGCGGCTTCTGTCATCCCGAACTCGCTCAGGCGGGGGATGCGCAGGTCGCGCAGCAGATCGGCTACGAACTGGATGCCTGCCTCGATCGTGGCGGCGGGGGTGGACAGGCGGCGCCCGATCAGCGCTTCGCCGATGTCGGCGTAGCGCGCCAGGGTGGGATGGTCGCTGTCGAGCGCTTGCAGGGCGGCCACATTGGCGGCCATGACGTGAGGCAGGAGCGCCGCGCAGACCACGCCATGCGGCGCGGGGAAGCTGGCGCCCAAAGGCGCCGCGCAGCCGTGGACGGCGCCCAGGCCCGCGTTGGCCAGGCAGATCCCGCCGAGCAGGGCGGCCAGCGCCATGTCGTCACGTGCAGCAGCGTCCTCCCCGTTGGTGTAAGCGCGTCGCAGGGCGCGTGCGACCAGCTTGATGCCGGTGAGCGCCATCCCATCGGTGAGGGGGTTCGCGCGGTTCGAGGTATACGGCTCGATCACCTGGGTCAGCGCGTCGAGGCCGGTGCTGGCGGTGACGGCGGGGGGCATCGTGTGTGTGAGCGCTGGATCGACCAGGGCCACGCGCGGCATCAGATGAGGGCTGCGCATGCTCGCCTTGAAGGCGCGCTCGGGATAGGCGATCACGGCATTGCGCGTGACCTCGGCGCCGGTGCCAGCGGTCGTGGGGATGGCGATCAGCGGCGCGGCTGGCTGGGTGATCAGCTGGTTTGCCCCTACAACTTCCATGTAATCGAGGGCCTTGCCGCCGTTGGTGAGGAGGGCTGCCACCGCTTTGGCCGTATCGATCGCGCTGCCGCCGCCGATACCGATGACGAGATCGCAATTGCCGAGGCGCGCCTCCTCGACGGCCTCATCTACCGCCGCGACGTCCGGCTCGCGATGGATGGTCGCGTAGGCCCGGCTGACCTTGTGGGCGTCCAGGCTGCTTGCCAACTGTTCGATGATCGGCGTGCGATGCAGAGAATCGCCGCCGACGATCACCATCGCCTTGCGGCCGAAGCTGGCGGCCAATGCGCCGCAGCGGGCGAACTCGCCGCGCCCGAAGATGATGACGCCAGCGGTGCTGAACTCGAACTTCATCGAAGTCGCCTCCTCGCGCCTGGCGTCCGTCACCAGGCCTCGTCCGCTGGCAGCAGGCTGTGATGGCGGACTCCCTGGCGCGGCTGCGCCATCCAGGGGGCCACCGTCTCGCGCCAGCGCAGGTAGTGAGGGGTCTGCTGATGGCGGACGAAATCGTCTTTGGTGCGGTATACTTCGTATAGGAAGAAGCGACAAGGATCGTCTTCGGCCTGCAGGAGGTCGAAGCGCACGTTCCCTGGCTCCTGGCGCGTGTGGATGTGGTTCTCGCGCGTTGCAGCGATGAACGGCTCCACGGCCTCTGGTTGGACAAAGATGGTCACGCAGACGACGTACATCGCATCCTCCTGACTCCAGGCTACATCGTTACCTGTTGATCATTCTACCACGGCGTCGCGGCGTACCGCAAGCCTCCGGCTTATCGCGTTACATACCTTACGCTGTGTCACAGGCTGCCTGTCCGTGCGTCGCGCACATAAGTCCACGGCCAGGCTTGCCATTCAGCCACCAAGCCAGCCTTAACTGGGTTGTTTGCCACATAGACAATGATGCGTTGCAACTCAGCCTCACTGCGAACGCAATGATCATAGCTTTCGTGCAACCAGAATGCGCCGGATCGGCCCAGAAGCCGATTCGCCCGTCCGGCCGAGAATCCTTTTATGCTGTGCATGATCTGTGCTAGAGGATAATACGTGTCTGACGTAGCCAGCCGAGGAGTAAGGACCATGTGGACATGATTGGGCATGATGCAATAGGCAAGTAACTCATAACGTTGTCCATCGAAGAAGTGAAGAGCGTCAGCCACCAATCTGGCGATCTCAGGGTTGCGCAACCAATTGGGGCCTTGGCCTTGATCCAGGAGCGCGTCCCATCTATCGAAGAAGCGCTGTCCTTCCCGAGACAGGCGTTCGGCGTGCTCTGGCGAGGCTGGCAAGTGTTCCAGCTCAGCACGGATGCGCTCGGCTTCCGCGTGGAGCCTCGCAAGCACGTTCGTCGGAATGGAGCCAGCCAAACGAAATGTGACGAAAAATGTCCCGCCAGGTAGTTGAATGTGCGGTAGGTTGCGCCGGTAGGACATCCCAGGTGTAAGGTGTGCCATGCTACCTCCAAGCGTTGATGGTGTTGCAATCCTCTGGATTGCGTATCGTAATCCTCTGGATTGCGTATCGTAATCCTCTGGATTGCGTATTCTGCCGATTGCGGATTGAGCATGTTGATGCTGCGCCTGGACGGCCGGCGTCGAGCGAGGCGCAACACCTTGGGGCACTTCGCAGATAGTATCGCAATTCTCTGGATTGCAAAATGCGAGCTGGCGCAATCCGGAGGATTGCGGTACTGCCTGGAAGGGGGGAGCTGGCGCAATCCGGAGGATTGCGGCACTGCCTGGAAGGGGTGAGCTGGCGCAATCCGGAGGATTGCGGTACTGCCTGAAAGGGGTGAGCTGGCGCAATCCGGAGGATTGCGGCACTGCCTGGAAGGGGTGGGCTGGCGCAATCCGGAGGATTGCGGCACTGCCTGGAAGGGGTGGGCTGGCGCAATCCGGAGGATTGCGGTACTGCTCTGTGCAATTGTCAGACAACCTTTACCGTGCGTTAACGCGCTGCTAACAGCGATCATGGATACTGGCTGCGTATGAGAGAAAAAACACATGATGAGGAGAGAGTGAATCAGATGGCAGTTCAACCTGGGAATCTGGATCGGATCAATGGCAAGCGGGACGCTGATCGTCCCTTGTACCTCAATGGCGTGCACCGTGCGATCATCTTCGATCTCGATGACACGCTGGTCGCCTGGACGGAGCGAAGTCGCGCGTCGTTGCGCTTCGTTGCAGCGATGCTGGCCGATCAAAATCCGGGAGGCCCGTCGACGGCGATCTGGTGGGAGCATCTGCTGCGGCTGGATCCGCTCGATATCTGGGAACAGGCGGTGCGCGGCGAGGTCGCTCAAGAGGAGTATCATCGTGCGCGTTTCCGGCGTACGCTGGAGCACTTCGGCTTACCAGCAGGGAAGCGGCAGGTCGAACCCTTGTATCAGGCCTATCGGCGACAGATGATCACACGCGCGCGACTTGACCTGGGCGTCCGCCCTTTGCTGCGCGCCCTGAGCAGTCGCTACCAGCTCGGCCTCATCACCAACGGCTGTGCGGCCTTCCAGATCCCGACGCTGCGTCGCCTGCAGTTGGATGGATTCTTCCGGCCGTTGCTGATCGCTGACGATCTGCGGATCTACAAGCCGGATCCGACGATCTTCCAGCGGGCGCTGGAGCAGCTCGGCGCGCGTCCAGAGCAGGTGGTGATGGTCGGCGACAACTACGCCCACGATATCGAGGGCGCGGCGCAAGTGGGGATGCAGACGATCTGGATCAATCCGACTGGCGCGCCGGAGCCGGGGCGAGCCGCCGACTGGGTGGTGAAGCACGTGCTCGAGATCGAGCATCTCATCGCTATACCGCTGGCGGCTGAACGCTGGCCGGCCAGGGCCAGCATGGGCTCGGCTCGCCGCTGATCGGCCTCATCACTTTGGCCCGCATCCTGGGCCGGAATATGATGACGCCTGTTGACCGGTGGGGGATGTCCCTCCATGTGAGCTGACGGCTGATCCACCCCCTCAGCCGCACGATGTTCCTCGCCGGCTCGGCCCCTCGCCACCCTCGCGATGTTCCTCGCGCATTCCGCCGCCGGCAGCCTTTTATAAGGTTGTCAGGGCGGTGCAATTGACAACCCACGGGTTTGATGCTATTTTACATGGTGTAATATTTCCTTCTCCGCACTCCATGCGGTGGATCTGAGCGATTAGTGTAGATTTCCTTGCTGCCCGCCGAACACAATATCCCCCATATTCTCTGGTCCTTTGCCCTGAAGCGCTGAACGCGGGCGATCTGATCGGCGAAGAAAGGATGGAGAATGATGGCTCAACGAGGAGCGTTGTTTCCCCGGTCGAAGCTGGCTTGGCGCGAGGCTGGAGCGTTTTACGCGTTCATCTCTCCCTGGGTTTTTGGCTTTCTCGCCTTCACCTTATATCCTATCCTGGCTTCCTTCTATTACAGTCTGACCCAGTATGATATTGTGAGTCCGCCCAGATGGATCGGGACGGGCAATTATCGCGAGCTGTTCACCGACAGGCTCTTCTGGCAATCTATCAAGGTCACGGTCTATTACACGGCCCTCAGCGTTCCCCTGGGCATTGCGGCCTCGTTGGGGCTGGCCGTATTGCTGAACCAGAGAGTGCCGGCTCTTTCGGTGTTTCGCACCCTGTATTATCTGCCTTCGGTGATCACGGGCGTGGCCGTCGCCTTGCTTTTCCAGTGGATCCTCAACCCCGACTTCGGCCTGGTCAACTATTTGTTGTTTAAGCTGTTTCACATCAAGGGCCCTGGCTGGTTCTATGACCGCTATTGGGCCATTCCTTCCTTTGTCTTGATGAGCCTTTGGGGATTGGGGGGGCCTATGGTGATCTACCTGGCCGCCCTGCAAAATGTGCCCACGGAGCTATACGAGGCTGCTGAGCTGGATGGCGCCCACGCGCTCCATCGCTTTCGCTATGTCACCTTGCCCATGATCTCGCCTGTGATCCTGTTCACCTTCATCACGGGGATCATCGGGTCGTTCCAGGCGTTCACCCAGATCTATGTGGTCACCACGGGGCGCGGAGGACCCAACTACGCGACGTTGGTATATGTGCTGTATCTGTATCAGCAGGCGTTTCGCAACTTCCGCATGGGGTTCGCTTCGGCCCAAGCCTGGATTCTGTTTTTGATCATCTTCGGATTGACTCTGCTGGCGTTGCGAGCCTCCCGAAGACGAGTGTACTACGAAGCGCCTACGGAGGCTTTGTGAGTTGAGGGAGAGGTGAACAGGGGAGGGTTCGATGGCTGAGCAGGCGTTGGTTGGTCCGCAAAGGGTGGTTCAGGCCCACCATGTTCCCTGGTATAAGACCAAGTCCTTCCGCAGGCAGGTTTCTCGGACCATCGCTACGGTGATAGCCACCATCGGGGCGATCATCATCTTGATCCCAGTGGCATGGATGATCTCCACGTCCCTGAAAACGCGCTTCACGGCTATTCAACTGCCCCCCCAATGGATCCCTGAAAATCCACAATGGCAGAATTATCGCGATGCGCTGACGTTCATGCCGTTCCACCTTTTCTTCCGCAACACGTTGATGTATTCGGTCGTCGTGGCCTTTGCCGAGATCTTATCCTGCTCGCTGGTGGCCTTCGCCTTCGCGCGCTTGCGGGCGCCGGGGCGCAACGTGCTGTTCCTGTTGGTCCTGGGGACCATGATGTTGCCCTATCAGGTGACGATGATCCCCCAGTACGTCATGTTCACCAAGTGGCTGGGGTGGCGAGATAGCTGGAAGCCGTTGATGGTGCCGCCGTTCTTCGGCAGCGCTTATCTGATCTTCCTGTTGCGCCAGTTTTATCTGAGCATTCATCAGGATCTGGTGGATGCTGCGCGCATCGATGGTTGCTCACATGGGGGGGTGTGGTGGCGTATCTTCGTGCCCCTGTCGGGGCCTGCCCTTGCTGCAGTGGGGATCCTGTCTTTCGTCTATCACTGGAATGACTTCCTGGGGCCGCTGATTTACCTCAATAGCACGGAGAAACTACCCGTGTCGGTCGGCTTGTCGCGCTTCACGGCCGCCTACGGGGGGACGCCATGGCACTGGCTGATGGCCGCTTCGTTGACCGCGGTGGCGCCGCTGATCTTATTGTTCTTCGTGGCGCAACGTTACTTCATCCAGGGCATCGTGATCACAGGCGTTAAGGGGTAGGGAAGCAGGAAGCCGGACGTGGCTTCCGCGAAGAGGCGTGGTTTAGTTTCCACCTTTTATCCAACCGATGGTAGAGAGGAGGAAGAACCATGAGATCGAAAGCCCTTAGTCTGATCGGCGCGTTGGTTGTGGCCAGCCTGTTGGCGGCGGCGTGTGTCCCGGCGGCGGCGCCCGCTCCCGCTGCCGAAGAGAAGCCCGCAGCTCCACCGGCCGAGGAAAAGGTCACGGTCACCTGGTATGTTCGTTCACAGCCGAACGAACAACCCTGGGAGCAGAACATCGTGATCCCCGAGTTTGAAAAAGCGCATCCCAACATCAAGATCAACCTGGTGATCGTGAACTGGGATGAGTTCGACACGAAGATGAACGCCATGTTTGCCGCTGGCGAGGGGCCTGACATCTGGTCGCACTGGGGGCCGAGCGGCTTTGCCGACTATCGCATTCGCGGCCTGATCCAGGACCTGACGCCTTTCATCGAGCGGGATAACTTCGACCTCTCCGATTTCATCCCGGAGGTGCTGGATCTCTACAAGGTCGAAGGGAAAATCTACGGGTTGCCTCTGCTCACCGGCGCTTCGTACATCTTCTACAACAAGAAACTGTTCGACGAAGCAGGTGTGCCCTATCCGCCAGCCGATTGGGATGACGAGACCTGGACGTGGGACAGGTTCGTGGATACCGCCCAGAAGCTGACCAAAGACGTGGATGACCCGACCAAGGCGATCTGGGGCCTGCACTTCGGCATCTGGCCGAACGACGCCTGGGCATGGATGTTCGGCAAGGACCTGTATCCGCCCGAGGCCTACCAGACTGGCTTCTCGGATACGGCCTACCTGGATTCACCCGAGGCGATCCAGGCCTTCCAGGCCCGCGCGGATCTGACCTGGAAGTACAACGTGGCTCCGTCGCCGGCTGCCGAACAGGCGCTGGCCGCGGGCGGCGACCCCTTCCTCACCGGCCGCGTCGCCATGAAGCCGATCGGCGTCTGGGGGTGGTGGGTGTTCAAGGGAGCGGAGGAACAGTTCCCCTTCGGCTGCGCAGCCCTGCCTAAGGGAGCTCCCAACGCCAAGGCCGTGATCTTCACGGATCCCTGGGTGCTCTCCGCGAGCAGCAAGCATCCGAATGAGGCGTGGGAGTTCCTGAAGTACCTGGTGAGCGCCGAGGCCCAACGCGCCTATATGGAGGCCGTCGGCGCGCCGCCCGTCCGCAAGTCCCTGTTGCCGGAGTTCTTCAAACTCTATCCGAGCATGACCCCCGAGGAGGCTGAAACGTGCTTCCTGGGCGGCGTGCGGCACGGCGCGGAATCGCCCAACCACCTGCTCGTCCGCTTCGATCAGATCAACAATGTGGTAAGCGCCGCCCTCGATCCCGTCTTCCTGGGCGAGAGCACGGCAGCCGACGCCCTGCCTCAGGCCCAGCAGGACCTGGTCAAGACGCTCCAACAGATCAAGGCCGAGTACCAGAAGTAACGCTGGCTCGTCGGCGCGCGCTGGCAAGGGGGTAAGGACCAGTCCTTACCCCCTTGTTGTTCTGTCGCTCTTTCGTCTGCTCGCCTCCCTCCCTCGCCCGGCGCCGCTGTGATATAATCCCAGCCATCGGCAACGAGGAGGCTCCCCTTCGACTATGCTCTCCATCTCTCCCACTGAGCGCGTTGCGACGATGACATGTGCTCTTCCATTCTTGCGGCTGCATCGGGCCGCTGCTCGAGGACCTGCGCGCGGTGGGCGCCAGCTCCATCTGGCCGCAATTGCCGCTGTTCGACCACCGCGAGCTGGCCAGGCAATGTCGAGCGCTCGGCCTGGCCGTGCAGATGCATCCGGATCGCGGCGACCTCATGCAACGCGGTACGCCCGCTCAGGTGCGCGACTATGTGCTTCGTCTGGTCGATGAGTTCGATCCCCTGGCGGGCGGCGCCTGGCTCTATCTGGAGATCGATCCGGGCTTCCCATGGGCCAACGTCGAGGTGTTGGTGGAGACGGCGATGGCGCTGCGTCAGATCCAATAGCTGTACTGCCGCCAGGACTGGCCACGAACGAACCTGAGCGCGGCGACGGCGCCGTTTCATGGTTTTGAACCTATCCGAAAAAAGGGTGCTCCTGCCTGGTCAGGAGACCAGCCAGAACCGTTTTTCGGATAGGCTCTTTGTCGGTGAATCAGGGGGATCGTGTGAGCCGTCGCTAGGGGGCCGGGTCGCCGAGGCGCAACAGGAACAGGCTGGCGATGATCAGGCCGCTGCCAGCCAGTTGCGGGCCGGTCAGCATCTCGCCCAGGAACAGGTAAGCCAGCGCCGCCGTCAAGGATGGCTCCAGCGTGGCGATGAGGTTGGCGACGCTGGCGGGCAGGTACGTCAGGCTGAGCATGTACAGCCCATAGCCGCCGATGGTCGGCCCCAACGCCAACACGAGCAGGATGCTCCAGCCGGGAAGAGACGTCCCCAGCGCCAGCAACTCAGCGGATGGCTGTCGCCAGGGGTCGGACAGTTGGGCGGCGGCCAGGTTGAAGAGCAGCAACAGGCCGGCGGCCAGCGCGAAGATGTAGAGCAGCGCCGTCCACGAGTTGATCCATCGTCGCGCCGCGGCTTTGCCCATCAGTCCGTAGCCCGCGAAGGCGACGCCTCCCAACAGGCCGACGACGACGCCACCGAGGTTGCCTTGCCAGGCGGCCAGGTCGTAGGCGCCCGCAACGAGCACGCAACCGATCAGGCTGAGCGCCACCGCGACCAGCCGCGGCGCGTCCAGGCGTTCTCCGAACAGGCGCCAGGCGGCGACCGCCGTGTACGCGGGAGAGCTGTAGGCGAGCACGGTGGCCACAGCGGCGCCATTGAGGGCCACCGACGCCGTCCATAGGGCGTTGAACACTGCCAGCAGCATGCCGTAGGCCAGCAGGAAGCGCAAGTGGCGACGCTCGCAGCGCAGCAGCGCCGGCGCAACGATGGCGAAGGCGATCGCTAGGGCCGCGCTGGCGAACAGATCGCGCCAGAACGCTACCACCAGCGGCGGCAACTGGTAGGTTGCGGTCAACATCCGGATGAAGATCGCCGTCGTCGACCAGATGGTCGTACCAGCCAGGGCGATCAGGTAGCCGCGAGCGATCGTGGACAGCCGGGGGGAAGAGAGGGTGAGGCCGTTCATGGCGTCAGCCTGGGCGTTCGGCCGCTCGCCAGCGTGGGTTGTCGACGATCGTGAGCGCTCCGGCGCGTTCGACGACCAGCTTGCGGAAGCCCTGCTGCTCGATGGCGGCGTAGTTGTGGCCAGCGTCCCCCGGGAAGGCCCAGAAGGTGATCAGATCGTCGCTGGCGTGCGTGTTGACCGAGCGATGCGCCCAGCGCGGCGGAACATACAACACGCGGCCGGGGACGAGTTCCTCCACCGCCCATTCTCCTTCCGGCGTCTCCATGACCATCATGCCGCGGCCGTGCAGACAGTAATAGACTTCGGCGGCTTCGATCTTGGCATGGTAGTGGCCCTTGGTCATGAAATATTCGTCGCCGACCTTGCCGGCGTGCACGATGGAGACGCCGCAGGGCAGCTCGTGGGCGTAGGGAGGACGGCGCAACTCGTACACCTCATAGAGGATGCGGTCGCCCTGAGCCAGGAGCGCCTCGAAGCTGGCGGCGTCGGCATACTGCCCGCGCATCTGCGACAGCCGACGCACGATGTGGTGGTCGATGAGGGTGGGGATGCCGGTGGGGAGGCGGATATCGAAGACGATGGGGCGACCGCTCACAGATTTCCCTCCTGGTTAGTCCTCTGTCCTTCGTGCATAGGGCTGGACGGTCTGTAATTCGCTCAGGAATTGATAATGCTTTTGGTTGAACGTGTGCAAGGGCACTTCCAGCGCCAAGGCGGTCTGGGCAATCAGCACATCGAGCAACCCTGCCCCGTGACTCAGGTGGTATTGCAGAAAGAGCTCCAGAGCGCGATCGCAATCTCGTGGCATCGGCCACACAGTTCCATGGGGGGCTACGACGTGCTGTAATTGTTCCTGCTCCGCCTTGTTCCTGCATCCCTGGATCAGTTCCATCACTACGAATCCAGGCAGGGCGATCTCCTCCTCCTCGTTCAGCGTGTCAAACCAGGCGATAGCGGGAGGATACTGTCGCAGTAGATCTATCATCACGTCGGAGTCTAACAGGATCATCCGGGCCCTCCGCGCTGCTGAGCCTGTTCACGCAGCCGTCGCGCGTAGGCGCTGCTATCCTCGATATCCGTGCGATCCTTCCATAGACCGATCAAACCGGATCGGCGCAGTTGGCGCACGTTCAACCGTGGGCGCGCCTCGGCTTCCCGCACCCTCGGCAAGACGATGATCTCTACCCAATCCCCCCTCTTGTAAGGTAACCCGGTGAGGCGGATCTGGCCATCCTCTACAATCACTTCCTCACGTCGTACGGCTTCCATCCTTGCTGCTCCCTTCACACCGCCAGCAACCTGCGGCGGTTTCCTGAATCAACGGCTCTGGCAGCAGAGACAGCGCCAGGCTGTTTTCTCCTGTTCTCTCTTGGCTTGTTTGGTATATCACGTACCTGGTCCAGGGTCAAGAGCCATTCCTCTTCGCGTGAACCTCAGGCGATCAGGAGCGTGGATGACCTGCAAGCTCCCGAGGAGGCGGCGCGGCAGGCAACGTAAAATACAGCGTGCTGCCCCGCCCCGGGCCAGCGCTCTCCGCCCATATGCGCCCACCGTGCCCCTCGATGATCTCCCGACAAAGGGCGAGGCCGATGCCAAGGCCGCCGAAGGGACGAGTCATGCTGCCATCCACCTGGTAGAAACGCTGGAAGATGCTCTCCAACTGGTCGGCGGCCAGGCCGATCCCCTGATCGCACACGCTGACGACGACCGTCGTCCGCGCGTCGTCGGCCGCGGCCGCGCGCACGACGACGCGCCCGCCGTTGGGGCTGAACTTGATGGCGTTGTCTAGCAGGTTCTCGACCACTTGCCCCAGGTAGTTGGCGTCAATGTGGACGATCGGCAGCCCTTTTTCTACCTCCAACGCGACCTCGATGTGCTGAGCGGCGCCGCGCGTCCGCCACGGCGTCAGCGCCCGCTCCAGCCATAGGCCGAGATCCACAGGCCGCCGATGCAACGCCCCCGGCTCGAAGGTCTGCAAGGTCAGCAGACGCGAGACCATGAAGTGCAGCCGCCCCGCCTGGCGCTCCATGATCTGTAACGCCTGACTTTGTCCTGGATCCAGCGGTCCGAGCACGCCGTTGGCGAACAGCTCGAGATAGCCCTGGATGATCGTCAAGGGCGTGCGCAGCTCGTGGGAGACGTTCTGGATCATCATGTCCTTCGCCTGCATGGCCGCGCGCAGCCGCTCGTTTACCTCTTGCAGCGATCGGTTCACCTGGGCGAGCTGCTCCTCGGCCTGCCGTCGCTCCGTGATGTCCAGGACGACGCCATCCAGATAGAGGGCTTCTCCCCGCTCGTCGTAGAGGGCGCGCCCTTTCTCGTGGACCCAGCGGATCGAGCCATCGACATGCCGAATGCGGTACTCGACCTCATAGGTTCGGCGCTGGGCGACGGCCTCGGCTACCTGCTTCTCCAACTCCGGCAGGTCTTCGGGCGCGACGATATCAGCATAGGTGAGCATCCCGTCCATGAAATCGCGGGCCGATCGGCCGCAGATCGCCTCGATGTTGTCGCTCATGTAGGACATGCGCCAGGGGGGAGCGACCTCGCAGCGGTAGACGGCTCCCGGCACGTTTCCGACCAACGACTGCCAGCGCGCCTCGCTGGCGCGCAGGGCGGCGAGCGCACGCCGACGCTGGGCGTGGTTGATCAGGAGCGCCGCGATCGCGAGGAACTGCGTGGCGATGAAGATCAGGACGCCCCAGATCACACCCTGATATTGCTCGTAAGGAGAGATCTGTCGGTTCAGAATGACTCGCCCGGTCGGCAGATCGGTCTCGCGGATCCCCCAACGGCGCAACTGGCGAGCGTCGAACAGGGGGGTGTTCGGGCTGTCGCGTATCACAGGAAGGTCGGACGCAGGCCGCCCGCCCAGGATGGCGACGGCCATCTCGGCGGCGGCGCGCCCCTGGCTTTTGCCATCGACGACGATGCCGCCAACGATGCCGTAGCCGAGCATAAAGTCCCAGGCGGTGTAGACCGGGCCACGCGCGTTGCCGACGACGAGGCGGCTGCTCTGCTCAACCGTCAGGGGCCGCCCCTGAGGATCGCGCAAATAGGAAAGATAGATGAGGGGCGCGCCCGCTGGCAACTCTCGCAGCGCCTGGATGAGATCGGGGACCGTCAGAGCGTTCAACTCCACGAAAGAGACCTGATCGGCGAAGGCGGGCATCACGGCGCGCATGCGCTGCAAGTTGATCTGTCCAGTTTCCGTGGCGTCGCTGATGACGGCGATCACGTTGGCGTCAGGGTGGAGTTTGAGGATCAGCCTGGTGAGCGCATGAAGATCGAAATCCTCCGCCACGCCCGTGATGTCGGCGCGACCGGCGATCAGTTCATCGCTGTAGTTGTTGATGCCGCAGAAGACGATGGGGACATTCGGGAACAACACGTCGCCGTGTTCCAGCAGAAAAACGAGGGCGTTGTTGTCGGAAGATAGAATCACATCGAACGTTGTAGCGTGGTATTTGGCTGCCAGCATGGGGACGAACAGCGGGGCGATCTCCTCTGGCGGCTGGCGCTTGGTGTCCATGTACTCCACATGGATCTCCAGGGGCAAGCCCGACGCGTCGAGGACGGCGCGCATCCCCTCCATCACCCGATCGGTCCAGGTGAATCCCCAATGGTAGGAGTGGAGGATCAGGACATGGCGCAAAGGCAGACCAGCGCCGTCTTCGGGCTGGCGCTGGACGCCGCTCACGCGCGCGCCAGCGGCCTGACTATCGAGCCAGGTGGGAGTCGTGCAGCCGGCCAGGCTCAAATATATGGCTAGCGCCGCAAGCTTCACCGCTAGCTTTAGGGAGAAAACGCGCGCCCGGCTCATGGACAGTCTGAGACCCCTCGGCGTCGTCGCGTGCTGCTTATTGGCGATGAATGAGCGTGACCCTTGGTTGCCTGCTGCCTATGGCTTCCAGAGGGTGGCGGCGATGTAGCGTTCGCCATCTGGTCGGTCGTTGAAATAGTAGACGGTCACCAGCGTCCCGTCTGGACGTTGCACGGTGCGCGGGTAGCCCAGGTCATGGCAACCGCCGTCCTCGCGCAGGATGATCTCCTCGCTCCAGGTGGCCCCCTCATCGGCGCTGAGGCGAGCGCGAATGCCGAAGGGAGCCGCGCGATAGCCGTAGGTGAGACACAGGCGGCCGTCGTGGAGGCGCGTCAGAGCGGGAGGATTGCCGCCGCGGCCTGTATCGGGGACTGGCTGCGCCAGCCAACGCCAGGAGAGGCCGTCGTCCTCGGAGCGATACAGATCGATCCAATGGCGCCCGCCCTCGGACCCGGCGCGCCCGTCGTGGGCGCGCACGGCGACGACGATGCGCCTGGGGGCCAGTTGAACGCTGGCCGGCATGATCACGCAGCCCGCCTCTGCGCGCGCGATCCAGGAGACGAGGTAGAAGCTGCGCCCGCCATCGACGGTGCGAGCGCAGAAGACGCCGCCGCCTTCGGCGCCATTCGCATGCGCAGCGGTCAGGAAGAGCGTGCAGACCGCAGGCTCGGAGACGAGGTAGTCAGTGCGCGCCTCGATGCCCGTCTGGCCGAAGAGCGGCAGGGCGAAAGGGCCTTGCCAGGAACGACAGCGATCTTGTGAGAGGTAGAACCAGGACACCGCGCCGCCGCCCAGCCCAGTGCGAGCACAGAGGAGAGCGAAGTCGGGGTGAGTGAAATCGAGGCCGCCGAAATGCGAGAGAAGAGGATGCGGCAGGTGAAGCGCCAGCGCCTGGTGGACGCTGAACTTCGGGTGCATATGCTCATCGGCCGAGAAGCCGCGATCGCCGGGGGTGTAGCAAGGCGTTGGCGCAACTTCCCACGTGTGTCCACCATCCAGGCTGCGCGCCTGCATGGGACGGAAAGGGCGATCCCTGTCGCTGGCATGGAAGCCCGCGCCGATCCTGAGATAGCCGACGGTGAAGCCGACGACGATTTCGTCACCCCAGGACCAGATGCCGTAGTTCGCCGGCCAGCCCGCGAAACGCCCTGGCTCCCGATAGACAGGCACATGCAACATGGCGCCTCCGCTCCCCCCATCGTTCGACAAGGTGCTTGGTAAGGAAGAATACAAAGACTGTACCAGAGGAAGACGGCTTCGTCAAAGGATAGGGGGATTACCGAAGTCCTATTTGCGCGTCCAGGCTGGCTACATCGGTGATCCGCGCCGCGATGCGCAGGAACTCGGCCAGGGAGCTGCTGCGGACGCGCAACATGCGCAACTTGGGGCCGATCGGGTCCACCGCGCCGGCGCGGGTGGCGTAGCTGCCGTGGAACGCGAAGTAGGCCTGGTTCAGGCGGCGGATCGAATGGCCGTTGGCGACGAACAGGCGACGGCGCGCCTCCATGAACGCTTCTGCCTCGCGCACGTAGCCGCCTGCGAGCAACGCATCGACCGCCAGCCGCGTGGCGCGCATCTCGGCCCCGAAGTCGAAGCGCGCTTCGTCCTCTCTGGGGGGCGGTTGCCATCCCTGGTAAGGCGAGGCGATCGGCGTCAAGTCAGGATAGAAGCGCTCCAGGGCGCGCGCGCCGATCTCGTCGCCGACGATCGAGGCGACCGTCTCGTTGAGCGTCGTCGCATCGCGGTCGGCGCCGTAGCGCCAGCCCAGCGGATAGAAGATCAGATAATTGTGCGCCCACTCGTGGGCGATTGTGTTGAGGATCCAGCCCAGGCTGGCGCGATCGATCACCATGGTGGGGAAGGAGCCGAAGCCGCCGATGCCCTCGACCAGCGCGGAGACGTTGGGCGAGAAGGCCTCGGCCTGTTGCTCGAGGCGGATCTGGTCGGCGAGGGGGACGCCCGCGCGCAGGGAGATGCTCAGGCGGGTGACGATGCGATCGCGCGGGGAGATGATCAGGTTGGAGGACGGCTCGGCGAACGCGAAGCGCACGGGCGGCCATACCACCCCCAGCCAGGTGATCTTCTCCTCGGCCAGGATGGCGGCGACCTGCGCCTCCAGGATTGCCTCGGCGGCGGGGCGGCGGACGGCCTGCTCGCGGCGGAGGACGGCCAGCTCGTCGCGCAGGTGGCTCGTCGCGGCTGCGGGATCGGCGACGGCAGGGTCGGCGTAGAGGCGCTCGATCTCGCCTTCGAGCCAGTCGATCCGTTGGGCGGCGGCGACGTAGCGTCGCACGAGGAGGCTTTGCTGCGACGGCGTCAGGCCAGCGCGCGGGTCAAAGAAGTGAGCGCGCGCCTTGCTCGCCAGGCCATTCACTTCCCATGCCCACAGGTCGAAGTGGTAAGGCGCGGCGAGGCCGATCAGCGCGTAGTCCAGGCGCGCTGCGGGGAGGAGATCGGCGCGCGGGAGGAACAGCAGGTAGTAGAGGAGCAGAAGCAGCAGCAAACGCCGACGGGCGATCCACGCGAGTCGAGCGACGCCGCGGGAGCGTGAGAAGGAGGAGAGGCGAGCGGCTGGCGGCAACATACTTGCGATGATCGCGCCCCTGCGTCGTTCGGTGCGTGATCTGGGCCGCAATCGGCTTGGCCGTGTACGTTGTGCTGAACGCGTCTCATACTATGGCGCGCAGGCCCGCGTGTCAATCGACGACATCCGCTACCCATATACAATGTTGTTCCCACGGTGTGCCTTGCAGCGCGTGGAAAAGGCGAGCGTCAGCCGTCACCAGCGAACAGCTAGCGCTGATTGCCAACGCCAGGTAGAGACTGTCATAAAATGTCCATCCACTGGAACGCGCCACTGGCCAGGCCACCTCGTAGAGTGATTCGCCGGAGTAGATATGCAATGGAAAACGGCGGAAGTCCCGGAGGGTCCCCTGGACTGCTTCCGCTGTCAGCTCGCCCTCACGCCATTTGCGCCATAGCGCGTTGGCCACTTCCGCCCAAATCAGATCGGGGGCCAGCAAGATCCTGTCCTTGCGCAGGAGGCGTTGCGCTGCGTCCGCGTGCACTTCCGGCACGAACCACTTGATCGCGGCGCTGGCATCCACGACAATCCGATCCGGGATAGCCGACGTTGTGACGCCCACACTCATCGTTCGCGATCCTCACGGATCACCTCGGCGCTATCGCGATACACGTTGCCTGCCAGCTTGTGTTGCCATTGCTCAGCCACTTCCCTTGCCTCATCCATGGAATAGACCGCGGTTGCTTCCAGGATCGCTTTCACCTCTCCCTGTAATGAGCGGCCATGCAGCCGGGCGCGCGCCTTCAACCGCCTGACCGTCTCTGCATCCAGATCTCTCACCAGTAGTTGGGCCATCGTCCAGTTCCTCCAGAACGGGAATCTTGCCCCAAGAGCCTATCCGAAAACCCTGTCGGGATAGGTGAAGGCATTGCCTTCGCCTACCTCTCATCGGCAAGTTTTCGGAAGGGTTCTGATAAGTCGGGGTGCTATCAAAATGATGGCATATAATGTCCAATTTGTCCACTCACGCCCACCGAGCGGGATGCCTGCGGTCCTCGTGAGCCTGGAACGCGGATCATCGCCGGATGGCGTCTATGACTCCATCGCTAGGTGTGGCGCTGCGGTCTTCCCTGCTTCGTGGTAGAATGGGAGGCGTTGAGGCTGGAGAACCATCATCGTCTGGTTGAAGGGCGGCGAGCCGTGGAGAGTGCGCTTCGGTGGGAGACAGTTGCGAGACAGCCGTGGGAAGCGGTAGCGCGATTCTTGGGCGACGTCGGCCTGGGCGATCTGCTATCCGCTTGTGCGACGGCTGGGGACCTGGAGAGCCTGTTTGCGCGATGGGACATCGACCGCGATGCCTCGCCGGCGGCGGTCGGTCCGGACGACGCGTTGGCGGCCGTTGGACTGTTGGGGCGGCGTGAGGGACGCGGCTGGATCGGCGCGCTGGCCGTGGCAGCGGCGTGGCGAGGGCGCGGCGTGGAGCGCGCCCTGTTGGGCAGGCTGGTCGGCGCAGCGGAGGCTCTCTCTCTGTCCTCTTTGGTCGCGGAAGCGAGCTGCGGTGACGCGCAGGCGTTGGCCCTCTTCGCCGAGGCTGGCTTCGAGGACGAGCGCGAGCTGTTGCTGTGGGAGCGGTCGCCGGAGATGGGGTTGCTGCCGGTCCCAGATGGCAGGGCGGAGGAGGTTGATCCGGTCGCATTGACGGCGGACTGGGCGGCGTGGCACACGGCGCGCCCGCGCTGGCAGGGAGAATGGCGTTCGTTACAGGCGGGGCTGGCAGACTGCCGGGGATGGCAGATCCGACAGGAGACGGAGGTAGCCGCCTATGCCCTGACGCGAGGTTGCGGCGATGATCTGGTCATCGTCGATGTGGGCGTTGCGCCGGGGAGGGACGCGCGCGCGACGGCGCGGCCGCTGCTGCAGGCGTTGCAACTGCTGCATGGGGACCGCCGGCTGGTTGTTGTCCCCTGGCCGGCTGAGGATCCGCTCAGCCGTGTGTTGGCGGCGCTCGGCTTCCGCGTGGCGCTGCGTCGACGCGAGCTGAAGAGGCATGGGAAGGGGATATGATATTATTATGGGAAGGAGCCTTTCCAGATGCTTGAGATCCCCGTACAACCCGATTATGAGGCGCTCTTGCGCAATCTGCGCCGGGAGGGGACGCCGCAGCGCGTGCACTTCATGGAGCTGTTCCTCGATCAGGAGGTGCACCTCGCGATCCGCGCCCGCTTCGGCACCGACCGCGATCTCGATCCGGCCGACCCCTATTACGCGCACAAAGCTTACGTTGCCGACTATCGCTTCCTCGGCTACGACACGATCACCGTGCCCCTGGGCGGCCTGGCGTTCCCGCGCCAGACCGACCGCCTGGCCGAGGATACGGCCGACCTGGCGCGCGCCAGCGGCCGCTCCTGGGTGGACGAGACGCGCGGCATGATCGCGTCCTGGGACGATTTCGAGCGCTATCCCTGGCCCGATCCGGCGCGCTTCGATACCTCGCTGCTCGAGTGGTACTCGGCCTATGTCCCCGACGATATGTGTCTGGTCGGCAACTGCCACAGCGTCTTCGAGCAGGTGACATGGCTGATGGGGTATCAGCCGCTCTGTTATGCCATCTATGACCAGCCCGATCTGGTCGACGCGATGTTCGCGCGCGTCGGCGCCATCTATCTGGAGGCGGCCAAGGTCTTCCTCCAGTTCCCGCGCGTCCGTATCCTGTTCGGCGGCGACGATATGGGCTTCCGGTCAGGGACCATGATCAGCGCCCAGATCCTCATCGAGAAGTCGTTGATCTGGCACAAGCGCATGGCTGACCTGGCCCACGCCAGCGGGCGCCTCTATCTGCTCCACTCTTGCGGCAATCTGGAGGAGATCCTGCCCTACCTGATCGACGAGGTGAAGCTGGACGGCCGCCACTCGTTCGAGGACGTGATCGAGCCGGTGACAGTGGCCAAGCGGCGTTGGGGCGATCGGCTCGCGTTGTTGGGAGGCATCGACATGGATTTCCTGACGCGCGCGACTCCCGATCAGGTGCGGCGGCGCGTGCGCGAGACGCTCGACGTCTGCCTGCCCGGCGGCGGCTATTGCCTGGGCAGCGGCAACACCGTCGCCAACTACGTGCCCCTCGACAACTATCTGGCCATGATGGATGAAGGACGACGATACAGTCATAGCTGAACGAAGGAGAAGGTCATGAGATTGGTGACATTTGTGCACAACGGCCAGCCGCGCCTGGGCGCCCTGGTAGCTGGCGCGACGGGCGAACGGGTGATCGATCTGGCGCGCGCGCAGCCCAAGCTGCCAGCGGACATGATCGCCTTTCTGGAGATGGGGCCGGCGGCTCTGGACCTGGCCAGACAGGCGGTCGCGGCCGTGCCTCCTGAGGAAGGATGGGACGCCGCCGCCGTGACCTTGCTCGCGCCGGCGCCGCGGCCGGGCAAGATCATCGCCATCGGCCAGAACTACGCCGCGCACGCTGCGGAGGGCAACGCGCCCCCGCCCCAGTATCCCATCGTCTTCGCCAAGTACGCGAACACGGTGATCGGCCACAAGGCGCCGATCGTGCTGCCCAAGATCAGCAGCCAGGTCGACTACGAGGGGGAGCTGGGGGTCGTCATCGGCCGTCGCGCTAAGGCGGTGAGCGAGGAGTCGGCCCTGGAGTATGTCGCCGGGTACCTCTGCTTCCACGATGTCAGCGCGCGCGACTATCAGATGCTGACCAGCCAGTGGACATTGGGTAAGACCTTCGATACCTTCGCGCCGATGGGGCCGGCGTTGGTGACGGCGGACGAGGTCCCGGATCCGCAGGCGCTGCGCCTGCGCACGATCGTCAGCGGCGAGGTGCTACAGGACGGCTACACGGGCGACATGATCTTCTCGGTGGCGTTCCTGGTCGCGTATCTGAGCGCGATCATGACGCTCGAGCCGGGGGACGTGATCGCGACGGGCACGCCGCCCGGCGTGGGCATGGCGCGCAAGCCGCCGCGCTGGCTGCGCCCCGGCGACGTCGTGCGCGTCGAGATCGACGGGGTCGGCGTCCTGGAGAACCCGGTCGTGGCTGAGGGCTAGCGGCAAGGAGGGGAGCATGTTCGATCCAGAGCGGCTGCGCTTCGATCCTCAGCAGGGGATCACCGTGCGCGCGCCGACCGGTCGCGGCTACGGTTACTGGGCTGGTGGCTGCAAGGTAGCCTTCGATGGGGAGGCGAACCGTTTCTACCTTTTCTATCGCCAGCGCGCGCCGCTGGAGCGCGGGCGCGGCGGATGGTGCGCGGTCGCCGAGAGCGCCGACGGCATTCACTTCACCGACATCTGGTCGGCGACGAAGGAGGATTTCTGCGCGACCTCCATCGAGGTGGGATGTCCGGTCAAGGATCCGGCCGGCGGCTGGCGGCTCTATGTCAGCTATGAGCATGTCGATGGGCGGTACTGGCGCATCGATGTGCTCCAGGGGGCGAGCCTGGCGGAGCTGAGCGTGCAGGCGCGGCGCACGGTGTTGTTGCCTCAGGACTACGGCTTCACTTTCATCAAAGACCCGATAGTTTACATAAAGGAAGGGCGCTACCATGTGTACGCCTGCGCCTCGCCGCGCCAGCGCTATCGTGTGGATTCGGACGGCAGCATCGTCACGGTGGGGCACGACGCGACGGTGTTGCTGGTCTCCGACGACGGCCTGCGTTTCCCGCGAGCACGCTACGTCTTTGAGCCAACTGGCGAGGGATGGGATGGCCTGCGCGGGCGCATCAACTGCCTGATCCCTCTGGAAGACGGTTACGCTGCTTTCTACGATGGGGGGGCCGGCTATTACGACAACTACGAGGAATGGTGCGGCCTGGCCTATTCCCCCGACGGCGTTCGCTTCGAGCGGCTGACCCGCGCCGGGCCGTGGGTGCGCTCGCCGCACGGCTGCGTTCGCTACGTGTATGGACTGCGGGTTGAGGACTGGTTGTACTGCTACTACGAATACACGCGCGCCGATCTGTCGCACGAGCTGCGCGTGAGCCGGATCGCGCTGCGGTAACTGGCTGACGACTGGCGATCGGGGGGGCGTCGGCGCGCCGACGCCCCCTTTTTCGTTTTCCACTTGGACATTTGTGAAATGAGGCACGCAAGGCGCCTCAAACGTGCTATACTTTGATCAGGATCGGTTGTCGCCTTGTCGCATTATGTGCGTTTCAGCCGCATCGTCGTCTCCCTTTGCATCCTCCTCCTCGCCTCGAGAGGAAGCGGCTCAGGGGCCAAGGTGCTTCGCATAGGGCCTCATCTTTCTCATCCTTCGTGTTCGGCAATAGCCTTCGCCCGCGAACAGCCATCTGAACGGCCTATCTTGTTCTGAGGGATGTCCGTGATCGGACGGCGAGCAGTCGGATAGACGGGCAAGGAGGTAAGATCTATGGAGGCCCAAGGCTTCAAGGGAGAGGGAACGCGCGGCCGCGTGCTGCTGTTCCTCGTTGGCTTGGCCCTGATGCTGGCCATGGCCGCTGGCCTGGCCCTGGCGCAGGAGCCGGAACCGGAGTTCGAGGGGGAGGTCTCGATCCCCGCCGACCTGGAGGCTATCGCCTCAGGCGCCATCCCCATCCAGGGACGGCTGACCAGTCCAGGCGGCGCGCCGCTCAATGGCACTTTCAGCATCACATTCCGCCTCTACGACGTCTCCAGCGGCGGCGCGGCGTTGTGCACGGACAACAACAACGTGACCGTCGCCAACGGCTTGTTCAGCTCCTATATAGACGGCTGTTATAACCAGGTCACCGGCCAGCGGCTCTACCTGGGCGTCCAGGTGGGCAGCGATCCGGAGATGACGCCGCGGCAGGTGATCTACGCCGTCCCTTACGCCTTGAGCCTGGTCCCGGGCGCGGTGATCAGCTACACCACAGATGGGGTCCTGACCGTGCGCTCGACTGGCACTGGCGATTATGACGCTCTATTGGCCTACGCCGCCGACGTTGGCGAGGCGATCGAGGCTCGCGCGATAGATGGCGTTGCGGTGTTTGCGAACAGCCAGAATTATGTGGCTGTGCAGGCATATTCGTATCCGACATCCACCGTGACCTCTCCTGCCATCTTCGGCTGCGCGGCGGATAGCGCTGCCACGTGCGATCCCTATCGAGATGATGACAACGCGGGGGTGATGGGCTACAGCAAGTATGGTTTTGGCGGCCGTTTTACGGGCGGCGATGGAGGCGTCTACGCTGAGGGAAATGCGCAGTTGTCTCCCGCCGTGTGGGCTAAGAACAGCAGCGGCGCAGGCGTGTTGATCGAGAACTCGTCCACTGGCTCCGGGAATGCGACCCTGTATCTGGTGCAAGGCAACTCCGGAGGGGACTTTGTCGTGGGCGCGTCGAGTTACCTTGGCGCCCGCTACTGGCGCGTGGATCGCACCGGCAGGGGATTCTTCAACAATGGGACGCAGACGGGCGGCGCTGACTTCGCGGAGCAGATCGCGGTCGAGGGGGAGGAGGCCGATTATCAGGTGGGGGATGTGCTCGTGATCAGCGCCACGGCGGATCGCACCGTAGCGCGCGCGTCGCGTCCCTTCGACACGGCTGTGGTCGGCGTGTATTCGGAGCGGCCGGCTTCCTGGGCGGCGCGCCCGATACGGATGAACCTCTTGCTGGCATCCCGGTGGCCGTCATGGGCATCGTGCCGTGCCGCGTCTCGGCGGAGAACGGCCCGATCGCGCGCGGCGATCTGCTGGTGACGGCGGCGGCGCCGGGCCATGCCATGCGTGCGGGGGAGAATCCGCCGGCGGGCGCCGTCCTGGGCAAGGCGTTCGGCGCGTTGGATGTCCTCTTCCCACTATGCGCTAGAATGGTTCGTCCCCCAAGCGCCCGGGCCGTCTGGCGCGACGTGTGGTCTTGTCTTATAATTTCTCCGCCTCTCTCTGCAGGCCGCAGGTTAGTATCCTGCGCGGGACCAAGTGGGGCGCAGAGATACGCCAGGAAGTGGTGTACTTCGTCGGAGAGATGCCGACTGCCAGCGACATCGTTGCCCTCAACAGCACAGTGGTCAGCCATGGTGTGGCTTGTGGGCGTCCTACTGACTTACCAACTTCACTGTGCGATCTGGCTCGCTAACGCAAACGCCTTTTTCACCAGTTGTGCATCCAGAGGAAATCGCGGTGCTGTCGGCACACAGCGCCCAAACCAGCATGGTCTTGGGACAGAAGCTGGGCGACTTCCAATTGACCGAGCGGTTGCTGCTTGCACCCGGCGAGATATTTGCAACTACGATCAGACGCTTCAAAGGTCTGGAACACACAGCGATCGTGCTGTGCGAAGTAGACGGTCAGATGGCAACCGAAGACATTGAAGCAATCATGTATGTCGGCACGTCGCGTGCCAAGGCTTACCTGGTGGTGCTGATGAAGGAGTCTGCACCGGAATTCGTCCGCCAGTCATTGCAGCCGTTGATGAAATCGGAGCCAACCCGACTATGACACAACCAGTGGCCGAGAAATACCCGGAGGACGTCTATGTCCGCCGAGAGGTCGTCTGGGCGTTGTATGATGCCGAGTTCAAGCCGGCCAAGGAGCGTGCCGACCTTGATGCGTTGGTACGGGCTGGCGAGCAGATCGTGAGCCTGACGGACGAGGAGCTACCGGTGCGCCTGGTGTCCTTTGCTGTCGTTGATTTGGCCAAGGACAAGATGAAATGGCCGCTGGTCTCGGCCTGGTGCGACCGGCTGGATCCGCAGAAGCTCAGCCCAGAGCCGCGTGAGATGAACGGCCGGCGTGTGGTGTCCGAGCGCGAGCAGTGGTACTTCGCCAAGATCAAGAGCCTGGTCGAGCTCAAACACTGGGATGAAGTGAGGACGCTTGCCCAAGAGGCACTGGCAACCTTTCCGCGTCGGCGCGATTTCGCCCGCTGGGCAGCGCAGGCGCTGGCCGGGCAGGGCCACGTGACAGAAGCGATCGCTGAGCTAGAGGCGCTGGCGCGCGCCAGGCAACCCGAATGGTATCTGCTCTCCGACCTGGCTGAATTGCAATCTCAAGCCGGTCGGGCCGAACATGCCTACAAGACGGCTTGCCAGGCGGCGTTGGCTTTCGGGGAAGACAAGGCCAAGGTGGGCCTCTTCGTGCTGATCGGCCGCATTGCTCTGGAATTGCGCCGATATGACGTGGCAGTCCGGCACTTCAAGCTGACGCGACTGCTCCGCACGCGTGAGGGCTGGTCCGTGCCGGGCGAGGTGGTCTACCTGGAGAACCGGGCCCGGGACGCGGCCAAACAGGCAGGAGAGGCGCTTGGAGAGCTCCCCGATGATCTCGGCAGGCTGCGTGCTCTGTGCCGACGAGATTGGGAGGCCGAGGTTCCCGCTGAACAGCGCGCTCAACCCGCGCCGCGCAACCAATCGCCGCCAAGACGCGCGCCCGACCCGGCGCTGCAGACAGATGGGCAGGCGCACACGGGCCACATCAAGACGTACAAGGAGGACAGGGGCTTCGGTTTCATCACCCCTGACGATGGGGGCGCTGACGTTTTCTTTCACATCATGCAGGTTCACGACATGACGCTTCCGACCCCAGGGGAGGCGGTGCAGTATGAGGTGACACAGACGTCCAGGGGGCCAAATGCCGTGAACGTGCGGCCAATGTAAGGCGACAAAGCGCACTTGGCACAACGCCAGCCAACGTATCCGGCAAGGCGTGTTAAGTCATCTGGCTCAGGCGGACGTGGCGGTCTTTACCCTGACAGTGCGTAAGGAGGGGCGGCGCATCGAGGATACAGCAGAAAATTACGCCATCCTGGCGTGCGAGCTGCTCGAACTGTGTTGGGATGCCTACCCCAATCTGGTGCTATCGCTGGACCGGCATTTCACCTCGCCGGCCCAGGTAGCAACAGTCAACACGTTCATCCACCGTCACTGGCCGGAGCGGGGGGTACTCTCTATCACTCACGTGGATAGCCAGCGTAATTCTCTGGTGCAGATGGCGGATTTCGTGGCTGGCAGCGTTTACGATTGGCACAAGGCAGGCAACCCAGCCTGGGCGTTGATCGAGGGAAGGGTCAGAGCGGCGCTGACAGAGGACTGGCAGCACATCAAAATGCGTTAGGTGGGGAAAAAGTAAAACGAGACCCCCAGGCGGGCACGCTCCGGCTCATCACCGGGGAGGACAGATAGACTGTCTTCCCACCCAACCTG
>FWPU01004191.1_pt1 | contig 34082 bp, 26 predicted proteins | sample 2228361 | NCBI WGS metagenome assembly FWPU01 (sample SAMEA103939777, study PRJEB20133) | metagenome
TTCAGGAGGTGAGAGAGGGTCAATAGCAAAGGGTAAAAATCCAACCTGATGGAGCACTAGTCTCGCCCCCCTTCTCCTGACCTCCGTCAGGAGAAGGGAGGGGTGAGGCGGAATAGATACCGGCAACCTATGGGACAATAGTCAGAGGAATAGGAGTGAAGACCAGGACGAAGATCGCGATCATCACCACGGCCAGCGCTTTCTCCCGACCGGTCAGCCGCGTCAGCTCATCGAGCGGCATGTCCTGCATCCGGCCGAACAGAAATACCAGCAGTAACCACAACAGCCAGCCGTTCCACACGATGGAAAGTCCGGCCAACGCCACCATCACGAGCCAGGTGACCCAGCGCGCGGCCTTCGGCCCCAGCAGCGCGTAGACGATGTGCCCGCCATCCAGCTGGCCGGCCGGGATCAGGTTCAGCCCGGTCACCAGGAGTCCGGCCCAGGCTGCAAACGCCACCGGATGGATGAAGACGTCCTCGCCTCCTGAGGGCAGGAACTTACCGAATACCAGCCATTTCATCGCCGCGTAGAGGAGCGAATTGCCCTCCATTTGATAGCCGCCTGGCGGCAGCGGCTGAACATGGCTCAAGCGGAGGCCCAACCACAGAAGCGGGATCGTGACGGCCAGCCCGGCCAGCGGCCCGGCTGCACCGATGATCAGCAGGTGACGCCGATTGCGCGGTGGTACGGCCATGCGGATGAATGCGCCCAGCGTGCCGAACGGGCCGAGCGGCATGGGAATGAAATAGGGCAGGCTGGTCGAACTGCCCAGGTGCCGCGCCACGAAGTAATGGCCGAGCTCATGACATCCCAGGATAGTGAGCAGCGCCGCGGCAAAAGGCACGCCATCCAGCAGGTTGAGATTCAGCTGACCGGTGGCCGCCACCCATTCCCACATCTGCGCGCCGACGAACAGGCACGAGAGGACCGTCAGACCGAAGAAAAGCAGCGCCAGGCCGGGCCGCGGGATGGCCCGGGCAAAAGTGACCGGCAGTGCCAGAACCTCTTCACGCGTGCCGTCGGCGCTTTTGCGCAGCAATGGTGTACGGCCGAGCCGCTGAAACCGTTCGGCAAGGATGGTATATGCCTCGTCGGACGGCAACAACAGCCGGCCGCGCAGCCGAAAGGAGTTGCCCGGCGCCACACCGTCGGTCACATCCTCGACCGCCAGCACTCCCTCGACAGCGGCGATGAGCGCAGCAGACCGATCTTCTGCAAACAGGATCATCGGAAAGTCACAAGCGCGCCAGCGCGTCGGCCATGCGTTCGACCGCCTCCTCCAGCGCCGGGATCGAGTTGGCGAAGCATAGCCGCAGATAGCCCTCGCCATACTTGCCGAAGGCCGTGCCGGGGAGCAGCGCCACCCCTGCCTCCTCGAGCAGATAATCGGCGAGCCACACAGACGATTTGCCGAACGCAGTTACATTCGGAAAGGCGTAGAATGCACCCTGCGGCACGCGGCAACGGATACCCGGAATGGCGTTCAGCCCGGCCACCAACACATCGCGACGCCGACGATACTCGGCGACCACCGCCTCGACCACATCTTGCGGCCCGCGGATCGCCGCCAGCCCGGCCCACTGCGTGAAATCCGCAGTGCAGCCGACCGAGTGGTTGAGCAGCAACGCGACCCGCTCGGCCAGCGGTTCGGGCATAATGCCATAGCCCAGGCGCCAGCCGGTCATGGCATAGGTCTTGGAGAAACCGTCGCAGATGATCGTCCGTTCGGCCATGCCGGGCAGCGCGGCGATGCTGGGGACGGTGCCGCCTTCGTAGGCGAACCGCGCATAAATCTCGTCGGAAAGCACCCAGAAGTCATAACGTTGCGCAGCCGCCGCGATGTGTTCCAGCGCGGCCGCGGACATCACGCCGCCGGTCGGATTGCCCGGCGAGTTGATGATCACCAGCCGTGTGCGCGGGCTGAGCGCTGCGTCGAACGCATCCAGGTCGAAGGAGAAATCGCTGGCCTCCAGCAGCGGCACGGCCACCGGCCGGCCGCCGGCCACGCCGATCATCGCTTCGTAGGTGGGGAAACCCGGATCAGGGTAGATGACCTCATCGCCGGGGCGCACCAGGGCCAACGTGGAGAAAAAGAGCGCGGGCTTGGCCCCAGGCCCGACGACCACCTGAGCAGGAGAGATCGAGACACCGCGCTGCCGGCCGGCCTGCTCGGCGATGGCCTCGCGCAGCGGCCGGATGCCGGCGGCCGGCGTGTAGCGCGTGCGACTGTTGCGCAACGCCTGGATGCCGGCCTCGACGATATGCTCGAAGGTGGGCCCGTCCGGTTGGCCGATCTCCAGATGGATGATGCGGCGGCCTTGCGCTTCGAGCGCCTGGGCGCGCGCCAGCATGTGATACGCGCCCTCTGGCTCCAGATGTGCCACGCGTTCCGCAAAAATCATCCTGCCTGATCCTCCGCCAAAAACACAAAAAGCCCGGCGCCCAGAGGCAAAAACCGGGCTTGCAAGCAGCTCATGCGGCGATTATGCTACGCCTGTGAGTGATTTCGCCAGTCGCACGGCCGAGCTGGCATCGGGCGCATAGCCGTCTGCGCCGATCTGTTTGGCGAATGCATCGGTGACCGGTGCGCCGCCGATCATCACCTTCACCTGATCGCGCACGCCGGCTTCCTGCAATGCCTTGACCGTGGTTCCCATCGAGGGCATCGTGGTCGTCAAGAGAGCCGACATGCCCACGACCTGCGGCTTGTGGTCATACACCGCCTTGACGAACTTTTCGGGCGAAACGTCGGTGCCGAGATCAACGACCTCGAAGCCGGCGCCTTCGAGCATCATGGCGACTAGGTTCTTGCCGATGTCATGGAGATCACCCTTCACGGTGCCGATGATGACTTTGCCCGTGGGCTGGGCGCCTGCTTCGACCAGGTATGGCTTGAGCACGCTTAGGCCATTCTGCATGGCGCGCGCCGATACCAGCATTTCTGGCACGAAGTACTCGTTCTCCTCGAAGAGGCGACCGACTTCGGCCATGGCTGCGATCAGGCCTTCCTTGAGGATCGTATCCGGGGCAATGCCGGCCGCCAGCGCCTTCTCCACACCGGCCTTCGCAGCAGGCGCATTCCCGTCCAAAACGGCTTGGTAAATGGCTTCGATTTCGCTCACCACGCCCTCCTGTGGATTGGGCCGCCCGCCAGGGAACGGGCAGCTTTGTGAGAGGATACGTAAAAGAACTACGGCCTTCACTCTAGACTGAAATCGGGGGGCCGTCCATGACTTTAATCAGAATCCGGAAAACTGCCGTGGGGAAAAACCGCCCCCGGCCCTCCAGCCTCTTCCCAGCCCGTCTAGCCGGCCGCGCCGAAGAGCAGCCAGCCGGCCAGCGCGGCGAGCCCCAACACGACCACCACCGGCACTCGCTTGCTGAGCGCCAGGCCGAGGGCGCCCAGCACGATCGCCACGCCACGCCACTCGGTCACGGTATTTCGGAACAACGTCCAGGCGACCCCCAGCGTCAGGCCGATGACGGCCAGGGCAATGCCGCGCGTGAAACTCTGCACCGCGAGATGGGTCTCCACGCGGCGGTGCAGCGCGGCCACAAACAGCGCGAGCAGGGTCGGCAGAGTGATGGCGATCAGTGCCAGGCCGGCGCCGGCCCAGCCGAAGGTGAGATAGCCCAGGCTGATGGTCCACAGGCCGGTCGGTCCGGGGCTGAGCTGGCCGACCGCAATCGCCGAGACGAAGTCCGTCTCGCGGGCCCAACCGAGCGCCAGCAGGTCGTGATGGAGAAAGGGGAGGTTGCCCAGACCGCCGGTGGAGAGGAGCGAGGCCTTCAGGAAGAGCCAGAAATAGAGCAACGGATTCATCGGCGGCCCTCCCCAGGCAGCGAACGCAGCCAGCGCCGCGCCAGCGGTGCACGACCGAGCAGCAACATGCCGCCGATGCCACCCAACGCCAGCACGATCACCGGCGAAACGCCGCCGAAGACGAAGAGGAGCGCAGCCGCCGCCATCAGGCCGACGTGGGCCAGCACGCTGAAGCGCCCTTCGCGCCGCGCCACCGCCAGCGGCGAGCGCATCATCTGGATGGCCAGGCTCAGGCTCAAGCCGATGGTGGCCGGCACCACCCCGCGCATCGCCGCCTTCACCGGGGGCAGGTCGCGCAACGCCGCAAAGCCGGCCGTCATCAACACGGTGATCGTGGCACTGGGCAGGAGCAGGCCGGCCAGTGCAGCAACCAGGCCCGGCCAGCCGCGTAGCTGAAAGCCGATCACCCCGGTCAGCTTGAGCAGATTGATCCCCGGCGAGATCTGCACCAGTGCCCAGGCCTTCGCGAACTCGGCTTCGCTCAGCCAGCCCCGCGCGATGCATGCCTGATGGATCAGATACAGCGTGGTAGATCCGCCGCCGAACGACTGCAGGCCGATGCCCAGCCAGACACCCAGGATCTCCGTCAGCCGCGGCGGCAGATAGCCCCTCTCATGAGCCATGCGCATTCACTCCGAACGAGGATTGGACTACCCCAAACTTGACCAAACCGACTTTCTGGGTAGAATAGGAATTGCTTTGTAACATCGAGCGCGAAAAATACTCTGGGCCGCTAGCTCAACTCGGCAGAGCAGCTGACTCTTAATCAGCGGGTTACAGGTTCGAGTCCTGTGCGGCTCACAGGCGGGGCTGATCGGGCCGTCTCCTTTTGGACAGGGGACGGCCCTTTGCTTTGCGCGCGCATTCACCCCAACAGGTCCAGCGCCAGCGCGATGAACAGCTTCGTGCGGAAGAGCGCCGTCGCGATCTCGCACGATTCATCGGTGCCGTGGATACCGGTCGGTCGGGTCAGGTCGGCTTCGGGATGAGCCGGATTGAAGCCGTAGGTGATGATGCCCAGCGGTCGCACCAGCCGCGCATCGGTGAAGCCGATGGTAAGGCCGGGCAGCCAGCGGAGGTCATCCCGACCCGTGACCGCGGCGACGGCGCGCTGGAGCGCGGCCGTCAGGGCGGTGTCGTAGGGCGAAGCGTTGGAAATCGCCGTCCAGATCAGGTCATAGCTGGCGCCCTCGATGCCGGCGAGCAGCGCTTCGATCTGCCCACGCACATAAGCTTCGTCCTGATGGGGCAGGGTGCGCACGTCGCACACCAGCTTGCAGGCCGACGGCACGCTGTTCGATTTGACACCGGCCGAGATCATGGTGGGCACGATGGTCAGGCGCGACATGCCCCGCACGGCCGAGCCAAATTGCCGGCTGATCTGCGCGAGTTCATCGGCCAGGGCATCCACATTTTGCGGCGTGATCGGCTCGCTGCGGCCGAGGAGGGCGGGCAGGTGGGCGAAGATCTCGGCCGACACATCGCGTTCAGGCTGCCAGGCCTCCAGTCGGCGCAGCAGCTCGCCGAGCTTGAACGAAACGTTGTCGCCCAGCCAGGGCGAGGCGGCGTGCGCCGGCTGTCCGCGCAGAGTGATGTGCACCTCCAGCCGGCCCTTCTCGCCGACCGGAACGGTGTAGGTGAGGCCGCCGGGCAGCGGGACCGGACCGCCGCCGCCCTCGTTGATGGCATATTCCGCACGAATGGCCTCTGCGGCGTGCTCGGCCAGCCAGCCGAACCCGAAGGCGCCGCCCGTCTCCTCGTCGGCCGCGGCAGCCAGGATCAGATCGCCGGCCAGGGTGACGCCGGCCCGGCGCAGGAAAATGAGCGCCATGATCTCGGCCGCAACCGTGTCCTTCATGTCGGCCGCCCCGCGGCCCCACACCCGGCCATCGGCGATCGCCCCGGAGAAGGGCGGATAACGCCACACGGCGGGATTCTCCACCGGCACCACGTCGGTATGGCCCATCAGCAGCAAACGCGGCCGACCCTGGCTGCCCGGCAGGCGAGCGATCAGGTTGCCGCGGTTCTCGGCCGAGCAGAGGATCTCGGCGGCGATCCCCTCGGCCGCCAGCCGCGCCTGCACGTAGCGGCAGAGAGGCAGCTCATTGCCCGTCGGCATGACGCCGGTATTGACCGTCTCGAAGCGGATCAAGTCGGCCAGCAGGCCAACGACTTCGTCCGCGTGGGCATCCACCATTTCAAACAGGTCGTTCAGAGTTGTGGGCATTTTGTCTCCTGATGTGAGGGTTTTTGGCGCGGCCGCGCTACCCGTGCGCCGGCTTCACGGCCCCCCAGCCTCAACGCCTGACCAGCGGCAGATAGACCAGACGTCGGACATACTCGTCGGCGCCCAGATCATAGCCTGCACCCTGCGGCCGCGCTTCGCCGTCAATGTCGTAGGCCACGCCGGCGTTGACGCCGCCATCCCTGGCTGCAGACGCGGCAGTCAGATGATAGCCATCCGGGGCAAAGGCCGGATCACCTACGATCTGGCGCGTGATGGTCACGATTGCGGTCGCGTCCTGCGTCATCGTGACGGTCGTGCCGTACCACAGGATGCCGTCCACATCTACCTGGTTGCCCGCGGTGACGCGGATGCCCGTGGTGTGACTGACCAGAATCGTGTTGATCAGGCTGACACTGCTCTCCGGCGGGTTGCCATTGCCGCGGCTGTCGGTTACGAACAGGGCACTACCGACGCCGCCCCGGTTGCTGCGGAGCGTATTGTGCAGCAGGCGCAGGCGACGCGTGTAGTCCAGGGCCAGGCCAGCGCCGTCTGCCGCATCGCCGACCCGATTGTCGCTCACCACGTTATTGATCAGGACGCCATCGGCGCTGTTGCTCAAATGGAGGCCGCCACCGCCGGTACCCGCATAATTGCCGTAGACGCGATTTGCCGTCAGGACGAGCGCATCGGCAGCGACCGCGGCAATGCCGCCCCCTTCTGTCCCCGCGCTGTTGCCCCACATCTGATTGGACGACAGCACGCCGCCTGACCCCACATCCAGGAGATACAAGCCGCCACCGGCTGCGTCGGTGGTATTGCTGTAAACACGATTCCCCTCTACTTGCGGGTTATCGTCGGAGATATAAATGCCACCGCCGCCTTCGTCTGAGGCCCGATTCTCGACGACCTCATTATTGGCGAGGCGCGAATCCTGATTGCCGAAGAAACAGAGGCCGCCGCCCATGGCTGCATGATTGGCGGCCACCCGGTTGTCCTCCACGGTCAGCCCGGAGCTGGCTGCCAGAACCAGGCCGCCGCCGCAATCGTTGGCGGTGTTGCTGTAGACCCGATTGCCCGTCACTTCTGAGGAGAACGCTCCGGCCACCACCAGGCCGCCGCCAAGCCCTGTCGCACCATTGCCGGAGATGTCATTGTGCGCAAAGACAAAGATACCCGCAGTCGCTGCGCCGCCGCCACCGTTGCCATCGGCGCGATTGGCATAGATCTGATTGTTCGTGACGGAGACATTCATGCTGCCCATGATCGCCAGGCCGCCGCCGTCGTTTCCAGCCCGATTTTGGAAAAACGCGTTCTCGGTCACGACCATGTCATCGCTGGCCAGCGCCGCGCCGCCACCATTTTCCTGCGCGGTGTTGCTGTACACCTGGTTCCCCTGCAGGCGCGCGCCTGCGCTGCTCCACACCGCAATGCCGCCCCCCTCCTCGAGCGCGACATTGTCGTAGATGCGATTGTGGACCAGCAACGCGTTCGGACAGTCGTCCACATGGATACCGGCGCCGATCCCGGCGGTATTTGTGTACACCCAGTTATTGCTGAAGACCAGCGTTGCCGAAATCGCATAGACACCGCCGCCCAGATACGCCTCGCCGGCATCGCCGGCTGTGATGCGCAATCCCTGGATGATCGTATGCCCACGCGTGCCCGAGATGACCAGCCCGCGGCCCAGACCGCGCGCGTCTATCACCGTGTGATGCACGTCGGGGTTCGCCACAAGCCAGTTGCCGGTCGTATAGCCGCCGGTCACCGCCAGCGGCTTGTCCAGAAACACGCTTTGCGTCATGCCGACGCGCGTGACGACATCTGTGTAGACCCCGGCGGCCACGCGCACCTCGTCGCCGGGGGACGCAGCATCTACCGCGGCCTGGATCGTGGCATAGCACGGGCTGACACCGCCACACCCGGCCTGCGAGGCAACGTAGTGCACTCTCGCAACCGACACCCCCTGGCTGGCCGCCACACGCACGCCGGCCAGCAGCGCCGCCAGCAGAACAGCGCCCACCAGGAGAGCGGCCCCCCACAAAACCGGACGATTGTCCATGGTCCCCTCCGCGCCTATACATCGGGGCATACGCGACCTGGCGCCGAACGGTGTGCCCGTCCAGCGCCAGATCATTGTAATCGTTTGGGCCAGAGATGTCGAATTGGGTCTCCCGAAACAGGGGGACGGCTGTGCGATCGCTACTCCTCGACCTCCATCAGCAGATCAATCAACTGATCGCAAAGCTCCTCGACCTGAGCGTCATCGCCGACGGCCAGCGCATGGCGGATGTCGGCGATCACGCCGGCGATGTCATCGGCCAGGCTGGCATCGAGATCGGGCCGGTCGAGCGCCCGCTGCGCCCGTTCGAGCAACGCCGCCACGCCCGGATCCATGGCCTTCTCGGCCGCTGCAGCCTCCATCTCGGTGTAAGCCTCGGCCAGTTTGGCCTGGCTGCGCGCGATATCCTCCGGGCTCAAGCGCTGCCGGCTGGCCTTCAGCCGCTCGCTCGTCCGTTTGCCTGTCTTGCGCTCCACCACGGTGACCTCCAGAATGCCGTTCACATCGAGCTGGAAGTTGACCGTCACATCGCTCAGGCCGTCGGGCCGGTTCGGCTTGAGGCCCTCGACCATGAAGTCGCCGAGCAGGACGTTCTGCGAAGCTACCGGATTCTCGCCCTGATAGACCTTGATGTGGATCTGCTCCTGGCCGGGGAAGAGGGTCGTGAACACCTGGCTCTTCTGCACCGGCACGGTGGTGTTGCGCCGCACCAGGGGCGTGAAGAGGTCGGTGTGAATGCGGCCGCCGTAGCCGATCTGGGCCGTCTCGATGCCGAGAGAGTAGGGCGTCACGTCCACCAGGATGGCATCCACCTCTTCGCCCGCGATGATGCCCGCCTGAACGGCCGCGCCCAGCGCCACCGCAGCATCCGGATCAATCTCGATGTGCGGCTCTTGCCCCATCTGTGCGGTGATCAGATCCCACACCGCCGGAATGCGGGTCGAGCCGCCGACCAGCAGCACCCGGTCAATCTGATTGGGCGCCAGTCTGGCATCCATCAATGCTTTGCGCACCAGCTCCATCGTGCGCCCCAGCAGATCGGCGATCAGCTCCTCGAACTCGTGGCGCGCCACTTCGCGCGCAATGTGCAACGGGTGGCCCTTGCGGTCCTGTGCGATGTACTCCAGCTTGACCTCGGCAAAGGGCGCGAACGAGAGCTCGATCTTGGCCTCTTCCGCAGCGCGCAGGAGTCGCGCCCAGGCCTGATGATGCTCGCGCAGGTTGATGTGGTGTTCTTCGTGGAATTCATCGGCGATCATCCCGGCCAGCCGCTCGTCGAAATCGTCGCCGCCAAGGTAGTTGTCGCCCGCAGTCGCCAACACGTCCACCACGCCAGAATGCAGCTCGATGATCGAGACGTCGAAGGTGCCACCGCCCAGGTCGTAGACCAGCACCTTGAGGTGCTGATCGTTCGACAGGCCATAGCCGTAGGCCAACGCCGACGCGGTCGGCTCGTTGATGATGCGCTCGACGATCAGGCCGGCGATTTCGCCCGCCTCCAGCGTGGCCTGACGCTGCGTTTCGTTGAAGTAGGCCGGCACGGTGATCACAGCGCGGCGCACATCCTCGCCCAGTGCCGCTTGCGCGGCCTCGCGAACGGTGCGCAGGATGAACGCCGAGATCTCCTGTGGCGTGTAGCTCTTGCCGGCCATGCTCACGACCGCGGCCTTGCCCATCTTGCGCTTGATCGAACGGATCGTGCGATCCGGCGCCACAACCCACTGATTGCGCGCGGGCATCCCAACCAGCACCTCGCCGTTCGGCGCAATGCCGACCACCGAGGGCAACAGGCGGCCGCCCTGCACGGGCAACAGCACCGGCGTGCCGTTCTGAATGACCGCCAGCACCGAATTGGTCGTTCCCAGGTCAATCCCGATGATTTTGCCTGATTGATTCATTGTCCTTGACTTTCTGATAACACAGCCTGTCCGAGATAGCCCCCGGTCGGTCTCGCGCGTGAACTGTTGTCGCCCTCGTCCGTCGGCGCAGCGGGCTGCGGGGCCCGGTTGACCATTACCTCGGCGTAGCGCAGCACCCGATCGCGCTGGCGATAGCCCCGGCGCAGCACGCTGATGACCACACCGTCGGCCACGTCGCCGCGCGCGGTGGTCGCCATCGCCAGGTGCAACCGCGGATCAAACGGCTGCCCGTCGGCCTGGATCGGCTCGATGTCGGCAGTCGCCAGCAATGCCAGGCAGCGCGCTCGCACCATCTCCAGGCCCTGCAACCACGCGTCCATGCCGGCGATCAGGTCGGTGGCCGGCGCCGGCGCGGGCGCCGGCGTGCCGGGCGGCAGCCCACGACCCCACAACGCCCAAGCCAGCCGCTGCCAGAAGGTCGGCGGCGCCACCGGCGGTGCGGCCTGCGTCGCCTCGGCCTGCCTGCTGCGCTGGCGATCGAGCAACGCGCGGCCGCTCTCCAGCGCCATCTCCAGGCCATCCAGCACGGGCAACAGGTCGGCCGCGAACTCGCTGCGGCCTTCGCTGCGCAGCGCGGCCGCGCGCGTCTGCTCCTGATGCGCGCGGGCTTCCTGCAACTGCTCGCGGCGCGCCGCAACTTCCTGGAGCGTCTCCAGCGCGCTCGTCACCTGCTGATCTTTCATCTCGGCCAGCGTGTTTGCCCGAAACTGGGTGCGATTTAGCCTGGCCAGCGCCTGCGTCAGCTCGTTCAACCCGGCGGAGAGGCGATCGGCGAACGCCTGCCACTGCGTCTGAGCGGATTCCTGGCCGGCGCTCAGCTCGGCCAGCCGCTCAATGATCGCCTGACCCCGTTCGGGGTCGGTCAAATGGCGCAGCAGCGCTGCGGTTTGGCTGTTGGCGGCCTCCGTTGCGACCAGCAGATCCTCGACGGTGGCCTGCAGCCGATCCATCTGGCCGGTCAGACGAACCCAATAGCCCTGTGCGAGGGTGGGTTCGCTGTCACTGGGTAGGCAATTCTGGTTCACGGAAATCCTCTTGTACTGTCAGCCGAGCCAGACCCAATTCCAGGGCCAGCATCACGATATCTTCGGCGTGCACGTCGAGATCGCATGTCAGCTTGCGCCGTCTGGGCATCTCGGGCGGCGGTTGCAGCAAAAACAGGTCGGTTTGCGAACGCGCCTCGGCCGAGCGAATCTGCTCGTAGGCCGCGCGCAGTTCCTGGAATTTTTCCGGCTCGCGTTCGGGCGGATAGTCGCGCACCAGCCGAAAGTAGGCGCGCTTGATGGCGGCCTCGTCGCTGGTACGCTGAATGCCCAACTCGGCATAGGGGTCTTTAGGCGGCTTGCTCACAATCCGGGCAACCATGGCTCTCCTCGTCTTGCGCTCTTCATCTCACATCTCAGGGAAAAGATCGCCCAACATACTGCTGATATCAAAGAGACCGGGTCCCGCTTTGAGCAGCAGATTGATGGACTCGGCCCGGCGCAGGATGCCTTGATCGCCGGCCCGGCGCGCATTGCGTATCGCATTTTGCAGCAACCGCATCGCGCCGTTCACATCTCGTTTCTCGTGGTACAACCGGTACGCCTCCACATACTGCACGGCACCACTCGTGGGCACCTCCTCGCGGATGCGTTGCTCCAGCGATGAGGCCAGCTGGTTCGCCTGGTGATCGTTGGCAATCGTGAAGGCATCCACGAGGAGTCCGGCCGGTGTGTCGTCCACCCACGGCTGTTTGCCCAACATCAACGCTTCGGTGATGAAACGGTCGGCCCATTCTTCGCCCAGGTTGCAGTCCAACGCCTGAGACGCCTGCTCGAACCAGAATGCCGGCAACAGCCTCGGAATCTGCCGGACGGTCGGGATCAGCTCCAACACGAGGTCGCCGCCTTCGGCATGCAGCAACTCGTGGAGCACCATCTCGACAACCCGGACATTCTGCGGTGCGATTTGCAACGCCCGCATCAGATTCTCCCGGGCCAACTCGAACTGCTGCTGCCGTGAATACATGAGTCCCAGAACCGCCAGCAGTTGTGGATGATCGGGCAGCTCTTGCAGGCCGAGCTTGAGCACTTCGGTCAGTGTTTTGCCTGGGTACAGGATGCGGAAGAACACGGTCCCATCCCCGCTATCCTCATCAACCAGGGAAATATAGTGCGCGGCCAGCGCGTCACGCGCCTCCGGATGGGACGGGTTGATGGCCAGCACCTGCCGCCAGATGGAGGCCGCATCGCGCCGCCAGCTCTCCTGATACAGCCGGGCCAGCCGCACCAGCACATCGAGGTTTTGCGGCTCCATCGCCAGGATCTCTTTGAGCTGTGTCTCAGCCGCATCGCCGCGTTGCTGGCTCAGCAGCAGATCGGCCAGACACAGGCGCGGAGCCGTATCATCCGGCGCGTATTTGATGGCGTTGCGCAGGCAGACCTCGACCTGGTTGGCCAGACCGGCATGTTCATAGCATTCAGCCGCGTGACGCCACAGCGCCGCGACCTGGAGATCGGTCAGGTAATCGGGATGGTCCTCTTTGCGTGGCCGACGCCGCACCATCTCGCGCCAGGCCTCGGCAGCATTGACCCAGTTGCCCAAAGCCTCTTCGGCCAGGGCCAGGTTCTGCGTGAGGTAGCGGTTGGCGCTCAGGTCGCTGGCTTTGCGCCAGTGTTGCGCGGCGGCCTGCCATTTGCCGGCCTGAGCAGCCTCGTAGCCGAGATAGAAGTAGGCAAGGCTGCCGGTCTCGGCCAGGATCCGGTCAATCTCTACGTTGGGCAGGCGGCCGAGCAGATTCACCACATCTTGCCAGCGGCCCGCCTCGGCCAGCGCCACCGCCTCGGCGCGCGTGAGTGCAGTCAGGTTGCTTTCGAGCACCGACGAGTTCAGTCCGGCGCCCCGGGCCACCATCCAGGCATCGCGCGCGGCCCCGCGGTCGCCGGCGCGCAGCGCGGCCACCCCTCGATAGTAGTTCAAGATGCGACTGATCGGTTTGCGCGGGTTCTGTTCGGCCGCGATCTTCAGCTGGGCCTGCGGCGCCGCGGTCGGGTCTTCGGCCATGGCGATCAGCGCCTGCCACATCTCGAGGCCCTTGCCGAGCAACGGCTCTTTGAACGTAAGCCCCCTGCGACTCCGGGCGTGCCGCACGAATTGCTCGACCAGTTGCACGGTGTTCACCTCGGCCGGCGAAAGCCCCGTCGTACTCCAGGGCTGGCCGAGGGCCGCGCTCGCCAGCGCCCGCAGATACGCCAGGCCCGGTCGCGCTGGCTCGCGCGCGGCGACAATATTCAGCTCCGGCAACGCGTCAGCCGGCCGGCCCATTTGCCACAAGGTCAAAGCGCGATGGAAGTGCAGCTTCGGCACATCTGGCGTCAGCCCCAGGGCCGTATCCAGATGGCCCAATCGTTTGTCCAGGGTGCTGTCCAACAACAACGCGGCCCGGAAGTGCGCTTCGGAGGCCAACTGGCGTGCCGCTGCGACATGAGCCGGCGCGGGAGCGGGGCGAGAGAGGATAAAGGCATCCATCTGGGCCCACACGGCAGCATAGTTGCCGCGCCGCAATTGCCGCATGGCTTCCTGGAGAAGATTAATCGGGCCTGACGGAGCCGGAGATGGGTTGACGCCGCGTCGCGTCGCAGATGGTAGGATGGATTTATGTTGTTTTTTCGCCACAGACTAAGCCTTACGACGTCTTTCGTACCGGCGAAGACGTCTTGAATTTTTATACTATCACAACTCAACACTTATGACAAATTCGCTCTGGCCATCGGTGCTCCGTCAGATTGGATTTTGCTCGTTGCTGTTGAGCCTCTCTCACCCCCCATCCGCGCTCCCCTGGCAGGGGAGCGCGGGCGGAGAACCTTCTCGGGGGTATTTCGGGCGGCTGCGCCCGTCGCAGCCCGAGCCAACATCCCCCGTATCGCCCCGCGCAACAACCCCTGATCATCTGGGCGGCCGCGCGGCGAGACGCGGTGGCCGCCACGGGCTCCGCTTCAACACGCCGGCGCGGCCGCGGCAGGCCGAACCGGCTCGAACACGATCCGCTCGCACGGAATGGCCCCGTGCTTCACCTCCAGGAACGGCTGTCCGTTCCGCACGCCCACCGTGCCGTAGCCCGTCGCCGTGCAGAGGAAGGCGCGAAAATCACCCGCGATGCTGGGCCACAGATAAAGCGTCCGTTCGACGGCATCATAGCGCGCACCGCTGAGGCCCTGGAGCAGGCCGTAGGACGACATGGCCCGCGCGTACCAGTGGCCGCACTCATATTCGTCGAACGGATTGCGCACCCGGCCGTCGTAACGGTCGCGCGCGGCGCGCACGATCTCCAATCCTTCCGCCACATGGCCGCACATCATCAGATGCGAAGCTACCTGATACTCGATGCCGGTCCACACCTCGTTGCAGTAGACGAACGGCAGGGTGAGCACGCCGCCCTTCGGCCAGGTGCAAAGCAACAGCCCCGCCTCGTGGCCGACCGCGTAGGTGGGCCGCTGCGGATTGGCGTGCTCCGCAAGATCGGCGCGAAAGTTGTAGCGCTGCACCGCACGCAGATGGCTGGCCACTTTCTCCGGGTCGAGGAAGGCCGGGATGCCGCAGCAGGCAGCCAGCCAGGCGCCCAGCACACCATCGGCCAGGCAGCCGCGGCCATACTGATACTTCGGCCCCTCCTGTTCCAGCAGCGCGCGCGCCTCCGGCGAGTAGGTGGTGTGAAACGACTGGGCTGCCGTCGGATCCGGCGCGCGCAGCCCCTGCCAGATGATCTCCTGGATGAAATACTCGCCGTCCCACAGCCGCGTCTCCATCGCTGCACGGCCCTTCGCCAACAGCGCCTCGTACAGGGACGGATCATCGCCGACAGCCCGTGCCATGGTGGCCGCCGCCTGCAGTGCGCCGAGGTAGAAGGAGGTGCACATGCCGTCTGGGCCCCAGAACTCGATGTCATATGTGTTGTGGTGCGGCTCGACCAGCATCCCCAGCCCATCCGGGTCCCACGTCTGAATGCAATAGTGCAGGCTCTGCTTCACGGCCGGCCAAAGGCGCTGGAGCCAGGCGCTGTCGCCGCTGATGCGCCACTCGCGATAGGCTTTCATGATGCCGCCCAGCTGGCCGTCGGCCGCGGCGTGAAAGTCGTGCGCCACCGGCCGGATGGGCAGCCCGGCACGGAAGACCTGATGTCCGGCCGCATCCTGGTTGGCACCGAACTCGGTCTCGCGCAGGCTGCGCTCCAGCGCGGGGAAAAGATGTGGCAGCGCCTGCGCGTAATTCCAGACATGCGTGCAGCTCCCCGGACAGCAGCCCTCGTTGTCGAAGCAGCCTTCCCATGCCCATAGCCGGCCATCGGCCTGGCGGAGCACGGTGGGCGATTTGAGGATCGTCAGGTTAGCCGCCACCGCCTCGATCACCTCCGGCGGCAAGTCGGTGTCGTAGAAGCAGGCGGAGAAAGCCGCGGATTCGGCGCGCAGCCGCGGGTATTCCGCGCGCCAGCAGGCATTCACTGCCTCGATGTCGGGAAAGCGGCCGACATACCAGGGCACATGACGCGACGGCTCGGCGCTGCAACCGCATGTTCCACCGGCACACACGTCGGCGGCAGACGGGTCTTTGCCGGAGCGCAACTCGGTCTGCGGCACGTGCCAGGCCAGCCGCACGACGATTGTCTTCTCCTGGCCTGGCGCGAGGGTGAACGGCACGTAGAGGCTGCCACCGCTGCTCGGATCGCCATCGGTCAGCGGCCCGGCCTCCGGTGTGGCGCCCTCCTGCACCGTCTTCCAGAGCACGGTCAGCGGATCGAACCAGCCGCCGCGAAACCAGGCACAATTCACCCGCACAGCGGGGTCGTCCACGACGGCGCTGAACGCGCCCTGATCCCAGGGCCGCGCCGGGCTGCCTTCTTTCCAGAGCACGAAGCCGTTGGCCGTGGCGTGCACGGCGCTGCCCTCCAGGCTGCCGCGCCGGCCGCCGCTCAAGCGCAACGCCATGAAATTATGCGCGTGGAAGGAAAAAACCGCCTCGACCGGTGCAGCGCCTGTGTTGACGAAACGATATTCGAGCCCGGCCACGGGCAGGCTGGAATCGTCTGCATTGCCTGGCAGGAAAGGGCTCCAGCCGGTGAGCTCGATGGTCAGGGGAAGCTTCGGATCGGCCAGGCGCACGTGGCCGAACGGGAAGCGCGGCCAAAACTCGGCCTCGGCGCAGCGCGGCAGGCCATACGTCTTGCCCGCCCCGCCGTTGCCGGCGCCAGCCTGCCGATCGCCCCACGGGAAGAACAGCTTCCAGGTCGACACCTGGCCCTCCAGCACGCGCGCCACATTCGGCTGGCCCTTCACGCACAGCGCGGCGAACATCATCGGCTCGTGAAAGATGTCGGGCTGGCCGCGCAACGACACATGCGAGAAAGCCCCTGTGCCCTCCAGGCAGATCATGCCCGCGCCGATCCCGCCGAGCGGGAACGCCACGTGATCGAGATACGCGCCCCGATAGGGACCATTGTACATTCTTTTTTCCAGATTCATCTTGGCCTCGGCGTGCTATGTCCTGAAAACGGCCATCTCAAGCGCGGCGTTCAATTCCGAAATGTTCGCAGTAACGGTTGTACAGGTGCCTTGCCTGCAGATAGGCTGAGTTCGGGCTCATGAAGTGCGAGAACTCAAAGGTGATCGCCTTCTCCACGCCCACCTGCGCGGCCGCATTGAGCTTGAGCAGCAGCTTTTCCCATTTGATCGGCAGGAATTTAATCGGCATGTCGCGGTCGAAGGTCTCGCTGTTCGTCCAGCAGCGCAGGCCGTGGCGGTCGGCCAGCCGCTTGTTGACGGCCAGGAAGTCGGGCAGTTCGCTGAACTCGACGTGACCGTCTTGAAACGCCACGATGTCCACCGCGCCGGCGATGCCGGCCATCACCTCATCCCACTCCTGCTCATGTTGGGCGAGGGTGATGCCGCTCTCGCGGGCGATCTGCGCGCTAAACGCGCTCACCGACTTGATCCCCTCCATCCAGGGCGAGATCAGCACAGGCAGGCCGCCGGAGAGCGCTTTGCCATGTCGGCCCAGCGTGGCATACAGATCAACGATGCCCCAGGTGCGCCGACTCACCTCCTGGGTCAGATACCAGCCGCGAAACGCGGCCCGCCGGCCATACTTCGCCCAAACCTCGTCCATCACGGCCCGGTTCAGGTCTACTTCGCGCTGAAACTCGCCGCGCTGCCAGTAATTTCCGGAGTCGTAGGTGCCGAAGTAAAACGCCATGCCGTATTTTTCGGCCAGGTCGAGGAACATGTCCACCAGGTCCACGGGTGGCCGGTAGCAGCCTTCCCGCTCGATCAGCACGGTCGAGGGGTAGGTGAGCCAGCGGCGGTAACCGGAACGGATCAGGATGACCGTGTCAATGCCGATCGCCTGCATGGCGGCGAAGTCGGCGTCCCATTCAGCCCGCGCCCAGTTCTGGTGCGGGATGTCGTGAGAGATCTCGTCGAGAAAAGTGCCAGTCAAACGCATAGGAGCTCCGCCATCAACCAATCGTGTAGGGTCAGCAGCGATTCAATATCGGCATTCTTTGGCCGCATCGGCGAACGCCTGCAGGTTGGCCGGGTCGCCGTGGAAGAAGTGATCGGACGGCGCGCAGATGTAGCCGGCATGGTCTTTGGTGGCCTCGAAGCACTCGAACACCAATCGCCGCGCGATCTCCGGCGTGCCGTGCTCGAAGCCGGCGTTCTGGTCGAAGCCGCCGATGAAGAAGAGCCGGTCGCCCACCCTGCGCGAGGCCTCGCGGAGATCACAATCGCCGCCCATCGAAGGGGGAGTCATCGTCTCCAGGCCGTCCGCACCGTTCTCGGCCACCAGCTCCAGCATGTGCATCACACCGCCGCACAGGTGATAGACGATCTTCAGGCCGACGGCATGGAGCGCGGCATGTTGCTGCCGATCATAGGGCAGACAGAACTCGCGGAACATCTTCGGACTGATGACCGTGTTCGACCCGGCACCGCCGCCCGTCTCCACCATGTCGGCCGGCGTGCCCATCCACATCTCGGTCACCTTGAGCGTGCGCTGCAGGATGACGTTCAGGGCATGGTGCACGAAATCGGGCATATCCAGCGCCATCAAGATCGCCTGCTGCGTGCCGACCAACGTGCAGAAGCTCTGCCAGGGGCTGCCCTGGCCCGGGCTGAACGGATGGGAACGGATGATGCCTTTGTCGCCCAACCGATCTTTCGCCTCCTGGATCGGCGAGAGGTCGGCTGCCACCGGCAACGGGCAATAGCGCTCCCATAATCGGAAATCGTCGGGCGTCTTGATGAGGTGCTCGATCTCCCAGGCCGTGATCTCGTTCCAGGCGCCCGCGTGGTGCAGTGAGCCGGCCGGCGTCTCGATGGTCTCTTCCCAGCGATGATTGCCGTCGGCATCCACGCCCAGCTCGCGACGGTGCACGCGCCACCTGGCCTGATCGCGGTCGCTGTAGATGTAGCGCGGGGACACGTAGATGGCGTAGTCCATGCCGAACTTCTCGTATGCCTGCCACCAGTCCATGCCGCCCAGATAGTATTTGAGGTAGTAATCCATCCAGCCATGCACCTGACAGGGCAGACGGTCGGGTCGGCCATTGTTGAGGGCGATCAACATGCGTTCACGTGAGTTCATGAGTATCTCCCCTTCGGATAGACCAGAACTGGACAGGATGAACAGGATTCACAGAATCAGGCCGAAAAGGCAATCCTGCAAATCCTGTCAGAGAATCCGCTCGAGCATATCACATCGCGCCGCTTGCCAGCTTCCCTCGCGCTGCCGCACCCGCAGCGTGACCACCTCGAACGGCTCCAGCGCCAGCCCGAAGCTCTGGCTGCCCCAGATCAGCGCGCCGCGGGAGGGCCGGCCGTGCCGGTCGGCCACGCGCACGATGTAGCCGTCGCCGTCCTCGGCCGGCTTCAGCGCGGTCAGCTCCATGTCGGCGTGCGTCAGGCCGGCGAGAGAGGCGCTGCCGGGCCGCGTGCCGGGATGGGCATGCATCGTGATGGCGGGCAACGGCAGGTTCAGCTCGCGCGCCCGCTTCACGATCTCCGCCTCGCGCCAGTCGCCCACGTGCGGCCGCAGCACCACCGTGAACTCCTGGCAACCCTGGTCGAGCCAGTCGTAGCGCGGCTTCGTGCCGAAGACGTGCGGCGGGACGTGATAGGCGTAGGGCGGACAGCGCAGGATGGTCAGGCGCACGATGCTGCCGGCCACATCGCAGCCGTACTTGCCATCGTTCAGAAGCGCGAGGCCGGCAACCTGGCCCGGATCGGAGGCCACGACGCCCGACACATCCACCCACATCTGGCCGGCGCGCTCGGTGCCATCGGCCGGCCACTCGGAGAAGCCGAACGGCACATCACGGGCGGCGCGCGGCTCGGTCACGTTGACCTCGCACGCCAGCTTGAGCATCCGCCAGCGCCCCTGCCAGCAGAGCCAGTTGCGGATGAGGATCTCCGGCTCGTCGCGGCGCAGGATCAGTTCCTGCACGAGCGTGCCGCGGCCGCCATCGGGCCCGGCTTCCTCCCAGGCGCGCTCTACCAGCAGCGATGCCTGCAGCGGTCCGTTCTCCGCCACGGTGATCTTCGGCTGGCCGAACACGCCCACCACCCTGTCCCAACGTGTCACGCCGTGCGACCAGGTATCGCTGGTGTCCTCCAGCACCTGCAGGACATTCCAGCCGGCCGACCCGACCAGTTCCAGACCCGTCCCGAGGTCCACGCACGAGCAGATGGCGCCGGTCTCCGGGTCGAGGGTCACGCGCAGATGTTCGTTGGCGAGCGAAGTCGGCGTCGCCTTGACGGCCGAGGTCAAATCACCCTGCGGCAGGCCCCGGGCAAAGCGGTAGACCCGGTAGCCGAGGGGCGGCAAGCTGGCACGGAAGACCAGCCGATGGATGCCGCGGCCTTCGGGGCTGGTGAGCGCCTCGTGCGAGGCGATCACCTGCCAGGCGACCGGCTCCCCGCGCTCAGCGGCCAGGCCCCAGCCGGCCGCCTCCCAGGCCTCCCATTCTGTCCACGGCTCGTACTCGATGTAGCGTTCGACCGGCTCGGCCGCCGGATTGAAGAGCACGACCGTGCTGCCCGGCCCGCGCGTGTCAATCTGGCCGGCGATGGCCCGACCTGCGTCGTCGATGATCTCTTGCGCCGTGGCGATCACCCGCTGGAACGCGGCGATGGCGTCGTCGGCCGCCTCCTTCACCGTACAGCCGCCCAGGATGTCGTGAAACTGGTTGAAGCAGACATCGTGCCAGAGGCTGCGCAGCATGTCGGCCGCGATCGGACGCCCGACCCACAGGTGCGCCAGAGTCGCCATGCGCTCTGCGACGAGCAGGCTGCACTCCGCGCGGCGATGTGCTCGCTTGAGCGCGCTGTTGGCCGCATAGCAGCCGACCGCGTGAAAGTAAAGCTCGCCGGCCACGGTGGGCAGGGCGTCGGCCTGCGGCCAAATGGCGTCGAAATAGGCCTGCGGCGAGCTGAAACGGATTTCGACATCGGCTCGCGTCTGCTGGAGCGCGTGCAGCGCCTCGATCTGGGCGACAGTCGGGCCGCCGCCGTGGTTGCCGACGCCGAAAAAGCACATGGTATGGCTCAGATCGGCCGGTTTCTGTGCCAGAGCGCGGTCAATGTGGTCGGCGAGATCGGCCGCGCGCGTGGCGTAGCTGACCGCGATGCGGAAGGCCATCACTCGACTGCCATCAGGCCCCTGCCACCAGAATACCTGCGGCAGGCCGGGCATCTCATGCGGGCCGGGACGCATGAAGACGTAGGCTTCGCAGCCGCACTTGCGGAAGATCTGGGGCAACGTCTCGGCGTGGCCGAAGCTGTCCACGCAGTAGGCTACGGCCGGCGCGACGCCCAGCTTCTCGCGCATATACGCCTTGCCGAGCAGGAAGTGGCGAACGAACGACTCGCCCTGCGGCAGGTTCATGTCGGGCTGGACGATCATGCCGTTGACGACATGCCAGCGGCCCTCGCGAATGCGCGCCATGATCTCGGCGAAGAGCGCCGGGTCATCGCGTTCGATCCATTCGTAGACCTGCGCCTCGCCGCGCACGAAGTGAAAGTCGGGGAATTCGGCCAGCCGGTCGGCCGCCGACCGGCTGGTGGCGAGCGCCTCGGCACGGCCTTCGGGCCAGCGCCAGAGCCAGGCCGGGTCGAGGTGCGCCTGACCGACCATGTGGACGGTGGTGTGAGTCATGGACTGCTCCGATGCAATGGAGTCAAGCAAAAGCCAATGGAAGTATGCTACGGCGGTGCCAGTTTGTCAAAGCGGCAACGCGACCCTGCTCGATTTGACAGGGATGCGGCTCTGTGGTAAGCTAACGATAACATGTTATCCGTAACAAAGCATGAGCAGATCTGCCAGGATGGCGCTTGCTGTCTCATGCCTCAGCGGGCGCACGAGCCATGAGCACGATCCACGATGTCGCCAAACGCGCGGGCGTTTCGGCCATGACCGTCTCGCGGGTCATCAATCGCTCCGGTGCCATCAGCCCGAAGACCCGGGAGCGGGTGGAAGCGGCCATTGCCGAGCTGGGGTATGTTCCCAACACCCTGGCCCGCAGCCTGCGCATGAAGGCCACGCAGACGCTCGCCCTGGTCGTGTCGGACATCACCAATCCCTTCTTCACGACGCTGGCGCGCGGGGTGCAGGATGCGGCGCGGGCAGAAGGCTTCAACGTCATCTTCTGCAACACCGACGAGTCGGAGGCGGTGCAGGCCGAACAGCTGGTGGCGCTGGTACAGAAGCGTGTGGACGGCGTGTTGCTGGTCCCTGCAGCGAGTTCGGCCGAGCCGGTCGCCTACCTCAAGCGCCACAAGATCCCGGTCGTGGTGCTCGACCGCCGCGTGGAAGACTGCCTGGTGGATTCAGTCCGGTGTGACTCGGAGCTGGGCGCGTATCGGCTCACCCGTCTGCTGCTCGACCTGGGCCATCGGCGCATTGCGATGCTGAGCGGCCCGGCGCGCGTCTCGACCGCGAGCGATCGCGTGGCCGGTTACCGTCGGGCACTGGCCGAGGCCGGGATCGCGATTGTCCCCGAACTGATCTTTCACGGTGCCTATTCGCCGGCCGGTGGCCGTCAGATGGCGCAGGCCGCGCTGGCGTGCACGCCACGACCGACTGCGTTCTTTGCGGCCAATAACTTCATCGCCATCGGTGCGTATCAGCAGTTGCGAGAAGCGGGGCTGCGTGTGCCGGAAGATGTCAGCATGGTCACCTTCGACGAGATGCCGCTGACGACATTGATCGAGCCGTTCTTCACCGTGGTGGCACAGCCGGCCTACGAGATGGGCCAGCGGGCGATGCAGCTCCTGCTGGCGCGGCTAAACAACACCGCCAGCAGTGAGTGCGAAGAAGTGATCCTGCCGTTCGAGCTCATCGTGCGGCGGTCGAGCGGTCCGGCGCCGACGACATAACGCGTCATACAGCGGAATGTGCGGCACCGCTGTCAGCCGAAGAGGGAGCTGGATAGCAAAGATATTGGAAGGAGATGCTCATCATGGGAAATGCGATCGCACTCTCAGAAGCAACCGGTAGTTTTCAGCGGAACGCGCCGGCGATCGGCGTTTTCGTAGCCGGCGATCCGCGCATTGATGCGGCCAGTCGCCAGCGCTGCCGCAACATCTGCCAGATGGTGGCCGACGTGCTGGCCGAGCGCGTCAAGCTGCCCGACGGCTCGCCCGCGAAGGTCGTGTGGGCGCCTACGCTGGTGGACGGCGAACCGCAGGCCGATCTGGTGGCCAAGCAATTCCAGGATGCCGGCGTCAAAGTGCTCGTCTGCGCGCCCGACACCTGGGCGTTCCCACAGCTCAGCGTGATCTCGCTGCTCTCACAGTTCCCGGCCGACACGCCGATCAATTTCACCTGCGGCAACAGCGGGCCAAAGCCGGGCGTCGTCTTCGCCCATGCGGTGAACGGCGCGATCATGCAATACGGCAGGCTGACCCACCTCAATGTGGGCACCTGGCCCGACACGGGCATGCATCCTGTCATGACCGAGAGCACTGCCCAGGCGCTGGTGGACTGGGCCTTCGCGGCCGTCACCACCCAGGCGCTCAAGGGCCGCCGCGTCGTCATCTTCGGCCACGACTCGATGGGCATGGAGACCGCACTGCCGCATGTCATCCCCACGCGCAAGCAGTTCGGCATCGAGGTCACCCGGCTGGACATGAAGCTGCTGGCCGACATGCTCAACAAGAAGGCCTACAACGCGGACGAGCTCAAAGCCATGCGCGCTTTCATTGACAGGCACCTGGGCAAGCGTCTGGAGCTGCGCGACGAGGCCGATTCGGAGCGCTTCAATCAGAGCCTGGCGTTGTATCTGATCACGCGCGACCTGCTGAAAGACCTGGATGCCATCGGCGGCGGCTTCATGAGCCAGCTCGAATGGGGGTCAGATCTGCGCGGCATCCCGCTGCCCGTGGCCGATGCCATGGAGTCATTCTTCAACTCCACCTTCGACCACAACGGCCCGAAGAAGCCGCTCCCCTTCGCCACCGAGGCGGACGTGCAGGCGCTGCTGACGATGGTCTTCTTCTCGGCGCTCACCGGCGGCAACCCGCCCCTGTTCATGGACTTCCGCAAAGTGTGGGAGCCGTGGGAGCTGCAGGCGCTGGCGCAGAAGATCGGCTTCACCCTGCCGCAGGGCGAGGCGTGGGCCGAAAAAGGGCTGGTGGACGGCGACAACTCCGGCAGCGCATCGTTCGACTGGGCGGCCAAACCCGGCGCCAGTGTGGACGAGATCATGGCCAGGGTCAGCATGCCGCTGGCCGATCCGAACTACTTCCCCGGCCTGGGCAACTCGGTGCACTACGTGTCGCCGGGCGGCCTGGAGGGCATCGCCGGCCGGCTGATGTACAGCAGCCTGTCGGGCCTCTTCAGCCTGAGCTGGGACGAGGCGACTACCGCCGAGGTGCCCGAACCGATGGCGACCGCCCTCTGCCAGGCCACCACGGCCGAGTGGCCGCACACCTTCGTGGTGCCGAAGTATGCCACCATGTACGAGTATAAACATTACCCGCCCGCCAATCACTTCCATATGATCCAGGGTCTCAGCCCGGCGCGGCTCGAATACTGGATGGACCTCAACAATGTCCTTTCGGTCACGCCGTGGGCCGGCCGACCGGCGTTCATCGAGGGCGTGGATCGGCCGATACCGCTGCTCTACCTGGCGAACGGCGGAGAGACCAACGCAAAGTTGTTGTTGGGGAAGAGGTAGGATGGGGGGAGTTGGTAGGTTGGTAGATTGGTAGATTGGTAGGTTGGTAGATTGGGAGGTTGGTAGATTGGGAGGTTGGTAGATTGGGAGGTTGGTAGAGTAGATTGGTAGATTGGTAGATTGGTAGGTTGGTAGAGTAGATTGGTAGATTGGTAAGTTGGGGAGTTGGGGGGTTGGGAAGTCTCCCTGGTGAGCGTTGGTGAGGGAAGAGCGACCACTTTGCAACCGCAGGGCACGCAGGGGCCGCCGAGGGGCTTGAAAACCTCCCGGTGAACTCAGCGTTCTCTGCGGTGAGATTGCCGGCCATGCTCTCCAGAGAGATCACCGTAGATTGGGGGTTCTTTGAGGAAAGGTTGACACATCGGCCGTTCTCCCACACCACCCCTGTCCCCATCCACCACCTCCCACCCTCCCAACCTCCCAACCTCCCAACCTCCCACCTTCCCAACCTCCCAACCTACCAATCTCCCAATCTCCCAACCTACCAACCTACCAATCTCCCAATCTCCCAATCTCCCAATCTACCAATCTACCAATCTCCCAATCTACCAACCTCCCAACCTACCATCCCGGAGGCACTCATGACCACAACACGCAACTATCTTGCCCTCGATCTGGGCGCGTCGGGTGGAAGGGCGATCGTCGGTCGGTTCGACGGCGAACGGCTCACACTGCAGGAGGTTCACCGCTTCCCCAATGGGCCGGTGCATCTGCCCAGCAGTCGCGGGGATAGCCTCCACTGGGACACTCCGCGGCTGTTTCTAGAGATGCAGGAAGGGGTGAAGAAGGCTGTTGCGCAATGCAATCGGGACCTGGTCAGCCTGGGCATTGATACCTGGGGCGTGGATTATGCCTTGCTCGATCGCAACGGCCGGCTGGTGGGCCTGCCATTCCATTATCGAGACAGCCGCAATGACACGATGCTGGAGGAGGCGTTCCGTCGCGTGCCGCGCGAGGAGATCTTCGCCGCCACCGGCATCCAGTTCATGCAGCTGAACACCCTGTACCAGCTCCTGGCACAGCAGATCGAGGACCCCGAAGTGCTGACGCGGACGCGCACGCTCCTGATGACGCCTGATCTGCTCAATTACTGGCTGACCGGCGAAAAAGTCAGCGAGCGCACCATCGCCAGCACGACCCAGTTTCTTGACCCCTATCGGCCGGCCTGGGCCACCGATCTGCTCGAACGGCTGGGCATCCCCACGCACTTCCTGCCGCCGATCGTCGAGGCCGGCACCGTGCTGGGCGGCTTGCTGCCGGCCGTGATCGAGGAGACCGGCGCCGCACAAGTACAGGTCGTCGCCCCGGGATCGCACGACACCGCGTCGGCCGTGGCCGCGGTGCCGGCCGAAAACGCCGACTATGCCTATCTCAGCTCCGGCACCTGGTCGCTGATGGGCGTCGAGATCCTCCGGCCGATCATCAACGAGACGGCCCTGGCGTTCAACGTCACCAACGAGGGCGGCGTTTGTGGCACGATCCGCCTGCTGAAGAACATCGCCGGGATGTGGATCATCCAGGAATGTCGGCGGACGTGGGCGGCCGAGGGGCAGACGTTGTCGTGGGATGACATCGTGCAACGGGCAGCAGCGGCGCAGCCCTTCCTCGCGCAGATAGATGTGGATGCGCATGACTTCCTGGCTCCCGGCAACATGCCGGCACGCGTGCAGGAATACTGTCGGCGCACGGGACAAGCCGTGCCCGAAGGAATCGGAGAGATCGCGCGCGTGGTTTACGAAAGCCTGGCGCTCAAGTATCGCCGCGTGCTGGGGATGATGGAGACGCTGGTGGGGCGCCGGATCGGCGTGTTGCATATTGTCGGCGGCGGCGCGCAGAATCGGCTGCTCAACCAGCTCACCGCCGACGCCATCGGCCGGCCGGTGATCGCCGGGCCATTCGAAGCCACCGCAGTCGGCAACCTGCTGCTACAATTGCTGGCGACCGGCGCCATCGGCTCCCTGGCCGAAGGCCGCGCGCTCGTGCGCCGCTCATTCGCCACCGAAACCTACATGCCACACCCCTCGACCGCGTGGGACGAAGTGTATGCGAGAAGTGAGGCATGAGGTGTGAAACGTGAAGCGTGATGCGTCGGGCGTCAAGCGTCACACGTCAGGCGCCGGGTGTCATTCCCTCACCTTTGACGTTTCACGTTTCACGTTTGATGTTGTGACGTTTCGCGCCTCACGCCAGCGAGCGGGCCTGGATGAGGACGCCGATGCCGAAAGCGGCCAGGAGCAAGATAAATGCCAGATCGGCGGAGGCCGGCCAGATGCGTCCCAGGGCATCCACCAGCAGGACGGCACCGACCAGCGCCGAGAGCAGCACCAGGCCCCACTCGAACAGCCTGGAGAGCAGCAGCACGCCGAGGATGCCGGCGACGATGAAGACGAGCCATGCCACGTCGTCGAGGTGGAGCGAGAGCAGCGAGAGCAGCCGGAGCGCCAGCCAGCCGCCGCCCAAGAAACCGACGACGCCGATCGCGACCTTCTGTGCAAACACAGCGGCCGCCGCGCCCATCAGGGCGACCGCCAGCGCGATCACCAGCCTGACCGCATCGGACTGATCGGGCAGCAACTGTGATGCCAGCGAAAGCCCGATCACGAAACCGACGCCGGCCACGAACAGCCAGAAAATTCGGCGGCCTGCTGCCAGCAACGCGACGCCGAGCAATGCTTCGATCCCTGTGGTCATGTTCACACCTCCTCGGCACGCATTATACGCTGAAAATGGCCGGCCGACCAGACCACGCATGCCTTTCGGAGACACTCCGACGATCATTGACGCCGATTGCCACATCTCTTCCCGCATCGAGCCGGATGACCGTGCCGTCAACTGGCGAAATACCAGGCCCTGCTGCGCGACCACGACGCGGCCGCCCGTCGCCTGATCCTGGGCGAAAATCTGGCGCGGCTCGTGGGCCTCGTCGTTCCACCCGCTTGAGCACCCCGATCTTCCCAATCCCCAACGCCGGATGATGACTCCTGCTCCGATCTCTTTGACGCACGCCTGCAGGTGTGCTAGACTGGCTACGACGTTGAACTCACATGCCCACAAGAGGACTTTGCCCGATGACTACCTATCCGACCATCAACGACCATCCCGTGCTCGCGCTGTTCGCTGAGCTGCTCGCCGTGCCCGCGCCCAGCAGCCAGGAAGAGGCGCTGGCCGACCTCATCCGCGGCAGGCTGCAACGCTATGGCTATCGGCCTGAGACCGATGCCGCCGGCAACGTGCTCGTGCGGCTGGCCGGCCGTGAGCCCACCGGGCCCCGTCTCTGTCTCGCCGCGCATATGGACGAGATCGGCATGGTCGTCACCCGCATCGGCGACGACGGCACGCTGACGGTGGAGCGTTCGGGCGGGCTCTACCCCTGGAAGATGGGCGAGCGGCCGGTGACGATTCTGGGCGACATCGAGCCGGTGATCGGCATCCTCTGCATGGGCTCCACCCATGCCAGCGTGAGCGACAAAGCCATCACCTGGGCCGACGTGCGCGTGGTGACCGGCCTGACGCCGACGCAGCTGGCGCGCGCGGGCGTGCGGCCGGGCGTGATGGCCGTGCCCACGGCCGAGGGCCGCGGCCCGGTGCTCTTCGGCGACCCGGCCGATCCGCTGGTGGCCGCGTGGACATTCGACGACCGCATGGGCGTGGTCGCGCTGCTGCGAATGCTGGAGACGCTGGCGCGCGACGGCCTGCAGCCACGGTGGCCGACCATCGTCGGCTTCACCGTGCATGAGGAGGGCGGCTGTCACGGCGCCAAAGTGCTGGCCCAGCGCGAACGGCCTGACATCTTCATCGCTGTGGATGGCTGCCCGATGCCGGCCGGCACCCCGCTCAAGCTGGATGGCCGGCCCGGCATCTGGAGCAAGGATCGAAGCTGCCACTACGACCAGACCCTGCTGCGCGAACTCTGTCGCGCTGCGCTCGCCGCCGGCACCGAGCTGCAGCCGGTGGTGTACGAGCAGGCGGCCAGCGATGCCAGCGCGGTCTATGCCGTCGGTGCGGCTGGCCGGGTCGCCTGCTTCGGCCACGTGCGCGACAACAGCCACGGCTACGAGGTCGCACGCCTGTCGGTCTTCGACCATGTCACCAGGACGTTGATCCGCTACGTCACTCAGGGATAGGGGTGACCAGGTTGGCGGTCCCTTGCCGGGATTCACAGCTCGGAATCCGTGAGCGTCTCTTGCATCCGCCAGGAGGGGCGGCGAAAAGCGATGACCATCCATCCAGAAATCAACCAACTCGAACAGCGGCTGAACCATTTTGACCGGAGCGTGCGCATGGCCGCGCTGGCCGAGCTGGTGGCGCGGGCCGAGGCCGGCGAGATCGCACTGCCGGCCGAGCAGCCGGTCGTGAACATGCACTGTCACACCTTCTTCTCCTTCAACGCCTACGGCTATTCACCGGCCGGGCTGGCCTGGCTGGCCAGGAAACGCGGCTGGCAGGCGGCCGGCATCGTGGATTTCGACGTGCTGGACGGGGTCGAAGAATTCCTCGACGCGTGCGAGATGGCCGGGGTGCGGGGCAGTGCCGGCATCGAGACGCGCGTCTTCATCCCTCAGTTTGCCACGCGCGAGATCAACTCGCCGGGCGAGCCGGGCGTCTACTATCACATGGGCATCGGCTTCACGTCGGGCCGCGTGGCCGGCGCGGCGGCCGAGACGCTGGCGGCCATGCGCGGCCGCGCCGAGCGCCGCAATCGCGACATGCTGGCACGGCTGAACGCCTATCTCGCGCCGGTGACCGTGGACTATGATGCCGATGTGCTGCCCCTCACGCCGGCCGGCAACGCCACCGAGCGCCACATGCTGGTCGCCATCATCCGCAAGGCCGCCGCGCTGATGAATGACGGCCCCGAAGCCGCGCCCTCTCACGCCCTGCTCGCCTTCTGGGCCGGCAAGCTGGGCATCTCCGAAGCTGAGGTCGCGAGCCTCATCGGCGACTACACCCGCTTCTCGAACCTGGTGCGCAGCAAACTGATGAAGAAGGGCGGGGTCGGCTACGTGGTGCCGACGCCGGCCTCTTTCCCCACGCTCGAAGAATATCACAGCTTCATCGAGGCATGTGCGGCGTTGCCGACCGCGACCTGGCTGGACGGGACATCGGCCGGCGAGGAGGCGATCGAGGAGTTGATGGGGCTCCTCATCGAGAAGGGCGTGGCAGCGCTCAACATCATCCCAGATCGCAACTGGAACATCGCCGATCCGGCCGTGCGCCGGCTCAAAGTGCGCAAGCTGCACGAGATCGTGGCGCTGGCGGGCCGGCTCGACCTGCCGATCAATGTCGGCACCGAGATGAATGCGCCGGGCAACAAGCTCATGGACGATTTCGATGTGGCCGAGCTGGCGCCGGTGCGCCAGGTATTCCTCGACGGCGCGCGTTTCATCTACGGTCACACGATCATGCAGCGGACGCTGGCGCTCGGCTACCAAAGCGAATGGGCGCGGCGCCATCTGCCGACCCGTCGGCAACGCAACGCGTTCTACACGGCGGTGGGCTACCGCGTGCCGCCGGGGAAGGCCGGCCTGGCGCGGCTGGCCAGCCTCGACCCGACCCTGTCGCCCGACCAGATGCTGTCAAGATTGTAGATGAATGTGATCGGTGTATCATGGACACGGTAAAGATCGCAACCCAGTTCGACCCGACGGCCGATCTGGTCCTCTACCAGGGGGACTGCCTGGCCCTCCTCCCCCAGATCCCTGACCGCTTCGTCAAGCTGGTCGTCACCTCGCCGCCCTACAATTTGGGCAAGCCCTACGAGACCCGCCTGGACATGGACGAATACGTGGCGCAGCAACGGAAGGTCATCACCGAGTGCGCGCGCGTACTGGATGAGCGGGGCAGCATCTGTTGGCAGGTGGGGAATTACGTCGAGGACGGCGAGATCATGCCGCTGGACATCGTCCTCTATCCCGTTTTTGCCGAGCTGGGCCTGCACCTGCGCAATCGCATCGTCTGGCACTTCGGCCACGGCCTGCATGCTTCAAAGCGCTTCTCCGGCCGCTACGAGGTGATCCTGTGGTTCACCAAGGGGCATGACTACACCTTTAATCTGGATGCCGTCCGCGTGCCCCAGAAATATCCTGAGAAGAAGCACTTCAAAGGGCCGAAGCGTGGGGAGCTTTCGAGCAACCCATTGGGCAAGAATCCCAGCGACGTGTGGGAGATCCCCAACGTGAAGGCGAACCACGTGGAGAAGACGATCCACCCGTGCCAGTTCCCCGTGGAGCTAATCGAGCGGCTGGTGTTGGCGCTGACCGATTCGGGCGATTGGGTGCTCGATCCATTTATGGGTGTGGGCACCACAGCCATCGCAGCCTTGATGCACGAGCGCAAAGCCATCGGCGCGGAGATCATGCCCGAGTATGTGCAGATCGCCAGGGAACGGGTTGCTCTGGCGGAGCGGGGCGCGTTGCGCATCCGGCCCATGGCCCGGTCGGTGTATGACCCCGATATGCCCGGTGCCAGCATCCCGCCGCAGGTGGTGCGCCTGGGGCCGGCGCCGGTGCAAGGCCGCCTGTTTGAGCCACGTGCACCCTATGAGGTGGAGGAAGAGGCAGAATGAAGGTCGTGTGCGAGTACTCGCATCTGGGTGGGGCCGAAATCCTACAGGTGCGCTATCCTGATTGCCAGCGCGAAATCTATGAGGTCATTGCGGCTGTGACGGCGAGAAGAACCAAGATCAGCCGGGAGAAGACGATGGCTGGCAAAGAACTGTACTCGCCCACTGATATGAACCAGCAGTTTCGGGACGCGTTTCATGCCAGAGGCTACAGCGAGTTGCGTGATACCTACACCATCACTGTGCCCAACAGCGACGTGGCGATTCCGGGCGCGTTCAAGCAAATTGACTTCGTAAAGGGCAGAGTGCTGGTAGAGGTGCAGTTCGGCAAGTACGCCTTCATGTTCTATGACATGGCCAAGTTCCAGTACTTCTTCAACGAGAACAAGGCCGATGTGGGGATCGAAATCGTGCCCTGTCATGCACTGCACAAGCGCATGTCCACTGGGGTCTCCTACGGCGAGCAGTTGGTGTACGATATCGAGCGCTTGAAGCGCCATTTCCCTGCTGTCCCGGTGAAGGTTATCCTGGTTGATACCGACGAAGAATAAGGCCGGACAGCGCCAGGCTGTCCAGGCACCCATCCAGGTGCCTGCGAAGTCCTGCGCCAGCAGGGGCACGTGGGAAGTTCTTATATGCTGTGTCGTTGGCCACGGCATCGGCTTTGATAATCGCCGCGGCGCACTGTGAGATGCCATCTTGCGCCGCACGCCGCCGGCCGTAATCGCGCTCACGGAGGAACGCCATGCCTGCCGACCTCGCCGGCGTCTCCTACGCCGAAACCGCCCCCGTGACCTGCCCTGCCTGCGGCCACGGCTTCGAGTTCGATGTCTGGCTGATCTGGGCCGCTCATTGAGCGAATCGTTGTGCCGGGCTATAATGTGGGTTGGGCACGGACAATCCAGTCGCCTGGCCGGGCGTGGTGTAGTTGTGGTATACTGGCTACAAACGCGCGGAGCAATACGCCATGGTTACCCTGCGACAGATCGAAGAGGTGAGCAGCCGCATTGTTGAGGCATTCGCGCCGGAGCGCATCCTGCTCTTCGGCTCTTTTGCCTGGGGCGAGCCGACAGCCGACTCGGATGTGGACCTGCTGGTGATTTTGCCGTTCGAAGGCAAGCCTGTGGCGAAGGCGGTGGAGATACGCCTCCGGGTCAGGCCTCCTTTTCCTGTGGACTTGCTCGTGTGGACCCCGGAAAAGATGCGGGAGCGGCTAGCGCTGGGCGATCCTTTTGCGCGGCACATCCTGGAAAAGGGCAAAGTGCTCTATGAAGCCGATAACAGCAGAGTGGGTCGCGAAAGCCGAGGGTGATTTCGCCACCATGGAGCGGGAGATGCGGGCGCGCAAGAACCCGAACTATGACGGTGTTTGCTTCCACGCGCAGCAGTGCGCCGAGAAGTACCTGAAAGCGTTGGCCACCGAGCTGGATCTGCCCTTCCTGCGCACGCATGATTTGGTGGCCCTGCTCGAACCCCTTCTGTCGGTGTATCCACTGTGGGAGGCATACCGTAGCGATCTGGCATACCTCTCGGGATTTGCCGTGAGCTTTCGCTACCCGGGCGAGTCGGCCGATCGCGAGTCTGCAGCGGATGCGCGGCGGCGTTGCCGCGTCTTTCGTCGTGCGGCGCGGGCTGTCCTGGGCCTTCCTCAGTGAACCGCCGACCAATAGCGCCGTGCAGCTACGAGCGCGGGAGGAGGAGAACGAAAGCCGTGCTCCCGCGAGGAGGGCACGTGGATACTGCTGATCCTTGTGCCGTGTTGTCACACACCGACGAAACTGAGCCGCAATGAGGGAGGAACACTATGGCTGCCGACCCCGCCGGCGTCTCCTACGCCCGTACCGCCCCCGTGACCTGCCCTGCCTGCGGCCACGGCTTCGAGTTCGATGTCTGGCTGATCGTGGACGCGGCCGGCCGGCCCGACCTGCTGGCGCGCATCCGCGAGGGCACGCTCCACGACGTGACCTGTCCCGCGTGCGGCCACGCGGTCGGCCGGGCCGACGCGCCGCTGCTGGTGTACCTCGCCCCCACCCCTGGCCCCTTCCCCTCTCCCGGCGGGAGAGGGGAAGGGGGTGCCGCCGAAGGCGGCAGGGGCAGGGGTGAGGTCCTCTTCTCCCCCGCCGAGCGCACCTCTGGCGAACAGGACCGGCAGCAGGCCATGGCGCTGGTACGCCTGCTGCGCGAGCGCCTGGGCGACGCCTGGCAGGACGCCTGGCTGGCCGAGGGGCTGCGCGCCGTCCCGCGCGGCCTGTTGCCGACAGCGCTGAGTGACGACCCCGAAGCTGAGCTGCGTCGGATGGCCGAACAGGCGGCAGCCGAACTGGAGCGCCTGCGCCAGGAAGACCCGGAAGCCTTCGCCCGCCTGGAGGAGGCGGCCCGCGAGGTGTTGGAACCCCCTCCCCAACCCTCCCCCTACGAGGGGGAGGGAGCACTACCGCAGGAGCTCGAGCAGGAGTTGCGCGACCTCCTGGCCGAGCTGGCCGCCAGCGGCATCGAGATCCGCACGCCCGAGGACCTGGAGCGCGCCCTGGCCAACCGGCCCGACTTGCAGGCCGCGCTGCTGCAGACCCTGGCGCGGCAGGCCGGGGACGAGGAAACGGCCCGCACCGTGGGCCTGGCGCTGACCATCCAGCAATTCATCCAGGCCCGCACCTGGGACGCATCGCAGCGCATCGTCGAGGCCCACCCCGAACTGCTGAGCGACGAGGCGGACACGCTGCTGGGCCAGCTTATCGCCGCGGCGCAGGCCCAGGGGGACGCTGACGCCGTGCGCATCTTCGAGGAGCATCGCGACCTGCTGCGCCGCTGTCGTGAGGCCGGCATCGCCCAGGCCTTCGCCGAGAAGACGCGGCGACCCCCCCCCCCCCCCCCCCCCCCGCACGGGGGGAGGGCAGGGAGGGAGTTAACCGTACCGCCCGAATTCACCGATGACTTCCGCCAGGCCCAGGCGGCCGAACAGCGCTACCTGCGCACCGCCGACCGCTCGGCACTGGACGTAGCCGCAGCCGCGTGGGAGCGCATCCTGCGCCACCCGGCCTTTCCTGGCTCCGACGAACGTTTCCAATTGGCGGCCATGAACGACGCGGGCGGTGTCTTCCTGCGCCGCTACTGGGCTGCCGGGCGCCTGGCCGACCTGAACCGCGCGCTGGAGTTGTGGCAGCAGGCCGTGGACCGCACGCCGGCCGACCACCCCGACCTGCCCGCTATCCTCAACAACCTGGCCAGTGGCCTGCGCGACCGCTATGCGCGCACCGGCGCCCTGGCCGATTTGGAACAGGCG
>FWPU01004192.1_pt1 | contig 34078 bp, 34 predicted proteins | sample 2228361 | NCBI WGS metagenome assembly FWPU01 (sample SAMEA103939777, study PRJEB20133) | metagenome
AACACAGCGCAGATCTGGGCGATGGACAGGATATATACGAAAGAGACCATCACAGAGATACTGAAGAATGCAGGGTAGCACCATTTCTCTGATTCACTATTACAGGCCCTATAGATATATCAAAGGGACCTGATATACCATTTATTGCCATCCTAATATAGGTCCACAAGTTCAGAACATGTAGAGAAGCCTGAGGGATCAACAAGATAACCCCATACCATGTGGGAGTCTGAACCCCTCGAATTATTGTGCCTTGTGGCAAAATATTAGCATGGAACTCACACATCCTTATTGTTAAAGGTTTATTTCCAGAAACAGTATTTTATACTGCCATTCTGGATACTCAATAACTGCAGTGATTGCACAAATTGCGGTTATGCACTCCCTGCTAATGGCAACTGTGAAGACTGCTTTATCTCTGGCATATACTGCTGGTTTAAAGCAATTTTTATACCAACAAATTAATTAATTTTGAATTATTTATTGAGTAACTCAGAGTATAACTGTGTAAAATCACGCATCTCTATGGATTTTCACACACTCATAAATCAGTGTACAGACATAGAGTTATCTTTTCTGTGTACCTTCATAAGAAAAACAAGGGGTAGTATCCCTGCCATAAGGATGCTCGTTATGAAGAAGGCATCATTAAATGAGAGCATAGATGACTGTCTTATCAATTCTCTGTAAATCACAGATTGACCTGTATATTCAGTGACTCCCTCAAAAACTCCTCTGAGATTCAATATATCAGGTATGGACTGAGATGCTGTATTAAACAGAGGATTGTAAGGATTAAGATACTCAACGAGTCTCATGTGATGAAACTGAGACCGTCTGAAAAGCACTGTCATAACAAAGGCGACACCAAAACTTCCTCCTATGTTTCTTAGAAGATTATAGATTCCTGTTGCATTCTGCATATCCTCTTTCTTTATACCTGACATGGTTATCGTTGTAAGGGGAATAAATAAAAAGCCCATCCCAACTCCAAGGAAAAGCCTCGGTATTATCACACTTTCTAAATCAGCATAAAGATTGAATCGTGACATCAGATAGGTTGAGTATGCACACACAATTATCCCAAAAACAAGAATTATCTTCGGATTTGTTCTATGCACAAGTCTTCCTGCAATAGGAAGGCTCAGCATTGTTGCTATACCACCAGGTCCAAGGACAAGACCTGCAAGGGTGGCTGTATAACCCATGAGTGTCTGGAGGTATATGGGAAGGAGAACTATGCTCGCAAAGAGATTGAAGAATGCGAAAAACATAACGACATTTCCTGTACTGAATGAGATATCCCTGAAGACCCTGAGATTCACAATAGGATGTTCAGCAAAGATCTCATTGATGATAAATAAAATAAGTGAGACTATCGAGACAATCATGAGTATCATGATGAAATCCGACTCAAACCAATTCTCCTCATGTCCCTTATCGAGTATTATCTGGAGCGAACCAAGTCCTATTGCAAGGAAGATAATCCCTGTATAGTCTATCTTCATCTTCATACCCTTCATATAGGGAGGGTCAGTAATAAAAAAAATAGTAAGGATTACAGATATCACACCTATCGGGACATTTATATAGAATATCCAGTGCCATGACCAGTTATCAGTTATCCAACCTCCGAGTAATGGTCCTATAATCGGACCGAACATTATTCCCATACCAAAGAGTGCCATCGCTGTTCCGTGCTGATGGGGAGGAAAAGTCTCAAAAAGAATGGACTGTGAGATCGGCTGAAGCGCACCTCCACCAATACCCTGAAGAATCCTGAAGAATATGAGACTCGACATACTCCATGCAGAACCACAGAAGAATGAACTCAGCGTAAAGAGAGATATCGAGAATATGAGGTATCTTTTTCTTCCAAGGAGTCTACTGAGCCAGCCCGACATAGGTATGATTATGGCATTCGAAACAAGATATGATGTGATTGCCCATGTCGATTCTGTAACACCTGCGGAAAGACTTCCCCTTATATGACCGAGTGATACATTCACGATAGATGTATCTATTATCTCAATCAATGTGGGAAGCATTACAGTGAGTGCAACGATATATTTATTCGTTCCCATTCTTATCCACCAAAATATTCGTAACAGCAGACATACCCACACGGAGTAACTCTTTGGTATCAATACCTTTTTCGAGAACGATCTTCACAGGTACCCTCTGGACAACCTTCACCCAGTTTCCTGTTGCATTTTCAGGAGGAAACAGGGAAAATACCGCACCTGTACCTGACATAATGCTATCGACCCTACCCCAGAATACCTTTCCTGGATACGCATCGACCTTTATCTTCACCCTCTGACCAGGTCTCACCTTTTCGAGTTGTGTCTCTTTGTAGTTCGCAACTATCCAGACATCATCGAGATATACAACCGCCATCAATGGCTGACCCTGCCTCACATAGTTTCCGATCTCGACTGTTCTTCTTGTGACATATCCATCTGATGGTGAGAATATCTTTGTATATTCTAAATGGAGTTTTGCCTCCTCAAGGAGGCTCTCCTTCTGCCTGAGATTCGATAACTGAACCCTTCTTGATGCCTCTACTTGCCTAAGAAGTGATCTCTGCAATTCAAGGTTCTCCTCCCTGCTTAGTAATTCATGCCTTGCCAGATTCATCTCATCGAGTGCAGTATTATATGCGGTCTCTGCCCTATCAAGCCTCTCCTTAGATATCGCTTCTTTCTCATAAAGGGACCTCGACCTTTTAAGGTCTATCTCTGCCTGTTTGAGATTCGTCTCCTTAAGAGAGAGCATGGCCTTTGCTGATTCAACCCTCTGCATCGCCTCTCTTAACTGTATCTTTCGAGACTCAATCCCTTCATCTATTTCCCTCAATCTCTCCTTTTCCGTGTCAACAGCGTACTGAGCCTTCCTCAACTGCACCTCGTAATCCATAGGGTCTATCTCAAGAAGAAGATCTCCCTTTTTAACTCGCTGATTATCTCTGACATAGATAGCCCTTACAGTGCCAAAAATCCTCGGTGATATGATATGGACATGTCCTTCAACATAGGCATTATCGGTCTTTATATGTGTTGCCCTGTAACTGAGATAAAAGTACAGTGTCAGGACACCTGAAAGGATAACTACTGTAAAGACAATAACAATCCTCTTTTTAATCCTGAGATTATTATTCGACATCTCCATGTCCTCACTCCTTCGTTAAGATTCTGTCTTTATCTGTATAATATATAATAAGATCTTCACCCAGTGAATACTGGAGAAAAGCCTCTTTCTTTAGGAGGTTATAAATCGACCTGTAGTAATTCGTCTCCTCGAGTGTGAGCAATGATATTGCATCCGTCACCTCTGTTGATGTGCCAACTCCCTCTGAGAATCGAATTGTATTTATCCTCAGATTTTCCTCAGCCTGTTTAAGACTCTTCTCAGAAAGGCTGAAATTCTCGATAGCATACTCCATATCAAGAATAGCCCTTTTCACCTCGAGGCCCAATTCATCCATTATCTTCCTCTTCTCTTCCTCGAGTTGCTTTATCCTCCATGAGATTTTAGATACTTCGGACCTCGTCCTGCCACCACTCAAAAGATTTATCCTGAGTCCAAAAACCATAGACCAGTTATCCTCATGTAACTGATACCTGTTCTCGATATATTCATAACCGGCCATAACAAATAATTCAGGATAGTAACCTGCCCTCATAGCATTCTGCATCATTGTGTGGGAATCTATCTCGAGTTCAATACCCTTAATCTCTGGCCTCCTCTCATAGAGCATTTTGTAAAGACCTTCCCTGTCATTCCTCAGGGAATCAAAAAGTGAAATAAAATATTGCGACCCACCATTTACTATCCTATCCTTTATGTCTTCGATAATTATCTCATCATCAAGGGGTCTTCCAATTAATACATTTAACCTTGATTGAGTGAGTCTTTTGAGGTTCCTTGAGTAAATCAATCTCCTTCTTGCATCAGCAAGCTTCACCTCTGCCTGAAGAAGATCATTCTTTGTTATAACACCCTCACTATAAAGACTTTCCGCATCCCTCACATGGGAAGAATACCTCTCAACTTCCCTCTCATGGACATTAACGAGTTTTTCTGCTTCGAGGAGATCAAGATAAGCATTTATAAAATCCAAGGCAACAATGTTTCTTACCTTCTTGATATCATACCGTGTCTTTTCAAAAGACTTTCTTGATGCACTGTAAATTGAAGATGTCCTTCCAAAGTCATAAATCCTCTGGTAGATATTTATACCATAAGATAGAGAACTCCTCTCTCCTGTAGGAACACCTACTAGACCAAACCTGGCACCTGGCTCATGGGCAAGAAGTGTCTCCTTTACAAAGGCATTTATCTCAGGATAAAAAGCAGAATTTGCAATGTTAATGTCTTCCCTCGATATCTCTTCGGTGAATCTTATTATTCTGAGAAGTCTGTTCTCCTCAGTAACGAGTCTCAATCCCTCTTCAAGGGTCAATATCTCCTTCACCTCAGCACTAAATGAAGGGCTCACAATCTCGATGAGAACGAGCAGAATAAAGATTGCTATACGGATTATCTTCATCTAATTCGCCTCCTCTCATTTCAAAGAAATACCATTTATGAATATATCCACATACTCTTTGATGGTCTCTTCCCTGTCATCACCTCTGTATCTCTTTCTCATCTTTATCTCCTGGGCATAGAAATAAGAAAAAAACATTCCGAGAAACATGCGGGCACCGTATTCAGGGGAAAACCTTCTTACAGAGCCTTTTGATTGAAAATCCCTGAAATATTGAGAAAGCATCTCTATCATCCTGTCCATGAGATTATTATGTATCCTGTGAATGTAATCAGGATAACGATTCATCTCTGAATGCATGATCATTATAATATCCTTCCTCTTTTCGAGAAACTCAATGAATCTACTCGCTATTATCAGAAGACCTTCCTCGAAAGGTATATTTTCGACTTCCTTTATAACCTCCTTTAACTCAGGAAGAAATGAATAACGATTTATCACCTCCTCGAATAATCTCTCCTTGCTTACAAAGTATCTGAAGAGAGTAACCTCTGCAATACCCGCCCGCCTCGCGATATCCTTCGTCGTTGCACCTAAATAGCCCTTCTCAGAAAAAAGACTCAATGCAGACCTGAGTATCCTTTCCTTTGTCGATAATTGTTCTTTATTATTAAAACCTGTTACATTCTTTTTAGCCTTACCTTTCATTATTATCCTCCCAGCCTCCACCAAGCGCTCTGTAAAGGAATACCTGATTATTTATTACCTCTGTCTCGAGTCTTATGAGATTCAACCTTGCATTCAGGTAACTCCGCTGGCTATCAAAAACAGTAATATAATCCGGAAGACCCCTCTCGTATTTCTTCTTAGCAATGAGATAGATTTTCTCAAGACTCTCAAGTTGACTCTTTCTGGGTTTCAAGTCTCTTGAAAAACTGCTCGAAGTTCGTGATTGTATCATAGACCTCCGCTAGCACTCAAAGATATCAAAAGTCCTTTCAGTCGAAACACTGACAATCCCTGAATTACTCCATCCATATTCCTTTCCTTAACTACCCAAATAATGTAAGCACTTACTAACATCATATATTAGCAGAATGCACAAGGATATTTCTATCCTTCTCAAGGGTTTGTTTTACAAGGGTTCTAAATTTCCTGCACAAAATAATACATTCCAGACTAAATCGCAAATTGACTTATCAGATAAATAAATATTGTTACACCTATTAGTTAACTATGTATAGTTAAGTTTTAAGATATTGGTTGAGAAAATTTCTAACCCTCAGAGTGCCTATCTAAAATCTTCTAATTTGTATTTACTAAACTCACCCTGAACAGAGAGTTATTTACAATTTAATCCAGATGGTTAATAATTTATCAAAGAAAGCTAAGAAGGTCATTTTAATAGCACTTATAAAAATTTCATATTAAAGTATATTGTGTTAGGACATATAAAAAACAAAATCGGTATTGGCTATTTTAGAACTCATAAAAAGACTACTAAACATCTTAATTTTTTTCCATATTTCTATATTGGTGTAGGTTGGTAAAATACCCATAATTACAAAATTTAGTTCTTATGCCAGCACATTTTCCACAAAATAATCTTTTCACGCATGGTTGAATGTTGTCTTCATTTCCGAAATTCTGAAAAGGTGTGATCTCCCTTGTTGTATATAATTAATTAATCTATTGATTTAGAAACTAATTGACAATTATATAGCATGTAGTAGATAATTTAAATGATAAACAGTTTGAACCATGTTTATCCTGAGCCATTGGCTCTGTAGAAAGATATGGAGGTGTGTATGAAGAGGGTAATGTTACTTTTGATTTTCATTTCTCTCTGCATCAATCCAGCAGTGATCTCTGCAGGTACTGACCACTCTCAATGGATCAAGGGACCTTTCAAAAATGGCGAAGATGTGACAAGGTTATGTTTACAATGTCATGAAAAAGAAGCAAGGGACTTTATGAAGACATCTCACTGGAAATGGAAGGGAACACCAAATACCATCAGTGGAATGGAAAACAGTAAAGAGGAGTATGGAAAATCTAATCTCATTAACAATTTCTGCATATCCATTGAAGGCGGTGATAAGTGCGCCAACTCAGAGTTCTGCACAAAATGCCATCCAGGTTATGGCTGGAAGGACAATACTTTCAATTTTGATAATCCCTCAAAGATAGACTGCCTGATATGTCATGCAAGGGATGGAAATTACAAGAAAGGTCTTTCAGGTGAGCCCGACAGGTCTTTGATAGAAAAGGGCATTATGTCACTGACAAAGGCTGCACAAAGTGTGGGCTCTCCGACAAGGGATAATTGCGGTGTTTGCCACTTTTATGGAGGCGGTGGAGACGCTGTAAAACATGGGGACATTGACTCTACCTTAAGCAATCCAACAAGGGAACACGATGTCCATATGGGCGGTGTAGCTAATATGACATGTGTAGCATGCCATGAGACAAAGGAACACAGGATTTCAGGTGTATCGACATTTCTTGCAACAAATTATGGAAGAATAACATGTGATGAGTGCCACAGAAATCCACATAAAGACTCTACCTCAGCAAGATTAATAGACAGACACCTAACCAGTGTTGCGTGCCAAACTTGCCATATTCCTTACTTTGCAAGGGGTCAGGCAACAAAGATGTCATGGGACTGGTCAATGGTTGGTAAAGATATAGAGCCAGAGGAGCAATTCGGCAAGGAGACTTATGCAAAGCATAAAGGAACCTTTGTCTGGCAGATGAATGTCATTCCTGAATATGTATGGTACAATGGAAAGATCGAAAGATACCTCAAAGGTGACAAGATTAAGGATCCTTCTCAGGTGGTATATATCTCAAAACCTGTCGGTAGTATCAATGACAGAGATTCAAAGATCCATCCATTCAAGGTTCACAGAGGAAAACAACCGATGGATTCAGAATACAGATATCTCCTTGTCCCACATCTTTACAAGGGATTGTGGAGTCATTATGACTGGGAAAAAGCACTCGTGGAAGGAGCGAAAGGTTCAAAATTACCATACAGCGGAAAATATGAATTCGTCTCAACAGCATTCTATGGAAGCATAAATCACGAGGTCGCTCCAAAAAAGCAAGCATTAAAATGTAATGATTGCCACTTCGGTGGAAAAAGACTGAACTGGACTGCCCTCGGTTATAAAGGAGATCCCATCAAAGTTGGTGGAAGATTCAATGGTGGTAGTGCGATTAAAGATAAAAAATTAATAAGGAAATAAGAAGGAGGAGATATGAAATCTAAAGTGATAATTCTGGTGACCATTATATTAATAATGTTCATAATGACAAGAAATGTAATTGCAGATGAAAACCAGATGTCCATCAAGGGAAAGGTCAGGAATATCGATTTAAGCAGTAATACAGTTACCATCACGACAAAAGATGGAGAAGTCAATGTCCTTGTTGAGGATGAGGAAACACTGAATAAATTTAAAACAGGAAAGATACTTGAAGGAGATGAGGTGAAGGTAAAATATATAATAAGAGATGGAGTGAATGTCTCTACATATTTAAGAAAAGCAGGAGGCTGTTAAATCATTGAGGGGAGAAAAGGTTCTTTTTCTCCCCTTCTTAACCTGTTCAAAAAAAGAGACGGCAAGGATGAATAACTTCATGAATTATTTTAATACCACCACCTACTCAGGATTATGATATTGATCATACAGGATTATTTTTTTCATGTTATAATAATTAAAAAATTTTAAGGAGGTTCAATATGAAACCAGTAGTCGATTTTGATCTCTGCATAGGATGTGGTTCCTGTGTGGAAATCTGTCCAGAGGTCTTTGAAATGAGAGATGAGAAGGCATGGGTAATCGGTCCTGATAAGTGTAATACCTGTAACTGTGAAGAAGCAGCGGATGTATGTCCCTCTCAGGCAATTAAGTTTGAAGATTAAGATTTAATTGAAAATAATATGAAGATCAGCCTTGTAACAGGAGAGGTCTTTACCCTCAGAGAGGGAGAATCTTTATATGAGGCATTGAAGAGAAATTCTTATTATCTTATAGCCTCATGCGGTGGTAAAGGTATATGTGGCAAGTGCAGGGTAAAGATAATAGAGGGAAGATGTGACATAAAGGGTCACGGAAAACTCACACCATCTGAAAGGGAAAGAGGCTTCGTCCTTGCCTGTCAGTGTTATCCCTTAAAAGATGTATCCATAGAGGTTCCTGAGGATTCGAGATTAATAGTTGGAGATAAGATAGCCATCTCAAAGGGTAGGGACCTCTTCGAACTTCTTCTTGAATCAAGTAAAGATATAACACCCCTTGTGAGGACAATATCCTTAAAACTCCCCGAACCATCCATTACAGATAATATAAGTGATCTCGAAAGGATAAAAAGGTCTCTTCATGAAAATAACCTCAAAGGAATGAGATTCTCCCATTCCTTTATCAAGGAACTTCCACAGATTGTTCGTAAATATGGATGGGATATTGACCTCATCTATACAGATTGTGGTTATTCATGTGAGGAGAGGCCATCTTACGAGGCTCTTTTTTTGAGACAAAAGCTAGATGAGAGATACGGAATCGCTATAGATATAGGAACGACCACGGTGGTTGTTTATCTCATTAACCTTAATGATGGAAGGGTAATAGATGTCGGTTCCACATATAATTCCCAGATAAGGTACGGAGATGATGTGATAACGAGGATAATATATGCCACCGAGAAAAAGGATGGTCTTGAGGAATTAAGGAGCGCTGTATGTGATGATATAAATGCGATTCTCAATTCCATGATCGAAAGAAATGGAATCCCAAAAGATGATATAATCACAGCATCAATAGCAGGAAATACGACCATGACCCATATATTCTGGGGACTCGATCCAAGATATATAAGGGAGGAACCCTATATACCTGTTGTGAATAAATTCCCCCTTTGGAAGGCAGGTACAGCAAGGATAGATATAAATCCCCAGGCTCCCCTGTTTACATTTCCATGTGTTGCGAGTTATGTGGGCGGAGATATTGTAGCAGGGGTCATTGCATCAGGTATCTACAGAAAACCTGAACTATCACTATTTATGGACATAGGAACAAATGGAGAGATAGTAATAGGAAATAATGAATGGCTCATGACAGCAGCATGTTCAGCAGGTCCATGTTTTGAAGGAAGTGGAATAAAATCAGGAATGAGGGCTACAAAAGGAGCAATCGAATCCATAATAATAGACCCCCGCACATACGAACCTTCATTTAAGGTAATAGGTGATGCAAAGCCTATCGGTATCTGTGGTTCTGGAATGATAGATGCCCTCTCAGAGATGTTTTTAAAAGGAGTGATTGACCAAAAGGGAAAGCTGAAAAGAGGTATATCTCAAAGGATAAGGTCTGGCGAAGATGGATGGGAATATGTATTCCATGAAGATACCATAAATATTGTTCTTACAGAACCTGATATAGAAAATATAATGAGGGCAAAGGCAGCCATATATGCAGGTATAACCCTGCTTTTGAGAGAAGCAGGACTCAATATAGATGCCATCGAAAGGGTCTATATTGCAGGAGGGTTTGGAAATTACATGGATCCTTTAAAGGCAATAACCATAGGGATGCTTCCTGATATTCCCGAGGATAGATTCGTTTTTCTTGGAAATACATCCATTGCGGGAGCGTATCTCTGCCTTCTCTCAGAAAGAATGAGAGAAGAGGCACTTAAAATAAGTGAGAAGATGACATATATTGAACTCTCTATTTCAAGATCATTTATGGATGAATATCTCTCTGCACTCTTTCTGCCCCACACGGATATAAACAGGTTTCCAAGGGTAAAAGAATTAATAGGAAGCACAGTATGAATATAGATATACCAAAACTCAGATATGACGAAAAGGGTCTCATACCCGCTATCATTCAGGATGTGGAGACAGGTGAGGTTCTGATGATGGCTTATATGAATGAGACCTCATTGAGGATGACCATCGAGACTGGTTTCACACACTTCTGGTCAAGGTCAAGGCAGAAGTACTGGAAGAAGGGAGAGACATCAGGAAATCTCCAGGAAGTCAAAGAGATCTACTATGACTGCGATGAAGATACACTTCTTATCAAGGTTATACAGCATGGCGGAAAGGCATGTCACACAGGTGAGAGAGCATGTTTTTATAGGAGAATAAAATGATGAATAACTGTATATTCTGTAATATTGTGAATAAAAGTTTAACAGCAGATATTATTTATGAGGACGATTTATCCATTGCACTGAAGGATATAAATCCCCAGGCTCCTCTCCATATACTCGTCATACCCAAGAAGCATATATCGAGTCTTCTCGAACTTAACAAAGATGATAATTCCCTGATGGGTCACCTGTTTCAGGTCGTAAGGAAGGTTGCAATAGAACATGGTATTGCAGAGAAGGGCTTCAGAACAGTCATAAACTGTAATAGAGAAGGTGGCCAGACTGTATTTCATCTTCATATCCACATCCTTGGTGGAAGGCAGATGCACTGGCCTCCTGGTTAATACGGCAATTGAAATGGCAGAAAAATCGATGTTACATGAATGTCAGAAAGATTCTTTCAAAATCCACTTCATGGACTCTCTCAAAAGGAGAAAATTGGGCTATTGTAGGACCCAACGGCTCAGGTAAAACAACCCTCCTTAAAATGATTTAGCCTGTTCAACAACTCGCTAAGCCTTGAAAATCAAAAACTCACGAACATCTTTAATTTTCGCTTACTGCATCTTACATGCAAGCCAAAGGCGAAGCAATCTCTTTATTTTCAAGATCTTTTGAGATTCAATCGTCGCTATCGCTCCTTGTAATGACACCTAAATCCCCTTTAATTATTGAACAGCCTCATGATTGAAAAAAATATTTCTATAGTTTAATATATTAAACTATAGAAAAAACAGGAGGTCTAGTATGCTTATTGAGATAAGATGGCATGGAAGAGGTGGTCAGGGGACTGTCACAGCGGCAAAGGTTTTTGCAGATGCCTGTTTGAGTAAAGGAAGATATGTACAAGCATTTCCTGAGTATGGACCTGAGAGGTCAGGTGCTCCATTGAGAGCATACAACAGGATATCCGATGAGGAGTTAAAGTTATACTGTCCTGTAACGAGACCAAATATAGTGGTCGTTGCAGATCCAACCCTTGTTGATACAATAAATGTTACAGAAGGTGCAGAAGATAGTGCTAAGTTTCTCATCAATACCTCACTCCCACCTGAGGAAATAAAGAAGAAGGTAAAACTTTCTCCGGGGCAGAAATTATACATCGTGGATGCCACAAGGATTGCCCTCGAGAATATAGGAAGGCCTCTTCCTAATGCACCGCTCGTTGGTGCCCTCGCAAAGATAAGCGGTCTTATAGACCTCGAGACAGTACTTGAAGATGTGAAAAAGAGTTTTGGGAAGAAATTTTCTCAGAAGATTATAGATGGTAATCTCGAAGCTACTAAGAAAGGCTATGAGGAGGTCAAGGAGATATGAAGAAATGGTATGAATTAACTCGTGGTTGTGTTATAACTGAGGCAGGGAGTTCAGTTAAATTCAAGACAGGCTCATGGAGAACATTCAGACCAAGATTTATCGAGGAAAATTGTATCCAATGCCTTTTTTGTTGGCTTTACTGTCCAGATATGGCTGTGATTGTGAAGGATGGAAAGATGATGGGATTCGATTACGATTTCTGTAAGGGTTGCGGGATATGTGAACTGGAATGCCCTGGAAAGAAGGGCAATAAGGCTATAGTGATGGAAGAGGAGGGTAAATAAATGGGTAAGATAGTTGCTGCTACGGGAAATGAAGCAGTCGCCAATGCCTTAAGGCAGGTCGAACCTGATGTGTGCGCAGCATATCCAATAACTCCCCAAACAGATCTGATGCAGAGGTTTGCTACCTTTGTATCTGATGGTGTGGTTAAGACAGAGTTGATACTCACTGAGAGCGAACATAGTGCAATGAGTTCATGTGTTGGAGCATCTGCTGCAGGTGGAAGGGTGGCTACAGCCACATCCTCACAGGGATTGGCATTGATGTGGGAGATTCTATTTATTGCAGCAGGTATGAATCTTCCAATTGTTATGCCTGTTGTAAACAGGGCACTCTCGGCACCTTTAAATATTCATGGGGACCATTCAGATGCAATGGGTGCAAGGGATAGTGGATGGATACAACTCTGGTCAGAAAACGCACAGGAAGCATATGATAACACCATACAGGCATTCAGAATTGCTGAAAACATGGATGTTAGACTTCCTGTTATGGTCTGTATGGATGGGTTTATCATAAGCCATTCCATAGAGAGGGTTGAGTATCTTGAAGATGAAGAGGTAAAGAAGTTTGTTGGTGAATACAAGCCCATAAATCCACTCCTTGATGTTGAAAGACCTGTAAGTTACGGACCCCTCATACTTCCAGATCTTTACATGGAGTATAAAAGACTCCAGCATGAGATAATATGGAATAGAGTAAAGCCAGTTGTCCTTCAGGTTGCAGAAGAATTTCATAAACTGAGTGGTAGATATTATGGCCTCTTTGAGGCATACAGGCTCGATGATGCAGAAGTAGGAATGGTGATCATGAATTCTGCAGCAGGCACAGCAAAGTATGTGGTCGATAATCTGAGAAATAAGGGAATTAAGGCTGGTGTATTGAAATTGAGATTATTCAGGCCATTTCCTTATGATGAGGTTCGGGATGCCCTTAAACACCTTAAAGCAGTTGCTGTAATGGACAGGGCTGACTCATTCGGTGCATACGGTCCAGTATTTACAGAGATCTCATCGAGTCTATTCCATAATAAGGAAAAACCTATCCTGATCAATAAGATATACGGTCTTGGAGGAAAAGATTTTATGCCTGAACATGCAGAGAAAGTCTTTATGGAACTCGTGGATATAGCAAATACAGGAAATATAAAAACCTTTAAAGAATATATAGGAGTGAGGGAATAATATGGCTACGACATTAAAACTAAAAGAACTTTCAAAGAAAGAGAGCCTTCTTGCCTCTGGCCACAGGATGTGTTCTGGCTGTGGGGCTCCAATCGTCGTGAAGATGGTGCTTCTTGCAACTGATTATCCTGTCGTTGTTGCGACTCCAACTGGATGTCTTGAGGTTACCACATGTGTCTCTGAATACACATCGTGGAAGATACCATGGATACATAATGCCTTTGAGAACGCAGCTGCCACACTCTCAGGCGTAGAGACAATGTATAGGGCCCTTAAGAAGCAGGGAAAAATAGATAAGGAGATAAAATTTATAGCAATCGCAGGTGATGGTGGTACATACGATATCGGTTTTCAGAGCCTTTCAGGTGCCATGGAGAGGGGACATGATATGTTATATATTTGTTACGATAATGGTGCATATATGAATACAGGTATACAGCGCTCAAGTGCAACACCTAAGGGCGCTGATACAACCACATGCCCTGCTGGCAGTGTTATCCCTGGAAAGATGCAAAAAAGGAAGGACCTCACAAGGATAATGGTTGCCCATGGAATACCATATGTTGCTCAGGCATCTCCGAGCCATTATATAGATCTCATGAAGAAAGTTCAGAAGGCACACGAAATCAAAGGACCCAAGTTCATAAATATAATAGCACCCTGTAACAGAGGCTGGAGGTCCATGACGAATGATGCTATCCTTCTAAGCAGACTTGCGGTAGAGACATGTTACTGGCCCCTTTATGAGGTGGAAAATGGTAAGGTCCAAATCACATACAAACCAAAGGAGAAAAAACCTGTTACAGAGTTCTTCAAACCACAGGGCAGATTCAAACACTTATTTTCCAAGGAGAACGAAGAACTCCTTAAAGAGATACAAGCAGATATAGATAATGAATGGAACAGACTTCTCAGGGAAGCAGGTGAAATCTAATTATATGAAGGGAAGTCAATAAATGACATCTAATCCTGACCTTATATTATACGAAGATGAGTTCAAAAAGATTGATGAGGAACTCCAGAGATTATACCAGCAATCCAATGCAAAACTCGTATTCCTTGTTGACAAAAATGGACAGTTAATCTCGATTGCTGGAGAGACACACAATGTAGATACCACCTCACTCGCATCTCTTACAGCAGGCAATATTGCAGCAACAGGCGGGATGGCAAGGCTTCTTGGAGAAAGGGAATTCTTTGTACAGTTTCATGAAGGTGAAAAGGATAATATACATATCTCCCTTGTTGGACAGAGGGTTATACTTGTAGTGGTCTTTGACCAGAGGTCTTCCCTTGGACTCGTAAGACTAAGGGTCAAGAAGTCTTCAGAGGCGCTCACAAAGATATTCGATGATATCTCTAAAAAGGCAGAGACTGCAAGAAAAGAGGGGAAGATTGAGGAATCGCCATTTGCAGAGATAACAGATGAAGATATCGATAAACTCTTCAGGTAGGTGCTAATAAGTGTCATTTATAAATTACTCCTCCCGTGAGATAAACTGCAAGATTGTCTATTATGGACCTGGTCTCTGTGGAAAGACCACTAATCTCCAGTATATCTATAAACATACCAATCCCGAACAAAAGGGTAAACTCATATCTCTTGCCACAGAGACAGAAAGGACACTATTCTTCGATTTTCTACCCCTTGCCCTAGGTGACATAAAGGGATTCAAGGTGAGGTTCCATCTTTATACTGTTCCAGGACAGGTCTTTTACGCAGCAAGTAGAAAGCTTATACTTAAGGGTGTGGATGGTGTTGTATTCGTCGCTGATTCCCAGATAGACAGGATGGAGGCAAATATAGAGAGCCTGGAGGATCTAAGGATAAACCTTGCTGAACAGGGTTATGACATGGATAAGATCCCATTTGTTATCCAGTATAATAAAAGAGATCTACCAAATATTGCACCACTTGATGAGATGAATAAGATATTAAATCCTAATGGTATTGCATGGTTTGAGGCTGTTGCTACTGAAGGTAAAGGGGTCTTCGAGACACTCAAGGGGATCGCAAAACTCGTCCTCCTTGAACTGAAGAAGAATTACTGAGGGATAAATATCTTCAGAGGTTTTTCTGATATCGAGATCTCTGCTGAATCCCTAACAAGATAATCCCCATCTATCTGGATATGCACAGGTGTTTTTATAGATATCTTCTTTACCTCCCTGCAAATAACATCTGAGTAATTGATATGTCTTTTGGTCAATACACCTGCCACATACCTCAGGAGAGCCATCCTTCCTCTTCCAGTAAATATAACAGAATACAACAAAGGTTTCCTCAGGTCTGCATCAGGTGCAATACCATTACTGCCTCCATAACAACCTGCCCTTGCGATTACGAGATTCGAGCAGACCATCTCCTCACCATCTATCGATATATCTATATCATGAGGTGAATATACAATAAACAATCCCAATCCACTCATAATATATGCGAGTTTTCCACCAACCTTCTTCAAGCCCTTATTGACCCTCAATACTGCCTCCGCATCGAATCCTGCGCCAACCATGAGAAGGAAATATCTATCTATATTACCTGTCTTTATCCTTCCAGGGAATGTCTCTATAAGATCTCCATTAATTAGTAATCTCAATGCCCTGATGTCCTCAGGTATTTTGAGCTCCTTTGCCAGTACATTGGTCGTACCCATTGGAAGTAATGCCATGGGTATTCCTGTTCCCGCAATACCATTTGCAACCTCATTAAATGTTCCATCTCCACCGCCTGCAATCATCGCATGAATACCACGAGAACCTGAATCAATAAGTCTTTTCGAGATCTCGAAGGCATCTCCTTTCTTCTCTGTATAGAAGAGACTCACCCCAAAACCCTCTTTTTCGAGAAATTCCCTCGCCCTTTTAATCTTTCCTTTGCAATAGCCTCCAGAGATCGGATTCACAATCATAACAATATGCATAAATAAGATTATACTTTAATACATCCTTCAAATGGTATAGGTGTGTATTTTCACACAATACTGTGTATTTTCACACAAATACAGGACCCTCATAAATATAAAAATATTGTTTGTTCATTAAAATTTTATTTTGGCATATTTCTTGCTATAATGTTAGAAAAAGGGGAGGTAGGCAATGAAAAAGTTAAACTGTTGGGAGTTTTTGGAATGCCACCAGAAAGATCTATGTCCAGCATTTAAAGAAAAGAGGCTCGATGGTATACACGGCGGTATCAATTCAGGAAGGGCATGTTGGGTAGTAGCAGGCACAAGGTGTAGTGGTGAGGTTCAGGGTGAGTTCGCAAAGAAAGAAGGAAACTGTAAGGAATGCAGATTCTACAAGAAAGTGAAGGAGGAAGAGGGTATGTTTTTTTTAAATGCCATTACACTCCTTGAGAAGTTAAAATAAAACCATGTAGTATCTCATTCTGATGTGCGTATCTGATTAAAGTCATCTACCTGTTTCATAGGGAAGTGGAATTCTATTTTTACTCAGTCTTTCAAGCAACACAATACTGTAAGATGGCAAACCATCAGGTCCTTCTTCAGACAAATATAAATATACACGACATACCTCCTGGTAATTCTTTCCTTTTCTACTCATCTCATCACACACACCACAGGTCTCTTCTCGAGATAGTATATTATGCCATCTATATCAGAACCATGTCTCACAAAGAATACCCTTCCACCTGCCCTGTCACCCCTCTTCTTTATCGAAGGGATCCTTTGATATCCGAACTCCTTTGATGCCACATACCCTGTTGTGTAATCCGGGTCATCCGATATACAGACCTCTACAATAATATCAGGACAGTGTGCAACCTTCGATGCAAGAACCAGTGCCTCCCTTACAGTTATGGTGTTTATTCCCATCTTTTCGAGGTATCTTTTAAGTCCTTTTAATGATTCCTTCTCAACTCCCAATCTTGAAGCCCTGACACCCCTCTCCCTATCAGGCTCAAGCCTCTTACCTGTAATATGATCCATCAATATAGCACCGCGCATATTTAGACCTGAATATAAAAGATTTAATGCCTTCTCTATGATCCTTTCCTTTATCTCATGTCTTAAAAGTATAGATTTTATAATCTCCCTTGCCTCAGATGAAGAAGCACAACTCAAAGTTGTCACAGGTAAAATGGGAACCCTCAGTGGTCTCTCCTTAATCTCTTCAATAGTGATGGTAATATTTTCAGGCCTGGCCTTTGAATGTCCCATAGCCCTGTTAATATATGATTTTACTGCTCTTTGTATCCCAGCCACAGTAAACAATCCCTCTGCACCTGAGACATGAATCTCCCTGCCATCTTCTTTAAACCTTCCTGCCCTCATCCTCACACTCCAGAGTCGCATATATTATTTTAATTTAAGCCATGACATTGGTTTCAATCTTCAGGATTTTTCATAAATATAAAATAATCTCTTCGAAAAATTTATTGTCTCCCCAAAATCACCAGAGACAGGAGAAGTGATCTCGAAATCTGATATAATTTTAAATCAATATGGAATTCAATATAATACATCTCGATATAATAGACTCCACCAATGAGGAGTGCATGAGACTCGCTAAGCAGGGCTCTCCCCATGGAACCATCGTTATTGCAGAGGAGCAGACGCACGGCAGGGGGAGGTTCAAGAGGACATGGTTTTCTCCAAAAGGAAGCAATATCTATATGAGTATCCTTCTCAGACCTCCTGTATCTCTGCAGAGGGCATCTACTCTTTCGATCCTCTCAGGTGTCGCTGTGGCACTTGCCATAAGAAATTTTGTAGGCCTTATGGTCAACCTTAAGTGGCCAAATGATATCATATTCAATGAAAAAAAACTCGGAGGTATCCTCCTTGAATCCCATATCGAAAAAGGCATTATCCACTATGCAGTCATTGGAATAGGCATCAATGTCAATATATCGATTGATGATATGCCTGATGAGATAAAGGGCATTGCCACGAGCCTGAGAGAGGAACTCGGCTATACCATATCAAGGGATGTCCTTGTGGAAAGGATTTTAAGGAAATTCTTCAGACTCTATGAAGAATGGCTCGTTGATGATAAATCCATCATTGATAAATGGAAAAGACTCACAACGACTCTCGGTAGAAGTGTTACATGCATCCTTCCTGATGGCAAAAAACTCAGTGGATATGCAGAAGATATAGACATAGGTGGAAGTTTAATAATAAGAGATAACATGGGTAATACTACAAAGATAAATGCAGGAGATGTCATACATTGTAGCAATTGATATAGGAAATACATCGGTATCCCTTGGCACCTACCACAGAGGAAGGTGGAGGGTTATAAAGGTACCATCGAACAAGGATTATGGTGTGAGGTATTATTATGGTATGATAAAAAAATTAAGATTGAAGAGAGATATAAAAGGGTTTATAATATCATCAGTTGTACCTGAACTCACGGTTAAACTAAAAAGTGCTGCAGAGAAATTCTCGGAGAGGGTTATCTTGATGAACTGGAAACTCAATACAGGTCTGAGATTCGATATACCTGAGCCACAAAAAACAGGCACTGACAGGATAGCAGGAGCAGTGGCTGCCTACCATGAATTCAGGTCACCGCTTATGGTAGCAGATTTTGGCACAGCAACCACCCTCACCGTAGTCGGCAAGGAAGGAAGATATCTTGGAGGTGCAATACTCCCTGGAATGGAGATGATGAATTATGCACTCTCAGAAAGGACTTCACTCCTCAAAAGGATAAGAATAAAGAGACCGTCTTCATCAATAGGTAATAATACATCAAAGGCTATACTTTCAGGTATAATTTATGGAACCGCAGGTGCTGTAGCGAGATTGAAAAAGGAATTTGAAAAGGAACTCGGTTATGAACTACTCCTTATTTTGACAGGAGGTAATGCAGAGACGATGAAGGAATATATCGAGAATATCCATGCAATAAGGCCTTATCTTGTACTTGAAGGTCTGAGACTTGTATTTGAGAGGAACACTTTATGAATGAATTGAGAAAGGATATACTCCTTGGAAGGTGGGTCGCAATACTCCGTAATTCACTCAAACCAGAAGACTACCTCATCACTCAGACTTATAAGGAACCTGAGGAAGGATGCATACTCTGTCCTGAAAAGAGTGCAGAAATAAAAGAGATATTCTCTTTAAAGGAAGGGTCTCAATGGATGGTAATAGTTATACCGAATCCTGATGCAGTGCTTCGTGTTGAGGGCGATCTCAAGAGAAGAGGTGTGGGTATCTATGATGCGATGAACAGTATAGGAGCGAATGAGATCATTATAGAATCTCCACACCATGATATACTACCTGAAGAGATTGGAGATGAACAGATGAAGAGGATTGTATCTGTATACAGATCAAGGCTTGAAGACCTCGAAAAGGATGCAAGATTGAGATACATCCTTATATATAAAAACCATGGCCTCATGGCAGGCGCAAGGTATAGCCATCCTCACTCACTCCTCATGGCAACACCAATAATCCCAAAAGGATTGAAGGAAGAACTCGACGGAGCAAAGGATTATTATTCATATAAAGAGAGATGTATATTTTGTGATATCATGCACGAGGAACTCACAAAGGGAGAGAGGGTGGTGCTGGAGACTCAGCACTTTGTACTTTTCTGCCCTTTTGCGCCAAGGTTTCCATTTGAGGTGTGGTTATTGCCAAAGAGACATAACTGTGCCATGCATGAATCAACCCATGAAGAACTCAATGAACTGGGAATCCTTCTTGGAGGTCTCATTAAAAAGATGAAAAGACTTTTTGGAAACCTTCCGTATAATTATATTATCCATACAGCACCAAACAGGATTCCAAGAAGGGACCACTGGCATACCCTTGGAGATGATTTTCACTGGCATGTAGAATTTATGCCCAGACTCATGAGGACAGGAGGTTTTGAGTGGGGGTCTGGATTTTATGTGATCCAGACCTCACCTGAGGATTCAGCAAAATACTTAAGGGAGGTTAAATAGATGGAGATTAAGAAGATTTTATTTCCAACTGATTTTTCAGAGGGTGCCCAGAGCGCACTTCCATACGCCATTAACCTTGCAAAACAGTATGGCGCACGGCTTTATATCGTACATGTGATTTATGACATTGCAAAGGCAACGGGTCTTCATGTCCCGCATATAAACCTCGACACGGTCTACGAAGAGATTGAATCATTTGCAAAAAAAGAACTCGAAAAATGCGGGCTTGAAGAGACAAGAGACATGGATGTGGTAAGAGCTGTCCTCAAAGGCACCCCACATAAAGAGATTGTCAGATATGCAGAAGCCAATAAAATAGATTTGATAGTGATTGGAACACATGGAAAAAAAGGACTGGAAAGGGTAATTTTTGGAAGTACAGCAGAACAGGTTGTGAAAAAAGCACCATGTGCTGTGCTCACAGTAAGACCCTAAAAACAGAAAGGAAAGATGTGAAGAATGAAGGTATATCTCTCTGAGAGTACCTTTCTCGGACTTCTGCTCTCAGCAGCAGAGGTTTATAAAAAAGAGTGCCTTGGATACCTTCTTGGATATAGCCTCGAGGATAGATTTATAGTTGAACATGCCTTTAGCCTGCAGACAGCAACAAGAAGACACAGAGGTGTTGCCATGAAAGAGAGAAACCAGAAGAGGATAGAAGAGATACTTGAGAGATTTGCAAAACTTCAGATAATAGGAGATTTCCATTCACACACCCAGTATGGCGATACAAAAGGGCTCTTTATTCCAAGTCCTGATGATATAAAGTCAATGGTAACAGGACAGATATACCTCATAATTGCTGTCAATGACATTGATAAGGTCTATCCATGGAGTGAAAATAGAGATGGTACGATATCAGGTTCAGTAGGCAAGATGTTCTTCAAGATAGCAGCATATTACCTTGCAAGAAAGAAGAACACAAAGGCAGATAAAAAGGAAAGTGAAGATAATAAGAATAATGAAAAAGATAAAGGAAGCGAGTTTGAAGTAAAGAGAGCAAAGATATACTGTCCATTCCCGCCAGGATTTTGACTGAGGTCTTTATGCCTGTTGAAAAAATCACAACCGAATGCGTTGTTATTGGTGGAGGTCCTGCAGGCTCTCAATCAGCAAGAAGACTGGCAGAGGCTGGTCGTGATGTAATCCTTATAGAAAGGAATCTTTATCACGACAAGCCATGTGGTGGAGGAATCCCCTCCATAGCATTTGAGGATTTCAATATACCCCTGAGCCTTATAAAGAAAAAAGTCGAATGGATAAAACTCGTATCTCCCCTTGGAGATGAGGTGAGAATAAAACTCGAGGGTGGCACCATATGTATAGTGGAGAGAAAAGAATTTGATTTCTCATTAAGGGAGATTGCATCCATGAAAGGAGCCAGATTATTACAGGGAAATTTCAGAGGTTTTAATGAGATATCAAATAAAAGAATTGTATCCAGAATAATTATAGATAAAGGTCCTATCGAGATATTATCAAAATATGCAATAATTGCTGGTGGTATAAATTCAGGATTGACTATAGATGAAAAATTAAAAAAGATCTTTACCCTTACCATCAAAGGGATTCCTATCGAAGACATCGAAAGAGGCCCTGATACATGCGAATTTTATCTCGGCTCAAGTCATGCAGAGAGGTTTTATTCATGGGTATTCCCTTCCAGTGATAAAAATATCTCAGTAGGCACAGGTGCCTTTGAAGTTCTAAAGGTTAGGGATATGCTCAATAGATTTCTCTTAAGAAGGGGAATTAGGATCGATGGTAAAGTGAGGGGTTACTGGATCCCTCTATGGCATAGCTCAAAGAGACTTCTCAATCCATGGAAGAATATCATAGTAACTGGAGATGCAGGGGGCATTGTGATGCCTCTGTCATTCGAGGGCATATATTATGCGTTGAGTTCAGGCAACCTTGCAAGTGAGGCAATCCTCACAGGAAAGCCAGGTGAATATGTAGAAAAATGGAACAGACAATACTACAGAAGATTCAAGGTAATGAAACTCCTCTGGAATTATTTTCTCAAAGATGACAGAAGAGCTGAAGACATGGTTAAACTCCACAAAAGAAGAGAGATTCAAGAAGCATCTATGAGATTATGGCTCAGGAAGGACAAATCCCATGAGAGTCTGTTAATATATATAAAACTCTTTAAACATGCAGTGGGGAAATATGTGGGTGAAATACTTTCCAGACAATAGATTGATATCATTATTTACATCAATCTTTCTGTTTATATCCATACTCATGCATACAGGTTTTTTCCTTTTATTAATCACCATGGATATAAAAAAAGAGATAAGGAGAAATCCTTTCTTTGCAAGGATTGTCACACCTGAAGAGATCTCAGGAAGACCCGTTCCTCCTGTCAGTAGAAGAAATAGCACGGTTATACCCAAGGATAAGGTAAAAAAAGATAAAGGACTGAGTGGTGACCTACCTTCTATAAAGGATACTCCTCAGGAGATTCCAGGCAATGTCCATGATACAGATAATGATGTGTATCATAGAATAAAACTTCCTGATTCACCAATAAGGAGAAATCCGCCATCACAAAATGAATACGCAAAACTATTCGATTCTGATGTAATAATGGAATCAGGAAAGAATGTGAATATCAATGATATAGAAAGGAGAGCATCCGATATAACATTTGATGTAAAGGAATTCAGATATTATGGTTATCTCGCGAGATTAAAAGAGAAGATAGAATCCATCTGGGTATATCCAAGGAGCGCTGCTGAGAAAGGTATATACGGAGACCTGTATATAAGATTCACGATTAATAAAAAAGGGAAACTCAGAAATGTAGAACTCATAAGAACATCAGGATATAGAGAACTCGATGAAGCGGCAATAAAGGCATTGAAGGATGGTGAACCATACTGGCCACTTCCTGATGAATGGGGAGTCGAAGACTTCACGATAACAGGCCATTTCATATACACGATTTATGGTTACTATGTAAGATGAAGAACAATCTCCAGGTAGGTCTGTACTGCAACCCCATTGTTCAAGACATTTTTATGATTTAAAGTTGTAGAGGTCATACCGTCTTACTTAAGACCTCCTCATAGTAAAGACTCTCAAACTCCACTGGTCTCATATATCCAAGTTCACTATGAACATAGAGCTTATTGTAATCAACTTCTACCCTCTTTTCTATCTTTTTGTATCCTTAAAACTCCAGAAAACGCTAAGTGCCGGCTTATCTTGTGCTCACGACATATATCAGCTACAGACCTCTTCTCTGCAATCAATAATAATTTTTATTTATTAACTTAGCAAAGGATAAAGGATTTTTAATGATAACTCATTGTATACTATTAAGAAGGAGAAACTTATGCAGAGAATGGTATATATTATCTTAGCAATGGCTTTCAGCGTGATACCTCTAATATCAGAAGCCAGTAATACATGGAAAATCCCGCAATACAGACTCACTGTAAATGTGGATGTAGAGAATAACATCCTCTCTGGCAAATCTCAGATAGATGTTGATAATGGACCAATGAAGATTCATACAGGTGAACTTATCATTAAGTCCGTAAAGCTTGATGGCAACATATTACCATTCACGATCAGAGATGGATTTATTGAGCTCAATCCCTCAAAAAAGGGGGTTCTTTCCATAGAGTATAAAGGCATCTTCAGAGAAGTTAAGAGGGAAGTCGATCCATTCAATCATGGAGTTCTTGAGTCAATAATAAACCAGAAAAGCATATTCCTCACAGGTACATGGTATCCTCTCGTACATGGACTCTTTATATACAGGCTTACTGCAATCCTTCCTGCAGGATACCATGCAGTCTCAGAAGCAGAAGATATAGATATGATAAAGGATAACACCTCATGGATATATTCCTTTGACTTCCCATACCCACTTAATCATATAAACCTGATAGCATCGAAGGATTTTGAGATAACAAAAAAAGAGATAAACCGTATCTCGATCTATACATATTTTTTTCCTGAAGAGAGAGAACTTAAAGATAAATACATTCAACATGCAATAAGGTTTATAGAACTTTATGAAGGCATGTTCGGTAGTTTTCCATATAAAAGATTCTCTATTGTGGAAAACTTCCTTCAGACAGGTTATTCCATGCCAGGACTCACTGTCCTTGGAAGCGATGTGGTGAAACTTCCATTTATAGTCGAGACCTACCTCGGACATGAGATACTCCACCAGTGGTTCGGAAATTATGTATTCGTTGATTATGAAAAGGGTAACTGGGCTAAAGGACTCGTAACATACCTCTCGGATCATCTCTATGAGAGCGGAAAAGATAAGGACAGGGAATACAGAAAAAGGTTACTCATCGATTACAGGAATTATGTGAATCCTGAAAATGAGATAAGTCTCAGGGAATTCCGTGAAAGGATCGATTTCTCAACAAAGGCAATCGGATACGGAAAATCCATGATGGTCTTCTATATGCTGAAAAACATTATAGGAGATGAAGTATTCTTTAAATCTCTTCGTGCCATCATAGAAAGAAAGAGATTTAAAAAGGTATCATGGGATGATATAAAGACCATCTTCGAGGAATTTTCAGGAAAAGACCTCGGTGACTTCTTCAAACAGTGGATCGATGAAAAGGGGTTACCCTCATTGAGTATAGAAAACGAGAAGGTAAGAATCAGCAACGGCAGGTTCGAAGTGAGTTTTGATATTATTCAAAAAAACAAGACATTTATAATTGATATACCCGTGGAGTTTCATCTGAGAGGAAGTACTGTTACAAATGTAATCAATATTAAGAAAGAAAGAGAGAGATTTACCTTCTTCTTTGATGATGAGCCATTGAGTCTCGTTATAGACAGGGATTACTCAATACCAAGAGAACTCACAGAAAAAGAACTGCCTCCCGTAATATCAGGGATTATAGGTGCAAAGAGGGTTCTTCTCTCAGTCCCACCTGAAAAGAAGGAAATCTACAAGATGGTTGTGGATGTCTTCAGGGACAAAGAGATAATCGAGGTGGATCAGGATATGAGAACCACTGATGGTCAGAGGTTTAATCCTTCTGATTATAATATTATTATCCTTGATAGAGATAACCCCCTCATAAAAAGACTCTTCGGCAGTCACAGTATTATCGATGCTGGTTTCAGTATCACTGTAAAGAAGAATCCATTCAATTTAGAGAAGGTCATTGCCTTAATAGATGCCAGTTCAATAAATGAATTGGAACTCTCATTGAGAAAGATATTCCACTATGGAGGATATTCTCAGGTAGTCTTTGAAGGTGGAAGGAATGTATCAAAGAGTATAGAGGGGTCGACTGAAGGAATAAATATAACACTAAGAAGAGAGCCGCCTGTTGTGGAACTCTCAAAGGTGAAGACCATGGAAGATATTATAGAAAGGATTCTTCTCAAAAAGGTAATCTTTATTGGAGAATTTCATGACAGATTCTCTAATCACCTTGTGCAACTCGAGATAATAAAGTCCCTCGTAAAAAAGGGAAGAAAGATAGCTATAGGAATGGAGATGTTTCAGAGACCATTCCAGAATGTCCTTGATGATTATATAAACGGAAAGATCGATGAGATCGTATTCCTCAGGAAGACGGAATATTTCAAAAGATGGGGATTTGACTATAACCTCTACAAACCCATCCTCGATTTTGCAAGGAAGAATCGTATTCCTGTCATCGCTCTCAACCAAAAAAAGGAGATAATAGATAAGGTCTCAAGAGAAGGTATAGAATCACTTACAGAGGATGAAAAAAAGGAGATACCTCCTGATACTGATTTTTCTGATATGGGTTATCAGGAAAGACTAAGAGAGATATTTCGCCACCATACAGGAGGGAGGGATTTTAAAAACTTTTACCAGTCACAGATACTCTGGGATGAGACCATGGCTTCAACCTTAATCGAGTTTCTGAGTATTAATAATGATTACCAGATGGTCGTACTTGCAGGTGGTGGACATATAATGTATGGCTTTGGGATACCAAAGAGGGTAAAAAGAAGAGGTGTAAATGATATTGTAACTATCCTGATAGATAGTGAACTGATAGATGGGATCGCTGATTATGTGATCATTCCTGAGCCCATAGATGGTATGGTCTCTCCAAAGTTGATGGTCAGTCTATCAGTGAGTGAAAAAGGAATCATGATAACAGACTTTCCTCAGGGAAGTATCTCAAAAAAGGCAGGATTGAAGAAAGGTGATGTAATATTGAGTCTCGATGACAACCCTGTTAAAACAATAGAGGACATCAAGATACATCTATTTTATAAAAAACCAGGAGACTCCATAAAGGTCAAGGTAAAAAGAAGAATTTTTCTCTTTGGTGAAAGGATTATTGAATACGAATTCAGACTACCCGGCGATTAATCACTCTTTTTTATAGCCCTGCCTTTATAACTCTTTTTCTCCTCTTTAATTAATTCAAGTATATTATCTTCTTTAGATTTATATAAGCCTCTCTCTACCCTCTTCATCTTTTTTTCTTTATGGATATTTTTAATGCCCTTTTTCTTTTTTTTTTTATTTTTTACCTTTTTCTTTTTTTTTGCATTTACTGGTATTTTATTAGTTTTTTCTCCAAGCTTGACCTTTTTCTTTTCCTGAGCATGCACTGGCACTTGATCAGGTTCAGTTACTGGTTGAGATACTTGTGATAATGCCTCTACCTTTTTCTCTGGGACTGGCTCACTCTTTAATTTCTCTATCTCTGGTTGAGGAGTTACGACATTTTGAGTTATGGATCTCTCTGATGGTTCTTTAACAGTTATCTTTTCCTCCTGTCTTTCCACCTTAGAAGCCTCAGGAATTACAGATTTTTCAGGTGGCGGAGTGACTTCTTGCTGGGTTGGTTTTTCTATCACTGAAGTTACAGGTGTTTCAGGCACACTTTCCTGTCGAGATTCTGGTAAAGGAGCAATCTTTCCCTCCTCTTTAACAGGATCAAAGTAAAATACAATACCAGCAGTCAGACTCAAATTATTACGCATGCTATTATCCTTTGTTATATAATCTCTTAGATCAAACCTAAGAGAGACCCCTTCTACTATTGAATAATTTATCCCCCCTCCTATGATAAAAGTGAGCTCTGTACTGTTCTCGCCAGATATATCAAGAAAGGCTATCCCTCCTCCAAGTGTCAGGTATGGAGACAAAGAACTCTCAGGACTCAGATACATAAGAGGACTGATAGTTATAGATGTAAAGCCGTCACTATCATCATAATTCAGCGTGGTCATTATTGATACATCAAAGGCAAGATGATTAGTGATGTTATATTCAATATCCAATCTTACTGTCGGACTGGTGTCCCCTTTATCGACAGATAAAATACCTCCAGATATCCCTGTGGTAAAATCACCTTCCTTCACCTCTCCAGAGAGGATACCAGTCGTAAATAATACGAAGATAACAGGAATTATGGAATAGCGGATATGTCTTCTTATAAAACCCAATAAGACTCCTTAAATTTTTAGTGTAAAAATAATACCATTTATATGCTTTTATATTCAATATATTTCCAACTTGTAATATTCCCTTGCCTCAAGATGGAATAAACTGTTATATTCAAAATATGTGTTTCAGGCTACTTTATAGTGCATTATTCTTCATCCTGATACTCTCCCATTCATCCATCACAGGTGCAGTCACAGAAAAACCTATTCTTCCAGATCTCAAGATCACAGAGACTATTCTTAAGAATGGACTCAAGGTGATCATCCTTGAGGACCATAAATCTCCAGTCGTGACATTCCAGATATGGTACAGGGTCGGCTCTGTTGATGAGCCAAAGGGAAAAACTGGTATAAGCCATCTTTTAGAACATATGATGTTTAAGGGCACATCCATGGCTGAGTCAAAGGAATTCTCGAGACTCATCCAGAAGATGGGCGGTATAGACAATGCCTACACAACAAGGGACTATACTGCCTATTTTCAACTCCTTCCAAGTAATAGTCTTGACCTACCGCTGAGATTCGAGTCAGACAGAATGAGGAATCTCCTTCTTGACCCTCATGACCTTGATTATGAAAGGTCTGTTGTAATGGAAGAAAGAAGAATGAGGTACGAGGATGACCCAGAAGCCTCTCTTTATGAAACCCTTCTTCTTACTGCCTTCAGTGCCCATTCCTACAGGACACCTGTAATAGGATTCATGTCTGATCTGAAATCCATAACAAGGGATGATATCTTAAACCATTACATAAACTTCTACTCTCCAGAGAATGCATTTATCATAGTTGCAGGAGATGTGAAGAGCGATTCAATAATATCTGAAATAAAAAAATATTTTGAGCATATCGAGTCATCTTTTATCAAAAAAAATACCGATATAACAGAGGAGCCACAGCAGAGAGGAGAAAAGAGAGTATATCTCAAGAAAAACGCAGAACTTCCATATATCATTATGTCATTCAAGGCACCATCATTTCCAGAACCTGATGCCATTGCACTCGACCTGCTATCTACTATCTTAAGCGGAAAGAGTGGTAGGCTTTACAGAAGACTCATCATCGAAGAAGAACTCGCAGTATCAGTCGATGCCTCATTCAGTTCATTAAATAGATATCCATTCCTCTTCTTTATAGATGCTGTTCCGAAAATGGGAGTCGATGCGGAGAGGGTTGAAAAAGCGATCATTGAGGTCCTTGAGGAGATAAAGAGAGATGGCGTTACACATAGAGAGATGGAAAAGGCAAAGAACCAGTTACTCTCTTCATTGATAATGTCCATAGATTCTGTATATTCAATGGCAAGATTGCTCGGCAGTTTTGAGATACTGGGTAACTGGAGACTACTCTATAAGTACATGGAGATGGTCATGTCACTTAAAAAAGAAGATATTCAGATTGCCATGAAAAGATATCTGAATGATGACTTCAGGACAACAGGGATATTGGTTCCAGTGAAGGCAGTAAGATGAAGAGATTATTAATTATCTTTATATCACTGGTACTTTTAGCACTCCCTTTCAGTGTTGAGTCAACTATCGCTTTCAAAAAACATCTCCTTAAAAACGGTCTTACGCTCATCCATATCGAGAGGCATGAACTTCCAATCGTGATGTTCACTGTACTCATAAAGTCAGGTTCAAGGGGTGAACCCGAAGAACTGGCAGGTCTTGCATACCTTACAGGTAATATGCTCACAGAGGGTACAGAGAGATACTCCTCTAAGGATATCAGTGAAGAATTGGATTACATGGGTGCATCAATAGATGTGGATGTCGATTATGATTACACTCTCATAAAACTCTCTATCCTAAAGAAGGATATCAAGAAGGGTCTCGATATATTTATGGATATCCTGAGAAGACCTCTATTTCCTGAAAAGGAGATTAATAGAAAGAGGGAGATCATTGTTTCATCTATTCTCAAGTCCCTCGAAGATCCCATGACCGTTGCCCTCATGGAATTAAGAAAGAAGGTATTCAGAACACATCCTTATGGAAGGTCTATTGAAGGATATCCTGAAACCCTGAAAAACATAAGTAAAGAGGATATTATCAGGTTTTATTCTGAAAACTATAGTCCCCAAAATGCGATAGCAGTTATTGCGGGTGATATATCAGAATCTGAATTAAAGGAAATGATTGAAAATTACTTCATTGAATGGAAGTCATTGAGTAATGGTAATTCTAGAATAGAAAATAAGTCCATAAACATAGGAGTGGAAGAGGATCAGAGAAGGTTTATATTTATAGAAAAGGAACTCACTCAGTCAAGTATTGTAATTGGAGTGACTGGTTTATCGAGAAATGATAGAGACTATTATCCCCTCACAGTAATGAATTATATCCTTGGAGGTGGTGGTTTTGCCTCAAGACTCATGCAGAAGATAAGAGAAAAAGAAGGGCTTGCATATGATGTCTCGAGTTACCACATACCAGGCATTGACCATGGTATCTTCATAATACAGGTTCAGACAAAGAATGAATCAAGAGAAAGGGTACTAGAGATAATAAAGGAAGAGATAGAGAGGATCAAAACCCATGGTATCACAGATGATGAACTTATGGAGGCAAAGTCATATCTTAAAGGAAGTTTCAAAAGAAGGCTCGATACAACAAGAAAGATTGCTGACTTCCTTAGCATCATAGAGTTTTTTAATCTTGGTGATGATTACATCATGAAATACAGTGAATATATAGATTCTGTCTCAAAGGACGATGTCAAAAAGGTCGCAAAAAGACTTTTCAGTGATGATATATTCTCAGTCATTGTTGGAAAAAGATGATGGTTTTAAAATCAGGAAGTTATGGTATAATGATAAAAAATTTTAAGGAGGTCTATTTATGAAAAGATTATCTATCTTTCTTATTACCATTTTATTACTTTATGGCTTCACAGTAAGAGAGGCATCTGCACAGAATGCAGGAGAATTAGGCATCAAGATCAAGAGCATGAGTTTTGAAGACATAAGTGACAGCAAGGCATACCTGGGAGTCTTCGGATACATAAATACTGCGCCATCAACAGCCATAGGATTCGAGATAGGCACTGTAAATATAGATTCATGGACATATGTTAGAGGAACTTTGACATATGAAGAGAGTGTCGATTTTACTCCTATTGAGCTTAATCTCAAATTCACTGCAAGGTCGAGAGGTGAAACAGGTTTTTCAGTAGACCTTGGAGGAGGCGTGAGTTATAACATACTCTCATGGGAACTTAAAGAAAATGGTGTGAAGATAGCAGATGATAATGAAAACCTCATTGGCTGGCAGGTATTCGTAGGAGGCAGATACTTTTTCACCCCGCCGAGACAAAACTTTGGACTCTTTTTAGGACTTGAGGTGAAATACCAATGGGTCGAGGACTTCAGGGATATAGACCTTTCAAATACAAGGATTGGTGCACAGTTTGGAGTGCTTTTTTAACCAATAAAGGAACCATTGAGAGGTGTGGAGAGACATCAGATTTCCTGAAAAATCAAGAGAGGTTTCTTCACACCTTTTAGGATCTCTTCATAAACCTTTCATCATCCTCTTTCTTATCATCACCCTAGTCTTTTCATGTAAGAAAGAAGGTTTAAGGAGAGATCCTGAGAGTATAAGGGTTGGATTTCTTGCAGATGCAAGGATGCTCCTTCCACTATTTGCATCCGATAGTGCCTCCAGTGGAATAAGTGGATTCATATTCAATGGACTCACAAAGTATGACAAGAACCTCAGGATTACAGGTGACCTTGCAGAAAGATGGGATATTCTCGATGGGGGCAGAAGAATAATCTTTCATCTGAGAAAGGGAGTAAAGTGGCATGATGGAGAGGAATTTACATCAAAAGATGTGATATTCACATATAAAGCAGTCACTGACCCTCAAAATCCCACTCCTTATAGCAGTAATTATGGACCTGTAGAATATGTGAGGGCAATCGACAGATACACTGTTGAAGTAAAATACAGAGAGCCCTTTGCGCCAGCCCTTGAATCGTGGGGAATGGGCATCATACCTGAACATCTTCTTAAGGACCATAAGGGACTCCATAAATCAGAATTAAACAGAAGGCCTATTGGTACAGGACCATACAGGATAAAGGAATGGATAACAGGCCAGAGGATTGTTCTTGAAAGATTCGATGATTACTTTGAGGGCAGACCGAATATAAAAAGATACATAGCCCGTATAATACCTGACACATCTACTATGTTCCTTGAATTAAAGTTTGGTGGTATAGATTACATGGGACTCACACCACCGCAGTACAAACTAAAATCCGATACAGATTACTTCAGAAAGAGATTCCAGAGATTCAGACATTCTGCATTCGGTTACACATATCTCGGCTTCAATCTCCTTGATCCAAGGTTTTCAGATAAGAGGGTAAGAAAGGCTATAGCATATGCGATAAATAAAGAAGACATAATAAAAGGTGTACTCCTGGGTTACGGCAGGCCGTGCACAGGTCCATTTCCACCTGAATCATGGGCATATAATCCTGATGTAAAAGACTACCCCTACAACCCTGAAAAGGCATTGGAGATTCTCATGAGCCTCGGCTGGAGAATAAATTCACGAGGAATACTTGAAAAGGATGAAAGAGAATTCAGTTTTACAGTTCTTCTGAATCAGGGGAATAACCAGAGACTACTCACTGCACAGATCATAAAGGAAAACCTGAGAAAGATTGGTATAGATATGAAGATACAGGTCATGGAGTGGCAGACTATGCTTCATCAGTTCATAGATAAAAAGAGATTCGAGGCAGTAATCCTTGGATGGGCACTCTCAAGGGACCCTGACCAGTTCGATATATGGCACTCATCGAAGACAAAAGAGGGTGAATTTAATTTCATATCCTACAAGAATTCAGAGGTTGACAGATTGCTTCTTGAAGGCAGGTCAACACTCGATCATGAACAGAGAAAGATTATCTATAGAAGACTACACTCAATTTTCCATGAAGAGCAACCTGTCATATTCCTCTATGTGCCCGATAACCTGATACTTCTCCATAAAAGATTTGAGGGAGTCAAAGAGTCACCCATCGGCATATGGTATGACTTCATCCACTGGAGAATCAATCCTGCATATATTGAACAGTAAAATATCAGAGAAAGCTATGGAGCCGCAACCACCGCACATTAAATATGCGGAGTATTTTAAGAAATCAAAAGAGTTTGAAACAAAGAAGGTTGAGATGGCATTGGTCTTCTGGGGAAAAAATCAATTATCGTGAACTCACCCAGATGTTTTACATCTACTTATAAATCGTGAAACCTATAAAAGTTCTAAAAGATTGCAAAATTATTTACAAGGTGCAATAGTATTTTTTGACGAATTTCATCTATATGTTAATCTTTTCAGTTTTTTAAAATGGAGTGAATCCCTGTTTCTGCATACATGCATTTAGGTGAACCATACCATAGCCTACTGTAATTGTCCAGCCAAAAATAATTCCTACGGTAGACGATATCCCAGTGATGAATGTAATCTCTTCCTATTTATACCCCTGTTAAAAAATTACTTATTCCAGTCGAGGCATCTTCTATCGTCTCATATTCATTATGGAGATTGCTTTAAGCTCAAAAACAGAGGATAAGATTTTTGAGGTCTCCTGTAAAAAGGTAGTTAATCTTTTGCATCAAAAAAGGTAAAAGTGGAGCTTTTTGATAAAATCTTTAATGGATTGACTATCAACAAAGAGGACAAAGAAGTCTTGCTGACCGATTTCAATTCCTTTATGGATGAATCTACACGATATAGAGGTAAAAAATATAAAAAGGGATAACATCATCCAGTTTGACTGCCATCGGATAGCCAATAGCCTGAAAAGACTAAGTATCAATTAAAATGTATTGATTTCTGTTATAGAAAAATCTGTGTTGATGTTCTTTGACAATTCTGGTATGTCTTGATTTTTAGGAACGCATGTAATATATTATTTGCAGTAAGATTTAAACAGCTCTTTGACAACTAATTATGAGTTCATCTAAAGTTATGGCTTCAGAAAATCATTAACTTTGCTGTTTACAAAAAATCAACGATTGTTGACTTTTAACTCATTGAAAATAAAAAAATTTGAGGGGAACAATAAGAAACAAGACCTCATTTAGAAGGGATTGCGACATTCCTCTCTCTTCAGGCATAAGCCTGAAGAGGGCTTTATGTTAGAATTACCCATGCAAGAAGAAGCCTTCCCATATGATAGGACAATACGGGAATTGATTGAGACCATCTTTCTCAGATTCACAAAGCTCCTTGAATACTCAAGAC
>FWPU01004193.1_pt1 | contig 34078 bp, 37 predicted proteins | sample 2228361 | NCBI WGS metagenome assembly FWPU01 (sample SAMEA103939777, study PRJEB20133) | metagenome
ACTCCGTTTCTAAAATGCTTCCGGAAAACCTATTTTAGTGGAGATCTGGTGCCGATCAACTATTCTTTTGTTAAAGTGTCAGGTGGCTAGATTTAATCTATTAGTTGCGAATCTGGTATCTCAACAAGCGTAATGCGTTTATCACAACCAAGATCGTACTTCCCTCATGCGCCACCACCGCCCAACTGAGTTGTACCAATCCGGAGACCGAGGTGACTATCAATAGGGCAATGACTCCCAATGAAATGGCCAGGTTCTGTTTAATAATCATCCGACTGGCACGGCTTAAGCCTACAGCAAATGGCAGCTTACCCAAATCGTCAGCCATTAAGGCAACATCCGCTGTTTCAAGAGCAACAGCTGTCCCCGCTCCTCCCATAGCAATTCCAACCGTAGCTGTTGCAAGCGCGGGCGCATCATTTACCCCGTCACCGATCATGGCAACTGCCCCATACTCTTTTTGCAATCGTTGGATAGTTCCCAGCTTATCTTCTGGCAGCAAATCTGCTTCAATGTTGGTGACTCCAACTTCTTGTGCAATTTGTTGTGCTACTTTTTGATTATCTCCGGTGAGCATAATTAGGTGCTTCACGCCAAGGTTTCGCAGCCGTGATAATACCGCGGCAACTCCAGGACGTGCAACATCTGATAATCCCAAAACCCCAAGAAACATACCATCTCGGCTGACGGTCATTGTAGTCCGGCCTGTGTTTTCCAGCTGAGTCACTGTTTGCTGAATAGTTTTATCAATAACTTTTCCAGCTTTATCTTCAAATAGTTTGAGTGAGCCAATCCATACCGGCTGACCTTCCACTTGGCTGCGTACACCACGACCTGGAATATTCTCTAATCCATTCGCTAAAGGAAGGGTCAGATTTCGTTCTTTTGCTGCTCTCACAATCGCTAATGCTAATGGATGACTGGACTGCTGTTCAACAGCCCCTGCCAAACGCAGGACATCATCTGGTTTTGACCCATTGAAGGGAATGACATCGGTAACCTGAAATTTGCCCTCTGTGAGGGTTCCTGTTTTATCAAAGGCTATTGCGTTCAACCGGCCTAGATTTTCCAGGTGGACTCCACCTTTTATCAAAACACCGTTGCGTGCTGCCTGTGCAATCCCAGCCAGCACGGTCGCTGGTGTACCAATGGCCAACGCACAAGGAGAAGCTGCGACTAAAAGCAGCATCGCCCGATAAAAGCTTTCCGAAAAAGGCATCCAGCCCGCTACCGGGGGAACGACTGCAACAAGCACAACCAAAACCAATACAATTGGCACAAATCGGGAGGTAAACCGATCAGTAAATTGCTGGGTAGGACTTTTCTGACCTTGGGCTTCAGCAACCATTTTCATGACCCGGCTCAAGGTATTATCTTTCGCAAGTCGAGAGATCTTCACTTCCAACGCTGCTTCCTGGTTGATCGTCCCAGTAAACACTTCATCGCCGACACTCTTCTGGACAGGAACGGATTCTCCAGTAATGGGGCTTTGATCCACTGTGCTCTCACCCTGAAAGATTACACCATCAACCGGAATACGGTCGCCAGGTCGGATGACAACCATGTCACCAATGATAAGTTGGTCAACTGGTTCTTCCATAATTTGGTCTCCACGCCGGACACGCGCTGTCTTGGGCATCAGTTCACCCAGAGCATTGATCGCATTACGAGCTCGACCCAAGGCGTAATGTTCACCGGCATGCCCTAATCCAAACAGAAAGAGCAGGAAGGCTCCTTCAGCCCAGGCTCCGAGAAAAGCTGCCCCTAATGCTGCCGCTAACATAAGTACATCCGTGTCAAACTTACCTCGGAGAAGGGCGGGGACAGCATGATGAGCTATATCGTAAGCGCTGGCGATATAAGAAAGAAGGAAAAGAATAAGCGCGAAGTTTGCCGACAGTCCCAGGAATTGCCCGCCAACCCAACCCACGAGAAGAAAAATGCCCCCAGCACCTATTAAGACCATTGCCCATCGTTCCTGTAACCAGTGAGGTAGAAAGGTTGGTGCGCTGCCATGGTCATGCTCGTGGTCATGCTCATGCGCTTCCCCTTCCTCTTTGACCATTGCTTGGGTTACAGGTCGAGCCCCTAAACGGCGCATGGTTCGTTTGATTGAGTCAAGAGAAAGGATTTTTGTATCAAAAGCGACAATAACCAGCCCTGATGCATAACTCACGCTGGCATGCAGCATCCCTTCCAGGTTTTCAAGTTCTTTGGTGATCATGGTGGCTGAATCAGCGCTATCAAGTCCACTAAAGGGAATCTGCTCGTGGTGATAACCATTGCGTAATTCCGATCCAGCCTCCTCAGCGATACGTTTGACCGCAGCCGAAGAAATCAAGTTTGGATCATAATGAATGCATAGATCCATTGGATCATGATCCAAATGCAAGTGTGTTTGGAGAATACCTCTTTGGGCTTGCAAGCGGGTCTGCAATCGCTCCACACAATGGTCACAAGCATCCTGGTTTTCTGGCAGCAACAAAGGCAGTGAGATTTCCACCGTTTTTTCTATCATTGGTTTGTCCTTAATAAATCGTTCATATTGAAAATTGAAAGCATAAATAAAACCAGCCACGCAAATAAGCGCCTGTTCGTCACTTGATTGGGAGTTTTGTTATCGAATGGGAGGAGGTACGAAAACTGAAAGTATTCTTGTTTGGGGGAATTGCCAACAGGTAGGTTCAATCTTTACAAGTAATGCAATGAGAAACATTGCAGGGATCACACCCGTAAAAATTCCGTAATGAATGGCTCCATTACACGAGCCTGAACTAATTCCCAAGATGTCTGAATGTCCAGGTTGTAAATCGTGGAGAAAATGAACACCAACGCTAAAAGTAATCAGTAGTAATAGAAGGATAATAACAAGATTGTGAGGTATTCGAATATTATTCATGGCAGACGTGGTCCAGACCACGTTTGAACAACTCGCTGATATGTTCATCGTCTAAGGAGACAAATACCTGCCTGCCTTTTTTCCTTGCGCGTATTACGCGCTTGTCGCGCAAACCCCGGAGTTGATGTGAAATAGCGGATTTACTCAATCCCATGGCTTGGACGAGATCACCAACATTTACCTCACCGGCAACCAGTGCCGAAATGATCCTTACACGAGTTGGATCGCTCAAAGACTCAAATAGGCTGGCTACTCGTTCTGCTGTTTGTTCATCCACGCTGGTAATATCACAATTATCTATCATAAGAATCTTATTATTGAATGGTTGCTCAACTATTGTTTAGTTTATTACAAAAAGGACTGAATGTCAAGTATAGATATTGAGGTGTAAAAAAATACCAAAGCCCATGTTATCAATACTTCCAACTGTTCTTGACAAATTCAAACATTTCGAATAATATATCAGCATATTATGATATATAAATATAAGATATCAGGAGTCTTGGAATGCTAAATGTTACGAACGTAGGAGAAGGAGTTCGGTTGCAGGCAAAGCTGTTTCGTGGTTTTGGCGACCCGGCGCGACTGAACATCTTGCAAGCGCTGCGCAACGGCCCAGTGACGGTGACTGAAATTGTGGACGCAACAGGTATGAGCCAGTCCAATACATCCAATCATCTGCGCTGCTTGCGCGAATGCGGTCTGGTTACCGCTGAACAACGGGGCAAGTTCGCTCTGTATCGCCTGAGTGATGACAGGGTGGGAGATCTGTTAGCAATCGGCGAATCCTTGTTGGCCGATGTCGCCCGGGGTGTCTATGAATGCACCCGCTACAACCTCCCACAGGGTCGAAGCCAGGAACAAAAGTAAATGAAAACAGGTCTGCGGATCTTCATTCCCTTTCTGATTGCTCTTCTTCTTGATGGGCTGACCAAGGCTTGGGCCGAACAGGCATTATCTTCACCCATACCCATCCTCGGTAATTTTTCCCGTCTGACCCTTGGTTACAACACAGGCGTAGCATTCGGGCTTTTTGCGAACGGCGGGATATTCCCGCTGATCGTCACAGGCGTCATCATTTCGGTTCTGGCAGCATGGCTCGTTTATGCGATTCGGTCCGGTGATCTTTCCTCTGTCGCAGTATGGCCGGTAGGTTTGATCCTCGGCGGTGCGGTAGGGAATTTCGCCGACCGCATGGTGGATGGAAGGGTGACGGATTTCCTCGATTTTGGATTGGGTACGGCACGTTGGCCGACTTTCAACCTGGCGGATAGTTTTATCGTGGTTGGTGCCCTTTTACTTTTACTCATTATTCCGAAGGTTAAATCCGATGAAAAGGAGCAGACGGCATGAAAGCTCTGAAGGTGCTTGTGAAATCTTTGCTGATCCTGGTTAGTATTGGCCTGATCTGGCGTTGGCTGAGTCGCAATCGCTCTTTACCCTGCCCGACCTGGTTGGCGAGTTTACTGGACAGCCGCTGGTCGGATAGGCTGCTTGGCACGCAGATAACCCTTGATCGCATTGGACTTCGGCCAGGTCAATGTGTATTAGAGATCGGCCCAGGCCCGGGTCGATTGCTGATACCTGCCGCAACGCGCGTGCTGCCCGGCGGCGAAGTCTTTGGGCTGGATATCCAGTCGGGGATGATTGAGCGGCTCAAAGCGCGTTCGGTGCAAGCCGGCGTATCGAATTTGACGACAATTGTGGGTGATGCGACTCAGCCGAACTTCCCACCGGAGAATTTTGATGTGATCTTCTTTTGCACTGTGCTGGGTGAAATCCCGGGTCGGGCAGCAGCGCTGCGCCAGTGCTACGCCGCTCTCAAGCCGGGTGGTTTGCTTTCGATCACAGAAATGTTTCCCGACCCGCACTACCAATCCTGCGCGCCCTTGCGGCAAATGGCTGAGGCAGAAGGATTTCGCCTGCAAATTACGCACGGTCCCTGGTATTTTTTCACTGCGAACTTCATAAAAGCGTAAAGGAGAGTCGCAATGGTTACTATAGGACGCTGTACGATGAGTTGGCTGGCTATCGATAGTATCCCAGGCCAAGATCGGATTCGCTTGATCCCAGGAATTTGGTGAGACACGACTAAAGGAGTGATGATGACACGGACAGCTTGTGGTGGGCGTTGCTTTCCAAAATTACTCGATTGCTCTCCGAACCCAAACTCGGCCACGTCACCGATGAACGTGCCGCAGATCCACCAACGCAGGCTACGGCGGCAAGAACCGCGATGACATTCCGCTTAGGTAAATGGGTGAAATTTATGAATGCTGAACCGACACTTTGAAAAGAGCACTCGAGCGACAGCGACCGCGCACAAGCAATAAGCACTAAATTGTGGCTGATTTAATCATGTCGTTCGAAAAACGAGACTTTATGAGGAGAAAAGAATCATGGAAAATTTTGATTACACAGTGGAAACCACCAAAAGCGTGGACGAAGCAGTCGCCGCCATCGAGGCCAAAGCACAAGAAAAAGGCTTTCGAGTGCTGCACGTTCACGATGTTCAGGCAACGCTCGCCGCGAAGGGCTTTGAAACCGAACCGATGAAGATCGTCGAGGTGTGCAACGCCAAATTCGCCAGCCAGGTGCTGGTGAAAGACAAGAAAATATCGCTGATGCTGCCATGCCCGATCAGTGTTTTTGTAGAGGCAGGTAAGACTTATATCAGCGCCCTCAAGCCACGGGTTTTGTCCGATTATTATCCGGACATAGGCATCGATGAGATTGCCGTAGAGGTTGAAAAAGTGATCATCAGTCTGGTTGACGAAACCAGATAATTTACATTGAATGGAGAACCTATGGAATCGACAAAAATTGAAGTACGGGTTAGTAATTTGGACTGCGAACATGATGCAGCCAAGATCGAACGAGGATTGGAAGGCTTTGCAGGCCTGGTAGGTTTGAAGGTCTATCCGAAATCTGCCAAAGTCGTTTTGACTTTTAATCCCGACCAAACCAATCCGGGCGCATTGAAACAAAAACTGGAGACACTGGGTTTCCCACCCCAAAAAGGGATGGAAATGGCCGAACAGCCCAAACCCTGGAAGAACCCCAAAGTGTTGACCGCGTTTGCTTCAGGTGTTTTGCTTCTGGTCGGTTGGCTCATCGGTCTGGCCGGCGCGCCGGCGCTTATCTCGACGATTATATTTATTGCCGCCATCTTGATCGGTGGCTATTACTTTGGCCGCGAGGCTATCGAAGAATTGATCTTCGAGCGTCGGATCGGCATCGAGTTATTGATGAGCGTTGCTGCAGTGGTTGCTTCCGTGATGGGCGAGACGTTGGAGGGTGCTATGCTGGTCTTCCTCTACTCCATCAGCGAAGCTGCGGAAGGCTATACCGAGGAGAAAACGCGCGCCGCAATCAAGGCTTTGATGAACCTGGCGCCCAAGGTAGCGTTGGTCCGCCGGAACGGTCGCGAGCAGGAAATCCCGGTTGAAGAACTGGTGGTCGGGGACGTGTTCATCGTCATGCCAGGCCAATCCGTGGCTACCGATGGTGTAGTGCTGGTTGGATCCTCCAGCGTAAACCAGGCCCCGGTGACAGGTGAAAGCGTTCCGGTAGAAAAGCAAGTGGGCGATCCGGTCTTTGCTGGCAGCATCAACGGCGAAGGCGCGCTGGAAATCCGCGCCACCAAAACCTTTGCCGATAACACCATCGCCCGCATTATCACCATGGTCGAAGAAGCCCAGGAAAAGAAAGGCAAAAGCCAGCGCTTTATCGAGCGCTTCGGCGTCCGCTACAGCCCCATCGTTTTGCTCGTCGGCATCCTCATTGCGCTTGTTCCGCCGCTATTTTTTGGCGCTAACTGGGTGATGTGGATTACCCGTGCAACGGTCTTCATTGTTGCCGCGGCACCCTGCGCACTGGTCATTTCCATCCCGATTACCCTGGTGGCCTCGCTGGGCACCGCCGCGCGCAATGGCGTGCTGATCAAAGGTGGAGTCTATGTGGAGGAACTGGCGAAGGTGAAAGTCGTAGCAATGGATAAAACCGGCACCCTGACCCGCGGCGAGCCGGAAGTGACCGACATCATCTTGATCCATCAGGATCCGGATCAGCTGGCGAATTCAAAGCAGGAATTTTTAGCGGTGGCAGCCGGGATTGAACGGCGTAGCGGCCACCCTCTGGCACAGGCGATCGTCCGGTACGTAGAAGCGCAAGGCATTCAACCCATCGAGCTGACCGAATTTCGCTCCATGACCGGGGCAGGAGCTTCCGCCTGTCTGGATGGGCGCACGATCTACGTGGGCAGCCCGGACCTGTTTCACTCCAAGCTTGGCGTCTCATTGGAGCATGAATGGGGAGACATCAATCGTCTCCAGGGCGAAGGGAAAACCGTGGTGTTGTTGGGCGATGAACAAGCACCCTGGGGAATGATTGCCATCCGTGACAATATTCGACCCAATGCCCAAAAGGCGATCGATGCCCTGCACGCCGCCGGAATTGACAAAGTGGTGATGCTGACCGGCGACAATGAGCGCACCGCCCAGGCAATTGCGAAGGAATTGGGGATCGATGAGGTATATGCAGACTTAAAACCGGAGGATAAGGCGATCAAGGTCCGTGAGCTGACCTCCCGTTATGGGCACGTGGCCATGGTCGGAGATGGAGTCAACGATGCCCCTGCGTTGGCTGAAGCAACCGTGGGTGTCGCCATGGGAGCAGCGGGAACGGATGTAGCCCTGGAAACCGCTGATGTAGCCCTGATGGCCGACGACCTGGAGAAACTGGCCTATGCTCTGCGCCTGGCAAAGCGAAATCAATCTGTCGTCAATCAGAACCTGGCCCTTTCTGCGATTGTCATTAGTGTATTGATCATCGGTGCAGTGGGTGGCTGGTTCACCTTGCCGATCGCCGTACTGGCGCACGAGATCAGCGAATTTGTGGTTATCGGTAACGGGCTGCGTATGCTGCGATCGTAATTTCTTACGATAGTCTCCCTCCGGCAGGGGGTTGGCCCCCTGCCGGAGGAGAAAGGGATTTCATGGGAGAAGAGATGCTCAGCATTAAGGAGGGGCTACACTTTGACGTTTCCCGGGCTGCGAATGAAATTGAGCAGTTCATTCGCAGTGAAGTTAATCGTTTGGGCAAACGAGGTGTTGTCCTGGGATTAAGCGGCGGCCTGGATTCGTCGACCTGCGCAATTCTGTGCGTTCGCGCCCTGGGAAGATCACGTGTGTTGACTTTGCTGCTCCCTGAGCGAGATACCAACATGCAAAATATGGCAGACGCCAGGTTGGTAGCTCAAATGCTCGATCTGCAGCCGATCCATATCGATATTTCACCTCTATTAGCGACGATTGGCGTGTATAACCTGGTTTCTGGTGAACAAGCTGGCAATCGCCCCATGATTGAAAGCGGTATTCGCTGGATTAACCATTTATCATCTGCCCCTTCTGCTTTTAGCGAAGGAATGGCAATGCTTTACAATATCAAGGCTAATCTCTGGCTACGCCTGGTTCGCCGGCTGCTCTGGAGACCATTAGGACGCATCCATGCTTTTGCGATCACAAAAGTGCGCCAGCGCATGGTTACGCTGTACTTCCACGCCATGCTAAACAATTGTTTGGTGGTTGGCACCACCGACCGGTCGGAGTGGAGCGTCGGCTTCTATGATCCATATGGCGATGGCGCAAGTGATGTTCAGCTACTTCGCCATTTATACAAGACGCAGATCCGAGAACTGGCAAAACACCTGGGTGTGCCTGAAAAGATCCTCAATAAGCCCTCTTCTGGCGATTTGGCAGCCGGGTTACCGAACGAAAGCGCGATCGGGTTGACCTATGAACAACTGGACTCGATTCTATGGGGGCTTGACCATAGCCTGACCGAGAAAGAGATCGTGGTTCAAACCAGGGTTGCACCTGCTGCCATAGCTGCTGTTCAAAAAGCGATGTCTATTGCCCGTTTGCGTGAGAGACTGCCTTCTATGCTGCCCTTATTGCCTTGATAGATATGAATGGGACGCTTGCATGAATAAACCTTTGAAGCGAAAGATCCGCCTATTTATCATCTGCTCTCAGCTGTTGGCGCGAGAAGGATTGATCCTTCTTACCCAGCAGGATGAAGATATAAAGGTCATCGGAGATGCCGCCGATGATGAAGCTGGCGTAGCTGGCATAGACACGCTGCAACCCGACGTGGTGATTGTCGCGGACGGTTGGGGCGGAGAAGATTGTTCCTGCGCGGATACCGTCAAGAAAATCAAGGCGTATCATCCTCATATCCCAATCCTGGTGGTTTCTCCCCACGTGGAAAATGCACGTGTACAAATGGCTCTCGCGGCAGGCGCGAACGGCTATTTACCAATGGGGATTGACATAGATGAGCTGGTCCGGGTCCTCTACACGGTCAGTCGTGGAGAGCTGACCCTTCACCCCTCCTTGTTGCCTGCGATTCTTCAACAGTTAGAAGCCGAACCCGGCGGTAAATCGGCTGTGTCCAACCTTGATAATCTGACACAGCGAGAGAGTGACATCTTGTCCGCCCTTTCTCGCGGTTTGACCGATCGCGAGATTGCCCAGCAGCTGTCTATCAGCGTCCGTACGGTGCAATCAAGTGGTTGATCTCACGTTAGAAGAATTCCAACGAAATCAGTCTACTCGAATCTCCAGAGAAATCATCGGGCAAAGCGAGGAGCACGAGCAAAAAATGCAAGCCAATGCTCAGAAATTATGGGAAAATGCCCACAAACATCTTGTGGATCTTTTAAGGCTTCTGGATCAGGATTACGATGAATCCTGCGAAAAAGCGACCCGACCATTGGAATCATTTAACGATAATGACCTGGCATATCTGATTCATGTTCGGCTGCGAACTTTGCAAGGGACAGCATCGAAGAAAATTGAGCCCTTGGAAATAAATGAATTAAAACAGCGATTGAAAGAACTCAATCAGAAATATTCTGATCTGGAATGTGAGCTCATTGCCACACAGGAATCGAAAAAGAATATACAGGCAGAGAAGGTAGCACTGGAAGCCCACTTAGCTGCCCTTCGACAGATTCAGAAAGATGAGGTTGCCCAGGACATTCAATCCCCAAAATCGGGTTCTGAAGAATCGAAGGACCTTACGCCTGTTCCGGATTGGGTAAAAACCTGGCAGTCCACCAAGAACTATGAAAAAACATCGGCGGCAATTTTTGTGATGGGTGAAATGGGGATTGCTTTACGACCATCCATCATAAAGCAGATGGCAAATCGCCTTTCCTTATCAGCTGCAAACAAAAACCTGGATGAAGCCTTGAATTGGTTAGTGTCACCGGAAGGAAATGAAGTCCCAATCCTGGTTGAACAGATAAATGGCGTTGTTGAGCAAGGATCCAGTTCTGGTGGAAATCAGCCTGCAGTGCTGCATTTGACTCGCGATGGTCAAGCTGCATACCAGGTATTAACTGGAAAAATTCCTAAGGAGAATGAATTTGATGCCCTAATAAGACACCATTCTTCACCGGAGCATACCATTCTGAATATTCAGGCCGGGGAAATCCTGGTATATGAAGGTTATAAAATCCGAGGACGGGCACAAACTATTAATTTATCCAATGGTGAAACTTATATCCCAGATATTATTGCTGTGGATCCAAAAACAGGAGAGGTAATATTCGTCGAAGTAGAACGGGATGTGAGTAAGGATCAAATATCCCGAAAAACGAAATGGATGAAGTTTTATGAAGCTTCAAATGGAAACCTGTATGTATTTTGCGACAACTTGAATTGCCAGAGAGCAATTCAGGGAGAAATCAATCTTGCTTTAAGTGGGTTAAGTTACAACTCTTTCCTGACGAATCTCCACGGATTACGAAATGGGAAGCGTGCAGGAAAGGATGGTGGCATCTGGTTTTCTCAAAGAAGAGGTAATTAATGATGGAACGGAGTGCACTTCGTTCTTTCTACATCGTTCCTCTAGAGTCTAAAGGGGGAACGGAGTAAAGTAGATTACCGAGAATACGCCAACCCTCTTTGAGACATGAATTGGTAAAGCGACTTAAAATATCCTAGTGGAGCAGAACGCATTATTTCAAGTACTTGTGGTCCATGGCAAAGTCTTAACCGTTTCTTGCTTCCACAAGGGCATTGGATATGACCTCGATATTCACCTTGAGCTAAGATAGAAATCAAGCCAAACAAAGAATGTTCACTTCGCACATTGAATAGATCTTGATAATAATCAATTCTACCCAGCCCCCGCGTCCTCCACTCTTTGACTCATCACATACGTTCGAAGATCAGCCGAGGAGGTGCGGTTTCAGATGTAAGCAGCAAATCCGTTTTAAACAAAGGCTGGCGAAATCGTCGTGTTTGGTGTTTGCCGATTGCCCCATAACGCAACAATTCGCACCACATCAGTATCTGTTTTTTTAATAAGCTATTTGTGTTATGAAGAATCGTAACCAGAACATATTGTCAATAATAGTTGTAAATATCACAATTGTCCCTATAATTATTATCAACGGATATGGTATCCTCTGTTTTCCCAGAATAAAACGTGACCTGAATACTCTGCTTTTTTAGGTCCGGGTTTTGAGGGGGTGATTCTAATACCCAGAAACTTCCCTGTAATTGCATTATCAAAATCTAGCTGCGAACGAATCATAAACTACTATATTCATCTTAGCAAAGGAGGGGAAATGAGATACGTTAGGTTCGCAATCTTATATGTTATCACGGCTGTTGCCCTTTCCGCGTTGAGTAAAACGCAAATAGCCTCTGCCTCTTTCGAACGACAGGACGATTATAACTGCGTATTCCTGTCGGATACCCTGACAATCCCTGACGATGGCAGTTGGCTTCCAATCTGTCTGGTCGACCCAAGCGTGCCAGAGGGATCGACAGTGACCGAAATGAATGTAAAAATACTGGTTGACCATCCGGACCCGGGTCAATTAGAAATTCGGTTAACGAGAACGGATGCCGATAATGAGGTGTCTTTATCATCCTCTGAGATAACAAAAGAAGGGGTAGGCAGTTTTACTCAAATCCACGATTTTGATGGATCGCCATCCGAGGGGGAATGGGTCGTTCTGATCCGTGACACCCAGCTCGAAATCGACGGGGGGTTACTTGATGTATCTATTGCTCCTTTATATGCGCCGATCGAGGAATTGCCAGTGGCTCTCTCAAAAGAAGATGGACAGCCGACCTCCGAACGAATTGCAACGGGCGCTATAAAAATATCGAATGGCTTTGAAACTGGCGAGAAAGAAGAAGCCGAAATCCTTCCTGAGGTGCAGCTGGATGTCCTCGGTACAATAGATATTATGACTCAATCCTTTGAAGGAACCTTTCCTCCTTCGTCTGGCGGGTGGTCTATATTTGATGGCAACCCAAACGACGGGAAGGAGTATTATTGGGACGATGATAATCTCAAACCATATAGCGGATACTGGGCTGCCTGGCCGGCGCGCGGCGGCGCCGACGGAATAGATCCTACTTTGTCTACAACCTATCCGAAAGAAATGGACACATGGATGATTTATGGGCCTTTTGATTTGAGCAATGCCAAATCAGCCCAGGTTGCCTTTATGCTTTGGCGCCATATTGAAGTCAATTATGATCACGTCTTTTTTGGGATATCAGGCAATGGGTCTAATTTCAGTGGCTGGTCGTGGGACGGTGACGTTGGTTGGGAAAACAAAACCTTTAGCCTCAACTCTTACCTGGGTGACAGCGACGTCTGGATCGGCTGGCACTTCACCAGCGACAGCTCTGTCCAATATGAAGGTCCTTGGATCGATGATATCGCGCTCAATTTCCAACCAGGGGATATAACCGTTCAAGGCAGTTTCACCTATGCCAACCGTTCATCAACCGTGCAAGGAGCCAAGGGGATTAAGGTCCAGCTTTGGGACCGGGATACAAGTGGAGGCAATGATCTACTTGATGAGATCATTGTTACAAGTAGTTCTGGTCAATACAGCTTCCCGACCCTGACAAATTGGGATACAGATGACACAGACCCAATATTAGGGAACCGGCGCCTCGATCTTTATGTCCTTTGGGCGTTGGAAAACGATGAATACACGGTTACAAATTCCAGTGGGACCCGATATGCGTGGAGCAGTTCCACTTATAACGACATCAATATGGGTAACACGACGATTTCAGCTTCCCTACCTTATGGTTATACTAAACTCGAGGCTATGTGGATTTTTCAAGATATTCGCCATGCCAGAGAGTACTACTTGAGCCATACGAACCCTCAAATCGATCCTGGCTACTTGACTGCTCATTGGGATGAGAACCAAAACTCTGAAAATGGTATCCAGGGATCGCATTTTTGGGCGCTGATTAATCCCCATGTCTACATAGCCCATGATTCCCGCTTCTCGCCAGATACGATTGTTCATGAGCTTGGTCATCACATTATGTGGAACAAAACCGGCCAATGGTTGTGGTACGATTTCGGCTGTTTTTCCCACGAAATATTTAGCCAAGAATCGGTTCAATGCGCCTGGTCGGAAGGATGGGCTGATTATTTTGCCGTCGCGGTAAACGGGGATATTTGTTACGATTTTGATGATGGCCCCTGCACAGGTCAAGCTAATATTCGTCATTTTGACCTTGAAAATCATACTCGAAATGATAGTGCTCAAGATTTCGCTTGGGGTGATGGTGTCGAAGGTCGCGTAGCGGGTGCTTTATATGATCTGATGGATTCAGCGAATGAATCACCTTGGTACGATAATGCTTCCTGGGGGTTCGATCCTATCGTCGATATTGCCCTAGTTGGGTCAGGACGTTCAAGTTTCCAGCAGTTCTGGGATGCTTGCCAGGGATCTGATAAACACAATGGAGTGCGCTCGATTTACCAAAACACCATCGATTACGACAACGCTCCTGTGTTCAGCACCATCCCCGAGCAGAGAACTCTCCAGAATTTTCCGCGCACACATCTTTTAGATCTGTGGAATTATTCGAGCGATTCCGAAAGTCCGGATGCATCGCTGACATACTCGATCGTCAGCGTCTCCGATTCGCGTTGCGGAATCAGCCTGGATTCGCATTGGGTCAACGCCAATCCCCAAATGAATTGGGTTGGCTCGTGCTACGTAACAGTCCGCGCAAATGATTCTATAAAAACCACGACTAGTGGTTTTTGGATACACGTCCTGCAAATCAACAGCCGGATTTTCTTGCCAGTCATCATGAACGATTGATCCCGAAAGGAGACATCCCATGAAACGCGTGTCCTTGTTTTCAATGCTCCTAGTTTTATTGTTGTCAGCTTGCAGCTCCAGCAGTTCTGGCGCTGAATGCAAAGAGGGAATATGCGTCAGCATCGAGGTCGAAAGCCCGGTTCAAGCCTTAGTACCCGCCCCTTTCGTGATTTCAATTAGAACTGAAAAGGATATCTCCAACCTTGGAATATCCTTGTATGGTGATCGCACTATAACAATTCTTGATATTGAAAAAAAGCCGGACTCAGCGGAACTAGCCTATAAAAATGATAGTAGTATGGACTGGTGGATCGATACAAAAGGAGGGGAGGAATACAAATTTACTGGTCATGTAATCTTGGCCAAACCCATCGTGTCCTATGGGATTTTTAGCTATGGGCTAATTGCTGCCGCTGGGCATCCATCCATCACGCGGGTAACGGATTCGGTCACAATCTATCTGGATGCTGAGGGCAAGCAGGTAGAAGAAAACCGGGCGAAAATGGAACTCGAAACCGACTTCCCTGCCCCCACACCGCCGCCAGACCTGACGATTATTCCAGAAACTCCGTTTCCAACCATCGTTTGGCCAACCAACACCCCATTACCCTCCCCTACTCCTTCACCTTCTCCGTCACCCAGAATAACGCGAACCCCTACCCTTCCAGCATATCCTTAACCGTTTCCTTTTAACCCTCAAAAACTTCCCAGGAGAGCTTTTCTTCCCTGGGAAGTTTTCATACTGACCAAATGGGATTTCCTATATAAAGATTTCTAGCCACCTGACACTTTAACAAAAGAATAGTTGATCGGCACCAGATCTCCACTAAAATAGGTTTTCCGGAAGCATTTTAGAAACGGAGTAAACCAATGCCGACCGACCTCCTTTATCATAACTGGTTTTATCAAATTCGTGAACTGCGCCCAGGACAACGGATCACACAAATACGTAACTTTGTATGGCTGATGATTGGTATTTACAAAAGCCGCTCGGTGAGCTTGAGCCGCATTGCAAGCAAAATTCCTGGCAAAGCGCAACTGCTGAGTTACACGCGTCGTTTGAGCCGTTTTCTGGACAATCCTGCGATCGATGTGCAGGCATGGTATGAACCGATTGCGCGAAGTTGGTTGGAACGACAAGCGCAATCTCTTCAACAGGTGCGTTTGATTGTAGATGGAACGAAAGTTGGCTTTGGTCATCAATTGCTGATGGTCAGTCTTGCTTATCGGAAACGCTCGATCCCGATTGCCTGGAGCTGGGTGCGTCATGTTCGCGGGCATAGTACTTCCAACACCCAATTGGCCTTGTTGCGGTACATTCGCCGTCTTTTGCCCAAAGGCGTGGCTGTTTTGCTGGTGGGAGACACCGAATTTGGCTCGATTGCGGTACTTCAACAACTGGATCAGTGGCATTGGCACTATGTTTTGCGGCAAAAGACCTCTACGCACGTTTGTTTGGCCCATCAAACAGATTGGAATGACTTTGGCAGCTGGATTGAAAAAGCAGGTTCCAGTATCTGGTTGGGCAAAGGTTGGCTGACAGAGAAGCATATCTATTGGGTCAACTTGTTGGTTCATTGGAAAGCTGGTGAGAAAGAACCCTGGTGCCTGGCAACCAATTTGCCTGATAGACAGATGGCTTTGCAAGCTTATGCTCGCAGAATGTGGATTGAAGAGATGTTTGGCGACATGAAAGGACATGGCTTTGATCTGGAAAGCACCATGTTGAGACAGGCGGATAGATTGTCCCGATTGACATTGGCAGTCGCTATTTTGTATGTTTGGTTGGTTTCGACCGGGACACGTATCATCCGAGATGGGTTGAGATATCAGGTGGATCGACGGGATCGTCGTGATCTGAGTATCTTTCAAATTGGATTGCGTTATATTGATCGTCAACTTCTCAACTCGCTTCCATTTCGGATTTTGCTATGTTCTTACTGTTGATTTTTCAAACTGTCAGGTGGCTAGTGTAAATTTTTTGTTGACAATTTCCCTTAATAAATCTATTTTTTCAAGGATATCATCAAAAACTTCCAACTTTTGTCTAACATCTTTAGCGTAAATTGACAAAACGTTTAATTTAAATAGATCGATTTTTCCCTCAGGTATTTGTACGTTCGAAGCCTCTGTATCCAACAAACCGGCTTCCATTAAGCGTAATCGTTTCTTTTCGATCTCTTGGAGTTCCTTGCGAAGATTTTCCTCACTTAGATTAGGTTGATCTGGCTGATTAAGTAATCTAACCGGAAAAGTTCTGTCAAGAGAGGATGATAGTGTTCCATGTTCTACTAGTGCTTTCTTCATAGCGCTGGCAAGGCTATTTGAAAATTCAATTACGGTAGGTATTGCTGAACTTTTCTGTTCGTAGATTCTCTCCATACGATCGCTTTCTGATACTCTAAATCTTTCTCTGGCTTGCTGACCACTACGTATTAGTAATCGATCTGTATCAACGAACCTGATCTTTAAGGATTTCATCAGTTCATTGAACCATTCTGGATATCGATCTTGTAAATGAGGTAATTGAGTATTGTAAGCAAGTAAAACCTCTTGAAGAGAAAGTCTTTCTCCTGTTATTCGATTAAGCCATTCCTCTGGTCCGATGCGAATCAACTCGGGAATAATGTCATCAATGATGCTTAATGGAAATCGCCGTTCGTGTGTTCCCAAGGAAGAGAAGTCAATTTCGGAATTCTTTCCTTCTGGTCCTGATAGAGTAAATCTCTCTATGCGGGATTTTTTCTCCCTCTTCTGGTGTGATGGTCGAAGCAGCAAATTTGATTCATCATCAAAATCCAATTGAAAGGCATCAAACGGTATCCGCGTGAAGATCGAAAAATCACCTTTTGATATCGAATGAACCATTCTCAATAGAACCGTTTTTCCCACCCCGTTTGGTCCGTGGATGATTGTGACATGCTCGTCAGTGTTTATAGGGATGTTATGGTTAAATAAACCAAACAGATTCGTAACTTTGATGTTCTTTATTCTCAACGTTTTCTCTGCCATCTTATCCTCCAGGGAAAGCAAGTCTTTTTGATTTTACACCATCTGTTGCCAATCAGAGGTGATCTTACAAACTCAGAATGTAATACTAGAAAACCCTTTCCGATATATAATAAATTATAGTGCATCAAAAAATCCTAGGTATTCATTGCAAAACATGAAAGCAGCAAATAATTGTGCGGTGGTAGATCTGTTTGCGGGAGCAGGTGGGCTTACTCACGGATTCATCCTTGAGGGTTTCAATGTTGTTGCTGGCATAGAAGCCGATGAAACTTATCGCTATGCCTATGAACATAACAATCCCGGAGCAAGGTTTGTTCATTCTAGGGTCGAACACGTAACATCGGAATATCTTTGTTCTCTATATCCAAAAGGCAGCATCAAAATACTGGCCGGATGTGCACCATGTCAACCTTTCTCTTCTTATACGCGTACCCATCAGAAACATACTAGTTGGCAGTTGTTATACGAGTTCATTCGCCTAATAAAGGGAGTTCAACCAGAAATAGTTACGATGGAAAACGTCCCAAGGCTCAAAACCTACGAAAATGGTAAGGTCTTCGGGGATTTTTTGTCCGTCCTGCGAGAAAACGGCTACTTCGTCACATGGAACGACAGAATTTATGCTCCCGATTATGGAGTTCCTCAAAGTCGCTATCGTCTGATCCTTATTGCTTCCAAGTTTGGGGAAATTACATTCCTGCCTCCCACGCACACTCCGTCAAATTATCCAACGGTACGGGATGCTATCGGAAATTTAGAGCCCATTCCAGCTGGCGGGGTGAGTCCAAACGACCCACTTCATCGTTCGATGAATTTGTCCCTTTTGAACCTTGAAAGGATTAGATTTTCCAAACCTGAAGGAACTTGGCGAGATTGGCCCGAGGAACTGAGAGCGAATTGTCACAGGAAACTTAGTGGAAAGTCCTATCACAATGTGTACGGCAGGATGTCTTGGGACAAGCCTGCACCAACCATCACTACTCAATGTTATGGTTTCGGAAATGGACGTTTCGGGCACCCGGAACAAGACAGGGCAATTTCCATGAGAGAGGCTGCTCTTTTGCAAACCTTTCCCCCAAATTATCAATTCTTCGATCCTACGATCCAGAAAGTATCCATCAGTCGTTTGGCTATGATGATCGGAAACGCGGTACCTGTTGCCTTGGCACGGATGATTGCTCAGAGCATTAGAAATCACCTCTCTGAACATTTCGTAGGAAGTTGAACGATGCCATCCAAGATCAATTTCAGTGTGGATGCCCGTCTCCTTCAAGAATTGGGAGAAGGACTGGTTGGAAAACCTTCCACTGCACTAGCGGAATTGATAAAGAACGCCTATGATGCTGACGCAACATTGGTAGAGGTGCTTTTCGAGCCAGAATGGGGAGATTCAAAAGGACGAATCATCGTTCGAGACAATGGACATGGGATGACTTTTGAAGATTTCCAGAATTTCTGGATGAGGATAGGGACCAAACACAAGACCGAAAGTGGAAAAACATACTCGAAGTATTTCAATAGAAGGATGACCGGGTCGAAAGGAATAGGGAGATTATCGGTACAATTCCTGGCACATCAACTGGAGTTGATTACGGTTCCGAAAGACATTGGCAAGTGGATCCTGGCAAAAGTAGATTGGGATCAAGCCATTCAGGCTGGTGACCTTACAAAGGCTAGTGTCGAATACGAAATTCGGGAGCCACCCCTGCCTTTTCCTTCAGGTACCGAGTTACGGCTCATGTTGCTAAAAGAGAAGGAGAGATGGAATTCCAACGAATTGAAAAACTTGGCACGAGAAATCTGGTGGTTACAACCTCCCTTCCGAAGGAACATCGAATCCCTTCCTGCTGAGGAACGTTTCGAGATACGATTCATCGGTGCAGAAGAATATTTCAAAGAATTCCAGGAACAACTCGATGCGATTCTCGAAATACAAACAGCTCGTATCCTTGGAAGATATTCGGAAGGTCGCGCGCAGGTAGCCATCGAATTCTGGGAACGTCGACAAATCGTTGAAACCTTCAAGTATCAATATAGCCTTGAAGACATAGCAGATCCTGAATATCATGGAAAATACGATCCAGAAAGGAATCTTCATCAAGCAGAGTTCGAAATCCGAATATACAAAGCCGAAGGAAGATTACCTTCCGGAATTTTGGTCGACACATTAAGAGAGTATCTGGAAAGGTTTGCAGGTGTGCACGTGTATGATGGACACTTCCGGTTGCCTTATTATGGAATACCAGAAAACGATTGGTTGAAAGTGGAATACGACCATTCCAGGCGGATGTTCGAGTCGAGACTGTTACCAAAATCAATCCAAGATTCCTTCAAGGACACCGAGAGACTGCGCTACCTACCCACACTCAGACGTATGATTGGTGTGGTGAAGGTAAATACCAATTTGGAAAAATCCCTGAAGATCCAAATTACCAGAGACAGACTTGTAGAAGGACAAGCGCATGACGATTTGAGATATGTGGTCCGATATGCTTTGGATTTGTACGCGTATCATGCAGCTCGTAAAGCTCTCCTCAAGAAACAAAGTAACAATCCAACCGAAAGGTCGGTATGGGAGTTACATGAGTTGGAGGATCTGGTAGAGCGATCCAAAGATCTGATACCACAGGATACTTACCTGGCTCTGGCAAATGGCCTGAAGCAGGTGTATAAAAAAGTGTTGGAAACGGAAAAGGTGATGAAAGAGTCCGAACTAACTCGCCTTTCCGTCATTGCTCCACTTGCTACGGCAGGAATGGCAGCCCTGACCATTCAACACGAACTCAGAAAACAATTTGGAACACTGGAACAAATTGTCCTTACCCTTGAAAGTTTTCTTGAGAAAAACGAAACGAAAGAAAATCAGTTGGCATCGGCTCTTGTGGAATTGAGAAAATGGCTCGAGAGGGCGCGAATGACCAATCGTCTTTTCGATTACATGACCGGGGAAACCATGAAGGAGCGTCAACGTTATCGGGCGAAGGTCGTCGTTGAGAGTATATTCGAGCAAATGTCTTTCATGGCAGAAGGCGTCCGTTTGGATACCTCCAATCTAGACGACGAATTGTATTTACCCGAGGCATCCTTTGCGGAATGGGGATCCATATTCCAGAACGTTTTCTCCAACGCTTTCAATGCCATGTTGGGATTACCAAACCGCTTGCTCGCCATTTCGTCAAAGAAGAAAGACAATCAGCGTATTTTGTTGGTACAGGACACGGGAAGAGGAGTGGATTTGAACGACGCAGAAAGGCTCTTTGAACCATTCGAACGAGGGATTCATTCCAATACCGTGTTAATGAGAATAGGATACGGGGGGACAGGACTAGGTTTGACGATTGTCAGATTGCTCTGTGAACGCATAGGTTGTTATGCTCGTTTCGTCAATCCAGAACCGGGCTTCTCTACTGCATTTTGTCTGGAATGGGAAGAAAAGAAGAGGAGAGTAGTGCGATGAAGATTGGTGTGTTGGACGATGACTCAAGAAAACGAAATTCTTTCGAAGAAAAGATCAAGGCAGTCGTTCCAAAAGAGTTCTCGATAATTAAGATCGAGCCTGGAGTAATCAAGGAAATTTTCTCTGAATTATTGGAACGACAATCCGAATTTCGAACAAAGGGAACATGGAGGAATTATAAGACTACCGAATTTGATGATTTGGACATTCTCATCGTTGATAACGAACTTCGAGACTTCTTCAAAGAAACAGGTATTTTTACAAGCGCCGATGAAGTGGCATACATGGCTCGTTGTTTCTCAAAATGCAAGATGATCATCATCGTCAACCGTACCAGTTACGCTCCATTCGATTTGACGGGAAATCTCTCATATTTGGGTCAATTCGAGGCTTTTTCTGATTTGGAAATCGGTGAAGATCAAATCGGATCCAAAGTATTGTGGCTGGAAGGCGAACGAGAAGAATTCAATCCTTGGTATTGGTTCGTCTTACCCAAGTGGGTTCAAAACTTCAAACGATGTATTCAGGATGTCAAGGATGCACTCCATGATAATAGACCGATTTTGGAATTCTTTGGAATAGAGAAGCAAAAGGACTATTTATCCACCCGGATATTACAAACCCTTGGAGATGCCAATGAATACACATTCGGAGAATTCTTGAGAACTAGATCCTTCGTCTTATGGCCAAAGGACCGTGAAATATTGATCAAAAGTGAAACGTTAGAGCCCGAAATGATAGAAGTCCTTGCACCTGTTGTTGCTGCACGTTTGTGGAAATGGCTCGAGTTCCAACTCCTACCTGAATTGGATGTGCTGATCGATGCGCCTCATCTGGCATATCGTTTTCCAAGTCTCATAGAAGGAGATAGTAAGAAAATCGAGACTTGGAATGCGATTGCAGTTCGACATGTTGACGAAGTACCGAATCTGAAACAAAGTTGGCTGGAAAACGCCAAATTCATTCGACCACATTGGCTGACCCGCCCGGTATGGTATTGGCATGAGGTCTCGAACAACCAGGATATCCCAGATGTGAGCAAACCGTGGGAAATCAATGAAGCACCTTTCGTGTTTTGTGAGGATATCTCCCAATTTTCAATAAGGGAAAAATCCAGACGCTATCGTGCCAATGTGGCTTCACCTTTTTCTTTGCGATTCATCAGAAAATTACAAGGAATAGACTACATACCTCCACAGAGACTTGCCTTGTGAAGGTGCAGCAATGACAAGCGTGGAACAAAAAATCCAAACCTTTTTTGACATCATTGAAACACTAAGAGAAAAGGTGAATAATGATTCATATCCAGAAGACGGGTTGACTATAGTCAGTAAAATTCAAGGGAACATACCAGAAAGATTACCACGTAATCAACTGGATTGGGCAGGAAATAAAATTATCGTTCCTCTTCCTTCACTAGAAAGAGATACACATTTTCCTTTTCTAACTTTCTCCATCACGAATAACGGCGATAATTTTTGTTGTCGCATTTATGTTCTCATGTTGAAAATTCTAGAGGATAAGATAGTTGGAATTGGATTCCGTATGGAATCACCAGAGCGATATTTCGGATCTCCAAATCAGAATGGCGAGATAGGAACTCACGATTTTTGCCATGCCCAATTAGTTAGGGATATTAGGGGATGGAATTTTTATGGTACACCGGATTACCTACCTGACTCCGTTCCATCTTTCCCTTTATGGGCTGTCGAACCAGTGGATCTTTTGTTGAACATGATCCTCACTCTTTATGGGGCACGGTATTATTCTCGATTTTGGACAGAGCATGCCAGTCACTTCATACCGGCAGTATCTCAAGAATTCAAGGATTTCACCAAAAACCTGCTTAATCGCTAATGAAAACGAAAACACCTTCACCTTCTTCCCCTAGTGCCAGCATACGAATGAAAGCAGTCCGTCGTTCTGGTACGCTGGCAGAATTGAAAATTCGTAAAGAGCTTGACAAGTTGGGAATTCCCTATGAAGTACAAGAACGTCCAATATCCACCTTGAATCGAAAAGCAGATATTCTGTTCAGAGAGCCGCGAATCGCTGTTTTCATTGACGGTTGCTTTTGGCACGGCTGTCCTATCCATGGCACGAAAGCAAAAAGCAACGAGATTTTTTGGTCGAATAAAATCCAAACGAATATCCAGCGTGATGAAGATACGAATCGTTTGTTACAGGAGCAAGGATGGCTAGTTGTTCGTATTTGGGAACACGAAAACCCAGAAGAGGCCGTTCATCACATAGCAACTCTGTTGAAGTCCCGTTTGTTTTGAATAACACCAAAAAGTGAATCTTGCTCAGGTTGTAACTACACCAATCAAACCAAACTTCATTACAATGAAACAAATTGAAACAGTCAGGTAGAGGAAGCCGCATGTCTGCAAACAGACGAAGTTTTACCGCCGCAGAACTCAGGCCAGACATGCTCTATTGCGTAATCAGGGACTTCAAGGATTATGATGGAGTGGTCCACCTAGATGGCGAACGTTGGCGGTTTCTGGCGAAGAATTTTTTACCATACGAGGACGGGCTGACGCTGGTGGCCGAACGGGGTGATCGACAGTCGGTCGTCTGCCTGCAATGGCGGGAAGAATCACAGGGGAATTTGATCGAGAGGTTTTCTGACTTCGTAGAAGCAGTGAACGAATACGACAGCCGGGCGCAGCCAAAAAGACATGTCAGGCTGGAATAATAATCAACAAAGCTATTCATCTCGACAGTACACTAACGGAATGATAAGAGGCATCCGAAGAACTCAAAGCCGGGCTGGGTAAGCCCGGCTCTGTGACCCGCAGGGGGATCAGCCCGCATAAGCGGCGTTGAGCGCCAGGAACGCCCGCGCCATCCGCTGGAGATGGTTGTGCTTGGGGTCGTTCTTGGGATCGAACCCCTTGCCGTCCGTGTTGGCGCACCAGCGTACCCAGCCCTGACCAGCGGGACCGCTGCCCCACACCTCGGCAAGCGTCTTGTCCTTCATCTTGCCGAAGTGAATGACGGTATCGCCGGGGTTGGCCTCGCCTTCAGCAGCCGGTTCAGGCTCGGCTGCCGCCGGTGCAGCAGGCTGCGGGACAGGTGCGGGTTTGGGGACATTGACCTTGCCGTTCCCGCTGCCGTTGGGAAAATCGCGGTGCGAGCGGAGACCCAAATAGACGCTCTCCTGGAAGCCGATATTGCTAACGGCGTTCCCGATGGCATTCGAGAGAGCACCCTTCATCGCGTAAGCGATGTTGGCATTCTCGCTTGCACCAGTGGCATGAACGGAGCATGTGGCAGTGGTGTTTCCGTCAATCAGCCGGTACCAAAACCGGAGATGGCTGATGATGGCCACATACACGCCGCGCTCGCCGCCCCGTGCGGTTTCCCGGGTTTCGTAGCGGTAGGTCAGGTTTTGGGGGTCGAACTCATAACCCCAGCCCCAACCGCATAACCCAAACACATGGTTGAGCGTCTTGCGCATCCAGTTCGGGTCAATGTCGGTCAGGTCAACCGCACCCGGCAGTGCCTTGTATGCACCGGCGGGCAGTTCCTGATCGAGCAGCTCGATGGCCTGTTCCAGCGAAAAGCCGGTCAGGGTGAAGATATTGGATAGATTGGACATGATAAACCTCCTTTGACGCTCCCGTCCGCAGCCGGGAGCAAAATCAAGTGTTTTGCCCTGCTGCGTCAGGGGAGCGCCGCACGGCCTCGCTCCGACCACGATCTACTCATCGTGAGCAGAGGGAGACCGTGCGGCAGGGAGATTTACCATGCCCTATTGCCGCTTATGCTGTTGTTAATGTGCTGCCCCTCGTACCCGGGTGGGGTACACTGCGGGAAATCACCTGCCCGGAGTTGCACCGGGAGTACTCGTCAGGTGGAGTGTGCAAGTATGCGGGCGGGTAGCCCGCATCCTATCAGAAGCCCAATCCGCGCTCTTTGAGACTGACCCAACGCTCACCACTCCCAATCACCAGGTGGTCAAGCACCTCGATTTCCAACAATTTCCCGGCCTTCACAATGTCGCGAGTCACATTGACATCTTCCGGGCTGGGAGTTGGGTCGCCGCTGGGGTGGTTGTGCGCTATCAAAATACTGCGGCTGTTCTCGATGATGGGTATCCTGAACACTTCGGCAACCCGCACATTTGCAGTGCTGACCGTACCCTTGTACAACTGCACCAGTTTTTGCACCCGATTTTTGGTGTCCATCAGGACAACCCAGAATTCCTCATGGTCGAGATGACTGAGGAACGGGCGCAACAGGTCAGCGGCGGCATACTGGCTGTTGATGGCGGGTCTATCGGTGGGGCGAGAGTGGTAAATCGCGTTCAATTCCTCGCATATGCGGATGAGTTTTTGACGCACCATCTCCGCCCGCTTGACTTGGACGGCGCTCGAATGCGCGTCATTCAAAAGCGTCAATTGCTGCATGGTAAACCTCCTTCGCCCCAGTCTGCACCCCAGGGCGGTATCTTGTGATACGCCCCGGTGCAGCGGGGGAGAAGGAAGGACTGCGGGATTTGGGCTTCCGATATTCGATTGGTAAGGTGCTGAAATCACTCCGCCGGACTTGCACCGGCTTGCGCACTGTGCGGAGTGGAATTTTCGGTACGGCAGGGCTACCCAGCCCTGCCGGAGTGTTACCCCCTCACGGGGGGTTACTCGCTCGCCATTTGCGTCTGCCAGATCAGTTTGAGCAGTGGGGTGACTTGTCTCTCCCACTTCGGTTCGATCTTGGGCAGGCATTCGAGGCACAGGGCATAGCCGGACACAACCGGTACCGGTCGCAGAGGAATGTCGGCGTTGCACAGGTCGCAGTACACTTCTGCATCGGTCAGTTCGGCGCCGACTTCAACATTACCGTCCTCGTCAACAAGGACGAAAGACGGTCGGATTGGGGGTGGAAACCAGAGTTCTATCGCCATCATCCACCTACCCTTTGCTGGTATTCCACCTGCGCCAGCAGGATGTGCTTGCAGGGGGTTTGATGACCCCGCTTGGCAAAGTCCGGGCAGGTGCAACGCCATTCGCCGGTAGCCGGTTTGTAACCCACAAAGTAGGTCGTGCCTTTGGGGTTGCTCTGTTGGGAGAAAATCTCCCACAGAATGACCGTATTGCCGTCCGGCGCTTTGCCGGTCATGCGGGAGACGATCTTGATCAACCCGCTGGCTGCCCCCAGCAGACCCTTTTGCAGCCGTTTGAGAGTGGCTTCCTGCAACATGGTAAGTCTCCTTTCCCCGGTACGCCGTGCCGCACCGGGAGAGAATAGTTCTCCCCGGCACGGCGGGGTTTGGCATTACAGGGAAGATTGGACGACCAGCAGGGGTTCCCCGTACACGATTTTGCCGCTGGCAGAGCGCCAGGCGTGGGTAGTGTAACGGCGTTTGCCGCGCCCCAGCAGCCGCAGCCAGACCACCCAGCGGTCATCACCCAGGTCATGCACCATCGTGATGACGAAGGTGCTTTTGCCGATGTGGACGATTTCACCAGCTTCCGGGCGCATGGCTCTACTCCGTTTCGGTTTCGAGCTGTGCGCCGCAGTCGAGGCAGACGGTGATTTCCCGCACATCGTCATACACCTGACCGGCGATCAGGTCATACCCGCCGGTGGTGTAGGTTTGGGTGCGCCGGTGAGGACAATTCTCTTTCTCGTCATAGAGGTCGGCCAGGTAGCGGATTTCATCGTACACGTGCTGGTCAATGGCGTCTGCCAGGTGATCAGACAGGTACTCGATGAAAGCCCGCCAGTTTTTCGGCTTGACCTGCCGATAAGCCACGGCGTGAAAGATGTCCTCTTCGGTGATGGTCAGGCTGGCAACCACGTTGCCCGGTGTAATGTGAAGCATGGTATTCCTCCTTTCGGGTCAGCGCCGCACCGCCGACCCAATGAAAAGGATTGAGTCGGCGGGCAGGTGCGGCTGCCCGAAAGGAAACGAACGCAGGCGAGCGTTTGTAACCGTATGAAATTGGTAAGGTGCAGTCCGGGATTTATCCGTCCCGGTCGGGATTTGGACATCGGGCAGGGGATGGGTGTCCCCTGCCGGGGGGATTTGGACGCCGCAACCCGTTCCCGGTCTTGCCGGAGTTTGCGCCGCATCCCCGGTTTAGATTTGGGTATTGCAGGCACTCACCTCCTTTCGGGTGGGTTTTGGCATCCGGCAGGCAGAGCCGGAATTGTGAATTGTACGGTTTCCGCTTCTCCGTACACATCTCCCGGGTGGGGAGACGCCTGTTTATTCTGCCTGCCAAAGTTGCCCTGCCGGAGTTGCACCGGCGGGACTGCGAGGGCGGATTGGTAAGGTTCGGAAGGTCACTCCTGCGGGACTTGCACCCGCACAATGGCACTCCTGCGGAGCGGTAGATTTGGAGACGGGCCTGGTAGCCGGTCTCCGTGGGGGACTACCGCCACCTGCGGGTCGTCAGGAGCGCAATGATTGCCTCGCGCTCTTTCTCGTCTCTCGCTTGTTTCAAAAGGCGAAAGATGAAATACTTTTGCGCCAGGTCGTAGGCAATCAGCAGCGCAGCAAAGATGACCAGCAGGGGGATATACTGGATCAGGTTCATCTACCTCACCTCCTTTCGTTCCCCAGCGCGAGGGGAGAGAGCAGCCTCTCCCGCCGGGTTGGGGAACGAAAGGGACCTGTCCCAGTGGACGCCGGTGGGCGTGAACCGTCTGCCTGTTAAAGTCCCATCCACGGGCCTGGTAGCCGGTGGAAAGTGGCTGTCCGGGAGTTGCACCCGAAAGGCGGCTTGTCCGCCAGCCGATAACGAAAACGCCCGTTGGAAACAATGCTTTCGCATGTCCAACGGGCGTTGTGGCCGGTTGACGACATTCACATTCAGGCGGAGGGTCCGGGTGGGACGCTCCTGCCGTTATTCTAGCAAATTCTTTTTTGGTCTGCAGGTGGTTTGCAAAATGGTTTGTTCAAAGTCCGCCAGGCGCATGACCACCAAATCGTCAGCGTGGCGCTGCCCTGCCTCGTGCAGCACCACCAGCGGCAGACGGTCACCGGCGTTGTTCACTGCTTGCGCCAGTGCGCCTTTCAACCATTCCGGCAGTTCCCTGCGGTGTTTCACCTCTACTGCCAGCCGTTCGGTAACGACATCCGGTGTTGCCATGCCGGTCGCACCCAACCGTTTGCCGTTGAGTCGTCTGGCAATCGCCCGTTCGGTTCGCTTCCAGGCCGTTATAAATCCTCCACCGCCTCCTGCATCCGTTCGGCAGACGGGTGCAGGTATCGCCCGGTCGTCTCCAATCGGGAATGCCCCAAGAGGGCTTGCAGCGTGGCAATGTCCACTCCCTTCTCGATGGCACGGGTGGCAAAGGTGTGCCGCAGGGTGTGCGGGCTGGCTTCCACCCCGGCACGGCGGGCATACTCCGCCACCATGCGCTGCACATCCCGCTCGGCCAGCGGTTTGCCGCTGCGGGAGAGGAACAGCGCAGGTTCTTCCACCTTCGGACGCTCGTCCAGCCAGGCTTTGAGCGCCTGCCGCACCTCACCGTTCAGCGGCACGCGGCGGGTCTTGTTGCCCTTGCTTGCCCGCACCGTCAGCCAGCCCGAACGCCCGTTCATCTCGACATCCGTCAGGTGCAGCCGCACCACCTCGCCCACCCGCAAGCCTGCCCGCGCCATCAGGTTCAGCACGGCGGTATCGCGTGCGCTGCCCTCGGCGGCGGCAAACAGCCTGCCCATTTCACGGGGCGAGAGGGCTTTGACCGGCGGGGTGACCTGCTTCGGGCCTTTGACCCGCAGGGAACGCCCCAGGTGTTTGAGCAGCGAGCGGACTGCCGCCAGGCGCAAATTGACGCTGGCGGGGGACAGCCCCCGCACGCTTTGCAGGTAGGCGGTATAGTCCTTGACCTCGACCGGGGTGAGCAGGTTCCAGTCTGGCTCAGCGCCGTTCGTGCGGCGGTACCAGGCGGTAAATTCTTCCAGCGCAGCGCGGTAACGCGCCGCCGTGCGGGGGCTTGCAAGGGTTGAAAGGAAGTCATCCATGGGGTTCATCGGCACACTTTCCTCCGGCAAAAAACATTGTGCGACGCAGTTTAGAGCCTTTATTTGCCCCAAAAACGGGCATTTTGAGGGCATTTTCGGGGGTTTGGCGTCTTACAATGACTATTGTACGACTACATTGTGCGATGCGCAAAGTATGCTAATTGACCATGTTTGAGTTTGCTTAACGCTCTGGGCCTATTTTCCCCTTCTTATTAGTATTCAATCCTTGTAAAGTCCCTGCAACTCACAATAATTGGTAAATCAGGATATTGCATAATTACACGAACCGATAATTAACCATTGGGTATTACCTAATCATTTTGTGGCAATGCCCAACCTGCCTAACAAGTTAAACGTCAAACAGACAATATAACAAATGCCGGGCTTGTTAAAACCCGGCAATCTTTTGCCAACTCACAAAAACTACTATCTTATTGAGACAATTCAATCGGAATGGACTTGAATGGCTTTTCTCATGGCAATTTCGGATAAGTCGCTGGCGATCTTTTCCAGATCAAAATCGTTTGCCTTGATAACCTTTTGATAAGTTTCAGGGCTTAATTTTTCTATACCAGCAAAAGTCCCTGTGATCGCCCCTGTAATCGTTGAGGTCGTGTCAGCATCTCCGCCCATGTTCACAGAACCAATAATTGCCAGGTTCGGATCTCCTCTTGAAGCCAAAAACACCCCAATTGCAAATGGTACCGCTTCTATGAGAGGTAAGCCGCAACCGATCACGCTAGCAAGCTTCTCGCAGATTGTGAAGAAATCCTCATCCCCTATTGCTATTTCAGCCGCAAGATTAATCCGTGATACCATTGAAGGACTTCTTAATACGATAGATTGTTTCTTGCCGATATCGTATCCTTTCTTTGCGCCATACGTCGCAGCATCAAGAACAGATAAAAGATTTGAATTCGGATTCAACCCCTCCGAAATTGCAGCAGCGACTGCCCCGGCTCCTGCAAAAGCCACATCAGCATTGTGGGTAGGAATGCATAAAACGACCGCATCCTCAACTGCTTTGTCTAAATCACCGGGATTTAGCCAGCCAGCTGGAGCGATTTTCATCGCAGCGCCGTTGGATATTCCCATTCCCATTTTTTCCGCGATTCCTGTTTTATAGGGATCATGTCCCGCTCTGAGCAATTCAATCGCCTTTTTTGTTGTTGGTCCGGCAAATCGGCTAAACAATTCATCTTCTTTTGCCCATTCCAAAAGCTGTCTGGAAACCAGTTCAACCGATATGTTGCCATTATTTTCAATAATTGCATGAATTATTTTCAGCATTTGGGAAGTGTCATCTGTTATTTGCCCAGCCTTTCTGCCAGAGGCAAAAGTTCCTTCACCGGGACTATAAAAGTCGGTAACTCTCCCGCCAAACCGTGAATTGATCTCTTCTAGAGTTAACGTCTCTGTGGCACTACCCATCGCATCCCCAATGAGCGCGCCTGCAAGACCACCAAGAATATGATTGAAAATAAAATCTTTATTCATTACTTTCTCCTTTTGCTAACCATGTGATAATTTGCTTCCAAAGCAGACGATAACCTTCCCATTTTATGAACTCCTCCGGACACCAGTGGGGGCCGATGTCAGAAGCCCAAGCCAATGTTCTTCCTTTTCCATACGTTTTAGTTACAAGGAGAGGTTTGTCTTGAACCGTAGCAATGAGGTGTGAGCCTGGTTTCAAGGAGAGTTCGTTATAGCCCAATAAATATGGCCAGGGTTCTGGAAGATTGTTGACAATAGAATGTGTGGAGTCAATTATGACCGGATCAACTCCCTGAGGACACTCAACTCGATCATCAAAAGTGAGAATATTGACCGGTAAGATTTCCTCAATGGGTGTTCGATAATATTTTGCACTGGCATAAATACCGGCAAAGGAGTAATAGCCTCCACACATTGCGAAACCCCCACCCTGCGAAACCCACTCCTTAATTAGCTGTAAACGATTTACCGATCGTTTTCCTCGAAGCCATACGTCAGAAGGGGTGGTTCGTGTCTTTCTTCTGCGGTCTCGGTCGGACCCCCTTGGGTCCTCTTGCGAAACCGGCAACGAAAAGACCGCCTGCCGGAGGTATGCAGGCGGTCTTTGTTTGGCTCGTCCGGCAGGCATACGGCTACCTGATCCACTGGTCGAGCCTTTTGTCCAGCGCATACTGCCCGCTGGCGATGTACGCTATCGTCCACACTGTGCGGACGATGAACGCCAGCCCAAACAGTGCGCCTGTGACCAGCAGGACGGTATCCACAACGGCGGCGTCCAGACCCAGAAGGGCCTCGAAGTCCACCCCCGCCAGATACAATCCCGCTCCGACCAATGCGAATAACAAGATTTGCTTCACGGCTGCTCTCCTTTCGAGTGGTTTTTGGCTGGTCAGCCCGCTGGCTGCCCTCTGTCAGACCACCCGCCCGGATGACCTGACAGAGAAGGCAGCCAGCCGCCGCCCGCATCCCAACACGCTGCGGGTAAGCGTGCAGGGAGTGCGGAGAGCAGCCGCTTGCCGTATGCGCCTGTCAACGAGCCGCCCGGAGACCAGGGACGGGCTGATCCCCGGACGGGGAGAGAGAAACGGTTTTCTCCCGCCCCCGTCCGCTTACCAGCGTTCTATCCACAGCGCCGCCTGCGGGTCTATGTCCAGCATCTTGCGCGGCGAATCGCCGTCAAAAATCAGCGTGCGCAAATCCGCAGCGACACCGCCCAGCCGCTCCGCCTTGCAGTCCCGCACCAGTCTGGCGCGTCCTTCCTCATCCGCCGCACACAGCGCCACCTTGCCGCCGTTCAACCCCGCCAGGTTCTTCCACTTGCGGCGGCTGCCGCTGCCGCGCTCCACTTCCACATACCAGCGTTCGCCGTCCCGCTCCACCAGCGCGTCCGGCACGGCGTTCGTCCCATCCACCTGCGGCAGCAGGACGGTATCCCAGCCGCGCAGCCGGGCGTGCAGGGCAAACGCCAGCAGCATGACCGTGTGCGCTTCCTGCTCTGCGCCCTGGTGCAGCCGTACAATGCGCTCCCATTCGCCCTCGACCACCTGCCAGCCCCAGGTGCGGCAGAGGGCTTTGCCGTCCTCACTCAACCGCACCACCGCCAGCCCGGTCTCGAAGGGGCTTACCATGCGGATCGTTTCGGTTTCCAGCAGACCGCTCTGCACCAGTTCCTCCACCGGACGGCGGACGGAATTGGTGCGCTCGGAGAGCTGCTCGGCAACGCTGATGACGCGGTCAATCTCCATGCGGCTGCTGACGCCGCCCGCGGCAACAACATACAGCACCAGCACCTTGCGCCGGTAGCGGATGGACGATTCTTCGGGCTTCAACTGCGCCTTGAAGCGCTGCGGCGCTGCGGGCATTGCCGTGACCAGGCCGGTCAACTGCTCGACCAGGCGGCGGTGCAGCTGGCAGAGTTCGGCGGGGGTCAGAATGCGCTCCGCCGGACGCCGGGCTTCACCCTTCTTCTGCGCCTTTTTCTCCTTCGGTTTCTGCGCTTCGTCAAGCCGTTTTTGCAGTTCTTCTTTTGCGCTGCGTTCCTGGGTCAGTTCGATCTGCGCCCGTTCCAGCCGCCCGCGCAGGGCGGTCAGTTCGGCTTCCAGCTGCTCGATGCGCCGTTCCAGCGCGGCGTGTCCGTTCCCGGACGGCTGCGCCGTCCAGCCAGCGGCGGCAGTCAGGCTGATCCCGTCCCAGAACGCCGACCAGTCGGCAGGCGTCCACACGGACGGCACGGCGGGGTTGTCCCGCCTGCGGGCTTCCAGGGCTTCACCCGCCCAGCGCTGCGCCAGTTCCAAAATCAGGGCGCGGTACTCGCGGGCGGTGCGTTCGGCGTTGTGACGCAGTTCGCGCTCGGCGTTCAGGATGTCTTCCAATGCCCGCTCACGGTAGGCTTCCACCGCTCGCCTCGGCTACTCTGCGGCAGGCTTCTGCCGCGCCTGACACGGCCGCGTCCCGGCTGTCGCCCAATGCCCAGTTGTGCAGGGATTGGGCGGCGGCGGCAACCGCGTCCCGCTGCGGCTGCAAGACTGCCACGCCGCCTTTCTCCATCCGGTGCAGAATGCGGTCTGCGGCGACCTGCACCCGCAGGGGTTCCAGCGGCTTTTCCAGCAGGGCGCTCATTTCCTCACAGGTCTTTTGCAGACCGGCGAGTTCACGGCGGTAGGCCTGCTCCTGCTTGCGTAACTGCCATTCGGCGTAGGTCAGCACGCCGTTATCCGGCGGGGTGAACAGCCAGCCCAGCACACCCAGCAGGATGAGGGTAATCAGGGCAATGACCGCCGCAGCGATGGAAAAATCCTTGACCTCGACCTCGATCTCCAAAATACTCTCCTTTCTGCCCGAGTCGTGGGGCAGGCGTTCGGCAAAGTTGCTTCCCGCCTGCCTGACCCGCCTACCAGGTCAGTCCGATGACCAGTTGATGAATCATCACCAGCACCCGTTTGGCGAGCAGATTACCCACGAACAGGGCGGCTGCCACCTGTACGGCAGACAGCCACAGGCTTGCGGCTGCGCTCCTCATAGGGCGGAGACCTCCTTTCGCCGGATTCGGGCCTCCGCTCCCCGGTGAGATTGGCAGACCCCGGGCATCCGTCAATCTCACTCACCGCCGGTTGACGCGCATCTCCGACACCGCCGCGACCCGCACGTTCAGGGTGGGCGACGACGGGATGAGCAGTTTCAGACCGGCGGAAGCACGGCACTGCACCACCGTGGGGGAGAGCAGCGACAGGCTGTTCAGGGCAGGCGAATAGCCGACAATCCCGCGGTTGGCGACCGACCCGCTGAACGCCTGCGCCGCATAGGACGAACCCAGCCCCAGGTTGATCTGCCGCACGCCGGTACGCACGAAGGTGGGGGCGTCCAATGCCTGCGCTGCCGCTTCACAGGCGGCATCGGCTGCCGCCTGAAGTTGGGCTTGCAGGTAGAGCGCCCGCACGATGTCCACCGTGAGGACGGCGAGGGGGATGACCACGAAGGTCATGACGATGACGAAGTAGGCCATCGTCTGGCCGCGTTCGCTTTTTCGGAAGGCTGCCGCAGCCATCTCACCATCCCTCCTGGCGGAAGGTGGCCTGCGCCTGACCTTTGAACTCCACTGTACCGCCGCCGCCCAGCAGGCCGAGCATCGAGCCGATGTAGTTGGGTGCCTTCCAGTTGACGGTCACCACCACCAGCGACCCCGGACGCCCGCCGCCGGAAGCGGCAACGCTGTACTCGCCGATCATGGTGCGGGACAGGGCGGCGTGGGCAGCCGAAGCCGCCGCACCCGCCGCCCCGCCCTGCGTTACCGAGCCGACCCGTGCGCCGTAGTTGGCGGCGTTAGCCGCCGCAACGGACGCATAACCGGCGACGGCAAAGTTGATCAGCGCAAAGGTCAAGACCAGCACCACCGGCAGCGAAACGGCGGTTTCTGCCATCGCATTGCCCGATTCATGCCGTCTTTTGACCATGCCCGCCCTCCGACCTAGATACCGGCAGCGACCTGCATGATTTTGCCGAGAATGTTGATGCCCAAGGCCTGAAAGCCTGCCAGCGCCACCAGCAGGATCAGCGCACCGACTA
>FWPU01004194.1_pt1 | contig 34071 bp, 21 predicted proteins | sample 2228361 | NCBI WGS metagenome assembly FWPU01 (sample SAMEA103939777, study PRJEB20133) | metagenome
CCGCAGGACAGTGATTCAGCGCGCCGGCAGGCTGACCCAGCCCGGCGGCATCTTGCATCTTACCATGAACGCCGCCGCGGCCGTCAAAGACCGGATTCTTGCCATGCTCGCCGCACTAAGTAGGGCTAGCTAGAGCGGCGCGTTTTTGCAATGTTGAGGTAGAGCGGGACGTCGCGCTCGGTGGGAAACGTAAAGCGATGCGCCGCGATCGCGTAGCCGCCCAGGCCGAGGTCGCTGGTAGGCCGGATCACCAAGTAGTGGGGGCCCGCCCAGCCTGCGTTGTTGGGCATCCCCAGCCAGCCAGAAGCCGACCAGGCACGCAACTGGCCGAACTCGTTGTACAAGGCCAACTCGCGATGCTGCAATTCGACAAACGTGATCGTGCCCCAGATCTCAAAGGTGTAATAGTTCAGACCGTCCAGGTCGATCAGAAACACATCGCTGTCGTCGAGCGAATCCAGAGTACCCATCGCCACGGGGCCGGGAGAGGCAGCCAGGTCCCACTCAGCGGCACCGGAGAAGCCGCGGCTCGGTTCGTTTTCAAAGGTTCCGGCGGGCAACAGCATCAGGCTTGCCAGGTAGCCTCCCACTACCGTGCCGTGCATATTGTCGGGCCGCAGCGAAAGCGTGTACATGCCGGCCGCGGGCAGCCGCGCATGCAATCCCTCGCCGCGCAGGTTGAAGGCCACAATCTGGCCGTCTCCATCGACGATGCGTGCCGCGGGGCTTGCAGGAGCAGGCGATGCGAACCGCAGCACCACGGCGTCGCCCGCCTGGGCCTGAAAGTCGAAATGATCGGCATCGCCGGCCGATTCGAGCGTGCCTCGCAGCGTACCCTGCGGCCCTATGAGGTTGGCCGTCTGCCGCACGTCGTTGCTCTCGCCCTCCAATATGCCCCAGAACGAGTCGATCCCAAAGTCGAACTGGTAGGCGCCCACATACAACCCGAACGCCTGATCGGCGTGCAGCCGCAGGTAGAAATCGCCTGTGTAGGGCGCGGTAAACTCGAGCCGCCGCCCATCGAATGATTCGGCCAGCTTCGAGCCCCCGGCGTCTTCCAGCTCGACTGCCACGGTGAATTGCGGCGCATTGTCACTCCGATTGTGAAAAAGCGTGAGTTTGTCGCCTTGCATCAAAGAGAAGCGAAAATAATCGCTGTCCGCGGCGCTGGCGATATTGCCGGCGAGCCGCATGTCGATCTGACTTACAACGTCTGCGGTTGCGCGCGCGTCGTTGGGTTCGGTCTCGGGCCGTGCGAACTGTGTGTCCCAAAACAGCGTCATACGCGAGGGACCTCCGCCTTGTTCGTACTGGATGCGAATGGCATAGCTGCCTATCGAGAGCGGCGGGCTAGGAGGTCCGAGCGTCGCGCCCTGCGCTTGGCCCCAGTTGTTGTCGACCAGCTCGGCGGCGTCGAACTCGCCATCGCCATTGATATCGATCCACATGCGGCTGCCGTCGTCGCTGAAGGTGTACAGCCGTATGCCGTCTGCCGGAATCTCGATGACCCCGTCCCACTGCGCAGAAAAGTCTTGCCAGTTGACATCGCTGCCGTGGGTCAGGCCGACTGTCTGGCGGTGCCCCCAGCTCGCATCAAAGTAATTCACCCAGGCATCCACGCGCGTACCTGCAATGGTTTGCGTTTGCCGCCAATCATCGGTCGCCGCGACGTCGCGCAGGCTGTGGTCGACATAGCTGCCCAGTAGGCCCTGGCCGCCCGCGTGGCTCAGGTAGGCGCCAGGGACGGGATCGAAGAATGCCAGACGCTGCTTGACGCCAAACAGGTTGTCCGACGACTGCTGTCCCGCATCCAGGGTACGGGTGAAAACGCCCACGGGCGGCGTCGTCAGGAGCCAGCCTTCCGGAACTACCACCCGCACCTGGTACGTGCCCGGTGAAAGATCTTCAAACAAGAAGCTGCCGTCGGGGGCCGTGGCGATGCTCAATTCCGTGCCGGGATCCAGCTCGCCGTCTTCATTCGCATCCAGGTACACGGTCCAGCCGGACAAGCCCGACTCGCCCAGGTCTTGCTGGCGATTACGATCGACGTCATCGAACACGCGCCCGCTCAATGTGGCTGTAAGTGCGCCCACAGTGAACTTCGAGATGAATCCGTCTCTACCCCCGCCCGAACCGGGCTGCAACGCATTGGCGACTGGAAAATCTGAGCTGTCTGTGAATCCACCCAAGATAACGTCGAGGTCGGCATCGGCCGCCACGCCCCACGCCTCGTCCGCGTCACTGCCACCGTGGTAGGTTGAGAAAAGCAGGCGTGTCCCAGCCGCGCTGAAGACGGCTAAAAAGGCGTCGCGCCCGCCGCGTAGGGAGTCGGCGCCCGACACGGGAAGAACCAGAGGGAAATCAGTCGAGTCCGTAAATCCTGCCACAACCGTCCTACGCAGCGCGTCGACGGTCACGGCGTATGCCCTGTCCTGGCCGCTGCCGCCAAGAAAGGTGGAGAAAGCGGCAGTGGCGCCCGCGGGATCCAGTCGCGTAAGAAACGCGTCCAAGCCTGAGTTGCTCGAGTCGTAGGCGGCCGCCAGCGGGTAATTCTCGGAGTCTGTATACCCGGCAATCGTGGCCCAGCCCTGCGCGTCGACGGCGATGGAGATGCCAAAGTCGTCGTCCTTGCCGCTGAGGAACGTGGAGTATGCGAGGGCCGAGCCGGCAGGGTTTAGTTTGAACGCGAATGCGTCGTAGGGCCGCTCTGGCGACTTGAAGGAGTGAGCCGCTGCCACAGGCTGAAACGAGCCGGGCGTGGTTGGAAAGCGAGCGCCGCCCTGGCTGGTGATGTCTCCGGTGGTAAAACCGGCCACGTGGGCGGCGCCGGTTGCGTCGACGGCGATGTCCCAGCCGATGTCGTGCTCGGTTGTTCCCACGAACGTGGAGTACACGAGCGAGGCGGCGCCGGCAGCAGTAGTATCGAACTTGCTTACGAACACCTCGTGGGCACGGCCGAGCCCGGCAGGCCGGATGCCACCCGAGTTCGCCGTCTGGTATGCGCCGGCCGTGGTGGGAAAGAACGGCGCGTTCGTACTGCCGGTGACAAACGCAAAGCCGCCTTCAGACACGGCGACCGCACGGCCCAGGTCTGTGCCCCCCTGGCCGAGCGCGTCTGGGTGGGAACCCAGGTACGTCGAGTACAGGAGGGCATTTCCTTGCGGGTTTAGTCGCGCGAGGAAGGCATCCCAGGTGCCCTCGGCCCACGTGCTGTCGAAGGCATTCAGCACGGGAAAGTTCGCCGATGAAGTCTGACCAGTGACGTACACGTTGCCTGTGCCGTCGACCGCCAGGCCCCACGCGTGGTCGTCTCCGCCGCCGCCAAGAAACGTGGAGTAGATGAGCGTGCCCGCGGAGTCGAAGCGAGCTACGAACGCTTCGGCCCCGGAAATGATGGTGTCCAGGCCGCCCAGCAGTGGAAAATCGACGCTGGCCGTGTTCCCGCTGACGACAAACCCGCCATCAGGGGCCACGGCCACGTCCGTAATTTCGTCCAGGCCGCTCCCGCCGAAGTAGGTTGAGAAGCTGAGTACAGGGTCGATGATCAATGGCCTCCCCGGGTCGAACGCGCCCAGCTCTATGCCCAACGTGCCGTCCGGCAGTGCGAGATATGCGGCTGGCACGAACTCTCGGGTGCCATCAGCATCCTGGTACGCCACGGGCGCCGACTGGACCAGCCGCCTGCCGCGCACATCCAGCAGCAGGGCGCCAGAATCGTCGATCGCCAGCGCATCAACCCCGCCAAAGGCCAGGCGAATGACGCCCGGATCGACGCCCGGCGAGACCACAAAGTCGTACTCCAGCACCTGGGATGCTCCGGAGTACCAGACGACATCGATGCCCGGATAGACCTCGCCGAATCGCACTTCGGCATAATGAGGAACGCCGGTTTGCCAGCCGGCTGGGTCATTACCGACCAGGTAGTGGCTGACGCTACCCAGCGGCCGCAGCGCGCTGCCGGGCGCCTGGGCATCGGCCCCGACCAGCGACACCTGCACCAGCGTTCCAAGACGGTCATGAGGATCGTCTGGGGTTAGGTCTGCCAGGAGAGGAGCCAGCGAGCTTGGCACGCGCGGCGCGGGCGGTAGCAGCAGCGTAGCGGTGTCGGACTGTAAGTAGGCGATCATGCCGGTGGATCGTGCCAGGTAATCCACGCCGTTCGCAGCTTGACCGAGATTGGGCTCAAAACGCAGAGTGCGACCAGCGTGTGCGCCAAAGAGCGGCATGGCGGTTGCTGCGGGCGGCAATGCAATGGGATCATCGCCCGCCGCGTTCAGAAGCATTTTCGGCTCGAGCCGCTCGATGCGCCCCCGGGCGTTCGGCCGCATAGGGCGAGCCTGGCGGGAGTGCCTGCGTCTCCTCCCCCCGTTGAGATACGTTGTAGTGCGCGGCATCGGAGAAGCTCCTCGAATGGAGACCACACCCGCATATAGGGGGATGGAGCCAGGATCTTCCCGATGATTGTCAAGGTTCCGCGTGGCGGCCGCAAGCAGAACGGTTGCCCGGCAGGAGGGCAGAAACACGATAGGCCAACTGGGGTTACAGCCGCTAAGAGCAACAAAAAACCGCCGCAACCCACGGTGGAGCTGCGGCGGCCAAGGAGGGAACTTCGCTTGGACTTGCTGCTAAGGCTGGGGGGGGCTGCCCAGCAGGAGTTGTTCTTCCTCTTCCTGGATGATGATCCGCGGCGTGACCATCATCATCAGGCTCTGCGTCTCGCGGCCGATGCCCACATTGCGGAAGAGGCGATTGATGTAGGGGATCTTATTGAGAATGGGCGTGCCGAATTCGTTACGGCCCTCCGCAAGGCGCTTGATGCCGCCCAGCAGTACCGTGCCGCCATCGGGTACGCTGACGGTGGTGGTCACGCTGAACAGGGCCACCGTGGGCTGTTGCACGGTGGTGCCTTCGCGTGTCTCTTCTCGGCGGCGGCGGGCACGCTTCTGCTTGTCGTCCTCGTCATCGTCATCGTCCGACTCTTCGATGGTGGTGCTCGAGCCGGTGAAGGTGAACGTATCGACCCGGCCGATGCGGCTGAAGAACGGCACCACAGTGAGTCGCACGTAGCGGCGGTCGTTGGAAATGACGGCCTGAACGGTGAGATGCGAGCCTTCGCTGATCACGGCGATCACCGGCATCTGGGCGGCCGCGAAGTCTCCGACCACAGGGATCACGGCCACTACGAACGGACTGATGGAGATGTCTTGCACCAGTGCGGACTGGCCGTTGAACAACGTGACCTTGGGTGCTTGCAAGACGTTGGAACGGCGGTCGCCTTGGGCAGCCTCGATGAAGAAGAACGTCTCCAGGTCGCTGAGGATCGCAAAGCCGATTTGCGAGCCGGCCCCCGGCTGGAAGCCGCCGAACTGCGGCACGGCCAGCGGGAAGCTGCCTTGGGTAAAGGGAAGGTCCAAATCGGCGCTGAACACGCCGGGAGAGGACATACCGACCGTCACGCTGTTGTTGCGCCGCAGGTCGCGGTCCTGTACGTCGCGTGCCGGACCGACATTGGCCGCAGGAGGCTGCGCGAAGATCAAGTCGGTATTCTCACGGCGGCCGAAGATCTGGAACGGCCGGTCCACATTGTCGTTGATGTCGAAGTCGAAGTCGATTCCGATGCGCTCGAAGAAGTTGTCGTTGAGGGTGATGAAGCGGACTTCGATGGTGACTTGCAAATCTTGCAAGCGCCGCAATTGGTCAAGCAGCTCGGCGATGTCTTCGTGCACTTCTTGGGTGGTGCTGATGACCAGGCTGAGGTTGCCTTCGAACCGCTCGATCGAGCTGGGACCGCCCACCTCGGCCCAGGTGGTGGGATGGACCGTGGTGGTGATCAGATCGATGAGACTGTCGAAGTCTGGCTGGACGCCGCCGCCTAGGCCGCCCGGACCGAAGCCGATGGGCTGGCTGGTGCTGCCGCCCGGGTTGATGGCGCCGGGATTCATCTGCGCCAGCACGTTGCGATCGGCAGCAGCGGCCGGCTGTCCCGCCACCACGCCCAGCGGGTTCTGCGTGGCCCCCCAGACCTGCGGACCGCCCAAAGTGTTGAAAAACGCTCCGGCTGCGCCGGTAGTGCCCGAGGGCACAAAGTTGGGGATGGGCACCACCAAGTCCGCCACGTTGTACGTCTTGTAGTAGACCTCTGTGTCGCGCAGATGCTCGCTGGTGATCTTGAGCACGTCGTGCTTGATGACGTAGCTCAGGTTGAGTGGTTGGAGGATCAGGTTCAGTGCGCTCTTGAGCGAAATCTCCTGGCTGAGATTGATGGTGACGGGCGTATCGGAGGTGACGCCTTCTTCGGCCAGCCCGCGCGCGTCGAGGTAGACATTGATCTGAGCCAGCTTTCCAAGCTGCTCGACGACGGCGGAGAGCGGCTCGTCTTGGAACTGCAACGAAACTGGCGTCTTCAACTTGCGCTCAATTTCCAGTTCGGCCTCGCTGCGGCGGCCTTCCATGCGGGCCCGCATCTGGCGCCGCGAACGCGTGAGGTCTTCCCAGGCCCGCGCATTGGGGTAGACGATGGGCATCCGGTCGTCAAAGGGGGTGGCCGACTGATCGACCGAGGCCAGAGCGCTCACGAATCCCTCTTCTTTCTCTGCGCGGATCGCCAGCTCTTGCCGCAGGCGCCGCACGACCTTGGACTGTTCGCGCATCTGGAGCACCACGGGCTCCTCGGGCATCAGGTCGGCAGCCCGCTTGGCGACGGCTTCCGCCTCGGCCCAGCGCTGCTCTTCCATCAGCTTGTTGAATTCTTCCACCATCTGGGCCAGTTTCTCTTGGACCTCGACGCGGTGCTTGCGTTCCCGCTCCAATTCCTGCTCGACGGAGCGGTTGCGTGCCGCCAGGTCTAGCCGCGGCCGGTTGTTCTCGATGTATTGCCGCAGCTCGGAGATGGAGCGATCGACGCGGCGTAGCAGCACATCGCGCGACGCGCTATCCAATCCGGCGCGTTCTACGGCTGCACGCGCCTCTTCGAGAATCTCTAAGGCACGTTCGGGATTGAACTCCGAGATGTTGCGGGCCTCGCTTTCGCGGCGAGCCAGCTCTGCCGACACCTTGCGTGCCAACTCCTGCTGGCGTGCGGCTGCCTCGTCTAACAGCGACTCGTGCCTTCCCTGCCCGCCAATCTGCTGCGCGAGCATAGTGAGCTGGTCCTGCACGCGCTGCCACGTTGCGGGGTCCAGCTCGTCGCGCCGCCGGCTCGCCTGACGCAGCAGCTCATAGGCGGCCTGGCGGTCGCCGGCGCGCAGGGCATCCTGAGCGTCCAGGACTAGGCGCATGGCATCGGACTCGGGTTCGTCGGCACGGGCGGGCACGTTTCGCGTGCGATCGCGATCGGGGTCGTACACGGCCTGCTCGGCCTGGTAGCCGTCGTGCTCGGCGTCACCGGTGGCCGGAATCGGCCGCTCGGCGCTTGCGGGCGAGACGGCTGCGTCTTCCAGAGGAGGGAGCGGTTCCAGGGGTATGGTGGATGCTTCGCGTCGCCGGGCCACCTCTGCCAGGATGGTGGCTGGCTGCATGTCATACGGGCCGAACGCTACGCCCAGGGCTTCCGCATCGCGGGCCAGACGTTCCGCTTCATCCAGGTCCTGCCATGCCAGCAGTCCTTGGGCTTGATCGAGCAGAAACTCGGCGTAGCGGCGGCGATAGGCCGATTGCTTGCGGTCGCGCACCGGTACGGCGTTCAACTCAGCATGTCGGCTGATGAGGTCTTGCACGCGCGCGGGCGTATCGTCCTGGGGGCCGTACGTCGCAGCGACTTGGTCAGCCTGAGCGGCCAATGCGCTCGCCTGCTTGGCATCTCCCAGGGCAAGCGCGCGGCGGGCCGCCAGCAACAGCTCTCCCGGATTCTGTGCGGCCTCTCGGCTTGCAGTGCGCGCAGGGCTGGGGGGCATGGAGGGCTCATCCGCGGGGGACGACTCGCGCTGCTGCTTCCCAAAAGGAGCCTGTTGAGGGAAGGGTCGGCGGCCTCCGGGCGTATCAGGCTCATTACTAGCCTGGCGGCGCGCGAAGGGATCGCCGCTGCGGCCGCTAGCCTGCTCGCTGGAGGAGGCAGCAGGAGCGTCTTTCGCGACTGCTCGCTGCTTGCGTTCCAGATCGCGGCGGACGCGCTTGGGAGTGTCGCCAAGGTAGAAGGGGCTGAATTTGACGTTCAGCGCCTCGGCACGCTCCAAGAGCGATTCGCACGTTTGCAAATCTCCGTCTTCCAGGGCCTGTCTGGCCCGGCTGACGAGGTCGAGACACTCCGCTCGCTTGTTCGGTCCCTGGCCGGCGTCGGGGCTCTGTCCAATCACCCCGGCGAGCAACACGTACGCGGGCTGCACGGGGGCTGCCCAGGCACCCTGGTTGCCGACGAGCAGGCCCATCACCACGATGCCGATGCTGGCATAAGACATCGTTTTCAAAACGATCTCCTTTCGCAACTCGCTTGACCTTCGTGCGGTGCTTTCGCAACAGGCCGGCTGGCCGACGATTCGCTTTCTCCGTCATCCGGCTGAGGCGGCTCGCCGCCCCAGCCCAAACCCTGCTTCTTCGCCCACGAGGCTCGGCGGCTGCGGCGTGCCCGCAAACCAGCAGGTAGCCTCGCCCCAGGCAGTGGAAGACGCTGCTCCCAAAGGTACAGAATCAGGTAGAAGAGTGGGCGAATAAATACCTATGTGGCCCGACAGGGGTCAAGGGCAGTTTTGCGAAAAACGGCACGTCGCGGCGCGTGCGGGCTAACTGCTTGACGCCTTTGGAATTAGGGCTAGTTGCCGGGAGCCGCTTGGACCGCTTGCCCTCCCGGCCAAGCCGTGTTTTTGGCCCTTGCGACATGCGGGCGGCCGGCCGCGACGCCAATCGCTGGCCAGGCCGCACATCGTTCTGCGGGGGGGGTGTGAGAGGAGGACCCAGCAGATTGCCGCCAGCGCATAATGCCGCCTGTGCTGCCTGGTTTGGCAAGACGGCGGCAAAAGTCCGGAGGGGCTTGCCGCTCCCCGCCGAGCGGAGCGTGCTTTACAGCACCTCAGTAAAGCCCGGTGTTGCCACCCGCGGCCGTGGCGGTGCGGCATCCCAACTGTACTCCTTTGGTGCCAGCGAGAGCTTGCTCTCCATGGCCTCGGTCCAGGTGATCTCCTGGCCCGAGTACGTGGCCATCCGCCCCATGATGGCCGTGAGCGAACTCAGCGCCCCATACTCGGCCTCGTTGAGCGGAGTGCCGTTGCGAATGCTGGCGAACAGGTCGTCATGCTCGGTTTGGTAGGGGTCGTTGCCTGGGCCGGTGTAGCGCCAGACCTCGCCGCTCTTTAGCGTGATAACCCCAGCGCTAATGTCGGCGTAACCAAGCGTGCCATGCGCGTGTTCCGAAACGCTGTCCCAGCAGTTGGGAATGTGCCGGCAGTAGCTGTACATGCGCGAGCCGTCGGCGTATTCGTATTCCACTGCGTGGTGGTCATAGATTTCGCCGTACTCTTCGCCGACGCGCACCTGGCGGCCGCCCATGCCCTGGCACTTGACGGGGTAGCTGCCCTTGAGCCAGTTGATCACGTCCAGGTTATGGATGTGTTGCTCGACAATATGGTCTCCGCACAGCCAGTTAAAGTAGTACCAGTTGCGCATCTGGTACTCCATCTCGGTCTGACCGGGCTTGCGGGGGTGCACCCACACGCCGGCACCATTCCAGTAGGCGCGGGTCAGCAAGATATCTCCGATCGCCCCATCTTGCAGGCGAGCGATGGTCTCGCGGTAGCTATTCTGGTGATGGCGTTGCAAGCCAACGACGACGGCCAATCCCTTGGAACGAGCCTGTTGACCTGCGGCGAGCACGGCGCGCACGCCGGGAGCATCGACGGCCACCGGCTTCTCCATGAACACGTGCTTGCCGGCCTCGATGGCCGCCGCAAAGTGGATGGGCCTAAAGCCCGGCGGCGTGGCCAAAATGACCAGATCCACACCGGCGTCCAGCACCTGCTTGTACGCGTCGAACCCCACAAAACGGCGCTCCGGCGGCACGTCGATGCGGCCGGAGAGCGATTCGATCCGCTGCAAGCTGTGTAGGCTGCCCTCCAAGCGATCGGCGAAGGCGTCTCCCATGGCAACCAGCTTGACCTCGCCCTGCGTGCTAAGGGCCTCTTTTGCTGCGCCGGTGCCGCGTCCGCCGCAACCAATCAGGCCCACCCGAATAAGTTCACTCGTGGCCCCGGCGTGCGCACTGCGCGCAATGCTTAGTCCGGCGGCGACTCCGCCGGCAATCGCAGCGGCAGAGGTGGTCTGGAGGAACGTGCGGCGGTTGGGGCGAGAAGGAGCTATCGGGTGGGTCATGGGAAATCACCTCCATCGTGGGGCGGATTTGTGGGCTGTGATCTCACTCGAGCTGGGCTGCGTCCGGTCCGTACTTGGCACGTTCCTCGTCGCTGGGAACGTGCAGCGGCCGCACCACGCGAAAGCCCAGGAACAACGCATCTGTATAATACCAGATGCTCTGAGGGATTTGAGGATCCTGTTGCTTCCAATCGTTGGTCGAAGCCAGGCGAGCGGCAGAGCGGCACTCTTCCGCAGAGCGGTCCCAGGCCCCGCCGCGCACCACGCGCGGCTCAACGGTCGTGGCGATAGCCAGCGGATTCGCCGCCTCTCCCCCCAGGAACTGTTGGTAGAAGTCGGGCACGTATTGGTCGAGGCACCACTCGGCTACGTTGCCGTGCATATCGTGCAGGCCCCAGGGGTTGGGTTTCTTCTTGCCGACTTTGTGGTACTTCTCTTCGCTGTTCTCCGCATACCAGGCGTATTCTCCCAACAACGCCGGGTCGTCTCCAAACGACCAGGCCGTCTCGGTGCCTGCGCGGCAAGCGTACTCCCATTCGGCCTCAGTGGGCAAGCGATAGTACCTGCCGGTCTTGGCAGAAAGCCATTCGCAGTAGCGCTTGGCGGCAAGCTGGGTCATGCAAATGGCCGGATAACCGCGCTTGCCCATGCCGAACGTCATGTCTGTGTAGGGAGCGGTGGGCCGGGCCACCGCATCTGCCGCCAGGTCATGTGGCGTGGGCTCCCGCCCTTCGACCTCGCGCCGCTTGATGTCTAGGCTGAACATGAAAATCTCGTATTCGTCCCACGTCACCTCGCACTTGCCCATCCAGAAGGGATCGATGCGCACCAGGTGCTGCGGGCCCTCGTCTTCGTTGCGGCCAGGCTCATCCGCAGGGCTGCCCATCTTGAAAACCCCGCCCGGAATGGGCACCATGTCAAACGTGACCTTGCTGCCGGAGATCACCTCTGTGTACGGCTTCATCTCCGACTCGCTCGTGGCTTCGGCATCGGGAACACTGGCGGGTTCGGCGGCATAGGCCCCCGACTGCGGCGAGAGATGCGCCACCGGCAGCTCAGCTAACGTGCAGCAACAGATTATCGCCACGCACGCCAATAACCAGAGGTTACGCCGCTCGGACATCAAGAACTCCTCACTATGCTGCCGCAACTGGTTTTGCGCCGCACCGGGGCGGGAAGGCTCGCCACGGCCCTTGGCTGCGCCGGGTTCGCACTGCTGGGACTTCTAGGCGGGGGCAGGACTCCCGTGGCCGGCGAGCCCGCTGTGGAACGGTTCGAGTTTGTCGAAGTCCACATGGGCGTGGACTTTCGCTTGCTATTCTATGCTCCCGATGCCGACTCCGCAAACCGTGCGGCACAGGCCGCCTTCGCGCGCGTGGCAGAACTCGACGCGCTATTGAGCGATTACGAGCCGGACAGCGAACTCATGCGATTATGCGCTACGGCTGGGCAGGGCCAGGCCGTACCTGTCAGCAAGGACCTGTGGCACGTGCTGGAACGTTCCCAGCAACTGGCAAAGGCCACAGATGGCGCGTTCGACGTCACCGTGGGGCCGCTGGTCCGCTTGTGGCGCCAGGCCCGCCGCACACGTAAGCTGCCCGACCCCCAAGCGCTCCAGCAGGCGCGGCAGGCCGTGGGTTTTGAGTTCGTGCGCCTCGTGCCCGAGTGCCAAAGTGTCGAACTCAAGCAACCGCGCATGCAGCTCGACCTGGGCGGCATTGCCATGGGCTATGCGGCCGACGAGGCGCTGCGCGTGCTGCGCGAGCAGGGCATGCCCAGCGCGTTGGTCGATGCCAGCGGAGATATCGTGGTCGGCGATGCACCACCGGATGCGGCAGGCTGGCGGATCGGCCTGCCGCCGCTCGAAGCGGAGCAGCCCCCACACCGATACTTGCTGCTTTCGCACGCAGCAGTGACGACCTCGGGCGATGCATTCCAGCACGTAGAGATTGCTGGTCGCCGCTACTCGCATATCATTGACCCCGCGACGGGTTTGGGACTCGCCGAGCAGCGCAGCGTAACCGTGATAGCGCCGGATTGTATGACGGCCGACAGCCTGGCCACGGCCCTGTGCGTGCTCGGTCCGGAACGCGGCCTCGAGTTCATCAAGCAGATGCCCGCAGCCGAGGCGATGTTTCTCTGGCGCGAGGGGGATCTCGTGTGTAGCCGAGAGACGTCGGGTTTTGCCTCCAGAGAAGTGCGGGCAGAAAAGAACGATTAAAGCGCGGCCGGGGCTGACACGCCGCAGCGTCGGCCGTGGAGTTTCATCAGCCAGCCGCACGGCGTAGCGGCAAACTTCGACTCGACGACATGCCGCGGCCGGTCGCGCACACGAACCACTAGCTCGGCGAGTGTTACTGGAGCGTGGCGGCATGCGCAGCGGCGAATGCCTCGTCGCCGCTCAGGGCGCGGTTCTTCTCGGCAAGGCGGCGGCGAATGCGTTCCACCGTGGCCACGGTTGGTGCCGTCAGCCGATCGATGATCTCCTGCGGCCCAAGCCGCTCCAGTTCTCCCACGGTCTTGACGCGCAAAAAGGCGAATACCTGCCGAGCCTGAAAGTCGTCGTGGAACAGCAGGTCAAGCTCCTCATCGACCGTCACCTTGGGACGCCCCAGTTTGATTGGGGGGGCCGGGAGCCGTTTCTGAATCTTGCCTCCGGCCTTTGCTGGCTTGCTCTGCTTGCGTGCCCCTACATCAGCTTTCTTTGCCGGCCGCTTGCCAGCAGCGGCCTTCGCAATTGTTCCTTTCTTCGCCTTTACTGCCTTGGGAGACTTTTTGGCCATGATGGAGAAGCCTTGGATTCTAGCTGCATTCGAAGGCCATAACAGTTGCTACCATCTTAATCCGGCCTCCGCTTGGCACCAACCACGTGCTGGTCTGCTCGGGCACCCGCGAACGTTGGCTAGTGCCGGTCGCCTACAATCTCGCAAGCAACTGGCGCCCTTTGCGAACGTCCGCTTTCTCAAGGCCAGGTGAACGCCAACATTGCGGCAACTAGCAGGCATTGTTGGCTTTGTTCGAGCATGCAAAGCAAGCGTCCTCGCTTGCTCAGGAAGTCCGAACACCGCAGCCAGCGTGCACAAGCCAGATACTTGTGCTACGGCTTCGTACAGCAAGCGTGCTGGCTTGCTCAGAACTCCCATAAGCATTCCTCACCGCGGCAGCGTGCGAGGAATGGCTGCGCCGCGAACGTAAAGCCGGTGGCTCGTGCCCCGCCTACTCTCTCCACAAGGTCGCAGTCCGCCGCGAGCTTCATCGCAAGAACGGGGGCAGCAATTGGCGTACCCGGTCCAACATGCCGGGCGGCTGACTGTCCGAGGCATCGGCGGGAATATCGCGGCGCGGCTGGCGAGCCACGGTGTGGGGGGACAGGTCCACGGCGGCAGACAGCAATCGCGGCCAATAGCCGTCGAGCGCCGCCAGGCAGTCGCGGTAGGCCCCGTGCTCGAACTTGTGCTGGGCTAGCAGAATGGCCTTCGAGAGTTCCTTGCGCTCCTGCCCGCTCAGGCTGAGGTCGTACCATTCGACATCGTCGACCCAAACTTCGCCCGGCCCGTCGGCTTCAAACCGAAACCGTACCTTGCCCAACCCCACGGTGGGGAGGTCGCTAAACGTGAAGGATACCTGCGACCATGCTTCGCCTGGAGCGGTGCTCGGCCCGGCCGCGCGGCGGATGGGCACCCCGGCACAGGTCGTCTCCAGTAGCAGGCGGATGCGGGGCGCCCGACCGTCTCGGCTGGTGCGCATCCATGCCGTGATCTCGGCACGTCCCAGCCTGGGAGGATCAAGTGGCGGCGTTCGCAACCGTGCCGGCCCCATGGTGGGTTTCAGCAGCACCGACTGCCTTCCCTGGTGGCTAACCGTGCGATCGACCGATACATCTCCCTGGGTCTGCCAGCCCGCAATCTGACCAGGCTTGTCCACAGGCTCCTCGAAGCCGGCATTCGTAATCGCCTCGCGGGCAGGTGGTTTGCGGAGCACGGCCGCCCGGGCCCACAACTCTCGCAGCCGGTCTTCCAAGTCGGCCACTGCTTGGTCCGGCAATACCACCTGCCAGTTGCTGAAACTTGCGGGAGAGCTGAAGCTCACCGCCGCCGCGTCGTACGGCCTCAGCTCAAAACGCCACGTGTAGCGGCCGCTGCTGCCCGACATGGCGGGCGCGGGCGTATGTGGCGCTAGAGACGTCGCCGTGGCGCCCGCTGCCGCACGGATGTCCGCCGTTGCTTGCAGGTGCCAGGGAGAATCGTTGATCACACAAAGCAGTGTGCCCCCCTGATGATCAGCTTCGCGTGCCACCAGCGGTTGGGGCACGCCTTCCACAGCAGAGAGCGGCCGGTCTGGCAGAGCGCGGTACACGTGGATCAGGTTGTGCTGTTCAACTTCTTCGCCGAGCGGCAGCAGCCAGCCGCCATCGAATATCGCGCGGGCATCTAGCGTGGCTAGTGCTTGCGCCAGGCGTTTGCGGTTCTCGGCCCGCGCGGGCGCAAGCTGAGACACCAACCAGAGGCGGCTATCTGGGAATGGGCTGTGGGCATCGAACGATGGGAGCCGCGCCAGCATCGGTGGATGATAGATCAAGCACGCGGCGTGGGCCTGCTGGCTGCACCAAGCATCCAGCTCGGTATTCTGGTTGATGAGTGCATGGCCTGGCTGCTCTGCCAGCAGTGCAGGCGGGGCCTCTCTGATCGGCCGCACAAACACGACATCGTCGGTTGCCGGCCATTGCTCCGGAACGATGCCCACTGCCGCGAGCGCCTCGCCGTACTGGGCCGGCTTGCCCGCCCGCGGCACGAGCATGTCTTGCAGATCGGGCCGGTCGAACATGGTGCTGCCGCAAACATATAGGCGCAATCCGGGGCGGAGTTTGGCCAGTTCCCGCTGCATGCGTTCGAGCGCCTGGCCGACTGTTTGAGCCCGCCAGGCGATCCACTGGCCGCGGAGCGGCTCTTGGAGCACAGCCTTGCGGCGAGCCTCTAGTTCGGCGGGCAGCTCGGCGCGCGTCTCGCGTGCGAAACGCGCGAGGGTCGCCGAGTCGAGCCCCCATTCCACGCCCGGTAGCTGCGCATATCCGTCGGCCGAGAGGACGATTGCCACACCTGCCAACGCCTGGTGCTGGCCATACCGTTCGACGAGTTCGCGCAGCACGTCGAGCATGGCATTCTGTACGCGTGGGTCAAGCGGGTTGTAGTAAGGTGCGAGGCCGCCGCGCGATCCGCGTTCGGCCAGCCAGGTCTGCCCCTTGCTACCGACCAGTTCCAGGCCGGCGGCCTGGTCTGCATCTCGCCGCATGGCCTCCAGAGAAGAGAGCGGCGTGGTGAAATGGATGGCGGGGATGAGGGCAAGGCGTTCGCGATCGAACAGCCGTAACAAGAGTTCCAGGACGTCTTTGCGGACTGGATCCAGGCCGTGGGCATGGTAGATTCCCGTATCATAGCGGGGCGTGGCCTCCAGCAGCCGTGTCGGGTAGATGGCCGAACCGTCGGCCAGTGCTGGCAGAACAAGCGCGTTGCGGCCTGTGTAATGCAAGTATTCGACCAGGCGCGCTGCTCCGAGGTAGAACGTTTGCCAGTCGTGCAATGCCCGGCCTGTGGCGGGGTCTTGAGTCTCCGGCGCGCCAAAGTTGTTGGGGAATAATGGGCGATCGAAGTAAGCAGCCAACAGGCGGCCGCCCTGGGGAGAGTCAGCAAACGGCCGGGGCAGGGCAGCCCCCTCTTGAGTTCGCGAGAGCGCCATGGGAACGGTCGGTGGCCGCGGACCCAGCACTCGCAGCCGTCCAAACGCGGGGCGCGTTCCGTGCTGGCGATTTGTGAGCAGCAGAAGCGGTGAGCGGGTTTGCGGCCAGAAGACCAGCCGATAGGTGGCCACGGGAGAGCCTTCGGTTTCCTGGCCGCTTACATACACGCCTGCATCCAGACCGATGGGGCTCAGGCGCCCGGCCACGTTGGGTTCGAGGATGCTCACACCCAGGCTCTGTGGCTGCTGCGCCGCATACTCTAGCTCGAGCAGGTGAGGTTGCCCTGGCACGTGGACCGCCAGGGGATAGGCTTCCCAGTCGATCTCAGGCTCGCGTCCGCCGGACCCGAGTTGCATCAGCACACGTCCGGGCTCGTACTCCCAGCTTTCGGTGTGGCCGCTGCCCAGCGGACCTCGGCGCAGCCCGGGCAGCCAGGGCAGGTGGGTCCAGCGTTTCCACCAGCCCGGCTTGGCTGGGTCGATCTCTAGCAGAACGTGGTCTGGCGGCGAGGCGCGAGGATGCGCCGGAACTCTGCTCATGACGACGAGCTGAATCGCTCGCTCGGCAACTGCCTGCCTGAGGGGGAGCCGGGTGGGCAGGCCGCGGCGCGCCAGTTCGAGGTGCAGGTTGTACACGCCCTCCTGGCGTGGGAGCACAAGCTGCAACTCGGTCCCCGCCACGGTTCCGTCCTCGGCCACAGTGCTATCGCTGCTCGCCGACCACACCGCTTGACCGCCCGCTGCCGGTCTTAGCTCAGCGGTGAGGCGCAACCGGCTGTTCGCCGGCAGACCCAAAGCGTGGGGCTGCACCATGGGAGACCACGTCTCGCCCGGTTCGAACACTAGATGCTCGCGCCGCACATCGACTCGTAGCGTATCTCCCGGCGCCCGACGCATGACCAGCAAGGCGTCTCGCCCTGGCAAGGCTGCCGAGGCTTGCTCGGCCAGCAGTGCATCCAGCGGGATCTCGATGGGGGTTGCCTCGGCAGGCCTGCCGCCCGGGTAAAGCTCGATGATCCACTTGGCATCGCGAGGTGCGTGAACAGTAACATCGATCCCGTCGTAGGTTCGCTCGCTGCGACATTGTACGAGTATCTGTCTCTCCTCCTGCCAGATCGAACCTGACTCGTCTGGCTCTATGCCCAGGGGCACAACATCCTCTAGCCGGCCCTCGCTCAGTTCGAGGCTGCCCACCCAACGCTGGGGGACGGCACTACCCCACTCGACGCGCACCCGCAGCTCCCTTTCTTGTGCCTCGACCTGCTGGGCCCAGCCCCCGCACGCCGCCCAGAGTGCTGGCACGCAGCACAGCGCGCGCATAAAGGCTCTAAGCGGCCTGCGCGTGCTCGCACTGGCCCCTAACGACCGGCTGGATGATCCCGGACCTCCGTGTCCGATCATCTTGCGAGGTAGTGGGTTTGCGGCAAACAGCCCCCATTTGCCAGGGCCGTGGGAAAGGGGCGAGATTATAACGGCCGGCCTAGCTTGCTCCTATGGCAGCTAGGTGCTAGCCCTCGCCGCGCCGCTTGGCAGCGCTGCGGGGTATCGTTATGCTGCGGGTGTTGACATGCAACCGGCCCGAAACGCGTGCGCGGAGACCCAACCATGCCTTACACCCTGCCCGATCTTCCTTATCCCTTCGACGCCCTCGAGCCGTACATCGATGCGCGGACCATGGAAATCCACCACGGCAAGCATCATGCCACCTATGTGACAAACCTGAACAATGCCATAGCGTCCGCAGGCATAGCCGAGCAGCCGATCGAGCAGCTCATTCGTTCGCTGGAGGCCATTCCGGAGTCGGTTCGCACGGCCGTGCGAAACAATGGCGGCGGTCATGCCAACCACACGCTGTTCTGGAACATAATGGCTCGCAACGCCGGCGGAGAGCCTAGCGGACCGCTGGCCGAAGCCATCGATCGCGAACTGGGCGGTTTTGCCAAGTTCAAGGAAGACTTCAGCAAAGCAGCGCTTGGACGCTTTGGCAGCGGCTGGGCTTGGTTGAGCCTCACCCCTGACGGAAAGCTGCTGATCGAGAGCACCCCAAACCAAGACAGCCCCCTGATGCATGGCAACATCCCCCTGCTAGGATGTGACGTGTGGGAACACGCCTACTACCTGAAGTACCAGAACCGCCGGGGCGATTATGTGGCCGCCTGGTTCAACGTTATCAACTGGCCGGCTGTCGCAGACCGCTATGCGGCTGCAAAGAAGTAAGCCGGAGCGGCCAGGGGCGAAGCATAAACCCTCCGCCGACCACTTGAACGCATCAGGCGCAGGCGCCCCCGGCGCGCCGCGCAGGGCTCCGTATTAGGCCCTATGTCCTGACCGCCGCGTGCTGACTCCCCTGTGCGGCTAGCGCCGCCCGTACATCAGCAGGTCCACCTCGCGCTGGCTAAGGCGGCCGTTGCCGACCTGCTGCTGTAACCAGTACCAGTAGTTCCCGCCCGTGGGTGAACCGCCAAAGGCGTTGGTCCCAGAGTAGTGGTAGCCTCCTGTTCCCACGCCATACCCATAGCCGTACCAAGGGTGCCCATGGTACCCCCACCCAGCGGCGCAAAATGGGTCATGCTGCACAACAACGTAATCGATCCCGCCGAATACAGAATAGCCATAGATAAAGTGGCTGTAACCGGCCTGGCCATAGAACGGAACAGGTGTCCGATAACCGCGGCCATAGCGGCGATGGCCCGCCAAGGCGTCGCTTGCCAACAGAGCCGTTACGGCTGCGACGGCGACAAAGAGTGCGAAGCGTTTCATTTGTGTGGGTCCGCCAGTTGTGATGGTTCCGACTGCGTGGAGCGCGTGCACCAGCGCATGTGCATTCCCACGCAAAGCGTGTGCCTTCCGGGCGATTTTGGGCGCAACGTATTGAAACACAATATCTTGCGTACTGAAACGCTGCCGCAACGCCGCTGCCGCCTTCGACCAGGGTGCCGTCAGGGATACTACAGCCGGCATCAGTTCGATGTCAGATGCTAGGCCTAGCCGCCATGAGAGCCGAGTAGCTAGGGGCCAGATTGCGGTGACACCCGCTAGTGCCGTGTGGAGGCAGTTTCGGGCGGCTCGCCTTGCAGCGCCGCCGCCAGCTTGCCCAGCGCCTCGGTCTCGATCTGCCGTACGCGTTCGCGCGTCAGCCCGAGGCGTTCGCCAATTTCCTTAAGCGTGTGGGGTTGGTTATCGTCCAGGCCAAACCGCATGCGCAATATGGTCGCCTCGCGCTGGTCCATGGTATCCAGCAGTCGCATGACGTGTGCCAGGTCGTCGCATTCTACCAGCTCTTCTTCGGGGCTTTTGGTCCGTTCGTCCATCACCATTTCGCCCAAGGACCAGCCGGCGTCAGACTGGTCGGTCTGCGGGGTAGAGTTGTAGATGCGAATGGCCTTCTTGATGATCGGGAGCTTTTTGCGGGCGAGGCCGAGTACGCGTGCTACTTCTTCGGGCGTGGGGGTGCGGCCCAGTTCCTCGCTTAGCCGTGTGCTGGCCCGCCGCCACTTAGAAAGCAGCTCGACCATGTAGGCCGGAATGCGGATGGTCTTGGCAGAATTGATGAGTGCCCGCTTGATGGATTGCTTGATCCAATAGCTCGCATAGGTGCTAAAGCGGGTTCCCATGGCGGGGTCGAAGCCTTCCACCGCCCGCAGCAGGCCGAGGTTTCCCTCTTCGATGAGATCTTGCAGGCTCAGGCCTTTGCCTGTATAGCCGCGTGCAATGTTGACAACCAGGCGTAGGTTGGCCCGCACCATGCGGTCACGGGCCTGGGTATCGCCGGCGGCAATGGCTTGCGCGAGCTGCTGCTCGTCCTCTGCGCTGAGCAGCGGCGTTTCGTTGATCTCGCGGAGGTAGGTTTCCAGTGGAGACTGGACCGAGCCGGAATGGCGGCGGCGGGACTTCGACATCTTGGGAGCAGGTGCGGTGGGGTGTGGTCCAAGCTGACAACACCACTATCGACGGCCAGCCGCGGCAATCTCCAGCCGGGCGAGGGGCCGACAAGCTGTACTGGCTGTATGGCTCCTTTCGTGGAAGCGGGCTGTCACGATCCGGCCGCACACGAGGGGGGGACGGCGTCGGTGTGCAATACCTGCTGCGCGAAGACGATAATCCGGCCGCACGCGAGGGACGGCCGGTGCCGCGGTATGCGTCGTACTGCCGCGCCGACCGATCCAAACCTACGCGAGAGGCGAGACGCCGCTGTGCGTTCAACCGGCCACCGGGGTTGCTGGGGCCCCAAACAACTCGGTTTGGCCCGCTGCAGAGGCCGCCGCCTGCTCTGGCGGCTCGGGTCGTTACAATGGGTAGCGCAGCGAGGCGCAAGCTTGCATGTTGACCGATGCTTTTCGCTCTGCGTGGCGCGCACTCATTGACCTGGTTTACCCACCGGCCTGCGTCGTTTGCGGTGCCGATGCGTCGGGGGATTTGTGCGCGGCGTGCCGCGAGCAATTGCTGCCTCGCCAGGAGCCTCGCTGCCCGCGTTGTGCTGGGAGGCTTGGAGTGCAGCCGTTGCGACAGGAGGGCTGTGCTTCCTGCCGGCACGTGCGGTTTTACTTCGACGCGGTATTCACACTAGGGCAGGACGAAGGCGTGCTGCGCGTCGCCATCCGCCGCATCAAGCGTGCCGGAAACGAGCCGCTGGCACTGGTCTTGGGAGATCTGCTCTACGAACAGGCAGGCGAGGCCCTAACGGCCTGGCGCCCGGACGTGGTGGCCCCCGTGCCCATGCACTGGCTGCGACGGCTGGTGCGGGGCGTCAATGGGCCGGAACTCGTGGCCGAGCGGTTGGCGCAGCGCCTAGAGGTATGGTACGAACCACGGCTGGTGCGCAGGCCGGTTTACACGCGGCCGCAGGGGAGTTTGCCTCCCGGCCAACGGCTGAACAACGTGCGCCGTGCCTTGGCATTGGGAAAAGGGTACGATGTTGGAGGCACGCGCGTGCTATTGGTGGACGACATCCTGACGACAGGCGCTACGGCCAGTGTGGCCGCGCGACTGTTGAAGCGGGCCGGCGCCGCCGCTGTGGGGGTGGCCGTGCTAGCCCGCGCCCAAGGCAATTAACCTCTGTGCGAGAATATGACATGCCTTCCACAGCGCAAGCCTCGCCCGGGCGTGGCGGCCGGCCGTTTCGCCGGGCTGTGCTGCATGGTCTGGCTTTATTGATCCCACCGTTGCTGACGGTCGTGGTGTTTCTCTGGATGGGCAACACCATCCGCCTGTACGTGATCGGGCCAGTAATGTCCGGCACGCGGGCCGCAGTCGCCTGGTGGATCCAACGCGGCTATGCCGAGCGGCCGGAGGGGACGGCGGTGCAGCTGGGCCGCCATAGCGGCGTGCGCACCAAGGATGGGCAGAGCTACATCCTCCTGCCGCGGGGGGGTTATGTGCCTGAAGAAGTTGCCGACTTCCTGGAGGCAGCAGGCGAGGGCAGCTTGTTGGCCACGGCGGACCGAAGCGAGGTGTTTCGTCGCTACGCTGAGCAGCGCTACTTGCAGCCGCACCGCGTGGTACCCCTGGTGCTGGCTGTATTTGTGCTGCTCTTGTACCTGTTAGGAAAGTTCCTGGCGGCGGGAATCGGCCGCGTCTTCTGGAACCTGCTGGAACAGGGCATTTTCCGGCTACCCCTCGTGCGCAACGTCTACGGCTCGATCAAACAAGTCACCGACTTCATGCTCAGCGACCGGCAACTGCCTTATACGCGCGTGGTGGCCATCGAATATCCGCGCAAGGGTATCTGGTCGCTCGGCTTCGTCACCGGCGAAAGCCTGCCAGAGCTGCAACAGGCCGCCGGCGAACCCACGCTGGCCATCATGATCCCCTGCTCTCCCATGCCCCTTACGGGCGTGACCATCACTGCGCTCAAAAGCGAGGTGATCGAGCTGAACATGAGCATCGACCAGGCGTTTCAGTTCGTCATAAGTTGCGGGGTGGTGGTGCCGCCCCAGGCCATTGCCCGCGGGCAAGCGGCCGCCAAGTAGGAGTTGCTCATGCTGCTCCACTCTCTGCGGCTGGGCACACGCGGCAGTGCCCTGGCACGCTGGCAAGCTGAATGGGTGGCGGGCCGCCTGCGCGCTCATGGAGCCGCGATCGAACTGGTCGAGATCTCGACCCGTGCAGACCGTCAGCAGTCGGCCCCGCTTGGCAGCCTGGGCATCCAGGGCGTGTTCACAAAGGAGCTGCAAAGGGCGTTGCTCGAAGGAGCGGTGGACCTGGCGGTGCACAGCTTGAAGGACCTGCCCACCGAACCGGTGGACGGCCTGGTGCTGGCGGCGGTTCCGCCGCGGGGGCCGGTGGCAGACGTGCTGGTGGCGCCGGGTGCCCCGGCACTGGCGGAACTGCCCCCGCGTGCGCGGGTGGGTACGGGCAGCTTGCGGCGTCGCGTGCAGTTGTGGCACGCGCGACCCGACTTACAGATGTGCGATATTCGAGGCAATGTCGATACGCGGCTGCGCAAGCTTCTCGAGGGGCACTACGATGCCCTTGTGCTTGCGCGGGCGGGACTGGAACGGCTCGGGCTGGCGAGCGACCTGATCTATGAACTGCCCCTCGAGCAGATGCTGCCCGCCGCCGGACAAGGCGCGCTGGGCATCGAGGCTCGCACGGGCGATGACCAAACGCTCCGGCTGCTGGAGCGGCTTGACGATGTGCCATCGCACCAAGCCGTACTTGCCGAACGCACGCTGCTAGCGCACCTGCGCGGCGGCTGTCTTGCCCCCGTTGCGGCGTGGTGCCGGGCGACGGCGCCAGATTCGTTGCACCTCTCTGCCGTGGTGCTCAGCACCGATGGGAAAACGCGGCTGTTTGCAGCGCGCCAGGGCCCGCTCGCGGAGGCTATAAACTTGGGCCTTGCGGTGGCCGACGCGCTGCTGGCACAAGGCGCTGGGGAGCTGATCCAGGCCGCTCGCGGTCCAATGGCGTAGCTCTCCCAGCGTGCGATGGGGTTCACATTGGGACAGCGTTGGTTGCAAAGCCCTGTGTTGTGTAACAGTTCAGCAATGGCGTTGCAAGGTGAACCGTATTTGGCGGGGCGCACTGCTTGACGCTTCGCCTCACGCGTGTGCCACTCTCTTGAATGCGGCCGCGGACGAGCCTGCGGGAACAGAATGGATGCACCACGGCCGCATTCAAGAAGTGCCGCGCCAGGGTGAAACGTACTTGGCGGGGCGCACTGCTTGACGCGGTGCGTCAAGCAGTGGCACACGGAGGAGGTGGTTGCGTGGTTCGCAGTTCGCACTGCTTGACGCTTCGCCTCACGCGTGTGCCACTCTCTTGAATGCGGCCGCGGACGAGCCTGCGGGAACAGAATGGATGCACCACGGCCGCATTCAAGAAGTGCCGCGCCAGGGTGAAACGTACTTGGCGGGGCGCACTGCTTGACGCGGTGCGTCAAGCAGTGGCACACGGAGGAGGTGGTTGCGTGGTTCGCAGTTCGCACTGCTTGACGCTTCGCCTCACGCGTGTGCCACTCTCTTGAATGCGGCCGCGGACGAGCCTGCGGGAACAGAATGGATGCACCACGGCCGCATTCAAGCAGTGCTTCCTCAAGGTGAAACCTGGTTTGGTGCGATTGCACTGCTTGACGCTGCGCGTCAAGCAGTGGCACACGGAGGAGGTGGTTGCGTGGTTCGCAGTTCGCATTGCGGTGCGTGCCACGCGCGAGGCGACGGTGTTGACGACCTTTCTTGGTAAAGCGTTTCCTGGCATCGTCAACTGCGATCGCGCCAAGATGTATTGGCAATTGGGGTGCTTGCAGTGGTGCTGGGCCCATCTGAATCGCGATTTTCAAGCGATGGTCGACAGCGGCACGGTCCAAGGCAAGTGGCTGGGTTCCCGGCTGCGGCGCCTGACGTGCGCGTTGGTCGAGCACTGGGCCGACGATCGCGTGGGAAAGATTTCGTGGGCGGCCTTGCGGCGTCGGATGGTGCCGGTCCGCCGCAAGGTGGAGCGCTTGCTGCTGCGCGGCAGCCAAGGCGACCATCCAGACGTGTGCGGCACGTGCCGAGAGCCGTACGAACATCGCCCGTGGCTGTGTACGTTCTTGCGCCACGAAGGGGTCGAACCGAGCAACAAGGCGGGCGAGCGGTCGTTGCGCCATGCCGTGGTTTGGCGAAAGCGCTCCTTCGGGCCGCGGAGCGCCAGCGGCAGCCGGTTCGTCGAGACCATGCTGACGGCGATAGAGACTTGCCGCCAACAGCGCCGCAATGTCTTCGCCTATTCTGAGCACTGCTGTCGAAGCCCATCTGGCCCGCCAACCTGCCCCTTCATTGCTCCCCGGCCTTTGAACGGTTACGTCTCGTTCGAGACTTAGATTGATTGCAACGCGCATATCGAACACGATCGCAGGCCGCCACTTAGGCAGGGGCTGTACTCGGAATTGCGTGGAGTCGAGCGCTTACTTGCCCGGGTCAACGAGTACCTGCACCGCAGCGGCTGGTGCCACCGCACCGCCCGGTGCCGGCTGATTGTTGGGCTGCGGCACCGGCTCGATCGATTCGTTCAGCGCAAGCAGCATCCGTTCGGCACGCATCACAATTTCCAGATCTGGGCTGGTCAAGCACTCTTTCAATGCCGGAATGGCAAGCCGGCCCAGCTCGCGCAGGCGCTTGTCGGCTGCCTCGCGTTCTGAGTAGGCGGTTGAGCCTAACTGCACAACAAGCTGCTGTATTTCGTACTGGATGCGTGGGTCGACCTTGCGAACCAGCAGCAAGGGTACCCGCACCGTCTTGGCAGCAGCGGGATAGAAGACCAGCGGCAGTTTCTCATCGACCGCGGCCTGCGGCAAGCGTACCAGAACGACTAGTTCCGTCGACTTCAGCACGCTATCCGAGACGAGGCTCAGCATCAGCTCTGCCTCGCCCGGCGTGAGTCCGGCTGCAACCAGACTTTCAGCGAGCTGGCTGCGCACGGCTACAAGCTCGGCTGCATCCTCGGGCAGGGGAGCCGACATGGCTAGTTGAACGCCGGCTATCGGGGCATCGGCGTGTTGGCCGCCTCCGGATGAACTGGCTGCGGGACCTAGTGCTGGTTCGGTTGCAGCCGGCTGTCCTGTGTCGGCCGGCGGCCCTGCGGGCGCAGCGGCGGCAGGAGAGGCGTTGTCTTGCGAATCTGCGGTCTGAGCGGGGGACGCAGCATGGGCCGCCTGTGCCTTTGCAGGGATGCCGCCGTCTACGAGCGTGGCGCCTGCGGGCGCGCCTGCATCGCCGTTTGTGGCAGACTGCTTGGGTGCGTTCTGTGGCGAACCGGTTGGGGGCGGCTGCACTTGGCCGCCGGCCGGTGCGGCTGCCTTAGCTGGGACAGACGAGACGCGCCCAATCCGCCGGCCCTGGGGCGTCGGGACAGAGACAATAACATCTGCCAACTCCCAGGGCGACAGGTTTACGACCCGGTATTCATCGGGACCGCCTTCGAGCCGCAGCGGCACGGTGAAGGGCAGCTCAATGTCATACGCGAGGAATCGCTCTTGCCGTGAACCGGACTTGACGTACAGGCTGTCCAGGGCGCGTGCACGCTCGAACCAATGCGTGGCATCCACAGGAGCAATCCGAGCGCCCTCGAACCGTTCTACAGACTGTATCAACTCCAGCCAGCGCAGTCGGTTGTTCTTGCGGCGGGCGGGCGGCCAGACGGCCAGTGCGCGGCCCGATGGGATCTGCACCTCGACCTCCAGGTCGGCCGCTGGCTGGCCATGAAACGTCATCATCGAAAAGGGCGTGGCCTTGTGGTCCTTAGGCACTCGCGTGCGTTCGGTTTCCACGGGGCCGGGCATAGCACTGGAATAATGATCTAACGGGTTAGCCAGGTCTTGAGTTGGATCGATGGCCCAGAATGACCACTCGTGGACCTCGAATTTGCCCACTTCTTCGTCTTGCGCGCGTACCTGTGCCGCCGGAAAGAACACAAGCACGCCCCAGACAGCGCACATGACGGCGGGCAGAAAGCCTGCCATGTTCAACGTGGCTCGAAGAGAGGCAACCGGGAGCCTGCCCGGTGACGGTCCCAGCGTCCTGCTGGCAGAGTCACGCATCAGCAATGGGCGGTACATAGTTGTCCTCGCTGTTATTGCAGGATTTCCTGCGTTCTGAAGGCTAACTGGGCGGAGCACAAATGGGGCCATCATACATCGGCGGGCTACTCAGCACCGGCGGCCTGCGCGGCCGCAACGGCCCGGTACAGACGTGCGTCGGCCCAGATCAGGCGATCGCCGATATCTTCGTGCTCGCCAAAGTCCACCTCAAGAGTCAAACGCTTGACACCCTCCAGCGCCACTTCGATGGCCAGGGGCGCAGTGCGCTTGCCCTCGGTATCCACCGCCCGAAAGTCGGCATGGCTAAACAGCTCGCGCCCGTCGCCCAAGATGCGCACAGCAACTCGGCCCTGCGCGGCGGCAGATTCTGCGAAGCCGAGCAATGTGCGAAACGTAGCGAAAGGGCCGTCTAGCTCGTACGTCAATGCGCTGCGCGCATGCACGGCCACGCCCTTGCGATAGGTCTGGCCCCCCAGCCGTAAGGGACCGCCGTCTTGTGCCTGGTCGCGTCGGTGGCTGAAGGTGCGGCCAAAGAAGCCCACCTCCTCGACCTCGACCGGCTCGAGATCCGATAGGTAAACCAGGCGGCCATTGCGGAATTGGACCTGCGCAATGACCGAGGTAGGCAGCAACGCACGTTCTCCCCAAGCCGTGGTCAGCTCCAGCGACTCGGCCGTGAGCCCGGTCCACGCTCCCGCGAGTCGGTCGCCCGTAGCCAGTTCCACGACCTGGAACGGATCCCGCGCGGCCGGTCGCGGCGGCTGGCGTGCAAACACCAGCCCCACTAGGCGAGCTTGGGCGATGTTGCCGCTCGTGCCCTCGTAGCCGAACTGCAACCGCCCATCCGCAAAGCCGCTGGCCGTTCCCTGCACAAGCGACACAGCCTGGTCGCGCCCCTTGACCAAAAGCGTATCTTCAACAGCAGGGTTCGCCAGCGCGGCCTCGAACTTCTGCTGGGCGTCTGGCGTACTGTTGCCCAGCCACTGCAACGCCCGAACCTCCCCAAGCGGAATATTCAACTCGCCCCCCCAACTCGCAACCAGCGTGAGGGTAGTATCTGTCATCTGCACAAGTTGGCCGCGCAGCTTCAACAGGTCCTGCCCATGAACCATCACCGCCCCGCCTTGCTCGGGGGCCGGCTGTGTGGCCACTTGCCTGCCGGGCTGAGTTGCAGCAGGCTGACTTGCTGGGGTCTGACTTGCTGGGGCCTCACCTGCGGCAGGCTGTTGCGGTGCCGGCTGGCCCGCGCGCGGTTCAGCGGCAGCCGGCGGCTTGGTTTCGGTAGCCGGCTCTGGCGCTGGCTGCTCGGCCGCGGGCGCGCTGGGCTGTGGCTGCTGCGCCCCGCCGGACGGGGCGTTGCTCGTGTGCGTAGTTGCCTGAAGCCGGGTGCGTACGGCGCGGTTGTCTTGGTAGATCACCGTGAGCGTGAAGTCGTGGCCGAAGGCATCTTGGCCGTCGGGCTCCACGTACACATGGCCCACGTCGGTACCCGCCACCCGTTCCAGATGCAACTTCCAATTGGGCGTGCGCGAGGGATCGAGCCGCCAGACGCTGCGCTGCAGGGGATTGTGGCAGGCCAGCACTACCTGCTTGACCGGCGTATCGAAAGCCAGGCCGCTGAGGCGGATATGGATGTCGGGAATGCCGTTTGGTCCTGGCGCGGCGCCCGCTTGTACGTAGTCGCCGCCGTCTTGCCCCAACCATTGGGCGTTGAGTTCAGCGAGCCCGCCAAACTCGACCCGGTCAATATCGTGCAGAGAAATGCGCCGCACCGGATCGGTAGGGAGCACAAGCTGGCCATCTTCTAGAGATACGGGCCGACCTGGTATTCGCTCTCCTTCGATCGTGTAAACGGCTGGGCCTGCCGGCGCGGCGGCAGCCTGGCCCGGTTGCGATGCCTGCGGCTGGTCAGGCCCGGCCGGCTGAGCGCCGCCACCTCCCTGGGCCTGCTGTGCGATAATTACCTGGCGTACCACCACCTGGGCCTGGCTATTTGCCGGGTACGATAAGAAGAGCGCGGCCGCCACGCTCAACCACCAACTTAGGCCGTACTGTGCCTGGCGATTGGGCCGAGAACGCATTACGCACATCAAGCTCGCATGCCTCGTGGACCAAGCAGGGTTCATTGACGGCCCTCGGCCGCAGCGCGCTTGCCGGCACCTTTGCTGCTCTTTTTAGCCGCCCGTCGTTTGCTCTTGTTCTTGGCCGTTGCGGCCTCCGACCCCGAAGGCTGCCCGGCCGGACCGGGCGCGCCAGAGGCCGCGCCCGCATCGCCATCCTCTGAGGCGGCGCGTTCCGGAGCACCGTTTTCGGCTCCTCCACCCTCCGCACCGCGGCCCTCGCGTGCCGGGTGATCCGCATCGCCGCCGGCATCTCCGGCTGTCTGCTCGGCAGCCAGGCGTCTGTAATAGTGTTCAAGGATTCTCTGATAGTGGGGGGGGAAGCCTTCGGTGAGAGACTGCAAGATCCGCTCCCGCTCCTTGGGAGGCAGTTCCCCCCAATTCTTGCCGAGTTCGCGCGGCGTGCGCAGGTCTCCAATGCCGCCGGGGCCGCCGATGATCATCGAGTCTTGCAAAGGCCGCTGCGGGTTAGCGCCGCTGCCGCTGCCCGCTCCTGCCTGCAACTCGCGTTCAAGCTGCTCGATCAGGGCATCGAGCTTCTTGACGATGGCGGCCTGTGTCTCCTGTGTGGCATCGCCGGTTTCCTGTACGGACAGGTCCGCGACCACCGCCTCCATGTCCAGCGCGATGTCGGTCAGCGGATCGATAGCGACGTCATCCATTTCGTCATCCTGAGCACGGGCCGGCAGCGTGCAGACACACAGTAGAAAGGCTGCCGCACACCAGCAAAGCCCGTGCAATGGACGGAGTTTCATTGGCCGCCTCCCAGTTCGTCTGCGCGTTCTTCGGCCAGGCGCTGCGTCGCATCGCGAAGGTCGTCCTGGCGTTCTCTGAGCTTCTCGATGGCGCGTGCCAGCGGTGCCGGCAGGTCCTCCGGCGGGCGCCGCGCATGCACTCCAGCGGTTTCTTTGTTGATCTTCACCTGCAACATCCGCAACATCCGCAGCTCGGCCAGCAGGCGGTTCACCTCCCGTTGCCGGTCGCGCTGGCCGCGCTGCCCGCGGTTGTTGCTGAGCCGCGAACCGGGCATGCGCTTCATGGCTTGCAGCAGTTCTTCCAAATCGGCCTCGATCTGCTTCTCCTGCTCGATCACGGCCTGGGAGGCGTCTCCGGCAGAGAGGGCAAGCTGCACGCCGGCCATGGCCTCGCGGACAACGCTCAATGCCGCGGGCAGGGCGATGCCGAACTCGGTCTCTTCTACTAGTGTGATCAGATCGTCTGCGATTTCCACGAGTTGGCCTTCGCTTTTGCCCAACCCGACCACGGAGTTGTATGCCGTGCGCGAGCCTGCGGCTACCTTGGGCGAAAGCAGCTCTGTGCTTTCTCGTACGGCCACTTGCCGTTCGAGCATCAGCGTGAGGCCCTCGATGACGCGGCGGCGGACCTCGGAGCGGAGGGCGTCCAACAGGCGTTCCAGCTCTTCGTTGAGGCTGTTGCGGGCATTCATCAGGTCTTCCAGTGCGTCATCCTGGGGAGGATTCGCTCCGGCGGCGTCTCCCTGGCCCAAGGCTCCCTCAGCACCGCTCATCGAGCGGCTGGCACCGGAGAGCGACGCCAGGGCCTGCTGTCCGCTGGAGCCGAGCGTGCGCACCATTTCCGCAATGCGGTCTGTCAGCTCGCGGTTCTGCATTTGATCGTTCCGCATGCGCGGATAATCGGCCTGTCTCAGTTGCTGTTCGAGGCGTTCGCGCTGGGCGGCCGCCTCCGTTCTTGACTGCTCGAGTGCCGCGAGTGCCCGCTCTTCGGCAGGCAAGGCCTCGCCCGGCTGCGACTTGCCGAGGGCCTCGACCGCCTGCCCCATGCTCTGCTGGGCAGCGTCCAGATTGGGGTCGGCCTGGCCCTCCTGGGCGTCTTGTGCGGCCAGCTCCTGGGTTGCCTCGCGCGTGGCCGCCTGCTCCCCTGCCAGAGCCTCGGATCGCTGCTGTTCTTCTGCCCCAAGCTGCTCCAACGCCGCCAGCGGCCGCGTGTCTTCGATGTGCCCCTGCTCGCGGCGGATCAAGTCGTCTAGTGTGGCCTGCTTGCGCTGCAAGCGCTCCAGCTCTCGCCGCTTGTTGGCCAGGTCTTCGGTGCGCCGCTCCTGGCGCTGCTCTTCAAGGATGGCCGTATCGAGCTGCTGTAAGATGCGCCGCAAGAGCCGCAGCCGTTCGAGCTGCATTTGGAAGTCGAGATCCAAAGCCAGCAGTAGCTCTTCCAATCGCTGCAACTTGGTAAGGACCTCGCGTTCTCCCACCAAGGCCTCGCCCAGGTTGAGCGCCGCCAACAGCTCCTCGAGTTCCTGCATATGGTGCAGAATCAGCTCATCGCGCGCGAACTTGAGACCCATTAGCAGGCGTGATGCATTCTCAGGCTCCACCCCTTTAAGCGTTTCGGAGAGGCGGAACATGCGTTCCTCCAGCTCTCGCATCTCCGCGGCGATCTTCTTCTGCCGAAAAGCCAGGTCTTCGGCCGCACCAACGCCAGGCAGACTGCCAGCCGGTGCCGCATTGGCCGCCCCCCTTTCTGTCGCTGCTGGTACCGCCTGCTCTGAAGCAGGCGCAACAGCCGCCGGCTGCGTGCCGGCCTCGGGCTGCTGTGCGCCCGCCGGCCCCCACACTGCGCACACCGCGGCGGCGCACACCGCTAGAGCCCAACTCGCCCCACGGCCGCTCACCAGCCACCGCATAGCTCACGCCTCCTAAGGGCAGAGACCCAGAATTGCCACATGCGCACTAAACATCACTCTAGGAAGCCGCGGCCAAGCGGTCAAGCATGGCCGAACGCGCCAATGTCTCCCGAATGTAACGACCGGCCGACTGCCCCCACCGCAAGCAACATGCCTCGCAGACGGTGCAATCTGCGATCGGCCCAGCCGGATCATGCCGATGAGCTACCGTCGAAGATCTTGCCTTGGAAGCTGTGCCCATAGCGCCAAGAACCGCCGAAAAACAGACCCGCTCCGGGTTCTTGGCAGAACCTCTTACAAAGCTGCGAAGTTCCGCAGCATGGCGAGCCCCAGCGCCTGGCTCTTCTCTGGATGGAACTGCGTGGCGTAAACGTTGTCTCGCCAGACCATTGAGGCGAACGGCTGCGGATAGCACGTCTCGGCAGCGATCACGCTGGCCTCGGCGGGCACGGCGTAATACGAGTGCACAAAGTACGCATACATACCATCGGGCAGCCCCGCCAATAGTGGCGCATGGCGGCGTACATGCAACTGGTTCCACCCCATGTGGGGCACCTTGTACTCAGGCGGCAGGGCGAACCTCACCACCTCTCCCCGCAGCACACCCAGGCCCTCGTGGCGGCCGCCCTCGTACCCCACGTCGAACAAGAGCTGCAATCCCAGGCAAATACCCAAAAAAGGCCGCCCCGATTCGATCGCGCAACGTACGGCATCGACCAGCCCACGCGCTCGCAGTTCGGCCATCGCGTCTCCAAACGCCCCCACGCCAGGCAGCACCACTTTCTCGGCCGATGCAATGTGCTCTGGATCACTGGTGATCTGCGCATCGGCGCCCACGCGCGCGAGTGCTTTCTGCACGCTGCGCAAGTTACCCATCCCGTAATCGACAATGGCAATCATGCAATCGTTGGTGAACCGTGTAACTAAACCCGGCAGTATGCGGCTCCAGGGCGGGGGCACATTCGTGCAGCGGGCCTGGCTTGGCGAGGGGCAGTAGCCGCCCAACCTCGGCATTATACCCTGCTCGGCAAGGCCGCGCACCGGCCTTGCCCCCGCTGCGGTTGGCTGGATTCGAATCGACCCAGCCACGTGGCCGCATCGCAGACCGTGCCGTGTACTGCCCGCGGCTCGACCGCGTGGCACGCCAAGTGGCCTTTCACCGCCGCGCGAAATTGGATATGCTCCGCCCCGCTTTTCCCGGCTCTGCCAACCAACGCAACCCAAAGGGGGCACCGCCCTGCGCTGGTACCGCGCGACGGCGAAGCTCGCGGCGCTGCCGAATGCAAGCGAGCACCCCTCCTACACTGCGCGACTCCCTCGTTCAAGACTGCTGTGACGCACACCGCGCGATACCGCCGCCGCACTCTCGAGCTGCCCGCTGCCAGGCATGCCATCATCGTCGCAGCCTGCCTAGGCATGGGCTTCACACAGCTCACGCAGTCTCCGGCCACAACACAGTTTGCCATCTCGTTGGGAGGCGGCACCCTGCACGTGGGCATCTTGACTGCCTTGCCGTTTGCTTTGCTATTCATGCAGGTGGTGGCGGCTGCCTGGGTGGGAAGTTCGAGCCGCCGCAAGTACATCTGGATAGCTGCAAGCCTGGCCCAGCGGCTGGTGTACGTGCCGGTGGCCGTTGGTCCTTGGCTCTGGCCAGACGTGCCGGACGCGGTGTGGCTGTGGTCTCTGGTCGGTGCTGCGGCACTCAGCCAGGCCTTGCTGCACTTTGGTACGCCCCTGTGGCTCTCTTGGATGGGAGATTACCTGCCGCCCGAAGGGCTGAATGCTTTCTGGGGCAGCCGCCACCGCTGGACGCAATGGACAGCGGCCATCACCCTGGGCGCCGTGGCCTGCTTCTGTCTTAACCAACAGGCGGCATTGCGGCAGGCATTCAGCATGATGCTGGGTTGTGCCGTACTCTTGGGCGTAGCCGAAAGCTTACTGTTCTTGTGGATCGAGGAGCCGGCGTGCCCTGCACGGGGGGGGCGTCCCTGGTGGAAGGCGGCAGCAGCGCCGTTTAGAGACCGAGACTTCCGCAGTTTTATCGGCTTCTCGTGCTTTTGGCACATCGCCACGATGACGGGAGCCCCCTTCATCAGCATGTACTTGCTCGATTATGTGGGCATGGACCTGTTCCACGTGCTGCTGCTGTGGATGCTTTCTTGGATGGGAGGCTCGCTCTGCTCTCGCACCTTCGGCAGGCTGGTCGATCGCCATGGGCAGAGGCCGTTGCTCAACGTGTGCACGGCATTCAAGTCGATGTTGATGGTAGCGCTGCTGGCCGTGCCGCCTGAGCCGCGAACGGCGTTCTGGCTGCTGCTGCCGATATTCATGTTCGATGCGCTGCTCAACTCGGGGATCGCCATTGCCAACAATGGGTTTTTGCTGCTGCGTTCGCCGCGAGAAGACCGGGCGATGTTCATTGCAGCAGCCACAGCGGTGGCAGGCGTGATCGGCGGCCTGACGTCAGTGGCTGCCGGCTGGCTCCTGGAGCAGGCCGCGGGCTGGCACGCTGTTTGGCACGGCCGCACGTGGGTGCCTTACCACGCGGCCTTTGCGGTGAGCTTGGGCTTGCGGCTGGTGGCGGCCTTGCTTTCTCTGCGCATCGAGGAGGCGGGGGCCGATCCTGCGCGCGAGATGATCATCTCTATCTTCCGCCCGGAACGAGACGAGCCGCCCGCGGCTGCCCCCACGTGGGAGCAATCCGCGCCGCTGCGCCGTGCCGCGTGAAGCAAGCCGATAGACGCCGGCCTATTGCGCATGTACCCTGTCTGTAGTGCAGCCCAAGCACGTGGCCGCGCTTCTGCCAGCGCGGGCCTGCCACCGCAACGCAAGGACACCTGACTCACCGGCCCGCACAGCGGCATGGGTGAGAACGATGCCGCCCGTTCGACTCGCCAACTTTGTAGGGGGAATCTGGCGCCAGCCTCGAGCCGAGGCCTGGCTGCCCGTCTTCAAGCCGGCCACCGCAGACGTGCTGGCCGAAGTTCCGCTCTCGGCTCCCGCCGAGCTGCACGAGGCCGTGGCGTTGGCCACTGCCGCACAGGCAGATTGGTGCCCCTTGCTGAGCAAGCGGGGACGCTTGCTCTACGTAGCATAAGCGTGCCGCCGTAGCATAAGCGTCCTCGCTTGTGCGCGCTCGCCGGGGGTGTTTGGCCTTCTGGAGCAAGCGGGGACGCTTGCTCTACGGCGGGGACGCTTGCTCTACGTAGCATAAGCGTGCCGCCGTAGCATAAGCGTACTCGCTT